>OGJX01000108.1_pt1 | contig 95685 bp, 80 predicted proteins | sample 1572381 | NCBI WGS metagenome assembly OGJX01 (sample SAMEA2582085, study PRJEB24529) | metagenome | biome: Human gut stool | place: China | collected 2011
ACCTCCAAACTGAGTAATTTTATCTTACATCAGTTTGGAGGTTTACACAAACTTTAGGATACTCCCAATAAACTATCTAATTCTTACCTATCGTTTTTTACATAAATCGTAACCATTTCCGTCATTTTCACTTTTATCGTATGCATTATCAATATATTTCTGTGGATCATTCAAGAAATCTTCTTCCTCGACTAATGCAATATATGATCCAGTTAATGAATTTACTGTTTTGCATTTATCGCAAGAATACTCTTTCGGATTCTGATTAAACCGATTATTATTAATAATATCATACATCTTGCTACTATCATACGAACTAGATGAGCATCCATCATCATTAATTGATGTAGTTTTTAGCCACGAATAACCTCCATTATATTTCATAATCACACCAACTACACCATTAGTATGTGAAGTTCTATCTTTTCTTGTTATTGACTTTAAGCAATATTCAATTTCCCAATCTATCCATTTACTTTTTTTCATATTTGGGGAAATAATTACAATTGTCACCGATGTATCATACATCATATCTTTCAATTTTTTTTTAATATTTTCTGTACTTGTGTCTGTTAAATCAGGCGAATCACTTGTCTCCCCCTGATAATAACTTGCATCTTCACCTAATGCAGTTATAATATCATCTCTTAAATCCCGTGCTTCACTATACTTATATGAAATAAATGTTTTGTGCGCCATGAATGAATCCTCCTTATACCATTTCATCTAAAAATTTCAACATTTCTTGTGCCATATTATAATAATCAATATCATCGTAAAATTTATCATTTAATTCTGATGATGCTGAATTAAGTTCTGACCACCCCGTTTCTTTATATTCTTTTGCAACTTTACTCGAACATCCACCTACACTTCCAACTACAAAAACAGGAATATTCTCTTGCTTAGCAAGATTAATTTCTTCACGTATTCCTTCTTCAGTTTTATTTGTCCGAATTTTACCACCTAAACACACTAATGCTTTTACATTCTTCCTCTGAATCATATGTTTCCTCATCTGTGTTAAGCTCATAGTCCTATCTTCTTTTTTCTCCGATATATAAAGAGAACAATTATTTCTTAATCTATTTGCTTCTTCTTCATTATCATTTAAAAACCAATTTGATATATACATATTAATTTTATTTTTATAATCTGCTGGACATTCTTCTTTTGCTATTTCAAAAAACAACTCCTGAAATGTCGGATGAGATCCAAATGTAAGTTCATACCCGTCTCGAATAATAGCCTTTGCAAAAAGAATTAATGCATCCGTCAAACTCTGCTTATATATCTCATCTGCATCTGGAAAAGCCCCCGAAACAACAATTTCCATATTCTTATTTCCTCTTTCAAATTTTCCCAAATAATTACTCCAATGATAATAAAAGTCCTCAATAGAATCAAGTGACACCTCATCTTTTCTAGAATATGATAATATTTTATTTGTCAAAATCGCAATGGAATCTAATTCTCTATCTTTTAATAAATCACTCAGTCTGCATGCATCTTTCATATTTGGATTTCTTCCATAAATTTGATAATATTGTTCAATATTACGTTGTGGATAATGATATCCTTTTCGATCCATCGAAATATGATAAATCATCTCTTGTTCATCATAAACACTTACCTTTTCTCCAAATATTTCTCTTAACATCTCTGAATATTCTAATGATTGCATCGAACGATTCATTATCAACTCAAATGATTTATCTAAAATATTATCAACAATACTTATTAGTTTTTGTTCATCCTCAAAATCTACTGAATTAAAACTTAAATGTGCCGAGTCCGATGGCTTAATTCGTAGTTTTTTTTCATCTGCATCGTCTATTTTCACCCATAATATAGGAATATTACGAAGCAATGCAAATCTTAACTCTTTTAAAACCCAATCTGATTCTCCTGATTTCGGTGTATGCAAAAAAACAAAGACATCACTTTTTTCCATTTCTAAATCAATTACTGCTTGTGCATCTTCGCCAACTTTCACATTTATAACATCCCTAAATGGTGTAGCCTCTTTTGCCATCACTGCAATCTTATCATACAATTTTGCAGTAATTTCTTCACCATCAATTCTTCGATGGCTCAAAAATATTTCGCCACTTTCACAATATAATGTAGGTAACACCATAGATATAATCTTTCTAGCAAAAATTTTTGCTACAGTGGGCATATAATTTTCATCTAGACTTCTACATCTAAGTTGTTCCCAAACATCAAAACTTTGTTTCTTTTCAATTTCTTTTTGGGGTAATCTACACTCTCTATTTATTGCAACTGGAATTATTTTGCATTTACATTCATAAGCTTTTTGTAAAATCTTAGAAATCTTTTCATTGCTATAATTGTCCATAACATTACCATTATAATTTATGATAATGTCATTTGATTCTATTTTGGTTAGTATCATAGAATGATTTAATTCACAAACTTTCAAAACTGGTATACCATATTTTTCCAATTCACTTTCCAGATGTCTATTAAATTCTTCTACATTATTACGTTCTTCTACATTTGTGTTTGAATTAACAATATATATATTCATAAAGTCCCCTTTATTTTTCCAACCATTCTCTCAATCTAATATGTGTATCATTTCTTGCGTTATATACCCAAAAATCTTTTTTGATATCACCATCAACAATATCATATCTAAGATACGGATACACTCCTAAATATTCCTGTCCATTAAATTCACCCGGTTCCATAATTGGTAAAATACAACATTTTGATTTGCTCTTTCCATCAAAATATCCTAATTCCCATGGGCACCATTTTGATTGAGTTGAATTTTCTGTAGCTACATATGCCAAACCTTGAGATACATTCATCCTCTTCTTTAACATATTTGCAGTTTTAAATGTAACATTTGTCCTATCTAATGTGCTATCTTCAATCCAGTCCACATAAACAGAATACTCTGCTTCATTAAATAAGTCTATCAATGACAAAATTTGTATTTGATCAATATAGCTATGCGACAAAAAAATATCATATTTCTTTTGTTTCTTTTTAGCAAGATTTTCATTTCCTATTCTTTCATTATTTGCTAATATTCTAGTTTTAGCATTCTCATTATCTTGTATGTTTTTATTCTCAGCATTCTCTAGTAGATCTTTTTTCTTTATAACTCTAGTATCTATTGTATAATTCCATAAATACCCTCTCATAAAATCACTCAAAAATTGCTTTGGGACAGTTGACTTAACCTCCGCTAAGGAGTTCTTTTTAAGTATGTACGTTTGCCCTTTTCCTCTTTCAGATTGAACCTCAATGAAATGATGCTCATCTCTTAAATTTCTAACATATTGTGTCTCGCTAGTTTTTCCATCCACACTATCACAAAACAGTTTTTTTAATGGTTCAGGGAAATAATTAAAATTTCCCTTTCTAACCCTTAATCGCCCCTGTGAACCTCTTGCTCCTGATAACTCGTTGTGTTCGATGTAAACTCTAACAACTTCTTCCTCTTTGCATAAAAATCCCAAAGTTTCATAATATTCTGCTTCTGTGTTAAATTTTAATACATTCTCCCAATCCAATTTTGGCATAACAGCATCTCCAATCTAGTTGTCTTTGCATATTAATAATATTGTTCTATTTTTTTTAGCAATCCCTCAAAATCCATTTCATCCACTTCATAAAACTCATCTGATTCTAATCCTGTACTCAAAACAGTTTGATACAAATAAAAATCATAAATTTTGGGTTCATTGTTCTTTTGAAGTAAGTTGTCCCGAATTGAGCCAGTTTTCGCAACTAAACAAAGATACTGATATGTCCTATCGATGTACTGCGTATTATTATTAGGATGCGCATAGGTAAAATGTTGCGTTGGAGTTAATGCAATCAAATTTTCAACATAGTCTGCAATACTAGGGAACTCATTTGCAGGAAAAATATGATGCATCTGTGTCGCCGGATCTACCATATGACGTTCATCATGCAATTCAGTCTGTGATTTCCTATAATAATCATTGAATCGTCGAAGGTTTCTTTTTGCTCTGTTGATACGATAAGTTGTCATATAGTTCTCGTCTGGTTTTGGTAATGTAACTTCATAATCAACTCTCGTCATTTCTTTAGGTTTTTCTGATAACACATCTCTCCAATTTCTTTGGTTATACAAAATCATATCTTGTGTAATAATATCTTTTGAAATTCTTCCCCGTTCTGTGCCGCATTTCTTATACTTACAAGCTAATGGATTCAAAATCTTTGTGAAAATTCTTCCACATTCTGTAGCACCATTAATCGGTGTATACTCTATTGTAAATTGCGTATATCCTTCTTTTAAATCCTTAAAGCTGTTTTTATCTTGTATTCTAAAAAAATATTCAAACAAATGATAAATCCCGCTATCTCTTAGAACTTTTTCAATATACAAGCACAAAAAATTATAACAATTTCTCTCTCTAAAACTAATATACTCAAGCAACTCTTGATTCACGATTTCATATGTATATCCATGTCCACTCTTTTCCCCATGAATAATTCCTGCTGCATCCAACAGTTTTATCGGCTGTCCAAAATACTTATCATACTCATTAGATGCTTTCTCTGTTGGATTTGGCTTACTAAAAATCTGTTGAACATTTTCTACTGTATAATCGTTATACCAAATATCATTAACTGTAAATTCTTTACTCGAACTGCTCCTTGTATATTCGACAATACAATCAGATACGAGACAAACCACATCCATCGTACACTTTTGGTCTATCCAGCGTCCATTATGTGTTTTTCTTACATCATAATCATGTTTATCTAAAAATTCCTGAATCTGTTGATTATCCATTGGCACACTCCTTTAATACTCCATAGAAGAACACGCTTGTTGCATCTACATTAAGCGATCTAGTTTGATAATTTCGTGCTATCTGATAAAATTTTCTATATTCCTCTGACGAAAAATATTCCATTTGTTTTTCAGATAATACGAGTTCTTCCTTAGGAATTAGTATAGCGACAGAACCATTAACCAATGCCTTTACTTTATTTTTCATTACTCTTGGTTTGTATGTCATATTAGGTGTTAAATATACATTATCATTTCCAACGAATCTATATGCACTTAATTTCTCCGCAGTGGACTTTTTTATATAGGAATCATACCCTGGAATATCAACAATCTCTTTTCCATCATCACTGATATTACGTGATTTCAAAACTCTAATTGTATCCTCTTCTTTTTTTTGTGTTGTATTAGAGTTTGTTACCTGTCTATCTCTAAACACTGTGAATTTGTTAAACTCTAATTGTTTTGAGATATTGTCAAAAAATTCATCCCTATAAATAAGCCAATATGGATATTTATTATCCATAATATAAGCCTGTTCCTGTTCATAATGAGTTTTCTTTGTTAAGGATTCAACAATTGTTTTACTAGGTTTTTCCTGTGTATTTACAAATAAACATATTGTTTCTACCAGTACCCCTTTAAACCCATTTTCACCAAAATCTTGAATACATTTCACATTCATTTTAGACAGTAAATCTCTGGTTGCAGCAAATTCTGGAGTATTCAATATCGCTTTAGGTGTGATCATTGCAACATTATCGGCAATTCTTAATGCTTTTTCTAAAAAAAATTCAAATGTATTCGTTGTGTCCTTATTCACATTATCCTTTAAATACAAAGATGCATCTTTTGCTTTTAATTTTGTGAATGGCGGATTTCCTATAACTAAATCATACCTATTATTAAATTCATATAACAAAGAATCAACGCAAATAAACTTAATTTCTACATTGGCCGGAATCTGTTGTTTTTGAAGTAATAACTTTAAAATTGTAATATTATTCTCGTCTATATCAGCAACATCAATATGAACCTTTTTAATGTTCTCATACTTTTTATATACAAACGGCAAAAAATTTCCAACACCTACAGACGGTTCTAATACTCTTATTTCATCCTTTTCAAATTCTGGTAACTGCTTGAAAATTTCATTTATAATAAATTTATTAGTATAATATGCAGAATTATTTTCTCTCTTTGAATTCGTTAATTCAGCTATTCTTGCCAGTGTTGCAACTCCCAGTCCAAGTGGATTTTGTTCAATGAAAGTAATCAATTTTTCTACTTTTTCCAGACTATATTTTTCAATAGTTTGGGCAATCACAATATTCGAAAAATGTTCTTGTTCCATAAAATTCTTTATATTACATGCAATCTGATAAAAAACTTCCGTTGGAACAGCTTCTCCAATACTCTGACGAATCTTTATTTCCTCTTTTTTTAGTAATGCTCGTTTGCTCTTCTCTGGTAATGAATTTAGCTCATCCAAGGATTTATCAATCCATCTAAATTCCTTTGGAATTGTCATTATCTTCATTAATTCACGGATTGAAAACACTCTATCCTCTCTTGGATGTACCGTATTCTGACTTGCAAGCTGATCATTTCTAGTATGAATACATGGTGCCACCTTATCCCAAAATTGTCTCGTATATTTATCACCATTTTTCTGAATATTAGGAACAATCTTTCCATCAACTACTTTATGTGGTCGCTTTAATTCATCTTCATTATCAAATGCACCCTCCCCTTCTTTAAGATTATGAATCCAACATCTCATTTCTTCTGGATATGTTCTAAATGCATGATAGAAGTCTGTAGGACATATTTCTCCCCAGTTTAGCTCTGGCATATCGCCTATCACTTGCTTTAATGTCAATTCATTCACATATGCAGGATACAATTCTATTGGGGACACAAATTCTGACATTTCCTTACTAACACCAATTACAACAGTACGTGTTCTAGATGAATTTGAACCATAATTTTTAAAATTAAGTATTCTACTTGCAATAATGTATTTTTCACTCAGTTCATCAATAATAACATCACCAATAGCTTTTACTGTACCATCTGGTGCCGTACATCCAGTTTTCATAAAAGAAGCAACATTTTCAAAAATAAAAAATCTTGGATTAATATCTTTTATCATATAAATCGATTCAACCACTAAACTGTTTCTTTTAATTTCGTTTTCTGCTTTTTTGTGATTTGCAACAGACATGCCCTGACATGGTGGTGTTGCAATAAGGACATCCACTCTATCATTACCAAGTTCTTTCCAACGAGCAATCTCCCAATTTATTTTTTTCTTCGTTTCATCAGTCGTTATATCATCACAAATATATCCCGAATCAAATTTACACTTATTATTAAACTTTTGTACATTAAGTCTTCTTTCAATTAATTCATTTGTAGCAATACATTCGAATCCAGCTTTTTTGAATCCATAACATCCCACACCTGCACAACTAAACAAACTTATATATGTCAATGTTTTATCTTTTAACATCCATTTCACCTCTTAGAATAAATTACTTATCACAGTACCATATTAATAGTCCTTTTATCCGGACACCTTTGTCACTTCCACAATATCATCCAACTTGCAATCTAAAACTTCACAAATTTTGCATAATATTTCTGTTGACACATTTTCATTTCTTCCCAACTTTGCCATTGCATTCGTGGTCATACCTGTCGCTATTCTAAGGTCTTTCTTCATCATATTTCTATCAATTAAAAGTTTCCATAATTTGTTATAATTAACTGTCATATTTACCCTTTCAAATCATCAAAATCCTATTGCGTTCCTATTAAATATACACTTATTAAGTATACTATCCTCGCTTGTCTTTTTCAATCAGAACTTTAATTTTTCAATTTGCATTTATAATTTACCGTAAAGTGAATTTTTAAATTCCTTTAAATTCTAATATTTTCTCATTCAACTTTTAAAGAGATGGCCTCTCCCATAGTGTTCTATATTACATTCAATGCTTTATCATTTAACATATAAGAAAATAAGCAGAATGGAAAAATCTGCCACTTTAATATAAAGGAGCTTGTAGATATGATTAACAGAATTTGGTTTCAAGCGGCTATTCGCAGATTGCAACGCAATCTTGCTTATGTCGCGCTGACGCGCTATACCATCCAGCAAATATATTTCGATTGATGCAAGCATCATCTCAATATATTCACTGCCTGCTACACCGCTTGTAGAAACGCGCAAAAAGGACATTTCCCAGTATTTCTACTGAAAAATGTCCTATACATATCAATATCTTTGTTGCATACGTGCTGCGTATGTGTTGCATTCGATATAAATTCCAGCACATCTGACAGCATTCCACAATACGCAGCATTGCCGGCATCTCGAAAATGGGAAGTCCCCAAAAATTTCCCCTGTCGACGAATGTCTGAGGGATCTCCCGGATGTAAAAGCTTAAGTTGATCACCACACCCGCCACATTTTTCTCGTAGAAGGCATTGATCGGGTCAAGGAGCATTCCCTCTTCCTCCCTGGTGATCAGGCCGATGACGATAACAAGTTCTCCGTCTTTCAGCCAGTCCACGTAGTGGTAGTCTTCCATATAATAAACTCAGGAGATCACATGGTTCAGTCCTTCTTTTCCCGCCAGTAATTTTAATTGATTTGCATAGGGCAATGACAATATATTTTTACAGGTAACATTCATACAACGCCTCCCCCGGCTATTTCACGATAAACAAACAGGCTCCGCCCACAATCTGTGGACAGAGCCTGTACTTCTTTGTACGAAATTGTTCTGTTTCTACAGCCAAATGAATCTTTATACTCTCTCCACAGCGATCACTGCGTTCTCGCCGTTGATATTCCATTCCTTCGATACGCTGTATTCCGCACCGCTTGTCAGTTCATCAGCCAGAACCTTGCCGCTGATGGCTTCTTTGTTCTTCTGTGCGATCTCGGACAGCTTATCGTTGCCATTGATGGATACGCGGATGTGATCGGTCACTTCGAAGCCGCTCTCCTTACGCATGGTCTGGATCTTGCTGATGATCTCGTATACGAAGCCTTCCTCTACCAGTTCCGGTGTCAGGTTGGTATCCAGCACAACGGTCATCTTATTGTCCTCCTGAGATACATAGCCTTCCTTCTGTGCCATGTCGATCAGCAGATCGTCCTTGGTCAGTTCCACAGCCACACCGTCTACATCGAACTTTAATGCGCCGTCTGCATTCAGTTCATCCATGGCTGCGTTGCCGTCCAGTGCAGCCAGGTGCTTCTGGATGCCGCCTAACTGTTTGCCATATTTAGGTCCTACGGTACGCAGCTGAGGCTTGAAGGTATAGGAAGTAAAGTCACGTACGTCATCGGTGAATACCACTTCCTTGACGTTTAACTCATCCTCAATGATCTCCTGGTAGAACTCACTTAAGGTGAAATCTGCCTTGATATACATTCTGCTGATGGGCTGACGGTTCTTGATGGCAGCCTCGTTACGGCACGCACGTCCCATAACGACAGCATCCAGTACATCCTCCATATCCTCTTCCAGCTTCTTGTCGATGTGATCCTTGTTCACTACCGGGAAGTCACACAGATGGATACTCTCGGGAGCGGATGCATCATTGCTTCTTACCAGGTTCTGGTAAATATCCTCTGTCATGAAGGGGATCATGGGTGCGGCTGCCTTACAGATGGTCACCAGTGCGGTGTACAGCGTCATGTAGGCATTGATCTTATCCTGCTCCATACCCTTTGCCCAGAAACGCTCACGGCTGCGTCTTACATACCAGTTACTCATCTCATCGACGAAGTCCTGCAGAGCCTTGGCAGCCTCGGGGATACGGTACTGGTCCAGATTGCTGTCTACTTCTGCAACGGTAGAGTTCAGCTTGGACAGCAGCCACTTATCCATTACGGGCAGTTTGTCGTATTCCAGTGTATATTTGGAAGCATCAAAATTGTCAATATTCGCATACAGTACGAAGAATGCGTAGGTGTTCCACAGAGTACCCATGAACTTACGCTGTCCTTCCTGTACGGCCTTGCCGGAGAATCTCTTCGGCAGCCAGGGTGCGGAACTGGTGTAGAAATACCAACGGATGGCATCTGCACCGTAGGTCTCCAGTGCGTTGAAAGGATCTACTGCATTGCCCTTACTCTTACTCATCTTCTGGCCGTTCTCATCCTGTACGTGGCCCATAACGATAACGTTCTTGTAAGGAGCCTTGTTGAAGAGCAGGGTGGACTCTGCCAAGAGTGAATAGAACCATCCACGGGTCTGATCCACTGCCTCGGAGATAAAGTTGGCAGGGAACTGCTGCTCGAACAGTTCCTTATTCTCAAACGGGTAATGATGCTGTGCGAAAGGCATTGCTCCGGAATCGAACCAGCAGTCGATCACCTCGGGAACACGCTTCATCTGCTTGCCGCACTCGGGGCAGGTGATAGTAATCTCGTCAATGTAAGGACGATGGAATTCTACAGTCTTCGCCTTCTCATTGCCGCTCATCTTGTACAGCTCTTCACGGCTGCCGATGGAATGCTGGTGTCCGCATTCGCACTCCCAGATATTTAACGGAGTACCCCAGTAACGGTTACGGGATACGCCCCAGTCCTGAATATTCTCCAGCCAGTTGCCGAAACGTCCCTCACCGATGGAAGCGGGGATCCAGTTGATGGTCTTATTATTACGTACCAGATCATCCTTCACAGCGGTCATCTTGATGAACCAGGACTCTCTTGCATAGTAGATCAGCGGAGTATCACATCTCCAGCAGAAAGGATAATCATGCTCGAACTTCGGTGCATCGAACAGCTTGCCCTCTGCGTCCAGATCCTTTAATACCAGAGGATCTGCATCCTTTACAAATTTACCGGCATAAGGAGTCTCTGCGGTCAGGTCACCCTTGCCGTCTACGAACTGTACGAAAGGCAACTCATAGTTGCGTCCGATACGGCTGTCGTCTTCACCGAAAGCAGGAGCGATATGAACGATACCGGTACCATCGGTCATGGTTACATAATCATCGCAGGTCACGAAATGTGCCTTTTTCTTCTGCTTCTCAGCGGCATCTCCCGCACACTTGTACAGAGGCTCATACTCCTTGTACTCCAGATCCTTACCAACATAAGTCTCCAGTACTTCGTAAGCTGCTTTACCTTCTTCTGCCAGGCTGCCCAGTACCTTGTCTGCCAATGCCTTTGCAATATAATAGGTATAACCGTCAGCAGCCTTCACCTTCAGGTAGGTCTCCTCCGGATTCACGCACAGTGCCACGTTGGAAGGAAGGGTCCAGGGAGTTGTGGTCCATGCCAGGAAATATGCATCCTCGCCCTTTACCTTGAAACGTACGATAGCGGAGCGCTCTTTGACTGCCTTATAGCCCTGTGCCACTTCGTGACTGGACAGCGGGGTTCCGCAGCGAGGGCAGTAGGGAACAATCTTGAAGCCCTTGTACAACAGACCCTTGTCCCAGATGGTCTTCAGTGCCCACCACTCGGACTCGATGAAATTGTCATCATAGGTAACATAAGGGTTATCCATGTCCGCCCAGAAACCAACGGTACGGGAGAAATCTTCCCACATTCCCTTATATTTCCAGACGCTCTCTTTACATTTGTCAATGAAAGGTGCCAGACCGTATTCCTCGATCTGCTCCTTGCCGTCCAGACCCAGCATCTTCTCGACTTCCAGTTCTACGGGAAGTCCGTGAGTATCCCAGCCGGCCTTACGGGGAACCATATATCCCTTCATGGTACGGTATCTGGGGATCATATCCTTGATGGTACGGGTCTCTACATGACCGATGTGAGGCTTACCGTTAGCGGTAGGCGGTCCGTCGTAGAAGGTATAGGTTTCGCCTTCCTTACGATGCTCCATACTTTTTTTGAAAATGTCGTTGTCTTCCCAGAATTTCTCGACTGCTTTCTCGCGGTCTACAAAATTCAGGCTTGTGGGTACCTGCTTGTACATACTGTGCTTCCTTTCTTTTCTTATTACAGCATCATACTATTCAGCGCCTCATTCACAAAATCGCATCTTCGATGCTTTCCTGAATAGTATCAAAAAAAGCCCCGTCCTGTAACAGGACGAAGCTCATGCATTCGTTAACCACCTCTTACAACATACTTCCTATTATATAGTATATAGGAGTGATATGCTTCCCGGTAACGGCGGGATTCCGTTCAGAACTACTGACCTGGGCTTTTGTTCTGACAGCTCAGAAGTGATTTTCACGATTCCCTTACTCGCACCGATCTCTCACCATCACCGGTTCGCTTTGCCTTTCTGCGGAAAAGTTACTCTCTTCGTCAATGCATTTTTGATATACCGCTATTATATATCTCATTTTTTTGCGTTGTCAAGCCGGATGTTGAGATTTGCTTATAAAGCTTTTATTTCTTGCTTTTCCGACATTTATTTCATATAATTATATTAATACTGATATGTGTACCGATCTTACCGGAAGGGGCAGGGAATTCTATGGAAAAAACGCAAAATACGCCCAAAAAAAGCGGCGGTAAAATATCATATACTCTGCAGGCGATCGGACTGCTTCCTTTACTGGCGCTGGGAATTGCGATGTTGTTTTTCACTTCCCAATGGTTCACAAAAACTATGTATCAGGAAGTGGAACGTGAATTGTATGATGCCACGAAAAGTGCCACTACACTTCTGAACGCTGCCTATCCCGGCGATTACCACCTGGAGGGAGATGTTGCTTATCTTCTGTATAAAGGAGAGACGGATATCACCAGGGACTATTCTCTTTTGGATCAGTTCAAAGAGGATACCGGACTGGACATCACCCTGTTCTATCAGGATACCCGCATTCTGACGACCCTGTATAATGCCCAGGGTGAACGCATCGTCGGTTCCGGTGCTCCCGATATTGTGATCCGGGATGTTTTGAACACCGGCGAAAACCATTTCTACACTCATACCCTCATTAACGGCAAAGCTTATTTTTCCTACTATATACCTCTGCGCAATCAGGACGGCAGCGTCGTCGGAATGCTTTTTGTGGGCAGACCCAGTGAAACAGTCTCCCTATCCATTCAGAATTACGTCTATCCGCTGACGTGGCTGATCATCGGTTTTGTGGCTCTCGTATCTGTCTGCATCTATTTTTACACCAGAAGATTCGTGGCTGTATTACTCCATATCCATAGTTTCCTGTCGGAAGTAGCCTCCGGGAATCTGAACGCCACACTGGATCATTCCGTAACAAAGCGCAGTGATGAGTTAGGTGATATCGGTCGCTGTGCCCTGTCCATGCAGCGTTCTCTTCGTACCATGATCGAGCAGGATGCCCTGACCGAGCTGTACAACCGCCGCAGCGGAGACAAAAAGCTGCGGCAGATCTTCGAGGAAGCCAGATCCTCCCGCCATTCTTTTGCGCTCGCCATCGGAGATATTGACTTTTTCAAAAAGGTTAACGATACCTACGGTCATGAATGCGGGGATACCGTACTGAAAAATGTTTCTGCCCTGCTGAAACAGCATATGTGGCGCCGTGGCTTTGCCGCGCGTTGGGGTGGTGAGGAATTTCTACTGGTATTTGAAAATGTAGATCTTACAGAAGCCCGGAAGCAGCTGGAGCTTCTCATGGACAAAATCCACGAACTGGATACACTCTACGAAGGGCAGCACGTAAAAGTAAATATGACCTTCGGTCTGATCTGTGACCCCGACAAAGATATTCATGCATTATTAAAAGAAGCTGATGAGAAATTATATATCGGTAAAACAAACGGTCGTAACCAGGTGGTATCTTAACCCGGTTACGACCGTTTGTTATTTGTTTCTGATCTTGTTATCTTTAACCTTGCAGGCATTCCGGATTCAACAGGAAATCATAAATATTGATTGTCAGAATACCATATTCATCATAATATGGCTGCACAATATCTTTTGTAATGACAATTTTCTTAAAAGAGTCATCAATCTTCCGGAACGGTCGGATTTCCTGCGTCCGCTTTGCTTCATCCGGAAGAGAATATGCCGATTGAATGTAATATCTGGCAGAACCAAGATTGCAGACAAAATCCACTTCCAGCTGCCTGCGGTTTACCTTTCCTTCCAAATCTTTTTCTGCGATAGGGACAACACCTACATCCACACTATATCCCCGCATCCGGAGTTCGTTATAGATTACATTTTCCATGGAATGTGTCTGCTCCAACTGCCGGAAATGAATTCTGGCATTCCGAAGCCCCAAATCAGAAAAATAATATTTCTTAGGAGTCTCTATATATGACTTTCCCTTAATATCATAACGCTGTGCTGACTCTATCAAAAAAGAATCTTCAAAGTAATCCAAATATTTCTTTATGGTTGCAGAAGTAATTTTAGATTTCTTCACGGTTTTAAAAGTGTTCTTTAGTTTTTCCGGATTGGTCAACGAACCGATCGCAGAGGAAAGAATATTTAGCAGATCTTCCAATTCCCCAATATTCTTTATACGATTCCGTTTCGTAATATCACGGATATAAATTTCATTAAATAAATTCTGCAGCGCTGTTGCTTTATCCCCGGCACCATCCCGCAGAACCACTAATGGAATTCCACCGTAAAGCATATATTCAGATAACCCGGTATATTTATCTCCGTTATAAACAGACATAAATTCAGCAAAGCTGAGAGGGTACATATGAATTTCATCACCCCTGCCTGCAAATTCCGTAGCAATATCCTTTGACAACAGTTTTGCGTTACTTCCCGTCACAAACACATCAATATTCTCTTTGCGAAGATATCCATTCAAAACAGCCTCAAAACAATCCAGCATCTGAATTTCATCCAACAGCAGATAATATATTCCCTCTCCTGTAGTTTTCGACCGAATATATGCCATAAATTTCTCCGGATCCACACCCCGCTTTTCCTTTTCGATCTGAATAAGACTTTCACCGATCAGGTAAAGATCATCCGCAGAATCAAAGGCAAACCGTATGATATGGTCTGCTTCCACACCGGAATCTAACAAATGATGATAGAAAATGTTATTCAGCAGATAAGACTTACCACATCTTCGAATACCGGTAATCACCTTGATTAATCCATTGCTCTTTCTTTTTATTAACTTTTCCAAATAGAAATCTCTGCGAATATCCATATATTTTCTCCCTGGAATAGATTTTTGCAACTGGTTGCACTTTTCTATTCTATTATATGGATAATTTAACTGAAAATCAATATACTTGCTTCATTTTTGGAAAAGATTTTTGCAACTGGTTGCACTTTTCTATTCCAAATTGTAAATAAACAAAGTAATTATTTATTGTTCCATCTGTCTGCCCAGGAAGCCCGCCGCAGACAGAGCCAGTTTCTGCTCCACTTCTCCCATTTTGCTCTTCTCGTCATTTTCCAACAGGATCACACTTCCGATGATGTCCCCTTCGCAGATGATCGGCGTGATCAGCTGCCAGGCATAGTCCACGGCAATGTCTTCCGCAATGTTGACATAGTTGCGGTCTCCTTTTGCGGCAATCACAGTCTCTCTATTATTGACCTTCTCTTCCAGTTGACGGCTCACGGATTTATTTAACAGCTGCTTACAGCCTCCTGAGACGGCGATGAACTGGTCTCTGTCCGCGATCAGTGTGGCATGTCCCGACACCTGTGCCAGGCTCTCCGCATACTGTTTGGCAAATGTGGTCATCTCTCCGATGGGGGAATATTTTTTCAGGATGACCTGCCCCTCTCTGTCGGTGAAGATCTCCAGCGGATCACTCTCTCTGATGTGTAACGTGCGGCGGATCTCCTTCGGGATCACGATGCGTCCCAGGTCATCTATTCTTCTTACAATTCCAGTTGCTTTCATCATTTTTTCCTCCATGACATATTGCGTAAGATAAATCATCATCTCGCATTACTAATCATTAACGTTGCAGTTAGTATGCGAAATGCAGGAAAAAATATACTTTAAATTGCCAGATACACCGTCATTCAGCAGCGCCATTGCTGGCTTATATTTATAGCAGTTCTGTATTTTCCCTCAGAATGATTGTTTTATATTAAAATTAAAATGCATCCATTCAATTTTTGCTCTTACATTATCGAATTTTTCCATTCTCAATCAGACTGTTTCGTACTGTATTTTCCTTATTTCTATGTTACACTTATTCTGTTTACGACAATTTTTTATGGGAGAGTTTAAACTATGAATCACAAAAATAATAACAGAAGTTCCTTTTCCGGCAAGATCGGCTTCGTCCTGTCGGCTGCCGGAGCATCCGTAGGCTTAGGCAATATCTGGCGTTTCCCGTATCTGGCAGCCAAATACGGCGGCGGTATCTTCCTGTTGATCTATATTATCCTGGCGCTGACCTTCGGTTATACCATGATCGTGGCGGAGACTTCACTGGGACGCATGACAGGTAAAAGTCCCGTGGGTGCCTTTCATACCTTCGGGAAGTCCAAATGGCTGTCCTTCGGCGGATGGATCAACGCTATTATTCCTATTCTGATCGTTCCTTATTATTCCGTCATCGGCGGATGGGTGATCAAGTATCTGGTGGAATATGCCAAGGGTCACGGACATGATCTGGCGGCGGACGGTTATTTTTCCACGTTTATTTCCAATGGTGTCTCTACAGAGCTGTGCTTTATCGTATTCACTCTGTGTACTCTGGGAATCATCTACGCTGGTGTCCGCAACGGTATCGAGCGCGTATCCCGCATTATGATGCCGATCCTGGTAGTGCTCTCCGTGGTCATCACAGTCTATTCTGTTACCAGACCGGGAGCACTGAGCGGCGTGAAGTATTTCCTGATCCCGAATCCTGCGAATTTTTCCTGGATGACCGTCGTAGCTGCCATGGGGCAGATGTTCTACTCTCTGTCCATTGCCATGGGTATTCTCATCACCTTCGGCTCTTATATGAAAAAAGATGTCTCCATTGAAGGTTCCACGAAAAATGTGGAGATCTTTGATACTGCCATCGCGATCATGGCAGGTCTCATGATCATTCCCGCCGTGTTCGCATTTTCCGGCGGAGATCCCGATACCTTACAGGCTGGTCCTTCCCTGATGTTCATCACACTTCCCAAGGTCTTCGATAGCATGGGAATGGGCACCTTCGTAGGTATTATGTTCTTCGTACTGGTACTGTTCGCAGCCATGACCAGCTCCATTGCACTTACCGAAAGTGCTGTGTCTACTTTCGAGGACGAGCTTGGCTGGGGTCGTAAAAAATCTACCCTGATCATGGGTGTGATCATGCTGGCACTGGGAACGTTATCCTCACTGGGTTACGGACCGCTTGGTGCTGTGAAGATCATCGGCATGCAGTTCCTTGATTTCTTCGATTTCCTGACCAACTCCGTGATGATGCCTATTGCTGCCATCACCATCTGTCTACTGGTGTCCCGCGTCATCGGAGTAAAGGCTGTGGAAGAAGAAGTCATGCACGGAGAAGCCGCTTTCCGCCGCAAAAAGATATTCAATTTCATGATCAAGTATCTCTGCCCGGTATTTGCTGCGATTATTTTATTAAGCTCTGTGGCAAATGCATTTGGACTTATTTCTATGTAAGATGCCAGGGTCATAAACAAGAACCCCACGCTGTGCTCGCACAAACGTGGGGTTCTTGTTTCATGACCCGCTCCGATATTCGCATAAAAGGGAAGCGTCAGCTTCACGATATGCGAATACCGGGCAGGATTGTGAGAGTGCGCAGCACGGAGCAATCCGTCAGGCATCTTACATCTTACTATATGTTAATGATCCGTCCTGTCTCCGCATTTACTCTATGTGAAATTGAGATTACCGTTCTTCCTTCCGAGGCACGCTTCAGTGCCTGCAGCACCTCTTCCTCGGTCTGGGCATCCAGATTTGCCGTAATCTCATCCAACAGAAGGAGCTTCGGCTTCGCCACCGCAGCTCTGGCAATAGATAACAGCTGCCACTGTCCCTGGGAAAAGATCTCCTGGGTACAGGGAGTGTCATAGCCTTTTTCCAATTGTTCTATCGTCGCATCCAGTCCCGCAATTCTTGCAGCCCCCCGTACCTCTTCCATGGTAAAAGAATCGTCATACAGCGTGATCTGATCCTTCACGGTACCGGGTACTCTATGAAAAGTCTGCTCCACATAGCCGTACAGGCTGCGCTTTTCATGTTCCGGAATCTGAAAAGCATCTCTTCCCTGAATCAGCACTTTACCCTCTCCCGGCTGATAGAGTCCCAACAATAGTTTGAAGACCGTACTCTTCCCTGCTCCGGTTCTTCCGGACAGTGTCACCTGTTCTCCGGGATATACTTGAAAATTTAAAGCCTGCAAAATCTTACGGTCATCATCCTCATAGCTAAAGGTCACATTTTGCAGTTCCACAAAAGGTTTTTCCGATCTATTCTGTGGTTCTGCCGGTTTTCCCCCGGAATTTCTCTCCGGCAATTCCTCCAACGCATAGAATTCATTGATCCGGTGCACACCCGCAATGGCGGACTGTATGGTCTGGATCTCCATTCCCAGACTCTCCACAGGGGTAAAAATCTGTGAGATATAGTTAATTACCGCTACCGCTGTACCTGCAGACATACCGAACAATGTCAGCACCTTTGCATTACCGGAGGCAGAAAACAGCATCACAACCGCCACCACGATAGCATTCAGGATCAGGATCACCGGGGAATAAATGGCATCATAAAAATTCGTGCGATCTACCGCGCGGTAGCTCTCCGCAATATATTCATCATACCGCTGCTCCATATAGCGCTCTTTTCCCAGCGTATGAATGGTACGGATATTGTGCAGCGTCTCCGGCACATGTCCGGAGGCTCTACCCACAGCACGACGGTTCTCGATCTGGGCTTTCAGCATGTTTTTCTGCACCGTCCTGGTGAACCAATACAGAAATGGCAGCAGGATCAAAAGTACGATCGCCAGTCCTCTGTTTTTTAACCAGATCACCACCAGGATACTTATAATCTTACAGGCATCGGCGAACATGCTGATGATTCCGGAGGTAAACAGGTTCTCCACCGTATCCACATCTCCCACGAACCGGGATACGATCGTACCAGGCTCCTGTTTCGTCAGTTCCCCTGCCGTCAGGTTCGTGTATTTTTCCATCATGCTGCTCCGCAGTGCATGAGTGATCTTCTGGCCGAAGACCGTCAGCAGACCTTCCCGAAGGCTTTCTGTCAGACCGGTGAGCACCGTAAAAGCAAAATATAGTATCACCAATGCAACCGGAACTGTGTTTCCTGCGGTGATCGTATCCACAATACTTCCGAGGATCCAGGGCGGCAGAAGCGCGGTTACGATGGCACCTGCGACTGCCAACAGGATTCCCAGTGACAGCCCTGCATAGCCTGTCACAGTCTGCCGGATCACGCTGCGGACATTTTTCACATTCTGTCTCTTATTTTTCTGCATCTGTTTATTTTTCTGCATGATCCGGACCTCCCTCCTGCGTACTGTGTGCATCAGCGCCATCCGCCTGTGCTTCATACAGTCTCGCATACTCCGGGAACTTTTCAAGGATCTGTTCGTGGGTTCCCGCAGTCACTTTTCCAGCCTCCATCCACAGCACCTGATCCATTTCGGGGAACAGATAGAGTCTGTGGGACAGCAGGATCACGATACTGTCCGCTGTAAACTTCCGCAGATTGGCAAAAACCTCTTCCTCCGTCTTGCGATCCAGTGCAGAAAACGGATCGTCCAGGATCAGGACCGGACGCTTATGGCACAGGGTTCTCGCCAATGCCAGCCGCTGTGCCTGTCCACCGGAGAGTCGGACACCACCATTTCCCACAATGGTGTCCATACCCTCTTCCATCTCTGCCACCTCACCGTCGAAACAGACTGCCTTCAGATACTTCTCCGGATCGTCATCATCGCCCAGCAGTATATTGTTATGGACACTGTCATTGAACAGCTCCGGATCATGTCCTAAATATCCCACCATGCCGTTTTGCTCTGCCTTGGTCATCCCGGATAATTCTTTGCCGTGGAAACAGATCCTTCCTTCGTAAGGGTATTCACAGAGGAAGGTCTTTCCCAATGTGGATTTACCACACGCCACTGCGCCGGTGACACCAATGATCTGTCCCGGAGTGGCTGACAGATTGAAGTCCTCATAGATCTTCTCTCCGCCGGGATAAGCGAAGCTTACATCCGATACTTCCAGCGTTCCCGGCTCCTGTACCAGGCTGTCGTCCTCATAAGTGGTTTCCTTCATCAGTGGCTTAATGCGCTTCCAGGAGACTTGGGCTTTATGTACCGCATTGAATAATTTCGCGGCATGAGAAGATTTCACGGCTAACTTCAAAAAACAGGATAAAAACGTGGTAAAGGCTGCCACATCCCATATTTTCCAGCCGGTTCCCAACACATTTCTGCTGCCGAAATACAGGATAAACAATACTCCTGTCATGGAGATGATCCGGTACAGCGGGGGAAACGCGGTACTCCAGATATTGGCCTTCACAGCGGATTTCTCATAAGCGGTAAGGTTCGCTTCGTAGGCCTGCTTCCGCTCTTTTTCTCTGCCATAGACACGATAAGTGATAGCGTTAGTGGCTCTGTCCAGTGTTGCGGCACTTAAGTCTCCGGACTTTTCCTTATAAGCAGCTCCGGTGCGTTGCACGTTACGCTTCATCTTCTCCGCCAGCACATAAGATACCGGTAAAAACAGCATACCTAAGATTGCCAGCCTCCAGTCATAAAATAACAGCATTCCCACATATGCTGCCAGTGCCACACCGGTATCGAAGATCTCTGTGGTAAATTTCCGCATACCCTCCGCGCAGTCGTCCACATCCAGGATTGCCTTGGTCATCACATTTCCGACACCTTCTTCTTCCAGTTTGGCACGGCTTCTGTGCACCAGACTTCGGTACAGGATTTCTTTCATGTCACGATTTACATTATTGGCAAAACGTCTGACATAAAAACGTTTGATATAACGGGAGATCTGCACGATGGCAATAGACATCACATACGCGGTCACCAGCACCAGCATATCCCGGTATCCGGCCTTCCCGCCCAGAATGTCCACCAGGCATCCCGTCATCCGCCCCTCGAACCACGGTCCTGCCAGCAGTCCGAGGTTATAGATCAGTCCGGAGAACGTGACTGCCAGCAGCACCGGCCACTGGGTTTTGAAATAATACAGGATCTGATCCTTTTTCACTGCCTCAGATATCTGTTTCATCCTCTCCTGCTCCTTCTTCCACACATTTTGCCACATTGACAAATCCTGCCCTTCTTGCATCATCCATAAATTCTGCCTCTTTCCGCAGCACTACATAAAAAGATGTACTATCCTCTGATTTAGATGATACCAGGGTCAAAAGGTCTAAGCCCACATGAGCTTGCTCATAAGTGGGTGAAAGACCTTAGGACCCGCCCCGATATGAGCATAAAAGTGGGATGATAATCCCACGATATGCGAATATTGGGTAGGATTGTGGGAGTGCGTAGCACGAAGCAATCCGTAGGTATCAAAGTCGGGGGCTTTTGACTCCGACATCATTTAGATAATAGTACATCTTTTTTATCTGTCAATGTATTGGCTCACTTGCGTTCATTATCTCAGGCCTTCAGAATCTCCGACAGATTCCTCTGGATCCTGGCTGCTACATCCGGTTTATTCATGGAATAGACATGGATATGTTTTACGCCATTGGCCAGCAGATCGATGATCTGATCGGTGGCATAGGCAATGCCCGCCTGTTTCATGGCTTCCGGATTGTCTCCGAAGCGGTCTACGATATTTTTGAATCGTTCCGGCACATTACAACCGGACAGTTTTACGGCATTCTTCACCTGCACGCCACGGGTGATGGGCATGATGCCGGGAACGATGGGCACGGTAATCCCTGCTTCCCGCACACGGTACATGAAGTTGAAGAAGATATTGTTGTCGAAGAACATCTGGGTCGTCAGATACTCACATCCGGCATCCACCTTTGCCTTCAGTCCCTGAATATCCGCATTTTTGTTAGCAGAATCGGGATGCACCTCCGGGTAGCAGGCGCCGCCCACGCAGAAATCTCCGCTTTCCTTAATAAAACGCACCAGATCCGATGCGTGGGTAAAATCTGTAAATACTTCTCCGTCGAAATCCTTGGGAATATCTCCTCTCAGAGCTAAAATATTCTCGATCCCTGCTGCCTGCATTTCTGTAAGAGCTGCGCCGATACTGCTCCTGTCAGCACAGACACAGGTCAGATGCGCTACCGTAGGCACATTGTGCTGCTTCTGAATCTCTCCTGCCAAAGCAATGGTATGTCCCTTGGTACTGCCGCCGGCGCCATAAGTCACGCTCATATAAGCAGGCTGCAATGCCGCGATCCCCAGTGCTGCTACCTCCACATTTCCGAAATCCGTACTCTTCTTCGGAGGAAATACCTCAAAAGAGATCGTTGCTGTATCTTTATTCAAAATATCTCTGATCTTCATACAATTCTTCTCGCCTTTCCATCATCTACATACCTTCAGGCTGCTTAATTACCCTTTGTTTTCCCGCAAAAAGATCGGCAGGAAATCCTGTTTTTCCTCTTCCTTAGTCTCACTCTCCGCAATGACATTCCGGATATTCTGCATCCGTTTATCCAGCGCCGCACTTTGCTGTGCACAGTCATACAGCTCATCCTTTAAAAACTTTGCCTGACTTTCCGGGATGTTTTTCTTATACTGCAGCTTGTGCTCCAGGCTTGCCCAGAAATCCATGGCTATGGTGCGGAACTGCACCTCCACATAGACCAGTTTCTTCGTGTTCTGTAAAAAGATCGGCACCTGCACGATCAGATGAAGGCTGCGGTAACCGCTCTCCTTGGGATTCTTTATATAATCCTTGCGCTCGATCAGAGTAATGTCATCCTGTCGTAAAAAGCTCTCCACCAGCTCGTATATATCATCCGGGAAAGAGCAGATGACCCGGACACCGGCGATATCACGGATATTCTCCTCAATGCCTTCCAGCGTCATGGGAATATTTTTGCGGCGGATCTTCCTAAGGATGCTGTCGTAGGACTTCACCCGGGTCTTGATCCCCTCGATGGGATTGCGGTCATATTCCAGGGAATACTCCTGATTCAGCACCTTGAATTTCGTCTCCACCTCCATGATAGCACACTGATAATAAGACATCAGCTCGTCCATGGGGCGCTTATTCTTCTCGATCAGATCCAAAAACTCGTCTGAGAGTAAATGTTGCTTCAAAAATTTACCTCTGATGGTATCCATTGTGATTTATTCCTTCTCTAAAGTACTGCATTACATAACGATTCTATTATATACACTCAATCGCATCACTGCAATAAAGTTAAAAGAAAGAATTTGAGAAAAAAACAGGAACAGCAGCGATCTGCCATTCCTGTATCACTTTTGCTTTATCCATTCTCACAATCAGCTATGATTTTCCTTACTTCCTCAATGCTTTTCTCTGTGACTGCCGCAATCTGCTCCGGTTGCATTCCGTTTTTATGCATCCTGGCTATCATTGTTGCTTCTGCTCTCGCTTCACCGATTGCAATTCCCTTTTCTTCGATTCCTTCACTCAAATTACACATTGTACTCACATCCCTTCGCAAATTTTCTTCCAACTCAATATCGTACTCTGTTTCCATGATCGACATTTTCTCATCTACTGTCAGTTTCTGCGACAGTAGTGCTCCCAGAAGACGGTGCAATTCATATCTCTCATCCTGTTCCGGAAGTTCTTTTGCAATCCCAATCATTATAATATTGATCAGATGGATTTTTCCCTTCCATTCATGGTTCCCGATTACAGCATCATTTACAAAATGAATATGGTTCATACTGTTCTGTTCCATATTCATACATATCCAAATGGAATAAACTCGTTTAATATCATCATAACCGGATTTAACAAAATCCCGCTCCTTTTGGGATGATACCAGGCGACTCGCATAAAATATCGCACGATTTAAAATCTCATAACTCGTCGGTTCATCTTTCTGTGCTTCCACATTTATGATGATTTGTGTCAATCCGGCATCCTTGCTATCTTCAGATGGTAACCGGACATAAAAAATAATGTCAAATCTTATCAGTCCCTCGTTTATTTCCACGTTTTCCGTATTCAGACCGATAATCTGCTGTCCCTGTTGTTCGTGATTGGTCATCCCCGGTTCTATCGGCACCTTGCTGATATAAGGTGTTCCTTCTATATAGGGGATCACCTCCCTGGGATTCATCCCCTTGAATTCATCTACTGTTCTGGTCAGTATATGAGCCAGTATAATTTTATGCCCCAGCAGATTTTTGACTTTCGCATCATATTGTGCCTTTTGATTTGTCGCTATTACAGCTCTTTTCAGTGTATTATGCATAAGGTCTTATCCTTTCTACAAGACCTTCTCCGAAATTCTCTCCCGAAATATATTATATCTTACGAAAACTATTGCCACAACTACTATTTTCACTTCCGCAATCTCTTCCGATACCCTGCCGGTGTCTCCCCGTAGGCCCTCTGGAAGGCATCGTTAAATGCTCTGGCATCGCCAAAGCCTACATTCATGGCAATCTCGTAGACTTTTTTGTCAGTGTCCAGAAGCAGTGTGACTGCATGTTTCAGGCGGATCTGATTGACATAGTCCTTGAAATTTTTGCCGGTGCTTTTATGCGCATTTATCCGCAGAGCATAACTTTAGCGGAGAAAACACCATTCTGACAGGCAAACGTACTTGCACCACCGCTTTTTTCTGCAATATGTTGGATTGACTGGATGCCGACGCCGTTTCCCTTTCGTTTGGAGGATTGAAAAACACCGTTCTTCTCCCTGATTTCGCCGTCATAGGCATTCTCCACTTCGATCAGAAGCAGCCGCCCGGCATGCAGATATGCAGTGATTTTGATCTGCCGTCTGTCTGGTGCAGTGCGGATACTGGCTTCGAGCGCATTTTCCAACAAGTTGGACAAGACCAGACACATGTTGATCTCATCGACCGGAAGAGTCTGCGGCAGATCGAGCTTTGCACAAAAGGGAATGCCTTCGCGCTTTGCCAGGGCACAATAATAGCCGATGACGCTATCTGCTGCATGGTTTTCGCAGAAGTGTATACCGAGATCCGGGATGCGGGAAATGTTTTTTTCAAGGTAGCTTTTCAATCTTTCCAGATCGCCTGTCTCAGCCAGTGCGGAAATTTGATTCAGTTGATGGCGCATATCATGCCGCGCCTGCCGCACTTCTTCGATGGCGGTTTTGAGATTCTCATAGCGTTGCTGCTGCAGGAAAAGAAGCTGGTTTTCCTGCTGTAATCTCGCGTTGCGGTTGAGACTGGTGGCCATTAGCAGGAAAATTGCGTTGAACAAGAGCAAAAGCAAAAGAAGTGCAATACTTATCACAATATATCCCTGTAATACACGACCGGTCCGAAGCGTCGTCTGATAGCGCGGGATCATAAAAAGGTTCAAAAAAATGAACACCAGCGGCAAAACCCAGAACACATACCACGTTTGCGCAAAATTATCGTCCTCAACCATCACACGCACTGCATGGGTTGACGGATAGAACGCAGCCAGCACGAAAATCCAGCAAACCACATTATAAAATACACAGGCTGCAAGGCAGAACCACGGTTCGTCCGATGGCAGCTGCATATGCAGAGCAATCGCAGCGCTGATAGCCCGAGACAAGCTGTTGATGCATGCAAATACTGCGCAAACAGTCAGTGCAATTGTTCCGGATTTCCAGAGGGAGATTTTGAGCCTTCCGGTATATAGCCCAATTGCAAGCAATGTGATCCCTGCCAGGGCAGACGCAGTGGAAGCATGCAGCTGATAGCAGACGATCCCACCACCGATACATAATCCTGCCATCAGGGGGAGAATCCGGGCGGCAAGCTTTCCGGGGGACTGCTTCAGATAGGATTTTACAGGGAAATATGCAAGTAAAAGACCGGGGAGTACGACGGACAACTCCAGGATCGGACGCAGAATATCTTTCATCTCATACACCCCCTTGCAGCAGAAATTCCATAAATGCCTGCCTGGCAGGCTTCAAAAGTTCCTGGTTGACATATACGCGGCTACCGTCGGTCATGCAGAAAGCGGCGGCCTGAAAATCAACGGCATGTTCTAAATTGACAATCGTACCGCGGCCGCAGACAAAAAAGCGGGGATCTTTTTTCAGCGGCTCGGTAAATGCCTTAAAGCTTTGCCGCGTGGCAAGCGTTTTACCGGCAGTCGTGCGAATGTTGATCATATGAGCAAAATGCTCGGCATAGATAATGTCCCTATAGCGAAGGCGAACATCGCTGCCACTGACTTTCACCGTCAGAATCGGCTCAGGACGCGGAAGTTTAGCGAGCATTTCAGTAAGCAGACCGGCAAGTTCTCCCTCGGAAAAGGGCTTCACGAGATAGTGGAATGCCCGCACCTGAAATCCCTCCAGTGCATGGTCGGTAGATGTTGTGGTGAAGATCAGAAAGCAGTCTGCATCCGTCTTCCGAAGTTCCTTTGCGGCATCCATGCCGCTTAATCCTTTCATGTAAATGTCCAGAAATGCCACAGTAAAGTGCCGTTCTTTTTCTTCTGCGAGAAAGCTCTCGCTGCTATCAAATTCTAAGATCTCCGTCTCTACACCGTACAAGCTCAGCTGTCGCTCAAGCCGCATTTTCAACAGCGCACGTTCGGTCTCGATATCATCCACTATTGCTATTCTCATATCGGACTGACTCCTTTGTAAAAAATTCCAACTAAATTATATCATACCTGTCCAACACCGGCACAATGAAAAACTCAGATTTCGTGACGGAATTGAGGGTTTCGTGCCAAACGGCTTGAAAAGCGTTTGCATATCCGTATACTGACAAGCAGAAAGCATCAATGACGGCAGAAAGGAGGGAGTGCCGTGTACCACATTGCCGTGCTGACAAGTAGTGAAACACAGGAAGCCTTTTATATAGAGCAGCTTTCACGGTTCTGCTTTGAACGCGGTCTGTTTCCCAAAATGGACTGTTACCGTGGGCAGGAGTTGTTCTTTGATGTGGCGCGTATAAATGCGCCAACCTGCACTGTGATCGCACTTCCGGGGGTAGCAGGGTTGAATGCGGTGGAGCATCTGCGGACGCTTTTTCCCGAAATGCGCATCATCTGGTGCAGCGATCTGGATTTTTCCCTGCATGCGTTTCGGCTGCGTGTAGACTATTTTCTGTTAGAGCCAATAACAGAAGAAGCGTTTCAGCAGGGACTTTCTACATGGTCAGATGGGAAAAAAACGTCTGCCTTATTCCGGGCGGATCACAACAAACATAACAATGAGGAGGATTATTGATGAAAAAGAGAAAAAAGATTTATTCTGTATTTAGCTTTCTTCTGGCGGGAACACTGTGCCTGTCTATGGCGGCCTGTGGTGGAACGCCCACACCGGCAGAGGACGAAACAACATCTTCTGCACCGTTATCCGGTGCACTGCCCGTGAAGGCTTTACAACCCAAACACGTGGATGAAAACCCTTATATGGCAAAAAGTGATGCAAACATCCATCACGACGGCTACAACACCGACTCAACGGATGAAATTCTGCCGCTCGGCATCTATCCGGAAATCAATGTTTCCTTTGAGACAACGAACCCGAACGCCTCACCCGCGATTTACTTTGACAACTACGGTCACGCGGTCGTGCCACTGCTCGGCGGCATCGCCATCCGTGATCTGAATGCAACAGAGACGAAGACGCTCGGCTATTTTTCACCGATGCAACATGATGGCGGCGGTTACGTCATCCAGAGTTCCTACACATTCCTTGACTCTAAAAACCGTGTCGTCTGCCCGACGAGCAACAACCATGTACTGATACTGCGTACGACAGAGGAAGATGGCAGCGTCATTCCGGAATTTGAAAAGGTTCTGGATATCGATATCAAGGCAGCTGCTGAGACCGCGCTCGGCAAAGAGCTGACACAGAATCTTCTGTCCGTGGTCTTTGACTACGACGGAAACCTTTGGTTCGCCACCGGCGGCTTCCGAATCTATCCCGAGCGGCAGCAGCAGGGGGTTCTCGGCTACATTGCCCACACAGCGATAGAATCGATTCTGAATGGCGAACAAACCGATCTTTCAAAGGCTGTCTTTGTTTACGGGCTGCCCCTTGGCGAGGGCGCAGAAAACGGCATTGCTGCCTCCAAAGACGGTGCGGTCATTCTGACGAACCAGAACTGCTATCTGTTGCGCGCGGAAGAAGGTGTGAACGTTGTGTGGTGCACGCCATATGAGAGTGTCGGTGCGAAGGTCAGTCATGATGGCGATAAGACTACCGGCGGCGGCCTTGCCTGGGGTGGCGGCTGCTCGCCCACACTGACACCAAACCTTGTACTGTTCACCGACAACGCAGACCCCGTTAAGCTTCTTGCGCTCGACATGAAGACCGGAGAGGTCGTAGCCAGCATGCCTGTTTTGGATGATCTGCCCGATGGGTATCAGGTGGCGGTTGAGAACTCTGCCATCGTTTATGACGACGGTGAAGGCACCGTCAGCACGATCGTCTGCAACTGGTTCGGCGCCGGTAACGCAGGGCTTGCCGACCCTGACAATGACTCTTCGATTCAGAGCTACGCCAACATTTATGACCAGAACTGGCTGATGAAGGGTAATGTTATGATCGCCCCGGGCGTTGAGCGGGTGGACACCCTAAAAACCGCTGATGGCTATGAAATGAAGAGTGTCTGGAGCCGGAACGATCTGCGCGACACGGCGATCATGAAACTCTCCACTGCAACAGGCTATATCTACGGTTACGTACAGGATTTGGATACCGGTATGTGGCAGTACATTATTTTGGACTTTGCAACGGGCGAAACCGTCTTCACGATGGATGTGTCCAACAAATACGGCTACAATAATATGGCCATCGGCATGTACACCGGCAGCAACGGAAATACGCTCTACTGCCCGACAGGCTATCTGGAACTGCTGCGTTTGCAGGATCGCTTCGTGTACCTGCCAGAGCTTCCGTACCGTGAGGTTGATCTTGATCAGGCGGCAAGAAATGTTCTTTCGCAGGATCAGTTTGCGCAGGATGGCGGTGAAGGTACGGTTGCAAGCTGGCACAACACCGCGACCATCTGCAACGTGCATCCCAACACCATGGTAGCCTTCCGTATGAACAACCTGTCCGGCAGTGCCTCCGATCTGACGCTCTACGCCTATGGTGCAGACGGCAAGCTGGAAAAGGTTGGCTCTGAACTGTGGTCGCTCACAGACGAGACCGGAGCAAATGTGACGGAGCTGACAGACGGCGTGCTCTATGAACTGCGCGTGACCGTCTCCGACGGCGGTGATTTCGACCTGAGCGAAACAGAAAAAGAAATCAAGCTATCCGTTGTACTTGGAAAGTAAATCTGTTTTAAAGACAGCTGTCATTTACCGGCTTTTGATCTGGCGTAAGCTTAGATCGTAGATGCGATGATCTGCATCCTGCCCTGTAACTCTACCTTACCGTAGCCGTCGGGCAGGATCAGGTGATCGCCCTTTTTTAAATGAGTACCGTTCAGGGTGCCTTCTCCCTCTACCACACTCATCAGTACAAAGGGCTTATCCTGCCAGGTCTCCACGCGATGCTCCACATCAATGCGGTATACGGTGTAATAAGGACAGCGGATCAGCTGCTGGATCGCATCGTCCTTTTTCTCGGTATGCACCACGCTGTTCTCTGCGGATTTGGCAGGAACGGTGATAACATCGATACTCTGAGCGATATGCAGCTGTCTGGGCTTGCCGTTACTCAGTCGATCATAATCATACACTCGGTAGGTAATGTCGCTGCTCTGCTGTGTCTCAAGAAGCAGTGTACCGCCCTTAATGGCATGTACGGTACCGGGATCGATCTGGATGAAGTCACCGGGCTTAATAGGGATCTCACGAATGAATTCTTTCCACTTGCCCTCATGAATCATCTGTTCCAGCTCTTCTTTTGTCTTCGCATTATGTCCGACCACCAGCGTAGCATTCTCCTTACAGTCTAAGATGAACCAGCACTCGGTTTTGCCCAGGGATCCGTTTTCATGTACCTTCGCATAAGCATCATCCGGATGCACCTGGATGCTTAAATCGTCCTTGGCATCAATGATCTTGATCAGTAACGGAAAACGATCCATTCCCGTATTGCCGAACAATTCCGGATGCTTCTCCCACAGCTCGGACAGCTTCATTCCCTGGTAAGCTCCGCTTGCCACGGTGCCGTCTCCGTTGGGATGGGCGCTGATACCCCAACACTCGCCGATGTCATCTCCTTCGATGGGATAACCGAATTCTCTGTTTAACCGGGTACCGCCCCAGATATTGTGGGTGCACACCGGTGATAAAAAAATAATATCTTTGTTCATGACCGTCTATCCTTTCCCATGATACTTACTATGTATTGCACTGCATCTTTCCCGTTATTCCGCTACTTAGCTTTGCAACGTCCGTTTCTGGAAAAATATTCTATCTGATATGTAACACATTTCTTCCGATCTGTCTACCTGACTTCCGTACTATGCCTATTCCGCTTCTGTTTCTGTTCTTACCCCGGATACAATCAATGACACCAGATAAAATCCAGCCTTATCGTTCTCGTGTGTCTCCGTGATCTCGATTCTCACCCGGTGTTCCCCATAAGGCAGGTGCTCTGCCACCGTTGTCAGCTGCATTTTGTCTCCCCAGGTCTCATCGAAGGTTCCGTCCAACACGCACGCCGTCTCAGGGTTCTCATCGACCACTGCCGTGGCAATGGGTGCAGGTCCGTCCTTCACTCGGCGGTATTGCACGGCGGCACCGGTTCCCCGAAAAGCGAACTCCAGATAAGCTCCTTTTTCCCCGGCGCTCCATCCGTTGCGGAAAATATCCGTGATATCTCTCTGCGGTGTCATATCTTCTACAAAAACACTCTTCCCCGGTGTGGAATTAGAATATTGCAGTCTCACGCAATGCTCATAGGCATTTTCTGTCAGCGGAGCCGGGAAAATTTCCTGCGGCTCTTGCGTTTTATCATGGATCACCTTTTCCAGGAAGTTCGTGATCACGGATGCCACCAGTTCATGTCCCAGATCATTGGGGTGCAGGAAATCCGCAGTAATCTTCTCTGCCGGAAGTCTTCCTGCTGCCACTGCCGGATAGATGCTGTTCTGTATACTGATACAGGGCAGATCATAATGTCGTCCTACCTGCGCATGATAATATGCCGCACTTTTACCGGTATCATAATAGACATTATGGATCAGCACCATTGCCGGTGCGCTCGCACTGCCATAAATCTGCCTCACCAGGCCTTCGTAGGTCTCACAGAAATGCGGCGTACTGTGATCGTTCACGGAAAATTCTACAAATACCAGATCCGGCAGCCGCTGAAGCAGGTCTTCCTGTACTCTCGCCGCGCCGAACTGGGAATCGGTAGCTCCGATTCCGGCGTTCACATAATCAAATTCCGTATTGGGAAATACCTTTTTCAGCCAGCCAAATATCCTTGCCGCATAACATTTGTCCAGATCCGTAGCGGAAAATCCCTGGGTAATGGAACCGCCGATAAATCCTACCGTAAGCCGCTCTCCTTTGGCTGCACGGTTCATAAAACCTTTCAGTCTGGTCAGGTTGCCCCGGTTCAGGATTCCGGCTTCTTTATCAATGATGTTCCCCGCACTCTTGCGGTTCTCATAGATGCTGTTTTCCAGAGTGCAATAACGTTTCGCCTTGTTTTTCAGAGTCTTGCCGATGCGGAAAATTTCCTCCGGGCGGTATCCTCTGGACTCCAGATAATAAATGCCGCTGTACAGGTTGATCGATACATCGGGGTATTTATCCCCGATCATGGCTTCGAACATGATCATAATATGACCGATTTTCTCCGAAGCAGCTTCCACATGATTGTCCAACAGCAATAGGAACTCATCCTTTTTCACATGGCACACCATTTCCTGTCCTTTCAGGTGCTTTTGAATGTGCGTCCCCAGATGGTACAGAAGGCTGTTTTTCACTTCCTCACTCATCTTCGCGGAAATCTCATCGTAATCCCGGATGCCCAGAAATACCTCTGCATACTGACCGTCCTGCCAGGGCAGGATCTGTTCCAGTTTTATCGAAAAGCTTTCCGTTGTCTCCATTCCGGCAATGTCCGGTTCCGGCTTTTCTGTATCCTTTTCCCGCTCCCTGACATTCCCTGCATATTCTTCATGGTTCAGGTAGCTTTCCATCATCCGCGTCATAGTAGACAGAATTTCACTTTCCGTTTCTGTCCACTGACGTCCTTTATAATATTTCTCCAGCTCCTGCCAGAAACCGGTCTCCCGGTCTGTTCCTTTCCGTTCTGAGGTATAATCGACATAATTATAGTTCTTGTCGTACACGCTGAATGCATTTTTGCCACTTCGTTTTACCCGGTACAGCGCCTGATCCGCTTTTTGATACAGTTCCTCATAAGAGGAAGCATCCTCCGGATATCGGGAGATTCCCATACTTAAAGTCACTCGTCTGCCTGACAGCTGGATCTGATCCGCCATACGGGATATTCTCTCTGCTGTCTCCACAGCGTGCTGTCCCACATTTTTCCCACGGCAGAATACACAAAACTCGTCTCCACCGATGCGGCCCGCATAATCCTCCATGCCTGCACTGATCAAAATCGTATTTGCAATTTTGATCAATACTTCATCACCGTATAAATGTCCGCAAGTATCATTGATCGTTTTAAAGTCATCAATATCAACGATGATAAAAGCTCCTTCTGTGTCATCGGCCTGCCGGATATGCTTTTCCACCAGCTTACGCATTTTCGCTTTATTGTACAGATCTGTCAGGGAGTCCCTCTCTGCCTTCTGTTTCAACAGCTCCTGGTTCTTTTTTTCTCCCGTAATATCAAGCGTCTTCCCCATGATCTTATATGGCTTATGATCCTTATCATAGACCGGAATCCCTACATAACGGAACCAGATAAAGGCAGACTCATCACTGACCTGACGTACCTCATAGCTGATACGCTCGTCGCCCCGGTCCATTGCGGCGCAGAATTCATCAAAAGTCGCCCAGTCATCCGGATGTACAAATCCCCAGTTATGCATCTGTTCCTGATAGTTTTCGATGACCATGTTGGTGGTATTCCACTTTCCTCCAAGCTTTCTGGAAAGCACATATTTTTTTGAAGCAATTTCATACTCCCACAGCGCACAGTCGGAATTGTCCTCGGTAATCTTCCTCCTGATACGTTCTTCTGCCAGTTCTCTTTCCAGTTCTTCTATTCTGGCATATAATTCCTCTTTTTCCATCATACGCTGTCTCCAAAACCGCAAAGGACCCGCTCACCGCGGGCCCTTTGATTCTATCTTCTGCCTTCTTCTGTATCGCTTGTTGTGACCACGCTGTGTTCTTTGATATAGTCAACCACTTCATCGATGGTTGTGAACGCCAGTCCTACATAGCTGTCTGCCGCGCCATAGTAAATGGCGATCCTGCCGCTCTCGGAATCATGGATGGTAGCGCAGGGGAAGCATACATTCGGTACGAATCCTCTCTCCTCATACCACTCCTCCGGTGTCAGCAGGAAGTTCTCACAACGATATTTTACAATGGAAGGGTTGTCAATATCCAGAATCGCTCCGCCGATGGAATAGACATAACCGTTACAGGTTCCGCTCACACCATGATAGAACAACAGCCACCCTTCAGAAGTCTCAATGGGTGCTGCGCCTCCACCGATCTTCAGGGACTCCCACCACTCGGAAGACTTGCCCATCACGTGTCTGTGTTTGCCCCAGTATACCATATCCGGGCTCTCGCTGACGAAAATATCACCGAAAGGCGTATGTCCGCTGTCGGAAGGGCGGGACAGCATCATGAAATTGCCGTGTACTTTTCTGGGAAAGAGTACTGCATTACGGTTGAACGGCAGGAACGGATTTTCAATTCTTACAAAAGTCTTGAAATCTGTAGTCTTGGCGATACCGATGGCTGCACCATAGAAATCCTGACACCAGATGATGTAATAGGTATCTTCTACCTTCACCAGTCTGGGATCGTAGGCGTAGATCGGCATAAAAGGCTTGCCCTCTTCATCTACAAAAGGAATCTTATTCTTCTCGAAATCCCAGTGAATGGCATCCTTGCTGCGCCCCAGATAGATATAAGGAATACCGTTGACCTGTTCCCCACGGAACACACCGATAAATTCATCACCGTAAGGCATTACCGCACTGTTGAAAATTCTGGCTACTCCTTCTACAGGATTTCTGCCAATGATAGGGTTCTCTGTGTATCTCCATACCGGTGCTCCGGTATGTCCTTCGGGTTTATCCTGCCAGGGTACCTTGGGTACGGGCTGGCTGATCATCTTTACTTTGCTCATGTATTGTCCCTCATTTCTATTTTTTACCTACGGATTGTTTCATGCTATGCACTCTCACAATCCTACTCGCTATTCGCATATCGTGGGATATTTATCTTACTTCCTGTTTTAAGAAAGCTTCATTCTTGCGGATGAGTTCACATCTCTGCGCTACGCACTCCACGCTTCTTCCGGGATCGGAAGGGGTGTGGAATACATAATCCACAAGCTTATCTATGGTAGTAGTTGCCACATGCATGCGGGTATCGCTGGATGCGTAGTAGATAAAGACTTCCCCTTTCTCATTTGCGATTGCGCCATTGGTAAATACTACGTTTGAAACATCTCCCACTCTCTCTTCCCCTCTGGGACCGATCAGCAGACCCGAAGGCTCTGCGATCACTTTTGCCGGATCCTTTAAGTCTGTAGCAAAAGCATAAATGACGTAACGTAAACCGGCTGCGGTATTACGTACTCCATGTGCGATATGTATCCAACCTCTGTCTGTCTTGATGGGGGTAGCTCCCGCACCGTTTTTGGCCTCGGTGATGGTGTGATATTTCCGCAGGCTGGTCATGCGCTCTTCATCGATGACTGCATGGGTAATGTCGTCGCACAATCCGAAACCGATTCCTCCGCCGCTTCCGGTCTCGATGAAGTCATCCATCGGTCTGGTGTAGAAAGCATATTTGCCATCCACGAATTCCGGATGCAGCACTACATTTCTCTGCTGGGGAGAACGAAGGGTCTTTAAATTCTCCAGTCTCTCCCAGTGCTTTAAGTCTTTGGTTCTTACAATACCGGCAGCCGCTACTGCTGCGGACAGATCATTTACGGAGGTATCCTTGCTCTCGGAACAGAACACACCGTAGATGTAACCATCTTCATGCTTGGTGAGACGCATGTCGTACACATTGGTCTCTTCCGGGCAGGTGTCATCTAACAAGATGGGATAATCCCAGAAACGGAATCCATCGACACCGTTGTCACTCTCTGCCACACCGAAGAAAGACTTTCTGTCGTTGCCTTCGATACGGGCTACCAGATAATACTTACCGTTTAATTCAATCGCACCGGAATTCATGACCGCATTGATTCCCAGGCGCTCCATGAAATAGGGGTTGGTCTTGGGATTGAGATCATATCTCCAGGTCAGGGGAATATGTTCTCTGGTCAGAACCGGATATTCATAACGGTCATAAATACCGTTGTAGAAATCAGACTTTACATTTTTCCGGGAAAGCAGCTTCTCCTGCTTCTCTTTTTCTATGTAATAACGCTCTAACATATTAGGTATCCTCTCTTAAAATAAATCAATTATTCTGGAATACGCTTCATGACCTCCATGCACATCCTGCCGTTATGGTAAGGGCATTTCCAAGGCTCCACAATGGGGCGGTCAGGATAGGGATTTCCTTCCGGATCCACTTCCCAGAACCATTCTGAACCGGGTCTCTTATCGATCACATGATCTCTGATAAATGCCCATTCCTTCTCTGCGGCTTCCAGATATTCCGTTTTCTCCGGCTCTTTCTCATAGCCGTTTAAGAAACCGATCACGGTCTCCGCCTGTACCCACCAGACTCTGTGTACATTCACGACACCTCTGTCACATTCATTGGCCAGAGAGTGTCCGTCGAATGCCACCTTATAGATCTGTGCGGTAAGGTCTCTGGTGATGGCATACATCTTCTGCGTCAGTTCCGGATCATCCAGAACCTTGCAGCCTCTGTCGATCAGCCATGCCGTCTCGATGTCGTGGCCGTAGGAATGCAGATTCAGAATGGTATTATAATGCTTATCGAAAAATACTTCCTGTCTGTGGAGCTTCGGATTATAAACTTTCTCAGCGAACACATCCATGATCCACAGAAGGCGTCTGCGCACTTTTTCATCCCCGGATACCCGGTACAGCTCCGTATAAGCTTCAAAAACATGAAGCAGGGTATTCATGGTCTTGTCTGCCAGAACACCGTTCTCCGACAATTTCTCATTGGATTCCGGTTTAAAGTCTCTGGTGAATGCTTCCAGATATCCCACCTCATCCATACACGTAGTCTCAATCAGAGTAAACAGCTTTTTCGCCAGCTCCAGGGCTTCTGCATCCCCGCTGGCCTCATAGTAAGAGGACAGCGCGTAGATGCAGAATGCCTGATTGTAGGTATGTTTTGTGGTATCCTTCGGGGTTCCGTCATAGTTTAGGGACCAGTAGATACCGCCATATTCTTTGTCCAGACAATGGTCTTTCAGGAAATCGTAGCCGTGCTTTGCTTCCTCCAACAGACTCTCGTCCTTCAACAGTGTATATGCGTTGGAGAAGAACCAGGTGATCCTGCTGTTCAGGATACAGCCTTTTTCTGCTTTTTTATCCAGATTCAGATCGTAGTCCAGAAAACCGTAATAACCGCCGAACTCGTCATCCCGCATCCCTTTCCAGAAAGGAATGATTCCTTCGGTCAGATGCTTTTTGATCTCTTCTCTCATTTTCTTTGTTTCCGCATTTTTCATGTTCCACACTCTCCTTTGTATTAACCCTTGACAGCGCCGGAGGTGATTCCACTGTAAATCTGTTTCTGACAGAGCAGGAATACAATCAATGCAGGCAGCAGAGACATCAGTACACCTGCACAGATCAGATTGTATTTGCTGCCAAGAGGTCCGGTGAAGGTATACAGGGAGGTTGCTACCACACCGAGAGTCCTCTTGTCCTGCAGATACAGACTGGCGCAATAATACTCGTTATATACGCCTACTCCCTTAAGCACCATCGAAGTTACGATAGCGGGCTTCAGAAGCGGAAGAATGATCTTCCAGTAAATGGTAAAATAGGAGGCTCCGTCAATAAATGCGGATTCATCCAACGATACCGAAATGTTTTCCATGAACTGGATGAAGATGTAGATGGAGATAACATCCGTACCCATACTCATAATGATATAACCATACAGATGATTGATAAATCCAAGGTTACTCATGATCTGGTACACAGATACCTGCATGGCAATTCCGGGAAGGAGGGTTGCGAACAGGAACAGGCTGCGGATCAGTCCGTTGCCGGGAAACTTGAACCGGTTCAGTACATAAGCGAGCTGTGTTCCCACCAGGACGGAGCCTAACAGTACAAATACCAGGATGATCGCTGAATTCAGATAGGCTCTGCCCATATTGGCACGGTTAAATGCATCAATAAAGTTCTGGAAGTTCAGCCAGCTTTCCGGCAGGGTCATAACATTGGTGCTCTGATATTCTGCATCGGTCTTGAATGCTGTGATGACACAGGATACAATAGGCAAAAGTGCCACGAAGGAGAAAAATACCAGGCTGAAATATTTAATGATGATCCAGATGACAGCGCCTGCGCTGTAATGTTTGTGGTTAGTTTTCATCTTTGCCATTTTACACTGCCTCCTTCTTCCATCTTCTCTCTCTTCTGAGCCGTTTTCTTCTGGTATATTCTTCATTATCCGCATCGGAGCTTCTAAATACCAGTTTGAAGAAAAGCTTTTGTAAAATTGTTGCTGCAAAAATGATCAATAACAGTACCACAGCCATGGCAGACGCAAGACCTACCTGCTGGTTGGTATGTGCGATCTTGTCCATCAATACGAAGTAGGTTGCGGTTCCGCCGCCACCCTTGGTGATAACGTAGGGAGGATCGAAAGCACTCAGGGAACCTGTGATAGACAGGATCACGTTCAGCGTAACGATGGTCTTAATGCTGGGTAAGATAATATGTATAAACTGTTGGAATTTATTGGCACCGTCCAGCTCTGCTGCCTCGTACATCTCGGAGTCCACGGACATGATGGCACCGATGAAGAGTACCATGTTGTTGCCGTAATAACGCCATACCGAGGAAGCCACCAAAGAGATATTGTTAACGCTCTTGTCCTTCAGCCAGAACGGAAGACTTTCTAAGTTAAATCCACACCACTGTAATACCGTATCGAATACAAATCCTCTGGTGTAGAAGAATTTGAAGATAAATCCAATGGCAATACCACTGATCAGATAAGGGAAGAACATGAATCCCTTGAACATATTGCCAAACTTGGTCTTAAAGCTAAGGATCGTTGCCAGGTACAACGCAAGTACCAGCTGCACCATTGCGCCTGCCATGTAATAAAGGCTCAGCTTCAAAGCACTGAAGCATTCATCTTTCTTAAATACGTCGATGTAGTTCCGAAATCCTACAAACTGTCTTTTGTCTACCGGGGTAGCATATTTCATTTTATAAAAACTGAATTTTACCATCTCTCCAAAAGGAAGATAGGTGAACACGAACAGCAAAAGCAGGGGAATGATCATGAAGGACAGTATGACGATGGTCTGTTGTCCGTTCCTGCTCTTTACCCATTTTTTCATGCTGAAGGGTTTTTTTGTTTTCTTCATTGTCTCTGCACTCATCGAAATACCTCCATACCCTTCTCTCTTAGATAAGAGGGAACCGGATAAATGGTTCCCTCTCACTTCAGAAGATTAAATTAGTTACCTATTAATTACTGGATCTCTACGCCACAGCTCTCCTGTGCGGAAGTCCACTCTTCGTTCCACTCGTCGATGATCTCATCGTAGGTCTTGGAGCCATCTGCTGCACACTCTACCAGCTCCTGCATCTTGGTCTCACCGTTGTTGTTGATGTTAAGACCACTTTCAGCGTTCAGCTCGTTTAACAGATCCTCTTCACCTTCGATCGCAGGCTCATCCACTACGAAGTCGATACCCTTGAATGCAGCGTAGAAGTCCGGTAATCTGGTATCCTTGATAGCAACGGGAAGTCCGCCGCAGTCATAGGAGAAGCCGGATTCTTCTGCCATGAATTTCACGAAGCACAATGCTGCTGCCTGGTTCTCTTCAGATGCATCTGCATTGATACCAAAGCTGTAGTCAGGGCCTACGGAAGCTGCCTGCTTACCGCTAGCTAAAGTAATAGGGAAAGGCATGTAAGCGATGTCGTCAGCATTGTCGCCGGCTTCCTTCATCTGAGGCACTGCCCATGAGCCAAGAACCATGCAAGCGATCTGACCATTGTTGATCATACCCTTACAACCTTCCCAGTCCGTGGTGGAGTAGTCTTCCTCGGTAAGGCCTTCAGCAACTGCATCGTACATTACTTTGTATACGTTGTAAGCGCCTGTTCCGTCGCCGGGATCAGCAAAAGGATTGGCTGTGTGCAGTAACTTCTGGTTCATATAAGTGCTGTCTCCGGTAGCACTGCCGCTGATAGCGGGATCCCACTGGCCGCCCATTGCCCAGCCAGCTGCGTAGTTGGTGTACAGAGGAATGATGGAGCTGTCATACTCTTTGATCTGCTTTAATGCTGCGATGAAATCTTCGGGAGTCTTAGGCATCTCAGTGATTCCTGCTGCTTCGAATACTGCCTTGTTATATACGATACCACCGCTAACACCTGCGGTGTAAGGAACACCGTATACAGTGCCTTCGTACATCTGGTTGTAGTAGTTCAGCTGTCCGTCCATCTCGGTAGTAGTTCCAAGAGGAAGGAAGTATGTGCTTAAGTCAGCCTTGTCAACTGCGGGGATAAACATAACATCGCCCCAGTCACCACCCTGCAGACGAAGCAGCGTATCACTTGCATAGTCGGTGATACCTTCAATATCAACAGTGATGTTGGGATACATCTCGTTGAATGCATCAATGTAAGTCTGGAAAGGAACTGCTGCGCCGTCCTCTAACAGGTCGGTACGGTTAGTCAGGACCTTAATGGTCGTGGTAATGTCGGTGTAATCCTCACCCAAAGTAAGCTCTGCGTAATTCAGGCTGGTAACCTCTGCAGGTGCTGCAGCCTCGCTGGAAGCTTCTGCAGTTGCGGGAGTGGTGCTTGCTACAGAACTCTCAGCGGCGCCGCCGTTGTCTGTGCTTCCACATGCTGCCATAGACAGTGCCATGACTGATGCTGTGGAAAGAGCTAAAAACTTTTTCATCTTCATAAGAAATCCTCCTAGTTTTCCGAAGGAAAATCCGAGTCCTCTGACGAGGAGAGGATTTAGCCTCCTTGTTTTTTGCTATATTTGATAGCGTTTACTGTTTTGTAACTTAATTTAATTATACATAATCATATTAATTAATCATCAACTATTCTTGTTTTTAATCTCTTATTCTTGCTATTTTCGTTATTATCTTCTATTTTCACAAGTTCTATGCCTATGTTTTGTACATATTATACAATTAAAGTAATTAATTTGAATTAAATTAGCTGATTTAATTAACTAATTTTGTTTTCTTTGCATCCTTTGTCATTGAAACAGCTTAAATAATGGCTTATAATGTATTTAAGCTTAATTAATTTTTTCAAAAAAGCATGTTTCTAGTGTGAAAAATAAATTTTTCACATGAAGTTTTGTTCCTGCACAAGCTGCTAAAGCAGCCGAAGTTTGAAGATTGCGGAAAGGCAAGGTTTTTGTATGAACATTTCCACCACTTTTCTCAATGCATTGAGGCACACTTCCTCCGATGTGGAGGGGCAGCGTTCCCCGGAAATCCTGCTGGGGCAGATCTATAAAGTATCCCTGGAAGACAAGAGCTTTTTACTGCCCCTGGCCGGTGGAGAATTCCGGCTCTCGGATCCTTTCTATTATGAATGGAACCCTTTTCCCTCATATCTGCTGCTTTACACCTTAGAGGGCAGTGCCGTCCTTACTACCCTGGGCAGCGAGGTGGTCCTGGATCACGAGCATCTGTTGTTCTTAGATTGCAGCCAGGGGTTCTCTCTCCGGCTGTTGCAGGGAAAGTGGCGTTTTCAAATGTTTTTCTTAAGTGGAGCGGAGCTTTCTTCTTATTATAGCATATTTCAGGCTGCTTTTACCTGTTGTTACCCGATTCCCATCGGCTCCTGCGTTTCACAGCGGATGCAGCAGCTGACCAAATTTTCATTCACCCCGACTCCTGCAGAGCAGATACAGCTTCACCGAGAACTGACCGACATGTTCGTAGAACTGATGCTGTCCGCCCTGTCCGTCTCCCGGGATGTGAAGCCCATTCCTGCTTATCTGCTGTCCATGAAAGCGGATTTTGAGGAAAACTATGCTGAAAATCACTCTTTGGAATACTTTGAGCAGACTTTGGGCATCAGCCGCTACCGTCTGTGTCGGGAATTCTCCGCTACATTCCATACTTCCCCGCTGCAATATCTTCAAGGGAAAAAAATAGAAGCAGCAAAATCACTGCTCCTATCTACGGATAATCCGATTCACGAGGTGGGGGCTATGGTAGGCATCGACAATACCAATCATTTCATCCACCTGTTCAAAAAGCACACCGGTGTCACACCCTTCGTCTACAGGCAGAATGCACCGCAGTCTATACGTGAGACACACTGTCCTTCAGTACCAGTCGGCCTTCCACCACGGTAACTCCGGACTTATAATTATCACTGGTGATCTTCTTGATCATATTATGAAGGGCTCTTCTCGCCATCTCTCCCATATCTACTTCATACGTAGTAATGCGGATGTCGCTGAGGCCGGGATACAGGTAGTTATCAAAACCTACCACGGAAATATCCTCCGGCACACGGTATCCGTTCTCTCTCAGCTTCTTGATGAGTAAGCTGGCGGTCAGATCGCAGTTGCATACGAAGGCCGTTGGCATATCCTTGGGAATCTGCAGCATGTTCACGGTATCGATCTTGCCGGTCTCAATATGACGGTCATCCAGCACCCATTCTCTCTTTTGTTCCAGCCCCAGTTCCAGCAATGCTTTCTGGTAACCGAAATAACGATCCGTGATACTCTCGGTGGCAAGCAGCGTTCCCACATAAGCAATCCTGCGGTGTCCCATCCGGTACAGATAATAGGTCAGTTCATAGGTGCCGTAATAACTGTTGGAAATAACAGAGTCACTGGCTTCCCTTCCGTTATAATAATCCAGATAGATCACCGGGATCCCGGCTTCTGTATTCAGATGCTGCAGGTAAGTATCCATCATCTTACCGATAACGATAATGCCATCCACCTTGCGTTCCTGTACCAGCTTCGGCATTCTGCCGTTCTCTTCCTCTGACATTCCGATGACCTCCAGCATGGTAAAGCATTCCTTTGCCGTGGCTCTGGTAGCTACCACCTGGTACATCTGCCAGTAAAACGATTCATATTTATCAAGGAATCTCTCAGAGATCAGAATACCGATATTGTAGCTCTTCTGGTTCTGACTTTTTCTTGCCGCTGACGGCTGCTGATAACCCAGTTCCTCCGCAATACTGCGGATCTTCTCCCGGACTTCCTCGCTGACACCCTTTTGTCCGGACAATGCCTTGGACACTGTTACTGTGCTGACTCCAACTCTCTCTGCGATATCTGCTAATTTTACTGCTTTTGCCATAATCTTGTACTCCTTATCGCTGTTTTTTACACATTTCCCGATAAATCGTCAATTATACTTCCATATTAGATTTCTAAAAATCGTTTGTCAAGGCATGTCACTGCCTTAATTTTACACCTCGGTCAGGTGGATCAGCCTGCTGCGATAGTCCCCCCACAAAGGTGCCACCAATAATCCCGCCTGCATCAGCACATCACCGCCAGAGACTTCCCCTGTCTCCTCGATACGGTACTGCTTCTCCGGTGCCAGTCCTTTCAGACGTACTCTTCTGCTGTGGAAGTTGGGCCGGGAAAGTACCTGTACATAGGTTACCAGTGCCTCTGTCCGATCCTTGGAGGCTACCATGTAACAGTCGTAGTTTCCATTTTCCAGGAAAGAGGCGATCCGGTAATAGTCCCCTCTGCGGATCAGATCGTTGTATTTGTGATACATGGCGGTCTGTGCGGGAATCTGCTGTCTGTCCTCCTCCGGGATCTTCGTGATATCCAGTTCGTAGCCAAAGGTGCCTGCCAGCGCCACATGCCCTCTGGTCTCGAAAGGTGTCACTCTGCCCACCGTATGATTCGGGCAGTCCGACACATGGGCGCCCATGGTGGACAGCGGATACAATAACATTGTTCCTTCCTGGATCTTCAACCGCTCGATGGCATCCATATCATCGGAGCACCAGATCTGCGGACTGTAATACAACATACCTGGGTCGAATCTCGCTCCGCCACCGGAACAGTTCTCCAGAAGCAGATGAGGGAATTCTGCCAGCAGTCTCTCCTGCAGTTCATAGACTCCCAGCACATATCTGTGATACAGTTCACCCTGACGGTCTGCGGGCAGTTCCACGCTTCCCAGATCCGACAGCTGCCGGTTCATATCCCATTTTACATATTCGATATTGGCGCTGTGCAGAACCGCCGCCACGCTTTCAAAGGCATGGTCTCTGACTTCCTTACGGGACAGATCCAGAACATACTGGTTCCGGCATAAGCTGCCTGCCCGTCCCGGAATGGCGATGGCCCAATCGGGATGCTCTCTGTACAGATCCGAATCCGGGGAGATCATCTCCGGCTCAAACCAGATACCAAACTTCATTCCCAGAGCATTGACCTGATCCACCAGAGGCTTCAGGCCACCCGGAAGCTTCTGTTCATTGACCTTCCAGTCACCCAGGCTGGTACTGTCATCGTTGCGGTGTCCGAACCAGCCGTCGTCCATGACCAGCATTTCGATGCCAAGCTTTGATGCCTGCTCTGCGATCTTCAATAATTTTTCGGTGTTAAAATCAAAATAGGTAGCTTCCCAGTTGTTGATCAGGATTGGTCTCTTTTTATCACGGTACTCGCCGCGGATCAGATGGCCGCGGTACATATCGTGATAATGATGGGTCATCCCGCTCAATCCTTCTGAGGAATAGGTCATAACGACTTCCGGTGCTGCGAAACTTTCTCCCTGCTCCAGTTTCCAGACAAAGTTCTCCGGATGAATGCCCATAGTCATACGGATGGAATCGAACTGGGAAAGCTCCGCCTGTGCCAGAAAATTGCCGGAGTATACAAAGTGCATACCGTAGACTTCACCGGCATCCTGCGTGGCATCCGCAGAAAGCAGTGCGATAAAGGGATGCTCCTGATGGGAAGATTCTCCCCGCACGGAGCCAACACTCTGTTTGCCGTGCATCAGACTTCTTCTCTCCATCTGGCGCTCTCTCCCCCAGGAGCCGTGCAGCGTAAGAATGTCATACTTTTCATCCGTGCCGTCCAGATCCAGACAGGCAGACATAACTTTTGTCACATAAATAGGCTGCCCTGCCGTATTTTTCAGGATCACACTGCGGGTGATCACATCTTCCTCTTCAAATGTAGTATAGATCAGGTCTGCAGCCAGACCGATGACCGGATCCGCCAGATGCAGGATCAGGGTATCGCAGTCCTCATCCCCCGGAAATGTGGAAGGAAGTCCCGGCAGTGCCGGCTTCTCCTTTACGATCTCATGAGAGACATACTGTAACTGCACTCCTACATGTCCCTGTGCTGTCCGCACGGAAATGGCGCTTTCTCTGTAATCTCCCAGACCGTTTCCCGGATATTCCATGGGGAAAGAATCCAGAAATGACACACGTTCTCTGTTATTCTGTGACGGAACGAAGGGTGCTTCTCCCGTACGCAGCAAATATACCGGTGCCGGTGTATTCTCGGTATACTGCAATTTCTGACCGTAATATACGTGTCCCACAAAATTCTCCTGATCTACAATTGCCAGAAGATAGCTGGTGTGTTCCGTGTCCAACCAGAAGGTTCTGTCCTGTTCGATGTATCTGATTGCCATAATTTACCTCTTCCTTTATAAAAATTAATAACCAATAGCCGTTTTCACAATATCGGTTCTTCCGGGCATTTCCGAATAATAAATCGCCCAAGGGTTCTGTCACAAATATAAAAAAGCAAACGGTGCTTCCGGTTCTGTCTTCAAAAACTGCATCAGCATCAGTCCACAGCGCATGGACACCCGTTCTTCCCGCAGGATACGAAGTACTTCCTGTCTGTCTGCCAGAATCACCTGAATATCCTCGGTATTTTCCATCTGCTGTCCCACATTCTCTGTCACGGTTCCGAAGATCATGCTGCCGCTCTCGTCTGTCAGCCCCTGTGCCAGGAAAAATCCTCTTCGGAAAGCCGGTTCTCCGCCTTCGTAGACTTCCAGTTTCCAGCCGGTCTCCTCGATCATTTCCCGACAGGCGGCCTCCGAAGCGGTCTCCTCCGGCTCGATCAGTCCCGCCGGCAATTCATACAGATAATCATTCACGGGATACCGGTACTGACGCACCAGCACCAGTTTCTCTCCGTCCTCTGTCACTGCGTAGACCGCCATGCCCTCGGGGCGCATACTGTGGGTCTTGTGTTTGATATTGTTTTCATCATTTCGGGACGCAAAATAATAATGAAACGGCGTTCCGTCCCGTCCCAGGGCATCAATGTGATACAGGTTCAAAAACGGATTATCCGTCTGTTTCTCGATTCCCCGATAGTGTTTTCTGTCATTTCCTTTTGCGTCCATGTTTTCCATGCCCTATTTATACTCCATGTCTTTCTGTTCCCATCGTGCTCTGTCATCCACGTTCCCACAGCGCATCATCTGCCGCAGGCGCAGGCAGCCGTGACGGAACTACTGTAGGATCTCCTCCAACAGTGCCATTGCCAGCTCCGGATTCTTCATGCCATCCGCCAGCCCCACGGCTGCGGTCTCCTGATACCATCCGGTCTTCCTTACCCATTCGTTGTTCTCCAGCCGGATCCCTGCCACAATCGTTTCTCCCATCATGGTGTGCACCGTAATCTGCTGATCCTCGTATTGGGCCAGCAGTTCCTCCGGCAGATAATCCCGCAGGTCCGCCAGATAATCCGTGCCGCCCATGAGCTTCAAAAACTCTTCGTCAGAAAAAAACACATCCACCGACCGGGTCATGAACAATACCTGGATCGTGCTGAGATTCGTGGAATCCACATCGGAATCCGAGTTGGGATCGATCCAGATCGTATAGTTTAAGTTGACCACATCCCGTTTGGAAGTCACACCGTGCTCCCGCAGGAAATCCGTAAAATAATCCGGACCGGTGGCTTCGATGTGCTCTCCGTCCGTATTCACTGCCATGACTCCCATGACGAAGCTGGTCTTGGTGGCAAAATGTACGATCAGGAAAATAACAATAGCGATCCCCGCTGCCACACCTATGGTAACCCACAGATAATAGTCCATAAAATACTGCCATTTTTCAGAAGGAGACAGTTGTTTCCATTGTTCTTTCTGCCGGATATGGTCTTCCTTTTCCAAATTGCTGTCTCCCTTCCGTTTCTCGAATCTTCCGTCTGATAACATCCTGCTTTTAGTTCTATATTAGTCTTTAGTATATCAAACTAATTTAATCTTGTACAGCAGACTTTTTAATATATTTTAGGTTCAATTTTGTTAAAAATAAACAGAAAAAGCCCTGCCATGCACTTAAATTAACATGGCAGAGCTTTGTGTTTTCTATTTGTTCGATCAGATAAGAAGGGTAAATGCTTTAGCGGTCCATCTCCGCAATACGTCCGGTGGACTTGTGCTCCTTGATGATCCCCTGGATCTCCTTTAAGTCGGTGCACAGCAGGTCACCGGGGATGGTGTTCTTAAGTGCGCTGATGGCATTGCCATATTCCAGTGCTCTCTGATACTCACCGGGATGTGCCAACAGTCCGTACAGGACACCGGAGATATAAGCGTCACCGCTTCCGATGCGGTCTACGACTTCGATATCGGTGTAAGGTGCTTCCTCATAATAGGTATCATCCTTGGCACTGTAGATAATGGAGCCGAAGGTATGACGCTTCGGGCTATGTACGATACGCTGTGTGGATGCCACGATGGAGATTGGAAACTCTTCCGTGAAGCTCTTCATAATGCTCTTGGCATCGCCTTCCTTCAGGAAGGTCAAACGCGCCGTGTCCTCGGAGCAGAAGAAGATGTCCACATAAGGCAGAATGGATTCGATGCATTCCTTCGCCTCGGCGCCGGTCCACAAATTCCCACGGAAGTTCACATCGAAGGAGATGATGGCCCCCTGTGCTTTAAAGCGCTTGATCATCTCAACAGCGGTAGCTCTCAGCTCCGGGCTGAGAGCCAGTGTGATGCCGCTGGTATGGAAGCAGCGGGTATCGCTGTAGATCTTGTCATCATAGTCATCAACGGTCAGCTTGTTGATGGAGGTATTCTTACGGTCATATACAATACGGGGCTTTCTGGGGTAAGCACCATTCTCATAGTAGTACACGCCCAATCTGGCATCCTTGTCATCATCGTATACCAGATAGTCATCGCTGACACCGCAGAGACGTACACGGTTCTTGATATATACACCCAGGTCATTGGCCGGAAGCTTGGAAATGATACCGCAGCGCAATCCCAGCATTGCCGCACCGGTAATGGCATTCAGTTCTGCGCCTCCTGCCTGCTTGCTGAAGCTGTCGCCTCTGGTAATACGCTCATTGTCGGGCGGTGATAATCTCAGCATGATCTCTCCCAGGGAGAGCAGGTCAAATTCCTTCTTCTCAGTCAGTTCCATAATATAAACTCCCATCTGCATATTTTGCCAAATGCTTTATCAGAATTTCACCGTTACTCCTTACAGTGCAGCGTTGAAACCCCTTACATTTTTTCTTTACATTTGTACTATATCACATATACACAGCCCCGGTAAAGACACTGGACATTAATTAAAAATTTAACGAATCCACATATTCAAAATAATCATCCTCGCTGGCAAATAAGATATATTCATTCTCCACATATCCCATATATCCGCTGGCAGTCACATATCCTTTCATAAAAAATACCTCCTTATCAGAATCCTTTCGTTCCCTGTTCTGATAAAAAGGTATCATTTTTAAAGTCCCATAAAACTCTCTTAATTATTCTGAACCGGCTCTGTTTCCAGCACCAATTCTTTCATTTCTTCCAATAATTCCTCGGTTCTGCCCATCAAAAGCTCCGCATCGGTCTCCACCAGTCCCGTCTTTTTATACTTATAGGTAAAAAACGGATTGCCGTAAGCGGTAAAGCTTAATTCATCCTTATGCTTTTTCAGGAAATCCGGAATCTTGCGGGGATCGATCTTCGCATCCGGCCGGAAGTTGAAGGTAATGCGTTCGTTCTTGCCCTTGATCTCCGTCATGTCCAGACCGTGGGCCGCCATACGGATCAGGGCGATCCGCAGCAGATTGTCCACTGCCTTGGGGATGTTGCCGAAGCGGTCTAACAGTTCATCCTTCATTTCATCCCGCTCTTTTATCGTCTCGATGCCGGCGATCCGTTTGTAAATATCCAACTTCTGTGTCTCGTTGACAATGTATTCCGCCGGAATGTAAGCATCCACATCCAGATCGATCACCGTAGCGAAATCCACTGCCGTATGAATGCCCTTTAGGTTCTGCACCGCTTCGTTCAGCATCTTGCAGTACAGGTCATATCCCACGGCCTCCATATGTCCGTGCTGACTTAATCCCAGCAGATTACCGGCGCCGCGGATCTCCAGATCACGCATGGCGATCTTGAAGCCGCTGCCCAGATCCGTAAATTCCTTGATGGCCGCCAGCCGCTTTTCCGCCACTTCTTTTAACATCTTATCCCGCTTGTACATCAGAAAAGCATAGGCATTCCGGTTGGAACGACCCACACGGCCTCTGAGCTGATACAGCTGGGACAATCCCAGATTGTCCGAATCGTGGATGATCATCGTGTTGACATTGGAAATATCCAGTCCGGTCTCTATGATGGTGGTGGACACCAGCACATCGATCTCTCCGTTAATGAAATCAAACATGATCCGCTCCAGTTCGTGTTCCTTCATCTGTCCATGGGCGTATGCAACGTTGGCTTCCGGCACAAGCTTTGCGATCTGTGCCGCGATATCCGCAATATTGTTCACCCGATTGTAGACATAGTAGACCTGTCCGCCCCGGGCCATTTCCCGGACAATGGCCTCTCTCACCAGTTCGTCATTGTATTCGCAGACAAAAGTCTGGATCGGCAGTCGGTCATTGGGGGCCTCCTCCAGCACGCTCATATCCCGGATACCGATCAGGCTCATATGCAGTGTCCGGGGAATGGGGGTTGCCGTCAGGGTCAGCACATCCACATTTTCTTTTAATTTCTTGATCTTCTCCTTATGAGCCACGCCGAAACGTTGCTCCTCATCGATGATCAGCAGCCCCAGATCCTTGAACTTCACATCCGCAGATAATACTCTGTGGGTACCGATCACGATATCCACCATGCCCTTTTCCAGATCCTTCACCGTCTTTTTGATCTCCGATGGCGTACGGAAACGGCTCATCAATGCGATGTTGATGGGAAAATCCTTCATTCTCTGCACAAAGGTGTTGTAATGCTGCTGTGCCAGAATGGTTGTGGGCACCAGATAGACCACCTGTTTTCCCTCCTGCACAGCCTTGAAAGCGGCCCGGATGGCGATCTCGGTCTTGCCGTAGCCCACATCTCCGCAGATCAGGCGGTCCATGATCCGATGGCTTTCCATATCCGCCTTGGTGTCCGCGATGGCATTCAGCTGATCCTCTGTCTCTTCAAAGGGGAACATTTCCTCGAACTCCCGCTGCCACACCGTATCTTTTCCAAAAGCATAGCCCTCGCTCTGCTGTCGGACAGCGTATAATTCCACCAGATCCTTCGCCACGGCGCTGACGGCACTGCGTACCTTCGTCTTGGTGTGTTCCCATTCCTTGCCGCCCAGTTTGTTCAGCTTCGGCTTCTTCGCTGCATCGGCGGAGGCGTACTTCTGAATCACATCCAGTCCGGTGGCCAGAATGTACAGATTGCCGCCGTCCCGGTATTCGATCTTGAGGTAATCCTTGACGACCTTGTCTACCTCTACCTTCTCGATGCCCTTATAGATGCCCAGTCCGTGGGTCTCATGTACCACATAATCCCCGATCTTCAGGTCGTTGAAATCATTGATCTTCTGCCCCTGATAGAGCTTTTTCTTCTTTTTCTTACGCTTCTCCGCTCCGAAAATATCACTCTCGGACAGCACCACGAATTTCAGCCAGGGGTATTCAAAGCCCTTATTGACATGACCGTAATAGGTCAGGATCTCCCCGGGCTGTACCTCCCGCATGGGGTCTTCCGTGTATACTGCCGTCAGTCCGGCATCCTCGGTGTTCCGCAGATCCTCCGCCAGACGTCTGGCTCTGGTACGGGAACCGGACAACAGCAACACCCGGTAGCCGTTCTTTTTATATTTTTTCAGATCCTTGACCAGGGCTTCAAAGCTGTTGTTATAAGGGGCGATGTTGCGGGCAGCAATATCCACATGCATTTCTTTCTTGAAATATCCGTACTTGGTCTCCATGGTAGCCAGGGTCACCACGGCATTTTTCTCTAAAGTAGCCGCTACCTGTTCCCCACTGTAGAGAATGTTCATCTGTCCCGGCAGCACATAACCTTTTCTGGCACGTTGTTCCATGCTCTCCCGGAATTCCAGTTCGATGGCATCCGCCTGTTCCTTCACTCTCGCCGGTTCATCGATGTAGAAAACAAGAGAACGCCCCGCCATATCTGACAGCAGTTCCGGCATGGTTACCGTATTTTCATAAAAATAACGGATGTAGCCTTCCAGATTGATCTTACTCTGGAACTCCAGCAGCTGCTCTTTCAATTCGCTGACCTGTGTGGCGATCCTGTGGGCTTCCTCCGGCTGGTGGGCATCCCGGAAGATTTTTTCCTGTTTGTCTGCTTCTTTTTCAAGCTTACTGATGCCCTTGCGGATCTGCTCTTCCGACAGTACAAACTCTGTGGCCGGGTAGACAGTGATGCTTTCCAGCTTCTCAATGGAACGCTGGCTCAGGATGTCGAAGCTGCGGATGGACTCCACCTCATCTCCCCACAATTCGATACGATAGGGGTTTTCCTCCGTCAGATCAAAGATATCAACAATGCCGCCACGGATGGAGAACTGCCCCGGGCTTTCCACCTGATAGGCTTTCTCATATCCCATAGCCACCAGTCTGGATGCCAGTTTGCTCTCGTCCAGACTGCCGCCCCGCTCGGTGCGGATGATGTCTTTCTCCTCCCACAATACCTGCGGTGTCATCAGTGCCGCATAGGTGGTAACAATGGTGACCGGCTTACCCTCCACGACTCTGCGCAGGGTCTTGATCCGCTCCTGCACCAGCTGATTACCGTGGATATCCGCCTGGAAAAAGATCAAGTCCTTCGCTGGATACAGCATGACATTTCTGTCATAAAACCGATATTCCTCGTAGATTTCTTTGGCTTTTAGATCACTATAAGTAACGATGACCTTGTATTTCAGGCCATCGCTGAGTCCGTAGATCATATGAAGTTTCTGGGAGTCCACACAGCCGGACAGAGCTACGGTTCCTTTTCCCTGTCTGGTCACTTTCCGGATCTCATCATATTCCGCCAGTTCTTTCAGTGGCGCAATCAGTGCCTGCATCGCTTTTTCCTCTTACTATACAACCGTTACGCTTTCTTACTGTTAAAATGGTTCATGGCTGCATCCGCATTCTCAGTGATGATCATACGGATAGCTTCTGCTGCGGTCTTCGCCGCTTCGTCCATGATGCTTCGTTCCTCCGCCGGAAAATGTCCCAGCACGTAGTCTGCCAGATCGAAGTTCTTCGGCTTCTCTCCCACGCCCATACGCACGCGGATAAAAGTATCATGCCCTAACATTTTGATGATATTCTTGAGGCCGTTATGGCCACCGGCGCTGCCTTTTTTGCGGATACGGATCTGTCCCACATCCAGACTGATATCGTCGGAGATCACGATCAGTTCCGCGGTGTCATCCACCTTGTAATAATCCACGATCTCCCGGATGCTCTCACCGCTCAGATTCATGAAAGTCTGGGGCTTCGCCAGGATCACCTTCTGTCCGGCCACATAGCCCTTGCCGATCAGCGCCTTATGCTTACTCTCCATGACGGCGATATTTTCTTCCTCTGCTAATCTGTCTATGACATCAAACCCGATATTATGTCTGGTATTTTCATATTCTTTGCCTGGATTTCCCAGCCCTGCGATAATATACATAGCTTTCTCCTTACTTTCTTGCAATCAATGCGTTAACTTATATTTTCGCATTTTTACGCAGAAAATGCAACTATTGGTTATTTTGCACAAATTTTATTTTCGGGAAAACAGCCAATTTCCGCATGGCATATTTCGTTACTTATTTTCCGAATCTAAAGTATCTATTCCCGGCATTGTATTTTATAATAATAGTGGAGTGTTACCAAAACGGTAAGCGGTTCACCTTTCGCCAAAATGATGACATTTTGAGAGCTTCCAGTATTATTGGAGGTGATACAGATGGGAAATCTATTGAAAGGTACATAAGATGCTGGAAACAATGGTAGGCATTGTCGGTATTGTTGTTACGATCATCAGTATCATCGTAACGCTTATCAGTATCGTACAGACTGCACGGAAACATAAACATCAAAAAAGCAACCGCCCTCGCCAGGATTGAGTTGCTTTTTTGATAAGTAACTATTAACTTAGGTGAACCGTTGCTGTACGGTAGCACTCTTTTCTTTTATTATCCTAACACTCTCTTTTGATTTCGTCAATAAAATTCACCATTTACAAAAATCCTTGTACCCGGGCTTGACTTTTTCCGGAATATTGGTATACTGGTAAGGCTGAAACGCCCTGAAATCAAGGCTTTTCGGAAATCCATTCGTGTGTTCGGGACCTTCCACACGTAAATAAAAACTAAAGGAGAAAACAAATGAACAAGAAAGTACTGTACCTCGTACACGGAGCGGTGATTGCTGCTCTCTATGTTGTGCTGACCATGTTAGCCAACGCTCTGGGACTGGCAAATTATGCCATTCAGGTCCGCTTCTCGGAAGCCCTGACCATTCTTCCCGTATTTACCCCTGCTGCCATACCGGGACTTTTCCTGGGATGTATCATCAGCAATACCATGACCGGCTGTATGCTGCTCGACATTATCTTCGGCAGTCTCGCAACCCTGATCGGTGCCTTCGGCACATATCTGCTGCGTGATAAGAACAAATGGCTGGCTCCCCTGCCTCCCATCATCGCTAACACCATCATCGTTCCTTTCGTGCTGGCTTATGTGTATCATTTAGAGGGTGGCATTCCTTATTTCATGCTGACTGTGGGTATCGGTGAGATCATTTCCTGCGGAGTGCTCGGCATGCTGTTACGCACCGTGTTACAGAAATACCGCAAATACATTTTTGACGTACAGAAATAAGCGGTCATCCCGCCAAAAAGGCGTCCGGATCCTTTCACAGGTTCCGGGCGCCTTTTGCTGTCCACTTGTATTTAATTATCTATTTTCATATAGGAAATAAAATGATTGCCGTTCTCCGCGAACCATGTTGTAGCATCGTTCATTCCCTTTTTGTACAACTTTCCGGTGGACGGCTCCATGATGACAACGTTGAATTCATTAAATCCGGTCACCAGCACCGCCTCGCCATCCTCCAGGATCGCCAGTACCGGAATATCCTGATTCACATAATACAGTACCGCATCCAGACTACAGCCGCTCAGATCCAGTACCTGTACGCCTGTCATATTTTCTTCCAGAATCTGTATTGCCGTCTTGCCCTGCGCCAGGTCATATTCGGTGTTGCGGGTGATTCCGGCATGCCGCAGGATATTGTCCAGACATACCGTCAGGCTGTTCTTCTGGTCCGTGACACTTTCCTCCTTGATTGCCATGATCTGGTTCCTGCTGACACGATTGCCCTTCAGCCATACCGTAATGCCTCGGTCGTTCGCAACAACCCCGGAGGAATCGTAGGCTTCCTTCACCGCTTTCCCGGGAGCACTGTAAATGCCCTGTACCCCATAAGCATTGTATACATAATATCTGGAAACTTCGCTGACCGCATCCAGTGTCAGTTCTCTTCCGCCCTCAAATACGACCTCCTTCGGATTCAGCACCTTGATAGTCCTGGTATCAATGGTTGTCTTGGTCTGTATCTGCACATATCTCTCATAAATATCAATATCCGCTGTGACTACTTTATTCTGTCCCGGCTCTTCTTCCACATTGTTCATGATCTGGTCATCCAGGATCTCCTGATAGCTGCCGTTCTCAGAACGCTGTATTCTCGACAGGGTGATCTGATTGCCCTCGATGGCGCAATCCACGATGTAGATGCCATCCTGTCCGTATTCCTTCAGATTATCTCCGGAAGAATTGCTGATGCAGACCTTATACATGGGGTAAAAGATCTGTCCGGAATTCTCTGTCCGGATGTCGCTCTCCCTGGCCACGCCGTAGATAATATCTTCTCCCATGAAGCCAAGCGGCCGGATAGCCTCACCGTCCTCCGCCCGGATCACTGTCTGTTCTCCGGTATTCAGATTCCGGACATTCAGCTGGTTGCTGTGGTTGATGTCATCCCCTTCCTGCCATACGATGATCTCATGGTTCTCCGATACCTGAAGGCTGTCATCCTGTCTTATACTTACCAGCTGTTCAGCGCTGCGATTCTCCAGATCCACATCATAGACACCGTTTTCCAGGAAAAAATATACATGTTGCTGTCTGTTCCGGTACAGCAGCTGTTCCATCTCATCCTTCAGCACCGCATAGCTCTTGGAATATGGGATATAGACTTCTTCCTCGATCGTATTCAGCGAATTGTCATAGCTGATGATCTGAATGCCGGTCTCTCCCTCATGTCTTCCGCGATTCATGTAACCATACACGGCAAATTTCACATTACCGCCCTCGTCTACATCCAGAATCTTGATGCCATGATTGTCATACAGAGTCCGCCGGTCGGCATTATCTTTATCATAGAAGGAGAAAATCACTGTCAGTCCGTTGGTAGCCGCATTATAGCTGAGTAACTGTCCCATATCGGAGAACACCACGGTATTGCCATCCGCGCTCTCCATCATATCCACATTTTCATCCGTGATTCCCAGAAGGATCTTGTCATTGGCATACATCCGGGTAGTATCCGGGATCTGTGTCATGGTACGCTCATAATCCAGCAGATACATTCTCTCCGAAGTATATCTGACTCTGTAATACTCTTCGACATTGTAGTAGATCTTATTTTTGCCCTCTCCGGTGGATACCACAAAATCCATCAGCAGAGAGGCCACATTCCCACTGATCTGTGTCAGCCGGATGGAAGCCGCGTCCTCCTGGACCGGTTCCAGACTGCCCCAGGTGATCTGCTGAAAGCTGCTGTGAATATTCACTTTATGAAAAGTGCCGTTATCTGTCAGCTTGGAATTCGGTTCCAGATATTTCGTCAGTTCCTTGGCCATTTCCTTGTCGTATAATTTTCCGTGGAAATCTGTCGCAAATTCCAGGATTTCCGAAATATGCACATCATCATTCCATAAAATAGTCGTATAATAATATACCTTCTGTTCCCCTTCCAGTTCCAGGATCAGGGTCAGACTGTATTGTGTATTCGTGTCGATCAGGTCTTTTAACGTAAGGGAAACGGAAAAGCTTTTCCCATTTGCCTTCCATCCGGTGACTTCACTGTTCTCGATCAGCCGGCTGCCGTCGATGCTGCGAACCTCTGTCGAGATCCCCGTAATTTCTCTTCCGAACGTATCCACGGTGAAATTCGCCTGTCTGCCCTCCCCCAGCAGAGTAATGCAGTCCTTCTGGTAAGCCACATCCATCTCCACGGTATTTCCGTGCAGTTCATTGCATGCCACACCGCCGCTTTCCATGGTGATCATAGGCAGAGTGGCCGGAGCCATCTCCATGGTCATATTGTTATGTCCCTGATTCATAATGCTGCCGATGATCAGTGCTGATGCCAGAAATACTACAACACACACGGCAATTCTAATGATCGTTTTCTTCATTCTTGATTCTTCACTCATTCATTATTCAGCAATTTTTCCAGTGTCGGTGCCACATGGAGCAGTTCCTCCACAGTACCGATATCTGCGCTTTTCTTCGGGCGCATACCGTTCTTTTTCACTGCCCGGATCAACAGATTCTTCGGGGTATGTTCCATATCGATGAATTCCAGGATCTGGGTCTCATAGCCCTGTTGTTACAGCAGATTTGCTCTCAAAGCATCGGTGAGCAGTGCTGCCACGCGCTCCTTGATGATGCCGTATTTTAACACTGGTTTTAAAGGATCACATTTTATCTGCCGGTTCAGTTCATGCTGACAACAGGGAACCGCCAGAATGACTCTGGCCCCCCATTTTACCGCCTTGTCTAACGCATAATCTGTGGCAAGGTCACAGGCATGCAGGGTCACCACCATGTCCGCCACATCTGTGCCCTCGTAGGTACTGATGTCTCCCCTCTCGAACTTTAATCTGTCATACCCCAGCTTTTCCGCCAGTTCATTGCAGTGTTTTATCACATCGGTCTTCAGATCCAGTCCGGTCACCTGGATATCTCTATGCTGTAATTCATGCAGATAATAGTACATTGCAAAGGTAAGATAGGATTTGCCGCAGCCAAAATCAATAATGCGGATGGTACGGTCTTTCGGCAGTTCATCGATCACATCCTCGATAAATTCCAGATACCGGTTGATCTGACGGAATTTATCAAATCTCGCCCTGGTCACCCGGCCGTCCGGGGTCTGCACGCCCAGTCCTACCAGGAAATCCACCGGTTTTCCTTCCTCTAAAATATAATGCTTGGTACGGTTGTGAGCCAGTGCCTGCAGTTCCTCCTCTTCAGAAGCAGCCGTCCGCGGTGCCTTGCCACTGTTTTTCACCTTCAGTGTCAGCTTGCCCTTTTTGCTGACCAGAACGGTGGCCTGCAGGGTCTTCGCTGAGAATTCTCCCTGCCGGAACTGCTCCTGTAAGGCGGTGCAGATCCGGTCCGTCAGCTGTTCTGCTGTAAAATTCTCGTGAAACGCCTGAGTTCCTCTGTAAGCAGTCTCCTGGAACAACAGTTCCTCCCGGATCAGCACCGGGCGGATCTTTACCTTCTGGGTCTGTTCCGGATGACGGCTGTTGCTCAGGATGATCTGCTGCAGATCTTTATTCAAAATTTTCTGTAAAAGTATTTTCAGTTCTTCCATGGTTTATCCTGTTTTTCAAATGTTTTGCGCATATTATAGCACGCTTTCCTATAAGAACGCAATCATTCCCCGTCGTCCACCGTGTCTCCTTTTGTAGATCTCATTGCACACCAACACATGGATCAGATCCTTTGATACTTTTTCCGCTTCCTGTTCCAGGATCGTGCTGATCGTATCCGCTATCCGGAACAGACTCAGGCGGTCCGGATATTCATCATAGATCATGCTTCCTTCATAGTCGTATTTGTCCAATATTTCCGCAATTCTGCGCTGACAGCGTCTGACCTCTCCGGGATAGGTCTGCTGCAGATATTCCAGATCATTTAAGATCTCGTTTTCATCCATTCTCCCCGGATATCCCGGAAGTGTCATAAAAAAAGGCCTTGATACCATATCCAAATGCCTCATGCTTTTTTATAGCATATGCGTAAAAGAAAAAAGAGGTGCTGCGAAGCTTATCGCAGCACCTGAATTCTCGCCATTGCTCTCTGCAATGCCGTCTCTGCTCTGGCAATATCCGTCTCCGGCGTCTTGCTGCGCAGTCTCTCTTCCGCACGGTGCAATGCTGCCTCCGCACGGTTTTCATCGATCTCATTCGGCCATTCGATAATCTCTGCCAGAATGATAACTCCTTCGGGAAGGATCTCGGCGAATCCGGAATGCAATGCTGCTTCCTTCTCTCCGTCCTTCTCCGTAATATGCAGGATACCCGGCTTCACGATCACCGTCAGGGGAATGTGGCCCGGAAGGACACCAATCTGTCCTTCCGTGGTATTGAATTCTACCATATCCACAATTCCCTCATAGAATACTCTTTCCGGGGTTATGATACGAAGTGTGAATTCTTTATCTGCCATATCTGTACTCCCCTCTCATGCTATGCATGAACCTTTGCCAGTACATCATCAATGCTTCCGGCATTCAGGAAGTAGCTCTCCGGAATATCATCATGCTTACCGTCCAGGATCTCACGGAATCCACGGATGGTCTCGCTGATAGGTACATATTTTCCTTCCAGACCGGTGAACTGTCCTGCCACGAAGAAGGGCTGGGACAGGAATCTCTGGATCTTACGGGCGCGGGATACGACCAGCTTGTCTTCCTCGGACAGCTCATCCATACCGAGGATAGCAATAATATCCTGTAATTCCTTATATCTCTGCAGGATCTCCTGTACACCGCGGGCGGTCTCATAATGCTCCTTACCTACGATTCTGGGATCCAGAATGCGGGATGTGGACTCCAGAGGATCCACTGCGGGATAAATTCCCAGTTCTACAATAGAACGGGACAGAACCGTGGTGGCATCCAGATGTGCAAATGTGGTCGCAGGTGCCGGGTCTGTCAGGTCATCCGCAGGCACATAAACTGCCTGTACGGAAGTAATGGAACCGTTCTTGGTGGATGTGATACGCTCCTGGAGCGCACCCATCTCTGTCTGTAATGTAGGCTGGTATCCTACTGCGGAAGGCATACGGCCTAACAGTGCGGATACCTCACTTCCGGCCTGGGTGAATCGGAAGATGTTGTCGATGAACAACAGCACATCTTTTCCGCCCTTGTCACGGAAGTACTCTGCCATGGTCAGTCCGGTCAGACCGACTCTCATTCTTGCTCCGGGGGGCTCGTTCATCTGTCCGAATACCATGGTGGTCTTGTCCAATACGCCGGACTCCTGCATCTCGTGGTACAGGTCGTTACCCTCACGGGTACGCTCACCTACACCAGTGAATACGGAATATCCGCCGTGCTCGGTTGCGATATTACGGATCAGCTCCTGGATCAGTACGGTCTTACCTACACCGGCACCACCGAACAGACCGATCTTACCACCCTTCTGATAAGGGCAGAGCAGGTCAACGACCTTAATACCGGTCTCCAGCAGTTCTGTGTCCGTAGACTGCTCTGCGAAGGTCGGTGCGGCACGGTGGATAGGCTCGTAAGACACTCCTGCCGGTACCGGCTTGTTATCAATCGGCTGACCCAGTACATTAAATATTCTGCCCAGGGTATTCTCTCCTACCGGTACGGAAATGGGAGATCCGGTGGCGATAGCCTCCATTCCTCTCACAAGTCCGTCGGTAGTACCCATGGCAATACATCTGACAGTGTCATCACCCAAATGCTGGGAGACTTCCACTACCAGTTCTCCTCCATCTCTGGTAGGGATGCGGATCGCGTCATTGATCTCGGGAAGTTTGCCCTCATCGAAGCGTACATCCAGTACGGCACCGATGACCTGGGTGATCCTTCCTTTATTCTCTCCTGCCATTTCTACCTCTTTCCTGCCCACTATGCGGGCATTTCATAATCAACTCACCTTTTGCACTTATGTCCCTGACAGGTTTGTATCATTCCTAAGCAGACCGTAAAGAAACGTCGGCACTTAATGAGCGCTTCAGCGCGAATTTAGTACCGCTACGTTTCGATCCGAGCGAAAGCGTGTCTGCGTGGAAGATACAAAGCCTGTCAGAGAAAAGCAGTGCAAAATATAAATATTAAAGCGCCTCTGCGCCTGCAATGATCTCTGTAAGCTCCTGGGTAATGCTTCCCTGTCTTGCGCGGTTGTACTTCAGTGACAGATCACTGATCATATCCTCCGCATTGCTGGTGGCATTATCCATGGCCTGCATACGGGCACCGTTCTCACTGGCTGCCGCTTCCATCAGTGCACCATAGATCAGACTGGATATATATTTCGGTATGATCATATCCAGTGCTTCCACATCTTCCGGTTCGAAATTCATCAGCGCATCGGCACCCTCTGTGGATGCACCCGCCTCTGCATCATATTCCACGGGCAGAAGCTTCAACAGCTTCGGCTCGTGGCTCACCGTGTTCTTGAAGTGTGTGTATGCCAGATAAATCTCGCCGATCTCTCCGGCTGCAAATGATGTCAGCAGTTTGTCCGACAGAAGCATTGCTTCGGCATATGTGGGCTCTTCGATGACCTCCGGATAGGATTCCTTCACGGTATATCCCTTTCTCTCCAGAATCTCCCGGCCCTTATTACCGATGGCATAGACCACAACGTCTTCTGCCTTCCACTCCTCCTGTCCAGTGATCAGCTTGGCCACATTGGAGTTGTAACCGCCTGCCAGACCTCGGTTGGAGGTGATGACAATGACCGCCTTTTTGGGGGAAGCCCCCGGAACGAGATACTTATGTTCCAGATGACCTACCCTGGACAGGATATTGTTTACGGTATCATACATACAGTCAAAATACGTCTGAGAACGTTCTGCACCTGCTCTGGCTCTCTGAAGCTTTACCGTAGATACCAGCTTCATGGCCTTGGTGATCTGCTGTGTGCCCTGAATGCTGGTCTTACGGCGCTTGATATCACGCATTGATGCCATAGTTACCTCTCATTCTGCCGCAATCTGCGGCCGACACACTTATTTCAGAAATTCTGCCTTGAAATCATTCAGGGCTTTTACCAGCTTCTCTTCCGTAGCATCGGAGATCACCTTTTCCTCAGCGATGGCTGCAGGAATCTCGGGATGCTTCGTATCCAGATAATCGAAGAACTCCTTCTCAAATCTGGTAATGTCCTCTACAGGCACATCCAGCAGGAATCTCTTGGTTACTGCGTAGATGATGATGACCTGATATTGTACCGGCATGGGCTGGTACTGAGGCTGCTTCAGCACTTCTTTGATCCGTTCGCCCTGTGCCAGCTTCTCCTTGGTATCCGCATCCAGTTCGGATCCGAACTGTGCGAAGGAAGCCAGCTCTCTGTACTGGGCAAGCTCGGTACGGATAGGTGCTGCGATCTTCTTCATAGCCTTGATCTGTGCGGCACCACCTACACGGGATACGGACAAACCTGCATTTACCGCAGGACGGAAACCGGAGTTGAACATTTCTGTCTCCAGATAGATCTGTCCATCGGTAATGGAAATAACGTTGGTAGGGATGTATGCAGATACATCGCCTGCCTGGGTCTCGATGATGGGAAGTGCCGTCAGGGAACCTCCGCCGTATTCGTCGCTCATGCGGACTGCACGCTCCAGCAGTCTGGAATGCAGGTAGAATACGTCACCGGGATATGCTTCACGTCCGGGCGGACGACGAAGGAGCAGGGAGAGTGTACGGTATGCGGTAGCATGTTTGCTCAGGTCATCATATACCACCAGTACGTCTTCTCCGTTCTCCATCCACTCCTCACCGATCGCACAACCGGAATAAGGAGCGATATACTGTAAGGGAGCCAGGTCACTTGCCGTGGATACCACAACGGTGGTATAAGCCATGGCACCGAACTCCTCCAGTGTTTTTACGATATTAGCCACGGTAGATGCTTTCTGACCGATAGCTACATAGATACATTTTACATTCTGACCCTTCTGGTTGATGATCGTGTCGATCGCAATAGCGGTCTTACCGGTCTGACGGTCACCGATGATCAGCTCACGCTGACCTCTTCCGATGGGAACCATGGAGTCGATTGCCTTGATACCTGTCTGGAGCGGCGTGTCTACGCTCTTACGAGTGATTACACCACTTGCCACACGCTCAATCTTACGGAATTTGTCAGTCTGTACGGGGCCTTTACCATCAATAGGCTGTCCTAAGGAGTTCACTACTCGTCCAAGCAATGCGTCTCCTACGGGAACCTCTACCACACGTCCGGTGGTCTTGACGATATCACCCTCTTCGATATTGCTGGCACTTCCCAACAATACGACACCGACATTATCTTCTTCCAGATTCAGCACCATGCCATATACATCGCCGGGGAACTGTAACAGCTCACCCTGCATGGCATTTTCCAGTCCATGTACACGAGCGATACCATCCGCTACCTGAATGACGGTTCCGACATCGGATACATCCAGCTGGGAAGAATATCTTTCGATCTGTTCCTTAATGACGGAACTAATTTCTTCTGGTCTTAAATTCATGGATCTGTCGCACCTTTCTTTCAGCCGGTCATCCCAGCTGAATATTTAATAATTGTTTCTTCATATCTTCCAGTTTGGTCCGGATACTGCTGTCCACCACCCGGTCACCCACCCGGATCACCATTCCGCCGATCAGCGTCGGATCCACATGGTAATACACATCAAAGGTCTGATAGGAAGTCGTAGCCAGCAGCTTATTTTTCACTGCCTGCTTCTGGGCCTCCGTCAGCTCCACTGCGGTATCCACATATGCGGTTCCCATCTTTTCAGATTCTCTGACCAGTTCGGTAAAATAAGCAAAGATTGCCTTTAATGAGCCGTAACGTTCCTTGGTCACCACGATCTTCAGAAACTCTGTCAGATCATCACTGACTCTGCCACGGAAGACCTGTTCCACCATGGAGAGTTTTTCCTGTTTGGGGATTCCGGGATGTTTCATCAGCTTGTCAAAATCCGGATTGTCTTCCAATATTTTCTCAAGCTGTGCGGTCTCATTCATCAGCTGGATCGCATTTCCATGGTCGACTGCCGCTTCGAAAAGGGCTTCTCCATAGACTTTGGAAACTAATTTTGCCATGTATCCTCACCCATTTCCTTCAGCGTCTCTTCGATCAGGCTGTTCTGTCTGGTGGTGTCTATGGAAGCGCCTACCAGCTTACCTGCCATGACAGATGCCACGGATACGATCTCCTGTTTGATCTCATCGGACATTTTCTGCTTTTCCAGTCTGGCTTCTTCCTGTGCTCTCGCCAGGATTCTGGCTGCCTCTTCCTTGGCCTGTGTGACGATGCGCTCCTCGTTCTGAAGAGCCCGTCTTCTGGCATCACTTAAGATGTCCTCCGCCTCTTTGTCGATGTCTTTCAACTTCGCCTCATACTGTGCCTTCAGTTCTGCGGCCTTTTCCTGATTGTCCTTTGCCTCTTCCAGTTCTCCCCTGATCTTCTCTTTACGATCATTTAAGAACTTTCTGGCCGGATTGAACAGAAAATAGCTGAGTGCCAGGAACAATACGAAGATGGCAATGATCATCAGGCAGGAGTCTGCCAGCAGCTGCCAGTCCAGGTCAAACAGTCTTGACATGGTCTCGCCTTCTGTTAATAGTATCATTTTCATCCGCATTCCTTTCGTTTAATCAGGGAAGTAAGGGCTTTACGAACAGCAGCAGCATAGCGATCAACAGACCGTACAGACCGGTGGTCTCGGCAACTGCCTGTCCCAATAACATGGTAGAAGTGATCTCGGACTTTGCTCCGGGATTACGTCCTACTGCTGCAGCAGCGTGTCCTGCTGCGATACCCTGGCCTACACCGGGTCCGATACCGGCAATAACTGCCAGACCAGCACCGATTGCAGAACAGCCTAAGATAAAGTTTTCATTAAAATCCATAGTAAATCCTCCTATTATTGAGATTCTTATCAGAATCTTTCTAGTATAGTTTCAGATAGCCATACCTGTACAGTACAGCTTTAAGCGTCTCCTCTTGCATTGGCAATGTAAGTCATGGTCAGCATACAGAATACGTATGTCTGGATGGCTCCGGAGAACAGGTCAAAGTATACATGCAGTGCTGCGGGCCACGCTGTAGCGATCACACCCAACAGTCCGTAGATCAGTGCCATCATTACCGTTCCGGACAATACGTTTGCGAACAGACGTAATGAAAGGGAAATCGGTACTGCGATCTCACTGATCAGGTTAATGGGCAGCCAGATCGGCAGCCAGGGGGGCAGCGGGGAACACATGCCTTCCCAGATTTCCTTCGGCTTCTGGTACTTGAACTGATTGTAATGGATCAGCAGGAAGGTCAGAACACCGAGAGGCAATGTCACGCCGTAGTCCGCTGTGGGAGGACGCAGGCCTAACAGACCGGAAATATTGCTCACCAGAATGAAGATGAAGATCGTTCCGATGTAGTTGTAGAACTTCGGTGCGGCCTTGCCCATGGGAGCATCCACCATGGCATCCAGCTTCTCCACGATCAGCTCCACCACATTCTGAAAACCTTCCGGCACTTCTCTGGCTTTGGCCATCTGGCGGTTGGCAGCAATGGCAAAACCAATGATAAGCAACATGACGATCAGCACACACACATGTGTGGTCGTTATCCATACCTCATGGCCGAAAAAGGAATACTTAAACACGCCATGTATCATAAAGTCGATATTGTCGGCACCGGATAACAGAATTCCATGTTCCATTGTTTCACCTCCTTATTGTTTATTCTGTTGTTCCTCTGTCACTTCTCCATCCTTCGGGGCTTCCGCTTCTTCCGCAGTCTGCGGAGCAGTTTTGTCTTCCGCAGTCTCCTCCGGCATCGCCTGGGGTATCGGATCCGTCTCGTGGAACAGTTTATTGCATAATTTATGGGTAAGCGGCTGTAGAAATGCCGTTACTTTCATACATATAACATAGGTGAAAAAGAAAATCAGAGGATTCATCACTCCGGTCTTCATCATCACCAACAGGAAAAAAATCAACATGACATATCGTAAGATATAGGCACGGATGATCATTTTCGTAGCAGTCTTCTCGGGCTGGTCCAATGCCCGGTCCAGGGAACGGTACATATGATATGTGGAGACCAGCGCCAGCAGAACGCCAAACCACAGACTTTTGGCATACATTGCTTCATCCCTTGCAATAAATGCTCCTATGATCTGCGCTGACACTCCCAGGAACAAGATCCCCAGATCCATCTCCAGAACCGTTCTATTTATCTTTTTTAGTGTGTTTATCATCGCCGTCTTCATAAATTGTCCTGGCCATCCGGTATACATTCTGCCCTCCGGCCACAGCTCCCATACAGAAAAGCAGGATCATCCAGAAGTCCGTTCCGAAATGTTTATCCAGCCAGATGCCGGCTGCGGACATCAGGCAGATCGGTACCAACATATTGATACCAAATTGCATGATCAGTGTGATTGCCCGAAACACCTGTCTGTCGTAGGGTTTCTTTTTTCTTGACACTGTGTCCTCCTGTGTTGATTTCTGCTCTCAGCATTTATTTTTGTACATTTTTGAAAATATTTTCCCACTGCAGGGCAAACCTATAGTCATTATAACGAAATCTTAACATGATGTCCAGTAAAATCCCCCTGTCTAAATGGTAAAAAATCTATAAAATCCTGTGAAAAAAAGATTGACTTGAAATCTCTCCGGAAGTACTATTTGAGTAACTATTCAGTGACTTTACACCCTTATAGAAAGAAGGATGACGCGAATGAAGACTACAGACATCAAAAGACAGCTGCGGATCCGTATTGCCACCCCTGAGGATGCTGCAAGGCTGGTTGCCATTTATGCCCCTTATGTGGAAAATACCTCTATTACCTTTGAGTACATCGTTCCTTCCGCAGAAGAATTTGCGGACCGGATCCGTCACACTCTTACCCGTTATCCTTACCTGGTGGCTGAACTGGACGGGGAGCCGGCAGGATATGCTTACGCATCCGCTTTTAAAAGCCGCGCTGCTTATGACTGGTCTGTGGAGACTTCCATCTATGTCAGCCGGGATCTTCGAAGCAGCGGTGTCGGCAGTCTGTTATACGAAAAGCTGGAGGAATACCTGACCGCACAGCACGTCTGCAATGTCTGTGCCTGCATCACCTACCCCAATCCTCCCAGCATCGCCTTCCACGAAAAGCATGGTTATAAAACCGTGGCACATTTTCACGCTTCCGGTTACAAGCAGGATGCATGGCATGATATGATCTGGATGGAGAAGACGCTGTGTCCTCACACGATCCCTCCCAGGCCTTTTATCCCGTTTCCGGAACTGTGGCCGTTGTAAAGCACACCGCACAAAGGAGAAACTCTATGAGCAACGAACTTCAGATCTACCGTAAACGGCTGATCCCGGAAGAATGCATTTTATTAAAGGATGATATTATCGTCGAGCAGAACGAAGACTACATTCTGACCAAATGGAAGACCTTGAATCCCAAGACCACGTTTTCCCACGGCTGTTCCTGCTATTATCTCAAGGAAGGCTTCAAGATCAGCAAGTTCTACCGCCATGACGGTTCTCTGCTGTACTGGTACTGCGATATTGTGGAATATACTTCCCGACCGGAAGATAATTCCCTGATCGTCACGGATCTGTTGGCTGACATTATCCTCTATCCCGATGGAAGGATGCATGTCGTGGATCTGGACGAGCTGGCCGAGGCTCTGGAAAAGGGGCTGATCACCCAGGCTCAGATGAGTGCCTGCCTGCGCCAGCTGAACAACCTGATCACCATTATCTACCGGGACAAGTTCGACAGGCTGCAGAATCCGTTGGATAGGAGCGGTCTGTAGCTGCAGTGCTTACTTTTTGCTCCCTGGTCAGAACTATTCAGAGTAACACATTCGCATAATAAATGAGAGCATAGGCTCTTACGGACACAAGTGTCCGACGAGCTTCTGCTCTCACTTACTTTACTCTGAATAGTTCAGCAGGTTTCCGATGCAGTGTCCCAGAATCGTCAACAGTGTAATATCTTCATCCGACCACTTACGGTTGCGGTTGAACACATCATAGTTCACGATCACATTCGGCACTCCCTCTTTGCGGGAAAGACATTGCAGGGAAGCACCGATCTCCTGCTTCTGCATCACAGCAAATGCCGCCGGATCCTGGAATCTGAGTTTCAATGTGTTGGATTCTATAAAATTATCATCATCCCCGAATAGCGCAAGATACTTCTCATCTTCAAAAAGTCCTCTTCCATCCGGTACTTCTACCATGTAATTACCATTCCGGCATACCAGCTGCGCTCCCGACTCTGAATAAATCGTGATTCCATCCAGATCGAAGAGACTGCGGATCTGCTGCAGACGTTCTTCCTTTTTTACAATGGAGTTCACACCGGATACACACAGTTCGGTGATCATCTTCGTGATGACTTCCCGCTTTTTCTCCTTAGATACCACATAGGCCATAGCCATGTTCTGCATATCGTCGCTTTCCAGCCTGCCGTGAAGTCTCTCTTCATAGATGATATGGCGGTTCTTGCCTTTTTCCTTGGCCAGATAGAGTGCCTTATCCGCCTTGCGCATCAGTTCCTCGTATTCGCTTCCATCTACCGGATACTCCGATACGCCGATAGAAGCTGTCACATGGGTCTTCGGATCAAATGCCAGAGCAAATTCCTTCGCAATGGTCTTCAAAAGTGTCTTCAGCTGTTCTCTGGTCTCCACTTTCTCCAACAGGATCACATACTCGTCTCCGCCGAATCGTCCGATCACGCCCCGCTGTCCCACCAGCACCTGCATGATCTCCGCCACTCTCCGGATGACCTGGTCACCAAAAATATGTCCGTAGGTATCATTGATATGTTTGAAATCATCAATATCAATGATCACCAGCCATCTGGTACTATGATCCTTGCGGTTCAGCTGTTCGATGGTGTACTCTGTCCATGCCCGCTTGTTCAGCAGACCGGTTCCGGCATCTCTGGCTGCCGGAGTCAGATAATAGGCTTCCTTCTCCCTGTTTCTGTCCGGGGTTATGATGCCTGCTACCATATCACGCTTCTTCGGGATCCGTGCGCCTTTGACCTTCCATATTCCCTTGTCCTCCTGCCCGCTGACGAATTCCATCTCGAAGAAATCGTCCTCGTTACGCAGATGTGCGCAAAAGGTCCGCAGCTGATCTTCCAGTCTGGAAATATCACTGCCCTCATGTGCCTGTTCCACATCCCGGATCAGCGCATTCATAGGCCCTTCAAACTGGTTCATGGCCCGCTCGTTGACATATTTATAGACCGTAATACTGTCCTGTTCGATCAGATATTCAAAAAAGTAAACATCTTCCAATGTCATAAAATGACGGTACTTCAGAATGCTCTGCTCCAGTCGTAAATTCCGGTTCTCCAGATCATGAATATCTGAAACGGTGATCTGATACAACGGAATCCCGTTCTCCGTCTGTTCACTCTGTTCCAGACGCAGATACACATTCCTTACACTGTCCTTCAGATTGTGAAGCACCGTGATCAGTTCCAGCGGTTGGAACGTATCCGCCTCCACTGCTTTTTTCAACAGCTCCCCGTCTTCCGGCAGAAGCAGTTCACTCACCGGTCGGAAAGAATTCTCCCCTACGAATTCATAGAAAAATTCCGACGCCTTGGCTGCTACCAGATCCTGCCTTACGAAGATCTTCCAGTCCATGATTCTATTTGCATAACCCTTTTGTTCTACGCTGTTGAGTCTCATAGATTTTCGCTTTCGTTTAATAAAATACGTGTCCGCCGATATTGATACCTGTCAGTCCTTCCACCGGTGTGCGGAAATATACACAGTTTCCTACATTGGTCACACCGGACATAGCCTCGTCTGCCGCCTGGTAGCAGCGGCTGGTGGCTTTATTGGTGGCCAATGCCAGTTCCAGACGTCCGCTGGCCACCGGTGAGAACTGTTTGTTCTGATAGATCACTCCTACCACTGTGTTGGGATAAACAGAACTTCTGACACGGTTGATAACCACACTGGCTACCGCCAGCTGACCGTCATAGGGTTCTCCGCCCGCTTCACAATAGATCAGATTTGCCAGCAGATAACGGTCTCCCTCTTCAAAGGAGATATCCGAAATGTCCCGCCAGGTTGCGTTTGCCGCCTTCTGGGACATGGCGATCTCTTCTGCCAGTTTTTTCCGGAGTGTTTCCAGATTTTCTTCTTTTTGTTTGATCTCCTGTTCATATGCCAGGGCTCTCTGCTCTGCTTCCGAAATATCCCCGGCATATTTTGCAATGCTGTTAGATGTCTGGCTGATCAGACCGGACACCTTGCTTTTCTCGGCTTCCGCTGCCACCTTCAGACTATCCAGCTCCGTTTTCTCTGCCTGCAGTCTCGCCTCTTCCTCTTCGATCAGCTTGCGGTTCTCTTCGAATTCCTGCAGTTTCTTCTGGTCATAGGCTGCGATCCGTTCAAAAAAGTCCGCAGCGTTCAGCAGTTTATCGAAGCTCTGGGCATTCAGCAAAGCGTTGATGTAACTGGTCTCATTCCGCTCGTACATATCCCGTACCCGGATCACCATACACTCATACTGCCATGCTTCCGTAGCTTTCGCCTCTTCCAGACTGGCCTGGGTATCCGCGATCTCCTGCTCCTTGTCTGCGATCTGCTGTTCCAGATCTGACAGATTGTTACTGACTTCCGTCAGCTGACCGTTCAGATTATTCAGTTGTCCCTTGAGGGAATTCTGTTCTCCCTTCAGGTTCTCCAGATTATCATTTTCCTCATTCAGCTGATTCTGCAGGTTGTTTTTCTCTTCCTGCTCTTTCTGAATCTGCTGCCAGGTACTGCTGGTAGCTTCCACTTTGATATCTTCTGAAGAAAAGGCTCCTGCAAGGATCACTGCTGTAAGCAGCACAGCTGTCTTCTGTAGGCGCTTCAACCGTTTTACTCCTTTTATCTGTTGCTTCAGACCTCGATGCGTATCATGCGGCCCGTCTTACGGTACTGCACGTAATTCACTCCGGCCGCTTCAAACATCCGCTTGGCTGCCCGGTTGGACGGAGTTCCCGCATACTTATCGCTGTCATATACCACCGTGCGGATCCCCGCCTGGATAATGGCTTTCGCACATTCATTGCAGGGGAAAAGAGAGACATACAGCTTCGTCCCCTCCAGGGAACCGCCACGATAATTCAAAATAGCATTCAGTTCACTATGTGTTACAAAGGGATACTTTGTCAGATTCCTGTCATTGGCGTTCTCCCTCTCCCAGGGGAACTCATCGTCGGAACAACCCTTGGGGAAGCCGTTGTATCCCATGGACAGGATCTTGTTGTCCGGGCTGACAATGCAGGCTCCCACCTGGGTATTCGGGTCCTTGGACCGCATTCCAGACAGGTGGGCCACCCCCATAAAATATTCATCCCAGCTGATATAATCGCTGCGTTTGGCACTCATGGGTGTCTCCTTTATTTGGTACCGAAAATACGGTCTCCTGCATCTCCCAGTCCGGGAACAATGTATCCATGATCATTCAGCTTCTGATCCAGTGCTCCGATATAGATATCCACATCCGGATGTGCTTCCTGCATAGCTTTTACACCTTCGGGTGCAGCGATGATGCACAGCAGACGGATGCTCTTGCAGCCCTTGTCCTTTAACAGCTGGATGGCTGCGATGGAAGAACCGCCGGTAGCCAGCATGGGATCTACCACGAATACCTCACGCTCTGCACAGTCTGCAGGCAGCTTGCAGTAATATTCTACAGGCTTTAAGGTCTCAGGATCGCGATACAGGCCGATATGTCCTACTTTTGCAGCAGGGATCAGGGATAACATACCGTCTACCATACCCAGACCTGCACGCAGGATAGGTACCAGTGCCAGCTTTTTACCCTTTAACTGCTTCACGGTGGTCTTGCAGATAGGGGTCTCGATCTCTACTTCTTCCAGCTTCAGATCTTTGGTAGCTTCATAACCGATCAGCATTGCGATCTCGCTGATGTTCTGTCTGAAGTCCTTGGTACCGGTCTCCTTTCTGCGGATGATTCCGATCTTCTGCTCGATTAAGGGGTGATCCATAACTACTACTTTTGACATATTGTTGTCCTCCTGTGTTTTGTATTTGTTATAATGGTATTTCGTTGTTGTTCGTGTCTGTGTAATGCATTAAGCCTCTTCGATCAGGCTGATTCTGCGGCTGTGTCTCTCTTCTCCGGAAAAAGGTGTATTCAGGAAAGTCTCCACGATCTCCAGCGCCAGGTTCTCACCGACAATGCCTGCACCCATTGCCAGCATGTTGGCATCGTTGTGCAGTCTGGTCATCTTTGCCGACAGAGGATCGGAGCAGAGTGCGCAGCGGATCCCCTTTACCTTGTTGGCAGAAATGCTGATACCGATACCGGTGGTGCAGATCACGATGCCCTTCTCGCAGGTACCGTCTGCCACAGCCCTTGCCGCTGCATGTCCGAACACAGGGTAATCGCAGCTTGCCTTGCTGTCACATCCCATATCCTGATAAGGAATGTTCTTCTCCTCTAAATATTTCTTTACTCTTTCTTTCAGATCATATCCGCCATGATCACTTGCGATTGCTATCATTTTCCTTCTCCTCGTATTTTCTGTTTAAAGTTTTACTACTTTATGGCCCGCTGCTTTCAACAGCCGGTTCATAATGGCCTGTCCGAAGCCTTCCGTGGAAAATCCCTCGGAATAGATCTTTGTCACACCTTCATCATCGAATTCTCTCAGAATAGTGTACAGATGTCTGGCGATACTGTCCTCATCCTTACGGCTGCCGACACTTTTCACCACATCTGCTATATAACCGGACAGCATTTCTTCGGTTCCGATGATTCCGGTCTTCTCTCCTGCGGTATGATCTGCTGCCGCAGCCCGGTTAATATACTCCCTTACCTGCCCCGGGGTTCCCTCTACGATGGTGAGTTCTCCCCTGGGTGCATAATGTCTGTACTTCATTCCGGGGGCCTTGGGTGCCTGTCCGCTGTCTGCCCGCAGGATCGTGGTGTCCGTATCCACTGTTCCCAGCACTGTGCTCAGTTTCTCCTGGGTAATGTATCCGGGCCGCAGGATCTGTGGCGGTGTCACCGTCAGGTCAATAATGGTGGATTCCAGACCAATCCCCACCTCACCGCCATCAATGATGGCATCGATCCGCCCCATCATATCTTCTTCGACATATTTTGCCACTGTGGGACTGGGCTTGCCGGAAGTATTGGCACTGGGCGCCGCAATATATCCCCCGCTGTATTTGATCAGCTTCTGTGCCGCCGGATGCGAGGGCATACGGATCGCTACCGTATCCAGGCCACCTGTGGTCTCATAAGGCACCGCGTCTGATTTCGGCAGGATCATGGTCAGGGGACCCGGCCAGAAAGCATCCGCGATCTTCCGTGCCTCTTCCGGTACCTCCTTTGTAATCTTGTAAATGTCCTCAAACCGATAAATATGAACGATCAGTGGGTTGTCGGACGGTCTGCCCTTTGCCGCATATATTTTCTGGGAAGACGAAGGATTCAGTGCATCTCCCCCCAGCCCGTACACGGTCTCGGTAGGGAAAGCCACCAGTCCTCCCTGCTGCAGGATTGCTCCCGCCGCCCGGAGTTTCTCCTCATCTTCTTCGCTGACGGGGCCCTCTCCGGGACGAATCTTTATGATCTCAGTCTCCATGTTTTTACCTTCTGTGTTCTAAATTGCATTTGGATATAGTATATCATATCCCCGGTCAAATGGAAAGATTATTCCTCTCCGGTCTGCCGGGATGTTGTGTGTACAGAATAAACGGTCCATCCGACCAGCAGCGGAATCACCGCCACGGTCGGCAGTTCATAGCGGATTGCATTGGACATGGGGGATGCCAGGCACACCAACACGTTTATAAATCCGGGAACCAGCAGTATCAACGCACTGTATCTTTTCTTTTTCCACAGGAAAAATGCCAGCACTACCAGAATCCAGGTATACAATCCCGGAGTACACAGATACTTGATCAGCGGCAGCCGCATACTGAGGAACCAGATCTGCAGCAGAAACTCCGATGTCTGAATGGGGAATGTATGATGAATTCCCTGTTCCTGCGCATATTCCGGATACTCCAGCTGGATCCAGGCCTCTATGTTCTGTTCCACCGGTGCCAGATAGCCATAGCCCTTGTTGACAAATGCCGCCACATAGCATCCCGGATGCTTGAAAAACATCTGCACCCATATTTTCATGTAGGGCCCCAGGTCTCCGCCTCGATATAATATTTTAATGGGATCCGAAATCCGGGGCTCATAATTTTTCATAGCATCAAAGTTCAGGGTATCATTGATCACCTGTCTCTCATATTCCGTAACCTCATCTTCGTATTCGCAGACATATCTCGCCGTCTGCTGGAACGGTACGCTCAGCCCCTCGGAAGCTGCCGGTTTTCCCACATCGATCAACGCTCTGTATCCCACCACCGTGATCAGTTCATAGATCACCACAGTTGCCAGCAATACCAGGAATGCCTTCCTGCGTTCTTTGCCTTTCAGATAAATTGCCAGCAAAAGCAGTGCCGGAACAATCGCATAGATCCCGTTATTTCTAAGCAGGCAGGATAATACACTGAATACAATCAGTCCCGCCGCATCTTTCCCGCCACATTCCTTCTTTTTCAGTACCGACATCAGATATACTGCCTGTAACACCGTCATTTCCGCATACAGCAGATCTTTCTCAAACCATTGGGCATAGGTTCCCCAAAAAGGTGTCAGAGCGAAAAACAGGATTCCCACGGCACACCATTTCCAGGAAATTCCCAGCTCCTGCAGTTTTTTCATGCTGAGGGAAAAAGCATAGGCCCCTACCAGTGTCTGCAGCAGGCAATACAGGAAAAAGCCGAAATTGGCATCTGCAATGGTTCTTCCCAGCACAAAACAGATTCCCATAATTGCGGAGGAAAATGGCGGATGTGCCGCTCCCCAGTCCTGTTCACCCAGAAACTGTTTCAGTTGCACCAGACCGTCCCCACTGGTAGTTCCCGGATAATTTAGCAGGATCCAGAACAGCCAGCTGAAGGCTATTACAAAAAAAACCACCATCTGTAGGTGCTTTTTGCCCTGCTCTGCGGGTAATTCCACATGCTCCAGCCCAAAATATACCAGGCGCAATACCAGATACAATAACACTGCAAACCCCAAAACACAGAACGTGGATAATAGTATCTGAAAAGAATTGCCCCACAGGAAAATGGCAGAATCATATTTCTTAAAGCTGATACATACTATAAGAAGGAATGACAGAATAACAGAAAGCACCAACGTTGCCACATCTGTCTTCGCCTCTCTTTTCTTCACTTCCTTAAGCATTACAAATACTGCCGCAGCCGTTAACAGATCTGTATAATCCAGCACCGTAAATGCTCCGCACAGTTTATTCAGCCCATTGACAAGATTCGAATCCACGTATCCTCCCAGGCAGACTTCAAATGTACATTGCAATGCCAGTGTCACGATCACGGTCAACAGAACATTTCTTATTTTTTGATATCGTCTCATTTTCTCTCCCGTAACTTTATAAAATTCTGTCATAACATACAAATCCTATATTATCATAATAACACTATGTATACAACTTGTGCCTTTATTTTGTATTTCCCGTTTCAATCCCTCTGTATCCCGTTAATGTACTGTAAAATTCCTTTGTGGATCGACCATGCCACTCTGTCCTGATAGGCCTCGTCACACAGTTTTCCCGCCTCTGCCGCATTGGACAGGAAGCCGCATTCCACTATGACGATGGTTCCTTTGGTTTTTTTCAAAAGATAATAGCTGTCGTTGGGCTTGATCTGCCGGTGGTTCTCCGGATCCAGATCCTGGACCAGCTGTGTCTGGATCAGCCCTGCCAGTTGTTCCCCTCCGCTGCTGCCATTATAATAGAAGACCTGCGCTCCGTGCACATACTCTTCCGGATAGCTGTTCTGATGGATGCTCACCGTGAGAACCGGATCCGTCTGCTCAATCTTTTCGATCCGGCGTTTCATATCCTGCACTTTCTTATTGGGAGCAGATGCATCATACAATCCTTCCTCCGTCTCTCTGGTCAGCACCACCCGGATTCCGTCTGCCTCCAGATACTGTCTCAGTTTCTCTGTGATTCGGAGATTGATATCCTTCTCCGGTGCTCCGTTGATACCAATCTTCCCCGGGTCATCCCCGCCATGGCCGGCATCGATCACTACCGTCGGTATTCCGTCCGTGTCCGCATTATTCCCCTGCAAGGCATTCACGGCATTTACCGTTTCCACATATGCCGCCGTTTCCCTGCCAAGTATCGCCATAGACATAAGCAACAGGCATACCATCACCGCCCTTAACACTTTCTGTTCCATCCCTGTTCTCCGGTGTCTCTTTTATTCTATATGATTTTATATGCCTTTTTCTCTGGAAATATCTTCCGAAAATTAAGAAATCCTTTTGTTTTAAACTATTGCATCCCCTTACTACTTCAGCGTATAATACCATTATGAAAATAAGCAAAAAAACTCTTTCTATCATTTTATTTGTTCTGGCGGGAATTTGTGTTCTTGCAGCAGTGATCCTGTTGGTAAAAGGGCGGATCGAAGACCGGCGTATGGAGGAAGCGCTGGATGAATTGCGCCCGACGCAGTCCGCGGAGACCACGCAGGCACCTTCCACAGTCGAAGGTGAGCCGACCGTTACCGCCTCCCCGGAACCGTCCACAGAAGAGACCCCGGCTTCCACCGAGGAGTTCGAACGAGTGGCCAACCCTTATGCCGACAGTTTTCTTGCCAACAAGGATATGGCGGCCTGGCTGCAGATTCCGGGCACCAATATCGATTATCCGGTAATGTGGACTCCGGAAGATGAGACCTATTATCTCTACCGTGCTTTTGACGGCAGCGAAAATAAAAACGGCTGTCTGCTCCTTGACGATGAGAGCTGTGTAGATCCTCTGACCACGAATCTTATCATTCACGGTCACAATATGAAATCCGGTGCCATGTTCGGCAATCTGACCGATTACGAGAATCAGGATTTCTATAAGGAACACAAAAACATTATCCTCTATACCGAAGAGTGTCAGCGCAATTACGAGATCATTGCCGTCTTTCGCTCCCAGGTCTACCGGAAAACAGATCAGGTATTTAAGTTCTACAAATTTTTCCAGGCGGATACGCAGGAAGAATTTGATGACTTTTATAACAATATCAAGCAGTTATCCCAGTATGACACCGGTGTCACCGCAGAGTTCGGAGATCATTTTCTGACACTGTCCACCTGCGTATACCATGTAGAGCAGGGCCGGTTCGTAGTCGTTGCCAAAGAAGTAGAACCCGGTGATTACTACCTTCCCATACAGGAATAACTCACAGACAATCAGGAGGTTTTCTTATGAAGAGACTTAAAAAATTTGTCACACTGTTCACGCTGGCTACCGTATGCTTTGCTATTCCCGGTCTGGGAAAGATCACTGTAAAGGCTGCGGAGCCCACCACCTATGTTCTGAACTATTCCGACAGCAGTTCCGAGTGGAGATACAAGGAAGCATCCAGCTGGTCCGCAGAAGTTCAGGACCGCGAGTTGTATTATCTGCAGCAGAATATCAAAGACGGTGACTATATTGTCATCGACAACGATGTGGAGAACAATGCCCTAGCTCTCAAGGTTTCTGTCCGTCTGGGCAACCTGACCTTCAAGAATACTGTTGGTGTTCCCGTAGTCTATGCCAACGGCTATGACAGTGTCTATTTCCTGAGCGGTACCTCCGGTGCTGTCAACGGTGATGTATCTCATGCCTATGTATATGGCGATGCCAAGGCAAATTTCAACAGCAATGTAGACACTCTGGAAATGATCGGCCTGACAGATGATAAATCCAATAATCTGCATGCCACCATCAACGGTGTCGGTACCGTCAATCATCTGATTGCCAAAGACAACCGTGACCAGAGCGTTTTCTATGAGGCCTACAGTTTCGCCGCAGGTAAGCTGGCCATTGAAGACGGATCCCTGAAGACCGAAGCAAAGTATTACAGCACCACCGCTCCCGCTCCCGTTGCTGCCGCAGAAGCAGCTCCTGCAGCTACCGAGCAGCCCACACAGGCCGCAGCTCCTGCACAGGCCACACAGAACAGTACTTCTTCCGAATATGACAACGTTCCAAAGACCGGTGAAAATTCTGCAATGTTCTGGCTTCTGGGTGCCGCAGTTGTATGCATGGCCGGAGGCTATACCATCCGCAGAAAGAACGTACAGGAAGCGGAATAAAGTTTTCGGCAGCAATAAAGCCCAGTCCCTTGCGGGACCGGGCTTTTACTATGTTATTCTGTTCCTACTGCAGATAGGCATTGATCAGTTCCCAGGCTGCCTGTGTTCCGTAACCTAGTCTCCATACCGCCACACCACCAATATTCTTGGTAGCCATCATGTTCAGCTTCACTGCGATGGATTCCGCATCTTCCAGCCAGATCTGATAGGTGGCATTTCCGGAGGTCCATTCTGCATAATTCTGACAGGTCTCCTCATCCCACTCTGCCGTCACACCGGCTCTGTTCATGAAGTCTGCCTCGTTGTTCATGGTAATATATTCATCCGTCACATCCGTGCCTTCGGTCTTCCACAGGATCGTGTAGAACGGAAGGGCATTGACTACCTTGTTTGCAGGCACCTCCTGCAATGTTCTGTCCAGACCGCCGGATACATAGCTGATGCTTGCCACGCTTCCGGGATCCTTGCTTCCGTGCCAGTGTTCGTCATATCCCATGATAATGACATAGTCTGCAACCTGTCCCTGGATATCCAGACGATAATAATCATTGAAATTAAACGGTACATAGTTGGCAATGGACAATACCAGTCCCCTGTTGCGGCACTGAATGGAAAGTTCTCGTATAAATTCCACATAATGCGGTCCGCAGTCACTGCTCAGCTGCTCGAAGTCCACATTGATGCCGTCCAGTCCCAGGCTGACTGCTGCATCTGTCACATTCCGCACAAAGTTCTGCCGGCTGGTGGTGGAGGACAGCATATTCAGAGTACTGATGGCCGTTCCGGTCTCATTGGCGTAATTAAAATTATCCACCACGCCCCATACCTGTAAGCCCATATTGTGGGCCGTGGTTACATAATTCGCTGTTCCGAAGTTCCGGATACTTCCGTTCTCATCCGTCAGACTGAACCAGGTCGGTGCAATGACATTCATACCCTTCGTACCGGACACCATGGAGTACAGAGTGTCATTACCGCCTGCACCGCCGATAGAATGCCAGCCCAGGCAGATCTTGCTGTCAGAAGTCAGGGCAGTATATTCCGGCTCCTGATAATCCGTCACCGGAGTCTCGGTCTCTTCCGTAATATCTCCCAGACGCTTGTTCTCCACATATCCGATCACGGAATCCGCTGTCTTCACCTTGCTCCAGGTCTCCATCTGCTCCAGAATCTCCAGGGTATCTCCCTTCGCTGCCTGCGTGAGGATCGGGCTCTTCACACCGCCCCGCAGACGCACCGCCGTATCCTTTTTCAGCTGTGCCACCTGTCTGGTCCCCCATTCGGTGTAGACCTGCACATGTCTGTCATAACAATCATAGGAATAATTTGTGAACAGCTTCACATAATCCGCCGCCACATATACGGTATCCCCTTCCACGAAACTGATCACATATCCGGCATCCTGTGTGCCTTCTGTTGTCGTATAGGAAGTCTCGCCGAAAGTCGTACGGATCACTTCTGTCGGATTGGCGTACAACAACAGTTTTTCCGTCATATCCGCATAAAACACTTCGTTCATATATTTATGGACAGTTGCCAGATCAAAATAGCATACGTCATCTCTGATCAGTGCCTGTTCTTCTACCATTTCGTCCTGTAAAATAATGGCACTTCTGTCACTCTCTGACACCTGATAAAATTCGTTCCAGTCTGCCTCTTCTTTGCTGTAGGAATATTTATCCAACAGCACCTTTCCCAGTGCTCCGCCCGCGATCACAAGGATCAGCAGGATTGCTATGATCACCGGTAGTATTCTTTTCTTCATATGTGCTCCCATCCGCAGGCTGCCGCCTGCACCATTCTTGCCTTTTCTTCCGTTCCGTCTTCTATCGGCAGAACAGTTTTATTCTATCACAATTCCTCTATATAATACAAGGAACAATAGAGACAGATCCTGCACTGCGGGATACAGCCAGAGAGGCAATCCCGTTTTGCATCCCCGCAGCGCATTCTCTGTTTCAAAGTATTACCCGGGCAAGAGCTGACACCCTTTAACGCAGATCCACCTTATCCAGCCGGACCTGGCTGATTTTGCCCTGTTCTCCCAATATATAGTCTGCCATATACGGGCTTTCTTCTCTGACGGCATACGCTGCCGCCTGCGACGGTGAGACCTTTTCTCCGTCGACATACAATTCTGTGCCGTTTTTCTGAAGCTTTTGAAAATATTTTTCCACCTTTCTCCTGGGAAACTTCTTCCCGGGAGTCACAGCTTCCCGGTCCTCCACAGACACCTCCCGTCCGCAGCATATTTTACCAAAAGGATTCGTGAAACACTTTAAAATAACGCTGCTTTTTCCGCTAGTACATATAAGCGTAACTATTCAGAACACTATTCGCAATATAAATCATGTCAAATGTTCTTACGAATGCAAGCATTCGACGTACATATTGACACGATTTGCGTGGCTCTGAATAGTTACTTATAAATGCCTCTGACAGTACTTGTAGTAATTTGTGTGAAAATGTTGGAATTATGTTCGTGAAAAATATCTGTTGAAATATTATGACCAGACACGTATATGCCTGTAAGACATCTCCATACTATATTTTACAGATCAGCATAACCTATCCTTCCCAAATACATTAATAGCCATCTGCATCATAAAATAAAAAAGGGGATGAACTGGAACGAATCGTTCCCTGGTAAATCAACAAGAAAAAATGGAAAACTGTCGACCTCCTCTCCGTACCGGAGTATCAGAGGCATCTATAGGTCGGATTATACACTGCAGCCTGCTATTTGACAAGATGTTTTATTAAATTTTTTTAAACTGTGAATAGCTTCTATTGACTAAAATATAGGGAAAGTATAAGCTATATACCATACCAATGCGAAAGCAGAAAGGAAGTGTTGTCGCATGAAAATAGAAAAAGTAAATGAAAATCAGATTCGCTGCACCCTGACCCGTGAGGATCTCGCCAGCCGCGAATTAAAAATAAGTGAACTTGCCTACGGCACAGAAAAAGCTAAATCTCTGTTCCGTGATATGATGCAGCAGGCCAATTTTGAATTTGGCTTCGAAGCAGAGGATATTCCCCTGATGATTGAAGCCATCCCTCTGAATGCGGATTGTATCGTACTGATCATTACCAAAGTGGAAGATCCGGAAGAACTGGACACCCGTTTTTCCCGTTTTGCGCCTTCTGTTACGGATGACAGTGATGAGGACAGTGATGCGAACACGGCAGACGAGGTTCTGGATCTGTTCCGCCGTATCCAAAATGAGGAGGCTGCAGCCGAGACTCCCGCCGCTCCCGCTCCCGAGGAAAACGATGCTGTCAGATCCCGCCTGTTCCGTATGGATACTCTGAATCAGGTAATCAACGCTGCCGTCGTGGCTGCCGGTCATTATCATGGGCTCAGCACTCTGTATCACGAAGAGGGTACCGACGGGTATTATCTGATCCTGACGCAGGGCGAAGAAGATCGCGAGGTCTTCGACCGTGTCTGCAATGTCATCTCTGAATACGGTATTCCCAAGCGTTCCACACCGGCAAGCCTTACTTTTCTTGAGGAACATTGTTCCACACTGATCGCCGAACATGCTTTACAGCGTCTTTCTAATACTTCAATGTAACAACCGATCATAACATTCAGGAGAGTTCCCACTCTGTGGGGACTTTCTTATTTTTATGATTGTTTTATACCTGTCTCTCCCAGCGAGAGTCTGTAGAAAAGAAGCTGGGAAACGCGTAACTTGAAAATATAGTCTTATTCGCATATAATAAAATTTAATACATGAATTGCTCCGTTGCAATGTAGCTTACGCAATTCCATACACATTCGGAATTACAAAGGGTCAAAACGCCGGTTACAGTGGAAAGGATGTACACGATATGATTTCCGACGAAGAATTATACCGACAATATTTAAGCGGCGATGAAACAGGGCTGGAAGAATTGATAAGAAAATACGACAATCCACTGACCTTATACATCAACGGCTATCTGCATGACATTCACGAGGCGGAGGACCTGATGATAGAAGTATTTTCCTACCTGTTCGCCAAAAGGCCCAATATCCGGGATGGCGGATTCAGGGCTTACCTGTATAAAGCTGCGCGCCATTTAGCTTTGCGCCATAAAAGCATCCGGCGACATCACTTCTGTCTTGATGATCTGACCAAAGAGCCGGAAGGTGGGAAACTGGTGGATGAGGTGATCCGGACAAAAGAACGAAATCAGATTCTGCATTTATGCATGGGTGAACTGCATCCGGATTACAGAGAAGCTCTTTATCTGACCTATTTTGAGGGTATGAGTTACCGGCAGGTCGCTGAAGTTATGGGAAAAAGCGTGAAGCAGATCACTAATATAATGTACCGGGGAAAAGAGCGTCTGCGGGGATTATTAGAACGGGAGGGAATAACAAATGCGGAGTCATGAGGAACGGATCGCAGAAGTCCGACGAAGGATTACGGAAAAAGAACGACAAAAAAAACGAAAACAGCGGCGGATCGTTGCTATTTCCTGCATAGCGGCATGCCTTGCTGTGATCTTCGGGGCTTCCTTTGTCATGTCCGGGATTTCCAGACAAATGGTGCCGGGGATTTCCTCCGGATATGAAACGGCGGCAACGATCCTCGGCGGAGGTGCCGCACCTGAATATATCATAATAGGGGTGCTTTCATTTCTTCTCGGCGTATGCGTGACGATCCTGTGTTTTCGTGTCCATCTGCTGGACAAAGAAGATCAGGCAGAGCAGAGGGGGGACCGCGCCAATGGAATTGATCATTAATCTTTTGCAATTTTTCGTCACCCTGCTTGGCTTCTGTCTGAGCGGCATTCGTTATCTGAGGCATCGGACACTGTCATATTTTCTGCTGATTTGCTTTTATGGCTGTTTCGCACTGGGCTCCCTGTACTGGACATTATATCTGTTGTTGTTTTCCGAAACACCACGGATCTTTTATGTATCGGAATTCGGCTGGGTCTCCAGCGTTATTTTTCTCTATCTCCTACAATATACTCTCTCCTCCCCGGAGGAAAGAAGCTTTTCCTGTCGGAAATCCCTGCTGGCTCCGCTGATTGGAGTTCCGTTGTGCGCATTTTACTGTACCTTTGGTGACATTCTCTCCAACCTGCTCTGGTGCGGCATGATGATCCTTGTCTCCTATCGTTCCATCCACGGTCTTGTCTACGCAGAGACACAGACGGGAAAAGGACGGAACCTGCGGTATTTTCACATCGGAATCCTCTGCTATGTTGCGACAGAATACGCTCTGTGGACCTCCGGCTGCTTCTGGCCGGACGACTCTATCTTCAGTCCTTATTGCTGGTGTGATCTTCTGCTGACGTTCTGCCTTTTCGGGCTGCTGCCTGCCACAGGAAAGGCAGTGCGGACATGACCTATATTGAAAATGTATTTATCTGTATGGCCTCACCCCTGTTGATCGCCGCCCTGTGCATGGGTAGGCGGCAGGCCAAATTCTTTCTGTGCTGTCTTGCAGGAATGGGGGCATGCCTGCTCTCCGCTTACATCAATACCTTCTTTGCCGCTCTTTACGCAGCAGATACGATTGCCGCCACCGCAGAGATCGCACCTGTGGTAGAAGAAGTGATGAAACTCCTGCCGTTACTCTTTTATCTTATTGTGTTTGAGCCTGAACCGGTGCCGATAAAAAATGCTGCTATCATCGTTGCACTTTCCTTTGCCACCTTTGAGAATGTCTGCTATCTGATTCAAAATGGAGCCGGACATTTTTCCTTTATCTTTTTCCGGGGCATTGGAACGGGTGCCATGCATGTGATCTGTGGTACCATCGTCGGCGGTGGACTGGCGTATGTATGGCAGCGCACCTGGCTGAAGATTGCCGGGACCTGCGGTCTGCTCGGGGCAGCCATCACTTTTCATGCAATTTATAATCTTCTGATCGCCTATGGCGGTGCGATACAGTATATCGCATACATTCTGCCTGTGCTGATCCTGACGGTGGGAAAACTGATTGTCCGCCTGCCCCAGAGTCACAACTGAATCCTGTCTTTTGCGGAGCTGCTGTCGGCAGCTCCTGTTTTTTTTCAAAAAATTTGATTTTCAGGTGAGAGTTTTTTCGCTTTTTTGTACCTAATTAGATGAAAGGCATATGTATTTTATGACTTTACTTTCCGAAGGGAGGTTTTCAACGATATGTATGATACAGAAAAGCGGGTCGAACTGGTGAAAAAACGGGTGCATGAAAAATATCGCCGGAAGAAGCGCCGCGGGATCTGCCGGCTGTCTGCCCTGTGCACAGCATTGTCTGCGTTCCTTGTGGGAACGGTGCACACAGCAGCCGGCCAGACGCAGATCACCGCCCAGGGAATGTACGGTTCTATCCTGCTGCATGAAGACGCCGGCGGTTATGTGCTGGTTGGGGTAATTTCTTTCTCCACAGCAGTCATGATCACTGTGCTGTGTATCAGACTCCGGGAAAGAGAACACCGCGGACAAGGCACGGGAAAAGGAAACGCATCACAACAATGGGAGGAAAAAAATTCATGAAAAAGCAAAAAATTCGGTTCTATGCGGCGCTGCTTTGCAGTTCCATGGTATTTTCTCTGGTCTCCACGCCGGTATCGGCAGCAGAAACCGGACATCTGACGAATCCCCCGACATCCACAGAGGGTCCGGGATCCCCGGAAAGCGCATCGGGAAATGAAGCTGCAGCGATGCTGAACGGACTGTACGCAGCACTGCCAGTCGCAAACGGTGTGAAGGAAGTGGCAACAGCGGAGGAACTGACGGCCGCACTGGCAGATAGCAGTATTTCCGGGATCACACTGAAGGGTGATGTTGAAATCAGCAGTACTCTGACAGTTAACCGCACTGTGACGCTGGATTTGAACGGTAATGTACTGAAAATGACCGGCGGCTTCAGCGTAATCAAGGTAGAGTCGGGCGGCGATCTGACAATTGCGGACAGCACTCCCAACAAAGTACATAAATTTAACCCGAACTATACAGATATGTGGGGATGTGGCCTATGGAAACTGGACAAAGACACCGGCACGGAAATCGTCTCTGGTGGGGTTATTACGGGCGGTGGCGGTGATTTTGCCCACAGTGATGGCGGCGGTGTGCTTGTTAATGTCGGCGGTAAACTGACCATGACCGGTGGCAGCATCGTCGGATGCTCGGCAGGTGGTCTCGGCGGCGGTGTACACCTTGCCTATGACTCTTCCATCGGCAAGAGCAGCACATTCACCATGACGGGCGGAAGTATTATCGGCTGCGCGGCAAAAAACGGCGGCGGTGTGTCTGTCTCCCCGGGGTGCACATTCACCATGGGTTCCGGCTCTGAGATCCGCAACTGCAACGCACAATCCGGGGGTGGCGGTGTGGACATCAGCGCCCTATGGAATTCAAATACCATCGGCTGCTTTATCATGAACGGCGGAACAATCCGTACATGCACAGGATTATACGGCGGCGGTGTGTACAACTCTGGATCCTTTATTATGTCAAGCGGTACGATTAAAGCCAGCATCAGCACCACCCCCCAGTATGCTTCAAGCGGCGGGGTGTGGAATGATAATCAGTTCACCATGACAGGGGGCACGATCGGTGATCCTGGTAATCCGAATGATGCAAGCTCTGTATACAATACTTCCACTCAGAGAGTTACTCTTACTATAAGCGGCAATGCAAAAATCTACACAGATGTAACAAACGTTGGCATCCTGAATGCTGACGGCGGCGAAATGTCCGGCACAATGACGAACGATACCAACAGGTACGGCACCGGCACGATCACCGGCAGTGAGGGTGCCGCCGACAGCACTGAGTTCCAGGGCAAAGTGACCAACAACGGTACCATCCGGAAAGGCACATTCACGAATGAGGTCATAAATGAGAGCAGTGGTACCATTAACGGCGGCACATTTACCGGCACAGTTGAGAACAAGGACGGAACAATTTCAGGCGGTGATTTCAGCAAAGCCACCCTGAACGGTATGCTCGTGATCACTTTTGACCCAAACAATGGGGATCAGCCCAGCACACAGAAAGTGAATTGGAGTAAGGACGGAGCGGCACTCACCGCACCGGATCCCGTTCCCACCAATGAGGGGCATAGTATTGAAGGCTGGTATTATGATAACAACGGTACGGAAACAAAATGGAACTTTGACACGGATACAGTCAAATGCACTATGACCCTCAAGGCAAAATGGGAACTCTCCACCTATTCCGTAACGCTGCAGACAGACGGCGGTACGATTGCCAGCGGAAAAGAAGTAACCGGCTACACTTACGGCACCGGGGCAGTTCTTCCTACCACCAATGATATTACCCGCGAGGGATACCGCTTTGACGGCTGGTACGCAGACAGCAACTTTTCCGGTTCACCCGTCACAGAGATCACAGGTACCAATACGGGAAATAAAACGTTCTACGCAAAATGGACGCGAAACACGACTCCCATCATCTCCGGAAACACGATCAATTATATCGTGGAGCACTACAAGACGGACGGCAGCGGCTACACGCTGGCGGAAACAGAACATTCCGCAGGGAAGACAGGTGATACCGTCGCAGCAACGCCGAAAACCTATGAAGGCTTTACCTACAATCCGGCAATCTCCACCGCCAGCGGAACGTTGAAGAAGATCAGCAGTCCGGAGGATATCGTGACTTTGAAGCTCTACTATGATGTGAATGCTGACACCGAACAGGAAAGTACTGACAGCGGCTCCGAGGAAAAGGCTGACCGTGAGGGCCCCTCTCCTGTCGTGAAAAACACCCCCTCCTATGTGACCTATACCGTACAGGCGGGTGACACTCTCTGGAAAATCGCCAGAAAATACAGTTGCTCCGTAGCCGGGATCGTGGCAGCCAACAGTGACCGGATCAAGAACCCGAACCGGATCCACGCCGGCTGGCAGCTTAAGATTCCCATGAGCGGAGCGCCCGTCTCCGGCAGCACTCCCGATGCTGTCCTGCCTGAGAATAAGAAAAGCGGGATATACATCGTCAGACAGGGTGACACCCTCTGGGCAATCGCCAGAAAATGCGGCTGCTCCGTGGCTGAAATCGTTTCCCTGAACTGGGAACTGATCCGCAATCCTGCTCTGATTTATTCAGGCTGGGAACTGAAAGTACCACAGGATTAGCCTCCCCTGAAAGAATCTACCGTGCCAGTCATACTTCATAATATCGGATCAGATAATATCTAAGGGAAAAAGGCAAAAAAAGACGGCCAAAGGCCGATGATCTGAATTCCTTGAATTCTTTTGATTTCTCAAATCCGCGCAATCGGCGGACACATTTCGATTGCGCGGAAATCTGAGCTATGAAATTCCATAAATACTTTGTTTCACCTGTGTGCCCCGGTCAGGCGATGTTGCCAAAACAGACATACAAAGATTACAGCTCCTCGATCACTTTCATAAGCTCATCTACATCAATGCCATGTACCATAGCTGCCTCTTCCAGGGTCTCTCCCTGTGAAGCAGGGCATCCCAGGCAATGCATTCCTGCATCGAGGAGTACGGGAGCTACTTCAGGATTGGCACGTAAGATCTCACCAATGGTCATGTCTTTTGTTACTCCGGTCATATCGGTCTCCTTTCTGCCGTATAAGGCTTTTTTAGTATAATACTTTCCCCGGAATAAGGCAAGATTATTCTTGTACATCCGCATTTGTTCTTCCCCGAAGATCAGCTCTGCCGCACACCACATTCATAAAAGCATTTGCTTTGCAAATGGCGCCGCTTCGCAGCTCATCTTTTATTTCATGTTGGTGTGCTTTGTCCATGAAAAAGAGATTTTCGTGCTTTGTGCGCAAGCACCCACGCACGTCAACCTCTTTTTCATGTCAGAGCTGATGTACAAAACTCGGAACAATTCCTAAAAAGGTTGACACTTACCCTTGTCAGGTAGTACACTTTTATCGTAAAGAAACAGCTTGGGATACCAGTGAAACCGGTACTCTCAGTTGATAATATTAATTGTTTTTACCAGAAGGAGGTAAATTTTCATGGCAGAAGCATGGAGAAGCTTTAAAAAAGATGGCCATTGGGATGTAGACGTCAACGTACGTAACTTCATCCAGACCAACTACACTCCGTATGATGGAGATGAGAGCTTCCTGGAGGGACCTACCGAAGCAACTGATAAACTTTGGGGCAGACTTCAGGAGTTACAGAAGGAAGAGCGTGAGCATGACGGCGTTCTGGAATGCGAAACAGAGGTCGTATCCAGTCTGACCGCTTATGGCCCTGGCTATATTGATGAATCTATGAAGGATCTGGAGCAGATCGTTGGTCTGCAGACAGACAAGCCTTTAAAGAGAGCATTCATGCCTTATGGTGGTATCAAGATGGCTCAGCAGGCTGCAAGCACCTATGGCTACGAAGTAAACGCTAAATATGACAAAATCTTCAACGAGTACCACAAGACTCACAACCAGGCAGTATTTGATGCTTATACCGATGAGATGAAGGTTGCTCGTCATACCCATATCGTTACCGGTCTTCCCGATACCTATGGTCGTGGACGTATCGTAGGCGACTACAGAAGAGTTGCTCTGTACGGTATTGATTTCCTGATCCAGAAAAAGGAAGAGGATAAGAAGAACTGCGGTACCGGTGTTATGACTGAGGACATCATCCGCCTGAGAGAAGAGATCGCTGATCAGATCAAGGCTCTGAAGGGCATGAAGGAAATGGCTAAGATTTACGGCTACGATATTTCCGGTCCCGCTACCACCGCTAAGGAAGCTATCCAGTGGTTATACTTCGGTTACCTGGCAGCTATCAAGACCCAGAACGGTGCAGCTATGTCCGTAGGACGTATCTCTACTTTCCTGGATATCTATATTGAGAGAGACTTAAAGGAAGGCACCCTGACCGAGAAAGAAGCTCAGGAGCTGATCGACCATATGACCATGAAGTTCCGTATGGTGAAGTTCGCAAGAATCCCGTCCTACAACCAGCTCTTCTCCGGTGATCCGGTTTGGGTAACAGAGTCCTTGGGCGGCCAAGGAGTGGATGGCCGTTCTTTGGTAACAAGAACTTCCTATCGTTATCTCCATACATTATATAATCTAGGTCCGGCACCAGAACCCAATTTGACAGTTCTGTGGTTTAAGAACGCTCCCGAGAACTGGAAACGCTTCTGTGCCAAGGTCTCTATCGATACATCGGCTATCCAATATGAGAACGACGATTTGATGCGTCCGGATTATGGAGATGATTATGGTATCGCTTGTTGCGTTTCTCCTATGAAGATCGGTAAGCAGATGCAGTTCTTCGGAGCCCGTGCGAATTTGGCGAAATGTTTATTATATGCGATCAACGGAGGACGGGATGAGCGCAGCGGCGTACAGGTAGCCCCGATGTTCGAGCCGGTTCGCGGCGAGTATCTGGAATACGATGAGGTGATGGCTAAGTATGAGCAAATGATGCGCTGGTTGGCGAAAGTGTATGTGAACGCCTTGAAGATAATCCATTATATGCATGATAAATACGCATATGAGGCATTCGAGATGTCGCTTCACGATGGAGATGTAGAGCGTATCCGTGCGACAGGTATCGCCGGTCTTTCTATCGTTGCCGATTCGTTGGCTGCTATCCGTGATACGAAAGTACGTGTGATCCGTGACGAGCGTGGCTTGGCGGTTGATTTCGAACGTGAGGGCGAATATGTTCCTTTCGGTAATAACGACGATCGTACGGATAGTATCGCTGTAGAGATCACCGAGAAGTTCATGGAATATTTGCGTCAGCACGAGACCTATCGCCATGCGAAACCTACGCAGTCCATCCTTACGATCACCTCTAATGTGGTATATGGTAAGAAGACTGGTACGACACCGGATGGCCGTATCGGTGGAACTCCTTTCGCTCCGGGCGCGAACCCTATGAACGGTCGTGATACGAAAGGTGCTATCGCTGCGCTAGCTTCGGTAGCGAAGCTTCCATTCCAGCATGCGCACGACGGTATCTCTTATACTTTCGCTGTTTCTCCGGCTACGTTGGGAAAGGAGCGTGAAGTGCAGATCAATAATCTGGTTAGCTTATTGGATGGCTATTTTACTCCGGATGGAGGTCAGCATCTGAATGTTAACGTATTTGATAAGGATTTGTTGATCGACGCTATGGAACATCCTGAGAAATATCCGCAACTTACGATCCGTGTATCCGGATATGCGGTAAACTTCGTGAAACTGACTCGTGAACAACAGTTGGATGTTATTTCAAGAACCATTAACCATTCACTGTAAGTGATAAAAGGTAAGATACATTCATTAGAGAGTTTCGGGACCGTAGATGGTCCCGGAATTCGCTTTGTCGTTTTTATGCAGGGCTGCCCGTTGCGTTGCCTGTATTGCCATAACCCGGATACTTGGAACCCGAAAGGGAAGGTGAAATATCAGATGACTCCCGGCGAGCTATTGACGGAAGTCTTACGGTATAAGAGTTTTATCGCCCGTGGGGGGGTGACTGTTACCGGTGGGGAACCTTTATTGCAACCTGAGTTTCTGAAAGAGTTTTTCCGTTTGTGCCAAGAGCAAGGTCTTCACACAGCTTTGGACACATCTGGTTTCGTATGTACCTCAAAAGCTTGGGAAGTCTTGGATTATGCGGACTTAGTGTTATTGGACATCAAAACCTTAAACCCGGATTTACATCCGTTACTGGCGGGTGTCAAGCAGGATAATACGCTTCTGTTCTTGGATGAATTGGAGAGACGTGGCATAGATACTTGGATTCGCCATGTTATTGTCCCCGGATATACGGATAATGACGAGTGGCTGGAGGCGTTAGCTCGGTATGTCAGTTCATATAAAGTGGTTCGCAAAGTGGAATTATTGCCTTATCATACGATGGGAACCTATAAATATGAGCAATTAGGTCTCGATTATCCGTTAAAGGGGGTGGAACCCTTATCAAAAGAACGTTTAGATAATGCGAAAGCGATATTCTCTCGCTACAAACCAGAAAATAACAAGGCCTGATCTCTCGATCAAGCCTTGCGATTATGCAACAGCTAATCAGGGAAAACAATCTAATCCGATTAGCTTTTAAACGATAGTAATAATTTTTTGCCTAGACTAACCTTGACTATTTAATATGTGTTTGTTTTGTTATATGCAACAAATATCTATTTTTGTAAGGAGATAAAAAATGATATAGATCAGAAAATGATGAATAGTATGAAGACACCACAAGAAATAGCCGAAATGATATCCAAACGTTTTTATCCATTACCCGATGCGGATTTGGATTCTCTGGCCTCGATCATAGAATCAAGTAAGGCTGCGAAAGGAGAATTATTGTTGGATAACGGACAAATATCTAAATATTTATATTATGTGGAATCGGGATTATTACGCCAGTTTTACTATAAGAATAAACGTGATATTACCGAGCATTTCTCCTGTGAGGGAAATATCGTTATTTGTATAGCCAGCACATTCCAAAGAGAACCGACGCGTTTATTAATCGAGGCATTGGAACCGACGGTTTATCACCGGATCTCTTTTTCGGAATTTAGCGATTTATTGAAAACATCTTTAGCTATTAATAGATTGTACCAGAAAATACTGGAGTGGGCTTTGATGCTTTCGCAAGAGAAAGCGGACTCTTGGCGTTTTGAGTCGGCAAGAAAACGTTATCTGCGTTTTCAACAGGAATATCCGGAAGCAGCGAAACGTGCTTCTGTCAATCATATCGCCTCGTATTTATTGATGACACCCGAATCTTTGAGCCGGGTGCGGGCGGGAGTGTTGTAGTCTCTACCTACATTCAGGTATTATTGAGGTGAAAATAGCAATTTGTGGTGATTTCACGGTTCAAGTAATCCATCTATATTTGCGTCAGTTTAAAAAACGTAGAAGCAATGAAAATAGAAAAGATTACAGGACGTGAGATCCTAGATTCAAGAGGTAACCCGACAGTAGAGGTTGATATTTTACTAGAGTCCGGCGTTATGGGCCGTGCGTCTGTGCCTTCCGGTGCGTCCACCGGCGAGAACGAGGCTTTGGAGTTGCGTGATGGCGATAAGAAGCGTTATGGTGGTAAAGGCGTATTGAAAGCGGTTGAGAATATCAATACGATTATCGCTCCGGCATTGAAGGGGATGTCTGCCTTGGATCAGATAGGTATCGATCATGCGATGTTGGCTTTGGACGGTACGAAAACTAAATCGAAACTAGGTGCGAACGCTATCCTTGGCGTTTCTTTAGCTGTAGCGAAAGCTGCCGCAAATTATTTGGATATTCCTTTATATAGATATATTGGTGGAACGAATACCTACGTGATGCCTGTTCCGATGATGAATATAATCAATGGCGGTTCGCATAGCGACGCTCCGATCGCTTTCCAAGAGTTTATGATTCGTCCGGTAGGTGCCGCTTCTTTCAAGGAAGGCTTACGTATGGGCGCTGAGGTATTCCATGCGTTGAAAAAGGTATTGCACGATCGTGGGTTAAGTACCGCTGTTGGTGATGAGGGTGGTTTCGCCCCGAATTTGGAAGGTACGGAAGATGCCTTGAACTCAATTATCGCCGCTATCAAGGCGGCTGGTTATGAACCGGGCAAGGATGTGATGATCGGTATGGATTGCGCTTCTTCTGAGTTTTATAAGGATGGAATCTACGATTACACGAAGTTTGAAGGAGAAAAAGGAGTGAAACGTACTTCCGACGAACAAGTGGATTATCTGGAAAAGCTGATCAACGAATACCCGATCGATTCCATTGAGGATGGTATGAGTGAGAATGATTGGGCTGGTTGGAAGAAACTGACAGATCGTATTGGTAACCATTGCCAATTAGTCGGAGATGATTTGTTCGTGACAAATGTAGAGTTCCTTTCAAGGGGTATTAAAGAAGGTTGCGGTAACTCAATCTTGATCAAGGTAAATCAGATCGGTTCCTTGACGGAGACACTGAACGCTATCGAGATGGCTCACCGTCATGGATACACGACCGTTACTTCACACCGTTCCGGTGAGACGGAAGACGCTACGATCGCCGATATCGCTGTCGCTACCAATAGCGGACAGATCAAGACGGGATCATTAAGTCGTTCGGACCGTATGGCTAAATATAACCAGCTGCTTCGTATCGAGGAGGAATTGGGAGACCGTGCCGTATACGGATACAAAAGAATCAATTAAGTATATAAAGTAAATTATAATCGCTAATTATGTAGTAATCCAAAACCCAAGATATTGAAGGGCTTATCCGTGAGGATAGGCCCTTTTTATTGATTGATAAAGTATTATCTATAACCTCATAAAATATATCGATTAGAAAAATTGTTTTAATGAATAAATATGTTATATTTTTGTATCGGAAATAAAAACAAATAGTATTCATTTAAAAATAGGAACAAGTATGGAACCGATTATTAATTCTCAACTTCCGGAGTTTAAAGTACAAGCTTTTCAAAATGGTAATTTCAAGACTGTAACCAACGAGGACGTCTTGGGTAAGTGGGCTATCTTTTTCTTCTACCCGGCCGATTTTACATTTGTTTGTCCAACAGAGTTGGTCGATATGGCTGAGAAGTATGAGCAGTTTAAATCAATGGGAGTAGAAATTTACTCTGTAAGTACAGACTCTCATTTTGTACATAAAGCTTGGCATGACGCTTCCGAGACTATCCGTAAGATCCAATATCCGATGTTGGCAGATCCCACTGGAGCACTGAGTCGTGCGTTTGGTGTGATGATTGAGGAAGAGGGTATGGCATACCGTGGCACTTTCTTGGTAAATCCGGAAGGAAAGATCAAAGTGGCCGAGATTCATGATAACAATATCGGTCGTGACGCTTCCGAGTTACTTCGTAAAGTTGAAGCCGCTCAGTTTGTCGCTTCACATGATGGTGAGGTTTGTCCCGCTAAATGGAAGAAAGGGGAGGCTACCTTGAAACCTAGCATTGACTTGGTAGGGAAAATCTAAATAATTAAGAGTATAGATCGTGTTAGAATCAACATTAAAAGAACAATTAAAAGGTATATTCGCAGGGTTAAATGCGAATTATACCTTTGATATATCGATCTCTCCTGCGCATGAAAGTAGACAGGAATTGTTGGATTTATTAGGTGATGTTGCCTCTTGTTCGGATAAAATATCTATGCAAGTATCTGATGGGGAGGGATTGGAATTCATTTTATTAAAGGATGGAGCGAAAACGGGGATTAAGTTTCGTGGAGTACCTAATGGACACGAGTTTACTTCCTTGCTGTTGGCGATCTTGAATTCAGATGGGAAAGGCAAGAATTTTCCGGACGAGAGCATTTGTAATCGTGTTAAAGCCTTGAATGGCCCGATACATCTGACGACCTATGTCTCTTTGACTTGTACGAATTGCCCGGATGTGGTACAGGCATTAAACGCTATGACGACTTTAAATCCTCAGATCCATCATGAGATGGTAGATGGGGCTATCAATCAGGCGGAAGTTGATGCCTTGAAGATACAAGGCGTCCCCTCTGTCTTTGCGGATGGAAAACTGATCCATGTAGGACGTGGGGAATTCGGTGAATTGTTATCGAAGCTGGAAGCTCAGTATGGAATCAATGAGAGCCTGACGGAGAAGACGGTAAAACGATATGACGTGGTTGTGGTCGGTGGGGGTCCGGCTGGTGCTTCTGCCGCTATTTATTCCGCACGAAAGGGGCTGAGTGTCGCTGTCGTGGCGGAGCGTATCGGCGGGCAGGTGAAGGAGACGGTAGGAATTGAGAATCTGATTTCAGTTCCGGAGACAACAGGTACCCAGTTGGCTGACAATCTGCGCTTGCATATGCGGCAATATCCGATTGACCTGCTGGAGCATCGTCGTATAGAGAAGGTAACGATAGAAGGAAACGAGAAGGTTTTGTCTACGGCTGGAGGTGAGATATTCAAGGCTCCGGCGGTTATTATCGCTACGGGCGCTAGCTGGCGTAAATTGAATGTACCGGGTGAGGCAGAGTATATAGGGCGTGGAGTGGCTTTTTGTCCTCATTGCGACGGTCCGTTTTATAAGGGAAAACATGTTGCCGTGGTTGGCGGTGGAAATTCCGGTATCGAGGCGGCTATTGATTTGGCGGGGATCTGTTCGAAAGTAACCGTTTTGGAGTTTATGGATGAGTTAAAAGCGGATCAAGTCTTGCAAGAGAAAGCGAAGAGTTTGCCGAATGTCGAGATCTTTGTTAGTTCACAAACAACCGAGGTGGTTGGAAATGGCGACAAGGTAACCGGTATCCGTACAAAGGATCGTAAGACAGGGGAAGAGCGTGTTATTCATTTAGACGGTATTTTTGTTCAAATCGGCTTAGCCGCTAATAGTGGTGTCTTTAAGGAGATTGTCGAAACAAATCGTCCCGGTGAGATCGTGATTGACGCACATTGCCGGACGAATGTCCCGGGTATTTATGCAGCGGGCGACGTTTCCACCGTACCCTTTAAGCAAATCATTATTTCTATGGGAGAAGGCGCCAAAGCGGCCCTTTCGGCCTTTGAAGATCGGGTACGTGGTGTACTCGGTTGATGAAATACCTACAAATAGGTAATTTTTGAACAGCGTATCTCTTTTATCGGTTATATTACTATATTTGCGATCGAGAGAAAAGAGATGGATAGATTAAGAAAATATCTGAGGATATTACTCCCTGCGCTGTTCATAGCCTATTTGGGATGTATTATTGCGTTTACCCACGTTCATATTGTCAACGGGGTAACAATCGTCCATTCTCACCCGTATCATAAAACGGACGATGGTCGTCCGGACCATGAACATGGCTACGCCGAGTTTCAGTTGCTTCATCAGTTATCTGTCTTGCAGATAACAGGTGCGGCTTTCGTCGCTATTCTGCTGGCGGCTTTTTATTCCTTTATTCGTAACTTATCTTTCGCTCCGGTCTATCCGGACTATATCGTTCCCTTCCGGGGAAGACGTACGCTTCGGGCTCCTCCCATATTCTGATATTGTGAGATTAATAACATTGTATTACTTATCAGAATAAATTAAAATGAATAAATTTTTCATCTTTATACTATGCCTGTGCTGTGCCCTAACGGTAGCTCAGGCCACGGGAGAGGACCGTCTAAACGACTCAGACGCAAATGTTTTCGGACATGTATTGGATAAGAAAACAGGGGAACATCTTCCCTTTATCAACGTATTGTTAAAAGGTACCACGATCGGTACGACCACCGATAACTCGGGACATTATTTCCTGAAGAATCTGCCGGAAGGTAAATTTACGCTAGAATATAAAGCGCTCGGGTATAAGACTATCTCTAAAGAAGTGACCCTAAAGAAAGGAAAAACCTTAGAGATTAATGTAGAACTGGAAGAAGACCAGATCGCCTTGGATGGCGTGGTGGTATCTGCGAATCGTGCGGAAACTTCCCGCCGGTTGGCTCCCACATTAGTGAATGTATTGGATGCGAAGGTTTTTACTACGACCAATGCGGTGAATTTGGCACAGGGACTAAATTTCCAACCGGGTGTACGGGTAGAGACGAATTGCCAGAATTGCGGTTTCCAGCAAGTCCGGATCAATGGATTAGACGGACCTTATACCCAAATACTGATTGATTCACGTCCCATATTCAGCGCTTTATCCGGCGTATATGGGCTTGAGCAAATACCGGCGAATATGATCGAGCGGGTGGAGGTGATGCGCGGAGGAGGCTCGGCCTTGTTCGGTTCGTCCGCTATCGCCGGTACGATCAATATCATCACGAAGGAGCCGATGCGCAACTCCGCCCAGATCGCCCATTCGTTGACGATGATCGGGGGAAGCCGCCCGGATAACAATACCACCGTGAACGCCTCGTTGGTGACGGACGATCATAAGGCGGGTATCTACCTCTTCGGGCAGGGCCGCCACCGTGCCTCTTACGACCATGATGGCGACGGCTACTCAGAGCTTGGTAAGCTGGAGGGGAAGACCCTAGGATTTCGTTCTTACTTGAAGACCAGCAATTACTCCAAGCTGACTTTCGAGTACCATAACATCAGCGAGTTCCGCCGGGGCGGTAATTTATTGGATCTTCCGCCTCATGAGACGGATATCACCGAGCAGACCGACCACCAGATCAACGGGGGAGGCCTGAAATTCGATCTTTTCTCTCGCGACTGCCATCA
>OGJX01000138.1_pt1 | contig 87641 bp, 86 predicted proteins | sample 1572381 | NCBI WGS metagenome assembly OGJX01 (sample SAMEA2582085, study PRJEB24529) | metagenome | biome: Human gut stool | place: China | collected 2011
TTCGAACTCGGGACACCCTGATTAAAAGTCAGGTGCTCTGCCAACTGAGCTAGTGAACCGTATTGCGTTGTTGTCGCTTGACAACGTAGATTATTATATAGAACTTTGAAACAAATGTCAACACTTTTTTTGAAAAAAATTAAAGTTTTTTTTGCTTTGTAAAAAAAGGGGCTAAAACCCTTGTTAAATAAGGATTTTAGCCGTGCTACCTTTTTCATGATTTTTGGTGATTTGAATTTGTTTATCAATTTTTTCTTTTAATTCATCTACATGAGAGATGATACCGATTAATTTATTTCCTTGAGATAATTGAGAAAGAACTTTGATTGCTTGAGCAAGTGATTCACTATCTAAAGAGCCAAAACCTTCATCAATAAACATAGTATCTAAATGAATACCACCGGCAAAAGATTGAATTTCATCGGATAAACCGAGAGCTAAAGATAAGGAAGCTTTGAAAGATTCGCCACCAGATAGAGTTTTTACACTGCGAGTCGTGCCGTTGTAGTGGTCGATTACATCTAATTCTAAACCAGTTTGTGAGCGAAGTTGTTCACTTGATTTACAGCGCACTAATTCATATTGACCTTGTGTCATCATCATCAAACGAGTATTAGCTCGAATTAAAATTCGATCGAAATAGTGCATTTGTACATAAGTTTCAAGCATAATGCGTTCTTTGCCGGCAACTGAACCTGTAGCTGTAGTGTAGAGTGCTTGTATATTGCTATAAAGGGATTGTTTAGTATCCAATAGTTCGATTTTTTTCATTAATTTTTGTTGAATTTGGTGATTAGTAGTAATTCTAGTATGCAGTTTTTGTATTTGAGGCATTAAATTTTCTTTTGTTGCTAAATATTCTTGTTGAATTTTTTCTAATTCGTTTAAATCATAATTTTGAGGTGTAAGTTGCGTTTGTAGTGAGGCGATTTTTGCTTTGATTTCTACAAGTGATTGATTTAATCTATCAAATTCAGTTTGAGTAGTAGCAAGATTTTGTTGTAAATAATTTTGTGTTTGTTTATATTTTTGAAGGTGCTCTTTAGCTTCATTTTCATCAGTGAATAAAAGAGCTTTAGTTAAGGTATTGATTTCAGTTGTTAAGATTTCAATATCTGTATTTTCTTTAACGATAGAAGTATTTAATGATAAGAGTTTTTGTTCTAAATTTTTTTGTAATAATAGATTTTTTTCTAATTGTGCATTTAAGTTTATTTGTTTTTGGCTTAATTTATTTAACTGGATTAATTGCTTATCAAGCTGATTTTTTTCGTTTAGAAGTTCACATTTTTTTATTTCTACATCATGAAAGATAGTTTTTTGAGTGAAGTTACCTAAAATATTTTCTGCTTGTGCTTTTATTTCCGTAAAGAGATTATGCAATTTACCATTTGATTCGCTAGCTAATTGGGTAATTTCATTCAATTTTTTGGAGAAAATATCGCATCTATTTTTTAATTGTTCAAGTTCTGCTTGAGTTGGTGCCAACGTAGATATTTTGGCTAATTGTGGGTGATTTGTAGAACCGCAAACAGGGCAAGGTGTGTATGGTTTTAAATCTTTGGCTAAAATGCCTGCTTGTTCTGCCAAAAACAAGTGATTTTGTTGATTATAAATTTGTTCTAGTTCAGCAAGTTTTGCTTGTTGTTGTTGCCACTTTGTTTTATATTCTTTGTGTTTTAAAGAGGTTTGTTTATATTCTTCAAGCAGTGTGGAGAGTTTTGTTAAATTTTGTAGTCGTTGATTATTTTCTTTTTGTGCAGAATTTGTTTGTTCAATTTGTACATTTACATCTGTTAGAGTTTTTAAATCTGTTTGTATATCATTTATAGTTTGCGTTAATTTTGCTAAAGTGGCTTCATCATTTGCCATTTGTTGCTGTTTGCTTTGCAATGCTTTTTTTGCTGTTTGTAAGAGATTTTGTTGTTTAGATATATATTGATATTTAGGCAATTCTTCTGTTAATTTGGCAATATTTACATTTAGTGAAGTGGATTTTATTTCAAAATCTTTTTGTACTAGGGATAATTTTTCTTGAATATTAGGGAGCATTTTTGCTTTAGCTGTTAATTCTGACTGATATTCATTTATTTTTTGCTGTATTTGCTGTTGATTAATAGCAGTATTTATAATTTTTTCATTTTCTTTGATATTTTGTTCTAAAACCGTAAAATCTTTTTCTAATTGTTTTAAATCATTTTTATCTTGACTAATAATTTGTTCTAACTTTACAAGGCAATCTTTAGGTATCAGGGGATTGAAGTCATAATTTATATTTTCAGGAAGTATGATTGCTTCTATATATTGTTTAATACTATTATCAATCAGGAGAAAATCTTTTTTGAGGGCATTGAAGCGTTCTTTTAATTTTTCTTGTAATTGTTGATATGGTTTAGTATTGAAGATTTTGCGGAAAATATCACTGCGTTCTTTTGTCGAAGCATGGATTAATTTTAAAAATTCTCCTTGAGCAATCATGGCTATTTGTGTGAATTGATTTACATCAAGACCGATTAACTCATTTATGGCAGAGTTCACTTCTTTTATGCCTGTTATTGGCTGTTGATTGGGTGGATAAAATTCGGCTTGAGCTTTTTCTTTGACGAAGCCATTTCCCTTTTTGGCAGGGCGAAGATATTCAGGATTACGGCGAATAGTGTATGACTCATTGTTGTATAAAAAAGTCATTTCTACAAATGTAGGTATGTTTTTATCGGCATATTTACTGCGAAGCATTTCATTTTCACGGATACCACCACTAGTATGACCATAGAGGGCAAAAGTAATAGCATCAAAAATTGTGGTTTTACCTGCACCTGTATTGCCACTAATTAGATAGATACCTTTATTGCCTAATAGACTCATATCCAATTCACATTTATCAGCATAAGCACCGAAAGCTGATATAGTTAATTTTAAAGGACGCATTATTTTTCCTCCCAGATATCTTGGATTAATTCTTGTAAAATATCTATTTGCTTATCATTTAAATTTTGATTATTTTGTTTGTAATATAATTCTTCAAAGAGATTTAATGGCGTTTTTAAATTGGCAATATCTGTAGTTTCGATATTTTGGACTGTTTTGGTGCGAAGGTTATCATAGGTCAGTTGCATGATATTAGGATAGATAGAACGCAGGCGATTAATGGCATCAGGAATATCTTCTTCATCAGTGAGTGTTATGGATAAATAATCATCTGTATTCGTTTGTTCATAATTGCTTTTTAGCGTTAATTCTGCATAAGAGCCTTTTAATTTACGCATATCATGAAGAAATGAAAGTTTTTTTTCATAAATGGTCAATTTATTTTTTTGTGGAAAATCAAGGATAGTAACAGTTTTTTCTTGATTAGCTTCGGAAAAAGAATATTTTAATAAAGTTCCGCAATAACGAATTTTTTCAGTTAAAACATTTTGCGGTGTATGCAAATGACCAAGTGCTACATAATCGAAATCTTGAAATAATTGGGCATCGACATTATCTATACCGCCGACGATAATTTCTTCAGAGTCGCAAGTGTAAGCACCTGTTACGAATTGATGAGCGATTAAAATATTGCGTTCATCTGGATTTAAAGATATTTGCTTTAGAGCTATTTTTACTGCTTGATTATAAGAAGTGATTTCTTCATCAGGAAAATAACTTCTTACAATAGCTGGTTTGATAAATGGCAAAAGATAAAAATTGATATTGCCATGTTCATCTTTTAAGGTAATATGAGAGATTTTGCCATCATAAATGGGTGAGATAAAAATATTATTGTCTTTAAATAAATTTGCTCCAAAAGCTACACGTTGGGCACTATCATGATTACCGCTGATAATAAAAACGGGCAGATGTAACTCTGCCCAAGATGTTAAAAATTCATCAAATAATTGTATAGCTTGATTGGTAGGAACGGATTTATCAAATACATCACCAGCAATCATAACAGCGTCAATAGCTTCTTCTTTTGCTATTTGAAGTATTTGTTTATGGATATGCCTTTGGTCTTCATATAGAGAAAAACCATTGAGATTTTTACCGAGATGAAGATCGGACAAATGCATGATTTTCATAAAGTATCCCTTTCCTAAATTAAATATATTAAGATTTATTTTTCTAATTGTATAGTGGCAAAAGTACGACCACATTCGCAAGTATGTTTATAATCAATGGAAGCTGTGAGTTTAGTTTGGAAGCGAATAATAGGCATTGCTTCAAATGTTAAAGGAGTGATGACTAATTTATTATTAACAACTTCTGGATAGAGATAATCATCTTGTACATGAACATGATTATGTTCACAAGTGAAAATGATACCTGCAAAGCCAAAATACTTAGACATATAGACTTTAGCTAATGGATGATGAAAATGATGTTCGATTTCATCAAGTGTTGTATCTTGGAAATTATCAATTAAAACAATGATTTTTGGCGGTAAGTGATCAACATTTCGTTCAATCATAGTTTTTAAATTTTTAGCACTGATGATTAAAGATGTAGCATTGAAAATGCCAATAACATCAATAGCAGCATCTACGCTATTACAAGGAAGTACTGTAGCACCTAATGCTTCAGCTGCATAATGTAAGTCCAATAAATATTGAGAGCTATAATTACCACAGATAATCAATGTTGATGTTTTATTGATATCATTGCTAGCTAAAGGTCTGATAGCGATATCGATATTGCGTGCAATATCGTCTGCTGTAAAACCGCGATATAAACCGCTGATTGTTCGGTTGAAACGCAAAGTCTGACTAAGTGGACCTGTTAATAAATCAAAGGCAGATGCTTGAATAAGTTCATCTCTAGTCGTTACAGGGAGATTTCTTATATCAGATAAAGTTTTTATATCTTCAGCATGAATATCAAGACCATTGTATTTCTTTTTGTAGAAAGAGGATTTTTCTAATGCCCAACGAAGATTTTTGCGAAAGCGTTGTAAAATGAGTTCAACTTTTTCTTCAGTTGGCATCATTTCTATTCTGGGATTGATGACCATGATTTATTCTCCTTTTTGATAATGACTGAAATTACCAATGACGATATCAGGAAATTCTTCGTGTAATTGGCGAATAAATTCTTTAGTGCCGATAGCTTTAGTAAATGGTGGCATGATTTCGGCAAAAGCATCAGGGTCGATATTTAAATTGCGGATTTGAATCATATTTACAGGATTTTCATGTAAAAATTCTTTCCATGCTTTAAATTCACTTTCACTATCATTAAAGCCAGGGAAATAAAGCATATTTAAAGAAATATGCACGCCATGTTCATGAGCGTAGCGAATGGATTCTTTTACATTATCAAGTTCATAACTACCGCGATAATAAGCTTTGTAATTTTCAGGAATAGCACTGATAATACTTACACGCATACTATCAAGACCAGCATCAACGATGCGTTTGATACCTTCTGTATAGCCAGCATTAGTATTTATATTGATTTGACCTTTGTCTGTTTTTTTGCGGATTTTTTCAATAGCAGGCACGATATTGTCTACAGCAAGAGAAGGTTCACCTTCACAGCCTTGACCAAAACTGATGATAGCGTCAGGTGCTGTTTCTAAATGATAGATACCGATTTGAGCAATTTCTTTTGGTGTAGGACGGAATTTTATGCGACTTTGTGGAGATGGACAGCATTCAGCAGGTTGAAGAGAGATACAGCCAAAACAATTAGCATTGCAAACTGGAGAAGATGGAATACCAGCTTCCCAACGGCGATAAAATAGATTTTGAGCTGTGCAACAATGCCATGTTAAAGAACAATTACCTAAATGTTCAACAAGGCGATTATCTGGTAAATCTTTTTGAACACGTTTAACTAATTTATGCAAATTGCGAGTATTGTAATGCGCAGGGTCCCATTTATCATTTTCATCAGTGTACATAGCTGCTACATAAAGTTCATCTTTATAGACAACAACAGCAGTATAGCCATAAAGTGGAAGCATTTGAGCGTCATCTTCTTTTTTGAAAGCTGGCATATATAAACGAGTATAACCAGCAGGTAAGATGGCAGCTACGGCATTGCCCATGATAGGCATGATTTCATCACCGTATTTGGCAAGTGGTAAACGGTCTGGTAAAAACATTAAATCAGCAGATTCTGGAAGTGGAATTAAATCATCTGGGGAAAGTTCGATTATATCTGTTCCAGTTCTAGCTAAAGCTTGGAAACCTTTTGGGGCATCTAGGATATTACCATCTTCATCAGCATATAATGCACGAATATCAGACATTATTTTTATCCTCCTGTTTTACTTTATTTTTCTTTGCTTTTTTAGGATTGTATTTATTCATAGCCATATCGACAGAATCATTAACGATACATTCTACAGCAGGGATAAGATATTTAATTGCTTCATCAACAGCTGTTTTATCTTCTTGAGGAAATGGAGCAAGAACATGATTTACTACGCTCCAACCAGGGAGAGGTCTACCAACACCAAGTCTTACACGTGGGAAATTTTCACTGCCTAAATGAGCGATTAGAGATTTTATACCATTGTGTCCGCCAGAACTACCTTTTTTGCGAATGCGAATAGTACCAGCAGGGATATCCATATCATCATGAGCTACAATGATATTTTCTGGAGTTACTTTATACCAACGCATTAAAGGACCAACGGCTTCACCGCTATTATTCATATAAGTTTGCGGTTTAACTAGTAAAATTTTTTCAGTGCCAATGCGACCTTCCGCAATTTGAGCATTGAATTTATCTTTCCAAAGATTTATATTAAGATGCTCAGCTAGTGCATCAACGAGCATAAAACCGACATTATGGCGGGTTTTGGCATATTCATTACCAGGATTGCCAAGACCTACAATTATTTTCATTAAATTACCTCCAAGACAATATATAATAATTAATATTTTAGCATAAAAACAAAAACAAAAGCACTAGAGTTTTTCTAGTGCTTGTTTATTTATGATTTATATTGTTTTCTTTGTTGTATAAAGGTGCTTTTACAGCTGCTACAACATTATCTAGTTCATCCATATCTAGTTCATCAGCATCTAATATATTTGATTTATATTTTCTATTTATCAATAATTTTTGTCGTAGACTTTCTTTTACCTTACTGTATTGGGAAAAATCTATATCTTGAAGCATCTTTTCAATATCCATAATTAAACACTCGTTTTCTGTAAAAATATTTTTTATAAATTTCTCTGTTTAAATATTAATTATGGAGAAATTTTAGTAAGCTTTAATAATGTCAATATCACGACTTTGTAATCTACTAATATAATCATCTAATTTACTTCCAGAAACAGTCGTTTTAGAATAACTACCAGTAAAATTTATGCTATCAACAGAGCCACCTTGTAATAATTGTTTCATTTTATCAGCATCACCAGTTGTTTTACATTGGATAACAGTGTAAGTCCCATCGATTTTACATGGAAGAATAAAAGCTGTACCATTGCCACCAGTTATCATATCGAGTTCTTCGTCTGTAATCATATTTTTTGTATCAATCATTTGTATCAATCCTTTCTATATTTTGTTTATAAATTAAATTATTTTCTAGTATTTATACGTAATAAAAATATATTTATTACAATATTTGTTAAAATTTTTTAGTGATGTTGAAAATAGTATTAAATAATAATATATATTTTGTATTTATTAATAGTTTTTGTTATGGTTTTTTTACTTTGTTGTATTAGGAAAATATAGATATTGAAAAATTTTTCAATATCTATATTTAAACACTTATTTTTATAAACTTTGTATAAATTGTTTAGTTTTTTTCATTAACCAAGTAATAAAATCATCAATACCAGCAATACCACCGACTATATTATCTAATTGATAGTCATTTAATTCATTATTTTTCATATTAGACATTAAATCAGATAAATCTTTAGCTGTACATTGAATTATATTTTCTTGTTGAAGAATAAGTGCTAATTCATCATAATCTTTAGCTGAATTAAGTTTTAATCGTATATTTTCGTTGTTATAAGCAGTTTTTAGTGCATTTAAAAGTAATTCGTTGTTCATAATATCATCTCCTATTTTTTTATAGCTGCAGAAACACCTAAAGCAACGCCTCCAATAGCGCCACTAACAGCACCAGCTGTAGCAGCAGAAGCAACAGCAGTACCTGCAACAGCAGCACCAATAGCGCCGATAGCAGCTCCAGCAAGACCACCAGTAACAACACAAGCTGCTACTGCACCGATAGCAGCTACTACACCTAAGGCAATTTTACCTACTTTTTTCCAAAAACTTTTCCAACTGCCACCAACAACAATATCTAATTCATCATCGTTTAATTCTCTAGGACCAAATGTTTCTTTATAAATATTAGACATTTGGTCTGAAAGGCGATTGTAAAGTTTGTGAAATTCTTCAAATGTACAATTGATATATTTTTTACATACATTGAAGAATTCTTCTAAAGAAGAAGCATTATCTAAAGCTTCTAAAGTAGAAGTATCTTCAGATAAAAGTTTATTAAATGAATTGAATTTATCAGCTTGTTCCTGAGTTTCAAAATTAACATTCCATACCATAGTTTCTGCAGTCATAAATAAAACCTTCTTTCTAGTATTTTAAGGTATCGTTTTCTATATCTTTTATACGTATGAGTTTAGCATTTATTACAAATTAAATAAAAAATTTTTTAACCTTGATAATTCCAGTCAGGAGTGAAAGGTTTACCAGTTTTTTCATCAATTAAAGTTACTTGTGAACCATATTTTTGCATGAATAAATCCCATTTATCTTGACCAAATTGAGATGGTATATGGTAGCCAGCAGCTTTATCAGCATCAGATATTCTCATTTTTACATATGCTTGACCAGCACGTAGTGTATCAGGTTCTGCCACAGCCATAGTACAGTAAACATTAAAACCACTAACAATAGAATCCAATATTTCATCTGATAAGAAATTTTTTTCGTTTAACATAGTGATAACCTCCGTTAAGTTTAATTCGTTAATCTTTATATTCTTTATACGTATAAGTTTGGAATTTATTACATAGTGAATAAAACTTTTTTATAGGTAATATGTAATAAAGAAGGAGAAATAAACGTATAAAAAGAAAAAAGAAAAAAGGGCATAAAAATGACATTGGGAAAATTTGTAGAAATATTAAAAGAAGTTAATGATAATGAAGAAGCAAGAAAGATAGTAGAAAAAGCCAAAAGTATAAAAGAAATAATAGTATTTTTAAAATTAGATTGTACGGAAAAAGAATTAAGAGAAATCGTAGAAAAATATAAAGAAATAAAAAATAAAGAATTAGATGATGGACAATTAGATAAAATAGCAGGCGGAATAAATTGGATGAATATGGATAAATTAAAGAAAGGTGAAATTGACTGGATTGATATGGATGAAATAGAGAAAATATGTTTAGAATCAACAAAAAAATATGGTGGGGAAGCAGTCATGATTTGTAATAAAAGAATAAGTATATAAAAAAAGAAAAAACTGTACCTTGAAAGTTGAAGGTAAAAACAATTTTCTAAGGTACAGTTTTTTTATAATGAAATACTTAGTATAATTATATAAAAATATGGATAATATTTATTATATTAAAGATATATTTAATAAAAATTTTTATTGTATGATTTTAGACTACGAGGTGATTTTTTTATGAAAAAATATTTTTATATTGGTTTAGTTATTATATTAGTATTGTCTATCAGTATTATTTTTTATGGTGCATATTTGAATTCTCGTGGTGAAAATATTATAGCGAATAGAATGGATAATAGGCATATTGCATTGAAAGGACAAGTAGCGACAACAAGAAATATTCAACCTGTGTTAAATATGGACACAATAAAATTGTATTCAGATAAAATGGCAGATGCTGTAGCACTTATTGATGGTACAATTACTAATGCTTATGTAAAGCGTAATAATATAGTTCAAGCTGGAGATTTAATGTTTAGCTTAGTGAACGAAGAAATTCCTTTAAAAATTAGTCAAGCAGATAGTGATATTTCAAAAGCAAATGTTGAGTTAAAGAGAGCTAAAAATACATATGAACGTTATAATCAGTTAATGAGTATGAATGCTACTTCAGCAGAAAAATTAGATGAAGTTGAAGCTGCATATAATGCTGCTATAGCTAATGTAGAAAATTTACGCATGCAAAAAGAACAATTATTAATACAGCAATCAAGACAAAATATTCTTGCTCCTATTGATGGAGAGGTGTTGTTATTATATCGTCAACCTGGTTCTTATGTGACAATGGGAACACCAATTGCTTTAATTGGTGATTTTAGTAAACTTTATTTTAGTCAAACTATTAATGATGCTGATATTAGTAGATTTTCTATCAATGATGAAATAGAACTTATTTTTCAAGAAAATGATTTACAAAAAGCATATGATACAGATTATGCAGTAGGAAATTTAGGAAATCAACAAAGATTTATTGCACGTATTTTAGATATTACACCTAATTTAAATGAACCAGCTAGTATGCGCAAAATTTTGTTTGAAATAGATAATAGTGTGCATATATTAGAGCCACAAAGTTATCGCAATGTGACATTACAAATAAAACAAAATTTTACATGTTTGACAGTGCCACTTACAGCTATGTTAAATCAAGAGCAAAATAGTGTATTTGTTCTAAATGAAGATAATACAATTCAACGTCGTGAAGTGGTAACTGGAGTCAATGATGGAACATATATTGAAATAATAAGTGGATTATCTGAAGGCGATATAGTTATTACTTCTGATACAAATGGTTTAAAAGATGGTACAAAAGTAGATATTACTATGGATAATGAGGAATAATTATGGATATTAATAAAATTTTTAGTCGTGAAGCTTTAAATAAACTTCGTTCTCCAGAAAAATTAGATACCTTACTACCGATAACTACCCCTATAAATTGGATGGCATTAATAGCTATTGGTATATTGTTATTTTCAGTAGTTTTGTGGTCTATATTTGGAGCATTTACTGTAAAAGTAGATGGAATGGGAATGATTATGGATTCTGCAGGTGTTGTAAATGTTTCGCATATTTCTGATGGAAAAATTAAACAAATTTATGTATATTCAGGAAGCAAAATAAAAAAAGGTGATCTTATTGCTCGTATGGAACAGCCAGTACAAGATGCAGATACGCGTATGGCTCAATATAATATAGCTCTTTCTCAAAGTGATCGCGATGCTATGAGTAGAGCATCAGAGCATGATGCAAAAAAAACTCAAGAGTTAGTTAATGAATATATTTATAGTGATTATGATGGTATTGTTGATGAAGTTATGGTAGAAACAGGAAGCATAATTAATGTAGGTACACCTATTTGTTCAATTCGTCGTACACAAAATAGAGATGAATTGACAGGTGTATTATATATTCCAGTAGAGCAGGGTAAACGAGTTGAAACAGGTATGTCTATTCAATTAGCGCCAAATGGTGTAGACGCTTCTCAATCTGGTTGGTTATTAGGTGTAGTTCGTTCTGTATCACAATATCCTACTTCGACAACAGCAATGAGTAAAGTATTGGGTAATGAACAATTAGTACAATATATTTTAAATAATGAACGAGGCGCTGTTATGGAAGTAAAATTTGATTTGGTAAAAGATGAAAATTCTGAATCAGGTTATTTATGGACTTCTTTTGTAGGTCAGCATAAACCTATTACAGCAGGAAGTTTTTGTACAGGATCAATTATTATTGATCGTGTGCCACCAATAGAAAAAGTCTTTTATAAATTTAGTCAATGGTTAAGAAGTAGGTGAGCTAGATGATAAAAAAACTTTTTCAGTGGAATTCAAGACCTGTTCTAAATAAACGTGTTAAAGTTCCTACAATATTACAAATGGAAGCAACTGAATGTGGAGCTGCTTCACTTGCCATGATATTAGCTTATTATGGTTTGTGGATTCCATTAGAACAAATGAGACAAGAATGTGGTGTAGACCGTAATGGTAGTAAAGCTAGCTCCATTTTAAAGGCAGCTCGTAAACATAAATGTGATGCAAGAGGTTATCGTTGGTCTGCTGACTTATTGCTAGAAAAGACTTTTCCGTTGATTATTCATTGGGAGTTTAATCATTTTGTAGTTTTAGAAGGAATAAAAAATAATATTGCATATATTAATGATCCAGCTATGGGACGAAGAACTATTCCATGGGAAGAATTTATTACATCATATACAGGTGTATCATTACAAATTATACCGAATGAAGATTTTCAAAAAGCTGGACATCGTTATAATGTTTTTAAGGCTATTTCTGAAAAATTAATACAGGACAAATGGGCAACTATATTTGTATTAATACTGGGTTTATTTATGATTATTCCAGGATTAGCGTCACCTGTATTTCAACAGATTTTTATAGATGATATTTTAACGCAAAAACATCCAGATTGGATGTTTAATCTTTGTTTAGCGATGACAGGAGCTTTCTTGATTGAAGGTATTATGTCTTGGCTTAGAGCATTAGTTTTGACTTATTGGCAACGTAAAGTTACTTTAGCTGATTCAAGTAGCTTTTTTTGGCATGTATTAAAATTACCTATGCAATTTTTCCAACAACGATATGCAGCAGAAATTGCTTCTCGTATTTCTTTTAATGAATCTATAGCAAGTGTCTTGTCTAGTTCAGCTGCTACTGTAGTTCTTGATTTATTTATTGCATTGTTTTACTTATTGTTATTATTACAATATAGTGTTTCGTTAACCATTATAGGTATCGCTTTTAGCATGGTAAATCTTATAATGTTTTTAGTTATGAGACGTCATTTAACAGATTTATCGATGAGAATTCAGCAAGATGCAGGTAAAGAATATGGAACAGCTATGAATGGTTTGATGATGATAGAAACCATAAAAGCTAATGGAAATGAACAAGATTTTTTTGCTAAATGGGCTGGGTATAAAACAAAAGTTTTAGCAGGAACACAAGAAGCACAATTGTGGTCAATGACAATATCATTATTGCCTACATTATTATCTGGAATAAATACAGCATTGATTATGACAATAGGTGGTTTTTCTATTATGGATGGATTGATGACTGCTGGTATGTTTACAGCATTTCAATCACTAATGAGTAGTTTCCAAGAACCATTTAATCGTATCATTGCATTAGGTAATACTTTGCAAACGACAGAAATGCAAATGCAAAGATTAGATGATGTTCGTCGATATAAAATAGATGATTTGAATTATCCTAAAGAAAATAATTTAGATTTTGCTAAAAAGCGACTTTCCGGAGAACTTACTTTAAAAAATATTTCTTTTGGTTATAGTCCTCTAGAGCCTGCGTTATTAAATGATTTTTCTTTGCACTTAAAACCAGGTCATTGGGTAGCTGTAATAGGTGCTTCAGGAAGTGGTAAATCAACAATAGCAAAAATTGTAACAGGTCTTTATGAAGAATGGTCTGGAGAAGTATTGTTTGATAATATGAAAAGAAGAGATATTCCACGTAATGTAATTACTAATTCATTATCTTCTGTTGATCAGGACATATTTCAGTTAACAGGAACAATATATGAAAATATTACGTTATTTGATAATTCTATTCGTAGAAGTGATGTTATACAAGCGGCTAAAGATGCATGTATTCATGATGATATTATCAAATTAGAGGGTGGATATGATTATATGGTTGCTGAAGGTGGATTTAACTTTAGTGGAGGACAACGCCAGCGTTTAGAAATTGCTAGAGCTTTAGTAAAAAATCCTTCATTATTAGTTTTAGATGAAGCAACTAGTGCACTTGATCCTGTTACAGAGCAGATTGTGTTAAAAAATATCCGTCAACGTGGTTGTGCATGTTTGATTGTAGCTCATAGATTATCAACGATTCGTGATTGTGATGAAATAATTGTTTTATCACATGGAAATGTTGTTGAACGTGGAACACATAAAGAAATGATGCAACATGATGGAGCTTATAAACGACTCATAAAAGAACGAGATAATGAAGGAGGTATTAATGGTGAAACTTAATGCAGGGCAGAGATATTTATTAAAAGATGAAAATGTATTTGTTCAGCTAATAGAAGGTTCATGTGAAATTTATGCTGTTACACGTAAAGATACTAAAATTTCATATAGACAAACTTATCTTTTAGATTTATTACCTCAGCAAGCTGCATTTCCTTCATTTGATGAGTTTGAACAGATGGATGTTTTGATATATGCAGTAGAAGATTCCGAATTAGATGTTATTAAATTTGATGAAGCCAAAACAGAGAAACTTTTGCCTTTAATGCAAATTTGGTTTAGAAAACTTGTGGAATTACCATGGCTTCGTTTATTAGCTGATAGAGGTGATGATGTTTTAATACATTGGCTAAGAGGCACTGTATTAAATTCATGTACAGATAAGCAAAGTTTATTAGATAATTTTTTAGAAAATGAACAAATATTTTCTATGTTATTAGGTACAAAATTTCAAGCAGAAGAAAAGAAATTATCTAATAGATTAGAAATTCAACAGCAATATAAACGACAATTAATAGATGAATCTATAGAGAATTTATTAGGTACAAATAAATTAACATATACAGAAGTATCGCAAACTGATACTTTGGAAGAAGCTAATTTTATTGTGCATAAATTGGCAATAGCGTTATCCATGTCTACAAAAAATATTCATTTATCACCAGATATTGTTCGTAAGCTTGACCAATTACAGATAATTCGTCGCTTGATGCAAAAAGGAAATATGCAGATGCGATTAGTTAATTTTGTTGATGATTGGTATAAAAAAGACAGCGGTGTATTTTTAGGATATTATGGCGAAGATAAAGAATTAGCAGCGATTATTCCTATGAAATTAGGAAAATATTATATTTTTACTAAGAGTTATCCAGATGGAATTTTGTTGAATGAAGAAACAAATCAATTATTAGATAAAGATGGTTTTGCATGTTATGCAGGATTTCCTTCACGTAAATTAAAAGTTATAGACTTGATGAAATTTATGTTTAATCAATGTTGGAAAGTTGATTATAGAACAATAATTTTAAGCAGTTTTATAGCTGGCATTATACCACTAGTTACACCTATTATTACGGAAACTATTTTTCAGGATATATTACCAATTCAAGATAGACAAGGATTGGCAACAGTAACTCAAGTGATGATGGTAACAAGCTTTTCGATGGCAGCTATTAGTATAGTGCGTTCAGTAGCTGTTTTAAGAATAACTACTCATATTGATATGGCAACAGAAGCGGCTTTGTGGAATAGATTGTTATCATTACCATCGACATTTTTTCGTAAGTATTCTAGTGGAGAATTAGCTCAACGTATGCAGGGAATAGATTCTATAAAATCTGTAGTCAGTGGAGAATTTGTAAGTACTGTCTTTAATTTTATATTCTCTTTTTGGAGTCTATTTTTAATGTGTTACTATAGCCTGAAATTAACAGCAGCTGCTTTATGTGTTTGGGTGATTTATTGCTTTATAAGTGCATTTATTTATCGTCGAGTAATTAATTTTCAACGTAATTTAGTATCTGCTAATAATAAAACTGCTAGTATAGTTCAACAAATATTTACAGGTCTATCTAAGTTTCGTGTTCAAGGAGCCGAAGAACAAGCTTTTTACCTTTGGAGCAAAGTCTTCGGTGAAGAATGGAAATGGAACTTAAAATTGCGCTGGCAAAATAATTACAATATGATTATCAGTGCGATACAGCCATTTATTCTTACAATGTTGTTGTATTATATTACGATATATGGCATGCAAACGACAAATAGTGATGGAACGGTAACCTTAGGTATAAGTTATGCAGAGTTTATAGCTTTTTCAGCTGCTTATGCTAGCTTCAATGGAACATTAAATGCAGCTATTCCTCTTGTAGGTACTTTTTTTAGTATTCAACCACATATAGAGAATTTGCGTCCTATACTTAATGAAGAACCTGAAAGTACTGATGATAAAGTAGATGCAGAAATTTTATCAGGAGCAATAGAGGTAAATCATTTAACATTTGCTTATAATGAAGATGGACCTAATATTTTAAATGATATTAGTTTTCGAGTTTCAGCAGGAGAAACATTAGCTATAGTTGGTAAATCTGGTTGTGGAAAATCAACGTTAATTCGTTTACTGTTAGGTTTTGAAAAGCCTAAATTGGGAGCGATATATTATGATGGGCAGGATTTAGCCGAATTAAGTCTTCCTTCTGTACGCAGTCAAATGGGTGTTGTTTTACAAAATGGGCAGTTAATGACAGGTGATATTTTTACAAATATTGTAGGAACATCATCTTTAACTCAAAAAGAAGCTTGGGCAGCAGCAGAAGCTGCGGGTATAGCAGATGATATTCGTGAAATGCCTATGGGAATGCAAACTGTTATTAGTGAAGGCAGTAGCAACATTTCAGGGGGACAACGTCAACGTTTATTGATTGCTCGTGCTTTGGCGGCACGTCCATCTATTATTATTTTTGATGAAGCAACAAGTGCTTTAGATAATCGTACACAAGCAATTGTTACAGAGAGTTTAAATAAATTGCGTGCTACACGTATTATCGTGGCACATCGTCTTTCAACAATTCGCAATGCAGATCGTATTCTTGTTTTGGATAATGGCACTATAGCAGAAGAAGGAAATTTTGAAAAATTAGTAGCACAAAATGGTATTTTCGCTAAATTAGTAAAACGTCAACTTGTTTAATTTGAAAAGGAGATAATTTTATAATATATGCAATTAACAATGGATAATAATTATTATAATGATTTAGCTATTAAGGCTGTAGACGATATAGAAGCTTTTAATGAATTATATGATTACTATTTTCCTCGTGTTTATAATTTTTTATTTGCACGTTTAAAAGACACGACAAGTACAGATGATGTCATAAGTGAAGTTTTTATTAAAGTGTTTAATAATTTATCAAAATATAATGGTCAACGAGGGTCATTCTCTACATGGCTTTTCCGAATAGCTATTAATCAATCTACTGATTATTTAAGAAAAATACAAAATCGTAAAGAAAATACATGGGAAGATTTTTTTGATCCAGCTATACCGCATCATGAAGAGCCTGAAGCTAAATTATTAATAAACGAAAGAAAACAAGAATTATTAAAAGCTATGGAAAGTTTAAAAGAAAGAGATAGATATATTTTAGAGTTAAAATATTGGTCTGATTTATCTAATAAAGAAATAGCTGATATTATGGATATTTCTCCTGCTAATGTAGGGATAATACTTTTTCGTGCTATTGGAAGTTTAAAAAAATTTATGAATGAAGCTTAGTTGGTGATTAAGTTGCATTTTAAATCAAAAATAAAAAAATCAATAAGTATACGTAAACGAATTCTTACTGTATTGTTATCTAGTTGTTTATTATCTATTATTTTGACTAGTTTAATTGCTTTTAAAGCTATTTATGATACAAGAGAATTGACTTTGTCTATTGGTAATGAAATTATTTTCCAAGCAGCAGAAAATAGCCAAGAGGCTTTAATACAACGAGCTAAATTAGCATTAGAACAAACAGCTTTTGATAAAGCAAATGAACTAGATGAGAATTTGGGAAAAGTAAAAAAAGATGTGATTATTTTATCAAATATGATGACAAATATAGCTTCAAATCCAGAAGAATATCATAGTCGAAATATTTTTGAGCCAAGTAAAAATGATATTGATAAAATTACAGCACAATTATTGTTTTCATCAGAGGTTGTAGATAAATCATCACCAATTTTACGACAAGAAATAGGCTTAACAGCTAATATACAAGATTTTTTAATACAAATAAATACAAATAGCAATGTAATAATTTCCTCTTATGTTGCATCTAAAAATGGTTTTACTATTATGGTTGATCGTTTTGCTGGGCGAAAATTTCAAAATTCTGATATAAAGCCAGATTTTTATAATGCAACATCAAGACCTTGGTATATACAAGCTAAAAAAGAAGATAAAACAATATTTACAGATATTGTAATTGATGCCTTGGGTGGTGGACCATGTATTATTTGTGCTACTCCTTATTATGCAAATGGACAGTTTGCTGGTGTAGTTGGTATGGGGACTTTTTTAGATAATATAAATGAGATTATTCTAAATACTAAAATAGGTGATAATGGATTTGGCTTTGTTATAAATAAACAAGGGCAAATAATAGCTTCTCCGCATACCACAGGAGATTTAATTACAGGCATAAATAATATAAAAGATTTAAGACAATCTACAAATACATCTTTAGCAGATGCTGTGCAAAAAATAATTAATGAGAAGGCTGGTCTTACAGAAGCTAATATTGATGGAAAAGACTATTATTTAGCATATGCTCCAATGAAAAATACAGATTGGTATTTTGTTACAGCTATGGAAGTAGATACGGTAATAGCTCCAGCCAAAGAAACTCATGAAAATATTATTAATATTGCTACAGAATATATGGATAATTTATCAGAAAAAACGAAGATGACAGTAATAGGTATGATAATATCAATTAGTATATTATTATTCTTTATTACGTATATTGGATGGAGTCTAGCTGATTATTTGACAAAGCCAATACGACAATTATCTAAAGGTGTACAACAAATTGCTATGGGCAATTTTAATGGAAAATTAAATATACACACTGGAGATGAGATTGAAAGTTTAGCTATTTCTTTTAATGCAATGACAACAGAATTGCAAACATATATAAAAAATTTAGAGCAAATTACAGCTGAAAAAGAACGAATTGCTACTGAATTAAATGTTGCTACAAATATACAAAAGAATATGTTACCATGTATATTTCCACCATATCCAGATAGAAAAGACTTTGATATTTATGCTGTGATGTATCCTGCTAAAGAAGTGGGTGGAGATTTTTATGATTTTTATCTTTTAGATGAAAATCATCTTGTAATTACCATAGCAGATGTATCAGATAAAGGTATTCCAGCCGCAATGTTCATGGTTATTACTAAAACCATTTTGAAAAATTTTGCTATGAGTATGACATCACCAGATGATTTTTCGGCAGTAGTTCAATGTGCTAATAGACAATTATGCGAAAATAATGAAGAAATGATGTTTGTTACTGTTTTTATGGGAATGTTGGATTTAAAAACGGGTAAATTTATTTATGTTAATGCAGGTCATACCCCACCGATGATACGTCATAAGCATAAAGATGACTCAACTTTTGAATATTTACCAGTAGAAAAAAATTGTGTATTAGGCATTAACGAAGAAGCACAATTTAAACAACAAGAAGTATATTTAAAACAAGGTGATGAATTATTTTTATATACTGATGGTGTAACAGAAGCTATAAATAAAGAAAAAAAATTGTATTCGATTGAACGCTTATATAGTAATTTAAATAAAATAAATCAAAAATCTTCTTGTCAAGATATATTGAGAGATGTAAAGCTTTCAATAGATGAGTTTGCTCAAGGTATGTATCAATCTGATGATATTACTATGTTAGCTATAAAATTAAATTATTTAGATTTAGGAGATAAACATAATGGAAAATGATAATATTCAATTTAAAGATAAAATAGTTAATGACTGGCAAGTTTTGACTATTTGTGGGCGTATAGATACAATAACTGCTAATATTGCAGAAAATAAGGCAAAAGAAATATTAGATAGCTGTACAAAATTAGCATTGGATTTAGAAGACTTAGAATATATTTCTAGTGCCGGATTAAGAGTATTATTACGTTTAGCAAAAAAAGCCCAGAAAGAAAATAAAAAGTTTTGTTTAGTTAATATTAATGGTTTAGTTAAAGAAATATTGGAAGAGTCAGGCTTAGATGTTTTATTTACAATTTTAAGTAATGAAAAACAACTCATATAATAAATTTTTGATAAAATATTTTGTGAGAGTGTGATTTTAATTTGTTACAAATGCAAAAATATCCTGCCAATTTAACAAGTTTGCCTACAATGCTAAATGATATTCGTAATGAGATTAATTTATTTGTTCATGATGCTAAACAGCAACGACGATTAGAGTTATGTACAGAAGAAATTTTAGTTAACATTATTGAATATGCATATCCCAATACTGTGGGTGCATTATATATTTCTGTTGAGTATATAATGGAAATTAAACAGCTACGTTTTACTTTTTATGATGAAGGAATACCATATAATCCTTTATTAGAATTAAGTGAACATAATAAAATAACATCTTTAGAAGAACAGCCAATTGGTGGATTAGGGATTTTTTTATATACTACAATTATGGATGGTGCTGAATATAAATATATAAATAATAAAAATCAATTGACTGTCTGGAAAAATTTGAATTAAGATATCATGAAAAAAACCTCCTGTAGCATAATTTTATGACAGGAGGTTTTTATATTTTAGAAATTAGAGTTTTTCTAGTGCTTGTTTATTTATGATTTTTACTTTTCCACGAGTGAGTTCTACATATCCTTCTGTAGAAAAATATTTGAGCATACGCGTTACTACTTCACGAGCAGAACCCATTAATTTAGCTATTTGTTCATGAGTCATATTGATTTCATCAGAATTAGTAGTATTACTTTCATTGAGTAAAAACTCAGCAAGGCGCTTATCAAAACTGGTGAACATCATTTGTTGCATAGCCCAGGTTACAGTGCATAAACGCTTAGTAGCAAGTTTATAAGTGATGGCTTCAAGATAGATATTTTCATTCATGACCTTGGCAAAAGCACAAGGCAAGATTTGAATAAGCTCACAATCAGTTAAAGCTTCAATGTAAATCTGAACCTCCCACGACTAAAGTCGCGGGGTTCTCGGTCAAGTATTCTAACGAATACAGTATCTCCGAGCTATCCCCATAGTTCCTACGGTTCTTGTATATATTATTTAAGATTTAAGCTATGTTTAATATTCTTAATCCTTCATTTCTAATATTTATAGCTGCATTTACATCTCTATCGTGATGTGTTTTACATTTAGGACAATTCCACTTTCTAACATTTAAGTTTTTTACTTCAGTATTTTTATATCCACAAACATGACATAATTGGCTTGAAGGATAAAATTTATCTATTTTGACAATAACCCTGCCAAACCATTTGGCTTTATATGTTAGTTGTCTCATAAACTCTGACCAGCTGACATCAGCTATATTTCTTGCTAATTTATGATTTTTCATCATGTTTTCAACTTGCAAATCTTCAAGACAGATTACATCGTAATTTCTGATAAGTTGACATGTTACTTGATGAAGTAAATTATGTCTTTGATTAGCAATTCTATCATGCAACTTTGCTACTTTTACTCTAGCCTTTTCCCAATTTGAACTTCCTTTTGTTTTTCGAGAAAGCTCTCTTTGGAGTTTAGCTAATCTAGTCAATGATTTCTGCAAATATTTAGGATTGCTATATTTTACTGCATCTGAAGTTATGACAAAATCCTTTATCCCTAAATCTAAGCCAACATATTTATTCGTTCTGATAAATTCAGATTGAGACACATCTGTACAACATAGTGCAACGTAATATTTTCCACTGGGAGTCTGTGATACTGTCGCACTTAAAATTCTACCTTCTATTTGGCAATATTTATCTCTTATTTTTATCTTGCCTATTTTAGGTAGTTTTATTTTATTTCCTAAAAATACAATGTTGTTATTTGTCATATTTGTTTTGTACGATTTATACCGATTCTTTTTAGATTTGAATTTAGGAAAGCCTGCTTTTTGTCTATTAAAAAAGTTTTTATATGCTGTATCTAAATTCTTTAAAGCATTTTGTAAAGAGGATTTATCTGGTTCTTTAAGCCACTTTTTTTCTTTTTTTAATTGAGTAAGCTCTTTTGAACATTCGTTATAACTTATAGTCTTCTTATTTTGTTCATATGCTTTAATTCTTCTATCTAAAAAGTGATTATATATAAAACGTACACAGCCAAAAGTTTTTTGAAGTAAACTTTCTTGTGTTTTGTTGGGGTATATCCTAAATTTATAAGCTTTTTCCATAATAAACACTTACGCTTTCTTTTGATATACTATCATCTAATATAATCATTACATATCTATAGTAATATAGCAAGTGTTTATATATTTTAAAATAACATATACAAGAACTCTAGGTTCTTCTTTAGTCGTATTATAAGGTCTCGTTCATATAGAAACGCTACTTTCTATACAGTTCTCTTATGAACTTCTGTTACTTTCATAACGGCACAGACTATATCTTATCCCTCAGCTTTATTGCTTTTGTTTTTACCTTTTTGCCTATAAATTCTATTGATTTACTCAATATAGATTTAAATAATAAAGATTCTCTATTTAATGCATTAGAACATGATATTTATAAAATCTGTACTAAATCCGATTTAGAAATCAAAATATCTAATGCCGGAACGACCATTACACAAAAATATAAAATGTTTGATAGCAATCAATGTGTCTTAATTATGGAAACTTTATACAAAGATGATAAGGTTATTTGTCACAATAAATTCTATATTCCTAAACAATTTGCCAACATAAAAATATCCAGAAAATAAAAAAAGCAGGAAAAATCCTGCTTTTTATTTATTATAAACTTGCCCTAAATAATGTGTTACAAACTGTTGTGCTATTCTGCCGGAACGTCCAGAATGTTCTTTTTCCCATGCCCCAGCTTTTACGCGCAATTCTTCTTTAGATAATTCTATGCCATGCTGTTTTAATAAACCATCTACAATATCTAAGTATTCTTGTTGGTTTGGTGCCATATAATAGATGATTAAACCAAATCTATCAGAAAGTGAAATTGTTTCATTCAATGTATCACTGCGGTGCATATCATCATCATTTGCCCCTCTATCTTTATAACTTTCTTTAATCAAATGACGGCGATTTGATGTAGCATAAATAAGTACATTTTCAGGTTTTGCCGAAGCACCACCTTCAATTGCTGATTTTAAATATTTATATTCCACTTCAAATTCTTCAAAAGATAAATCATCTAAGAAAATGATGAATTTCTTACTGCTAAAATCTCGCAAACGCTCCATAATAACAGGTAAATCTATTAATTGTTCTTTAGTTAATTGAACTAAACGCAAGCCCTTATCAAAGAAAGAATTCACCACTGCTTTTACACCTGAAGATTTTCCTGTACCTCTTGCCCCTACAAGTAAAACATTATTTGCTGGCTTATCTTCTACAAAGGCTTTCGTATTGGCTAATAATTCTTGTTTCTGATATTCATAGCCTATTAAATCTTGAAGCTTCATAGTTTCAAAATGTTTAATACCAACTAAACTATCCTCATCACTATCCCAACGGAAAGCTCGATAATCTGCCATATCTCCACTGCCAAATGTTCTATAATAATTAATAAAAACATCTGCCTTATCCTTGCTAGTCTGTGCTTTATCTAGATTTTCTACTAATAAATTAAACGCTGTAGATTGATTAATATTTGTCGGTTCATAATCATCTAATAAATCACAATCCAAAAGTAAACTAGGTTTTAAAAGCAATAATTTTTCTATTAATTCAATATCATGACAAAAAGCTTGATACAAACTTTTACCGATTTTACCACCAGATTTTTCCACTGCATAAGACACACAATTACTTTGATGAGCCACAGTATAAATCATATATGAACGTATAATATTTCCAGATAAACCCAACTGCTCTGCTTTATTAATCAACTTAGCAGCAACAGACCCTTTATTTAAATTTTCTCGAGAAATAGTTTTCTCGATATCTCTAAAAACATCATCATTGAATAAATCTTGAAATACAAATAAATTATGTAAATCCATAAAAATACTCCTTTCAAATGCGTTTCTTTATAGTTTACAACATTTCAATAAAAAATTAAACACACCAGCAAAAATTATTTTATAAACTATGCAAAAGTATCTATGGAAAAAACAAATATAAAATAAAAACCTCGAGAAACATAAAACTACCTTTCTCGAGGTTTTTATTATTAATAATATAAACTTCTGTTATTTTCCGCTATATTATTATTTATCAAATACAGAAATATCTAATTGGTCAAAGCCACTTAATAATTCTTTCATCATTGCTGTGATTTTTGCACAATCGCCTTCACCATTACCTTCTACATTAAGTGGCATATTAGGATCATGCAAAGATTGACGAAGCAATGCCCAACCATTTGCTTCACCTTTAAAGCTAATGCGTACACCTTCATAATTTGGTGTTACAATATGATAGCCTTTTTCTTTTGCACGAGCAGTAAATGCTTCTAAAACTTTTGCCCCATAAGCTTTGAAATCTTCACCTTTTAATTTTAAGCGATATTCTGCTGTTTCAAATTGTGGTTCAAGTTTTTCAATCAAGCTATTTAAAGTTTTACCTTCTGCTTTAGTTTTAGCTGCAGCAATTAAGAGTTTAACTGCCATATATGCACCATCATCAAGATAATAATTTTCTTTAAGTGCACCATGACCACTTGTTTCAATAGCGAGTGGAGATACTACGCCTTCTTCATTTAAGCGTTTGCATTCATTGATTACATTTTTATAACCACGTTGGAAACGATGATGTTTTAAATGTAATTCACCTTCTAAAAACGCAGTCAATTTATCAGAAGTTACAGAGTCAGTAACGATAGTGGAATTTGGATAATCTTTCACTAAGATAGCTGCCATCATAGCAATGAGTGCATCACGATTTACTTCTTGACCATCGCTAAATACAGCAGACATTCTATCTACATCAGTATCAAAAATCAAACCTAAATCAGCTTTATTATTAAGCACTGCACCGCGAATAGCGTCCATAGCTTCTTTATTTTCTGGATTTGGAATGTGATTTGGGAAATGTCCATCTGGATCTAAGTATAAGCTACCTGTAGTATCTGCACCTAACTGAGCTAAAACTTTTTGCGCAAAAAATCCGCCAGCACCGTTACCTGCATCTACTACGATATGATTGCCTGTAAGTGGTTTATCATAATTATCTTTGCTGTTGATACCTTCACGGATTTTTGTGCAAAGATTTTCAGCATAAAGAGAAACTAAATCAAATTTTTCTACATTACTAATATCCACTGTTTGTTCAGTCAATTCGCAAGCGATTTTGAGCATATCAGTGAGGTCTTTCTTTTCCATACCGCCATTTTCTGGTTCAAAGAATTTAATACCATTGCGATTAAATGGAAGATGGCTTGCAGTAATCATCATAGAACCATCATATTTTGTTTCTTCATATACTAAAGACATAAACATAGCTGGAGTTGTAGCCATAGAACAATCAACAGCTGTTGCCCCTTGAGCTACAATTGCCATTAAAGCTTGTTGTTTTAACATTGGTGCAGAAATACGAGAATCATGACCTACTGCGATTTTTAATTCACTTGCTTTTTTGCCACTTTTTTTGCTGAGCCATAAAACGAAAGCTTGCACAATACGATTAGCATATTCTGGTGTCAAAGTAACAGGTTCATCAGCTACACCTTCAACTGCTACACCTCTGACATCACTGCCATTTTGTAATTTTAAAATTGGATCCATAAAATCTACCCCTTTTTCTCTTAATCTATACTAAATATCTTTACGATATGTAGCTCTTTATCACTGTTAAAAATTCCTCACCATATTTTTGTAATTTAAATTCACCTACACCGCGAATATTCTTCATCAATTCTAAATCAGTCGGTTTATCTGTTGCCATCTGTGTAAGTGTAGCATCAGAAAAAATCATATATGGTGGTAATTTTTCTTTTGTTGCTAATTCTTTACGCAAACTGCGCAAAGCTTCAAATAATTCACCTTTAGCCTTGGCTTTTTTAACAATTACCATCTTTTGCCAAACCTTTTTTTGACCGCGAAGCACTTGCCATGATAATTCATTTAAAGTAACCACTGGATATTGGCTTTCTGTGATATCTAAATATTGCATAGCACTGAGTCTTAAAATTAAATCACTGATATCTTTTAGCTTTCGCTCTTTCATCAAGCCATACGTAGATAAACGCTCAAAATTAAATTGTTTTACCTTTGCACTTTTGGAACCTTTCAAAACCTCAGCTATCATTTTCACGCCAAAACGTTCATGCATACGATAGACACACGATAAAACCTTTTGCGCGTCAATTGTAATATCTATCAATTCGCCTTCTAATTTGCAATTACTACAATTATCACAATGTTCTTCCACATCAAATTCACCAAAATAATGCAAGATAAATGCTCTTAAACATTGCGGTGTATGACAATAATCCATCATAGACTGCAATCTTTTATATTCTAATTGTTGGCGAATTTCACTTTCTGTAGATTTACTTATCAAAAACTTTTGAAGCTGTGTATCTTGCGGACTATACAGTAAAATACAATTTCCTGAAAGTCCATCACGACCTGCTCTACCTGCTTCTTGATAATACGCTTCCATATTTTTCGGCATATTATAATGAATAACATAGCGAACATTTGGCTTATCTATGCCCATACCAAAAGCATTTGTCGCCACCATGACAGAAAGATTATCATAGAGAAAATCTTCTTGCATTTGATTTCTTTCCTCATCTGTCATACCGGCATGGTATCTGCCTGCTTTAATGCCCTTTATTTCCAATAAAACTTGCAAAGCATCTACATCTTTTCTAGTGCCTACATAGATAATTCCAGCTTCATCTTGATGTTTTTTTACATAATCTATGACAAATTTATCTTTTACTTCTCCTCTTAATACGGAAAAATATAAATTTGGTCTATCAAAACCAGTTACAAATACATTAGGTTGTTTAAGCCCCAATAAATTTATAATATCTGTTTTTACTTCTGGTGTAGCTGTTGCTGTAAAAGCACTGATAATCGGCTTAATGCGCAGTGAATTAGTAAAATTTAAGATATTACAATAACTAGGACGAAAATCATGTCCCCATTGTGATAAACAATGCGCTTCATCAACTGCTACCATACTAATATTTAAATTTTTAAAACTATCTGGTAAATATTCAGATGTCAATCGCTCTGGTGCTATATAAATAATTTTATAAAAACCAGCAGATATATCTTGTAAATCCTTATATAATTGAGCCTTACTGACAGAACTATTAATATATACTGCCGCTATCCCTAGCTGACGCAAACTATCAACTTGGTCTTTCATCAAAGAAATAAGTGGCGATATAACAAGTGTTACCCCTTCAAATAATAATGCAGGGATTTGAAAACAAATAGATTTTCCCGCACCTGTAGGCATAATCGCCACTGTATCATTTCTATTTAATAAACTTTCAACTACTTTTTTCTGCCCTGGTCGAAAGTCTTCATATCCATAAAATTTTTGTAGTATTTGTCTTGCTTTATTCAGCATCATAATATTTCAATAAGGCTTGAGTGCCATTATTTTCATAACCTTCTTTGGCTAATTTTTCATATAGAGATTTTGCCAATTTCAATCCTGGTAAATCTAAATTCATTTCATCAGCTGACTCTATAGCTATTTTCATATCTTTAATAAAATGTTTAATGAAAAATCCTGGTGCAAAATCACCTTTTAACATTCTTGGTGCTAAATTGCTAAGCGACCATGAACCTGCTGCACCTGTAGAGATTACATCTAATAAATCCTGAGGATTTAATCCACATTTTTTCGCATAAGCCACAGCTTCACAAACCCCCATCATATTAGAAGCAATGGCTATTTGATTGCTCATTTTTACATATTGACCAGAACCTGCTTTGCCAAAATAGCAAATAGTTTTTCCCATAGCTTCAAAAATCGGCAAAACTTCTTCATAAACTTCTTTATCGCCACCGACCATAATGGCAAGTGTACCATTTTTTGCTCCTACATCTCCACCAGATACAGGTGCATCTAAAGATTTTATTTCATATTTTTGAGCTTCTTGATAAATCTCTTGAGCCAGTTTTGGACTAGAAGTAGTCATATCTATAATTATGCTTTGTGGTTTCAAATTTTTAATTACGCCATTTTCACCTAAATAGATTTCTGCTACATCTTGAGGATAACCCACCATAGAGATGATTATATCTACATTTTGGGCTAAAGCTTTAGCACTATCAAACCATTTTGCACCTTTAGCTAATAAACTTTCAGCTTTTTGCTTTGTACGCGTATAAACCATGACTTCATATCCAGCTTTTAAGAGATTATCTGCCATGGATTTTCCCATTACACCAATGCCAATAAAACCAATTTTTAGTTTTTGCATATATTTCACCACTTTCTTTTACCTGAAACTTATTACAACATAAATTTATAATATAAAGCAGCTACACAAATCGTATAACTTATAAAATATTCCCATGAACTGCCCACGCGAAATAATTTTATACCTATTTTTCGCTTTCGCCAGATAAGTGGCACCTTGCCACAAATTCCATCTTCAATAATATGAAGTAAAGCACCTACACAGACAAATATCGGAACTTGTGCTATTTCCCAAAATAAGTCTTTTAATACACCAACTTCATGTAAATAAAATAAAATAGCAATTATCGCTAAATAAGGCACTGTCCAATGTGTATTTTGGCGATGCTTTGAACGCCATTTCCAATAAGCTTTGCTTTCTTTTGGTGGTTTACCTTCCAATCTATCTGGCAATACACTGCCAAAAAAACTATATACTGCATATAAAAAATTTCCTGTTCCTGCAAATACAACTACAGTCGTTACTAATTTATGATTAGCCCACTTCACAAAAATTCTCCTTAAAATTATTATCTATGCCATAAAGGATAATCTCTATGTAAAATAAATCTATTATAGACTATAGCAATAAAAACTAATAAACAAATTCCTGGTATTACATCAAATAAAAAATAATTGATAATGCCTTGTTCATTCGCTTTTAATAATATAATCGGCATAGCAGCAGATGGTGGGTGAATTGCTTTAAACCACGATTTCACTAACATAGCTATAGCTACGCCTAAAGCATAAACAATCCAATTATGCCCTAAAATATAAGCCATTAAAATACCTACAATACTTGTAATAATATAGCCTAAGATAATATTTCTCGGCTGAGCATATTCACTATCATATAATAAAAAAGCGATTATACTTGTCGCTCCAAATGGTGCTAATAATAAATTATTATCAATAGATTTAGATACTAAAGCTACAATACCAATGCCGAAAAAAATACCAATAGCTGATAGTATTTCATCTTTTTTCATAAAATTGAAATCCTTTATATTTTTTCCTTAAATCTAATTGCAATTATATCAAAAAATAACATTAATTTATAGCATACTATTGAAAAACTATTACGGTTTGAGAAAAAAGATAAATGCCATTATAATATATTTTAAAGAAAACGAACCGCATTCATTTTTATAAAATATAAATAAACAGGTGATTATTTTGGAACATACACTTAGTAAACGTGAAGCAAAAAAAATAAAATCAAAAAAAACCATCATTCAATCCGCTATCGTATTATTCGCTCAAAAAGGTTTGAAAGATACTTCTATTGCTGATATCATGCAAAAAGCTAATTTAGGTATTGGCACATTTTATAATTATTTTCAATCTAAAGATGATTTACTCCGTAGTCTGCTCATTCAATTAGCTATGGATATTCGCCAACATTATCTTGAATCTATAAATAAAGAAAAAACTCAAGCTCAAGTATTAGAAGGACTTGTTTTATATACTGCTAATCTACTAGACCAAAATCGTTTTATTTTGCCATTATTTATGCGCGCTGTAGATAGAAGTGCATTGACCATACAGCCACATGTTTCGATAAAAAAACCACTTCCATTCAAAGATATTTTTGATGAAATCATTAAAACTGGTCAAGATAATGGGGAATTTCGCAGTGATATTCCAGCTGAAATTATCACAGAAATGTTTCATTCTCTATTTCAATCTGCTTCTTTTAGTAGCCTACCACTTAAATATCAAGAAAACATTCGCTATAAATTAAATTTAGTGCTTTCAGGTATTATTTTAAAATAAGATTTGTACGTATACAAAAAACAAATAAACATTTTAAAAGATATTTTGTGCGTATTTTTTCTAAAAGCTACAGTATAGTTGTAAATTCACTCCAAAAAGAGTATAATTTCGTTATGTTATTTTTATATAATATACAAATATATCTTTAGGAGGTCTTTTATAATGACAGCAAAAATGATCATTAATAAGCTCGGTACGCTTATTCTCATTGCCATGATTTTAGGCATTGCTGTTGGTTTGGCTTTAGGTGAAACAGCACAAATCTTTGCACCAATCGGCGACTTATTTATGCAATTAATCAAAATGGTCGTAGTACCTATGGTTTTATTCTCACTAATTGGTGGTGCGGCTTCACTAGGAAATTCTAGTTCTTCTGGGAAAATCGGTCTTTTAACATTTATTTATTATACAATTACTACTATCATTGCTACTGTTATAGGTCTTATTTTCAGTATAGTATTTAAACCAGGTGAAGGAATTAGTTTAGCTAGTTTAGGAGTTCAAGCTTCTAGTGAATATGCTGATAAGGGTGGTATACCTGGATTTTGGGAAACTTTAATCGGTTTTGTTCCTGCAAATCCTTTTGAAGCTCTCGTTTCTGGTAATATTTTACAAATCATTGTATTTAGCTTATTTATCGGTTTTGCTATCGCTAACTTAAGCGGTGAAAAGAAAGAATTCTTACTTAAATTCTTCAATTACATGACTGAAGTTACTGTAAATATTATGACTGCTATTATGTGTATTGCACCTCTTGGTGTATTCGGCTTAATGGCAGGCTCTATCGGTAAATTCGGTTCAGAAATTTTAGTAAAACTAGCTTATCTTGTAGTATTATATATTATCGTTCTCCTCATCGTTAATTATGGTGTTATTGGCGGTAGTGTTGCTATGTTCTCTAAATGTACTACATTTAAACAATTCTTTAAATCTATGTACAAAGTTCAATTATTCGCTTTCACTACTGCATCTTCCATGGCTACATTACCACTTAATATGAAAACAACTATTGAAGAATTGCATGTTTCTAAAGAAACTACTTCTTTTGCACTTCCTCTTGGTGCCACTATCAATATGAATGGTAATGCTGCTTATTATGCTATGGCTGCTATCTTCTTTGCTCAAATGTTTGGTATCGAACTCACTATTACACAATATATAGCAATTATCTTTACTTCTACAGTTGGTGCTGTAGGTCAAGCCGGTGTTCCTGGCCCTACACTTTTAGTAGTAGCCGTTCTCATGTCTGCTAACATTCCAATTGAAGCTCTTCCAATTTTATTCGGTGTTGACCGTATTTTTGATATGCTTCGTACTGCTGTAAATATCACAGGCGATGCTGCTTGTGCAACTATCGTTGATAGATTTAGAGAATAATACAAAAAGTCGTTTCTTCACGAAACGACTTTTTCTTTCTACATAATTTATATAATTACTTAAGGTGATTTTATGCTTCATTTAAATAATCTAATATTAAAAAAACGATGTTTATTATATTTAATAGGGCTTAATATCATGTCTATTGGCATTGTCTTAAGTACACGAACTCATTTAGGTGTAGCTGCAATTAGTTCTGTAGCTTATTCTTATTCCATATTTTTCAATATATCTTTTGGTCTATCCAATGTAATTCTTTATGTCGTTTTCATCTTAATTCAAATTTTATTGATGAAATCTCTTTCTTATAAAATACTAATGCAAATTCCTATGGCTGTTTTAGCTGGTATTTTCATTGATATCTATGATAATTTAATTGCTCTATTAAATTACAATTTCTTAATAAATTTCATATTATTACTGACTTCTAATATTTTAACTGGTATAGGCGTATATTTTATGACAAAAGCTGATTTAGTCTTAGATCCTGGAAATGGTATTGTTAATACTTTATGTATTTTTTTCAATAAACCATTTTCTTATCTAAGAATACGCTTTGATATCTCCTTAGTTATTTTCACTGCTATATCAGGGCTAATCCTTGTACAAGAAATTATCGGTATTGGTCTAGGTACTGTTATTTCTGCTTATTTAATCGGCAAAAGCGTTGGTGTTACTAAAACACTTCTCGAAAATAAAATTAATCACTATTTAAAAAAGGAACAATAATCATTGTTCCTTTTATTTTTATTTATATTTCATTTTCTTCCATTAATTTTAGTTTTTTTCGCCAATAACGTGAATAAACTACACCAAGCGGATTGTGAGCAAGTACTCTATCTTTTGCAACTAATGTAGTTACAGGGCCATTACAATTTTTGTTAAATATAGCATCATGACCTACACATAAACCACAAGAAATAAATAAATCACAACCTGCTTGATTTAAAAATTCAGCTTGATATTTAGGATTACACATACTTTCTGTTGCACTTTGGGGATTTATTTTTTTCAAACCTAATTTATCTTTTGCTATCGCACAATTTTTACAGCAAATAGATACTACTTCAAATTCACGTGCTAAAAATTTATTAATCAAATAAGCTTCTTTATTTAAACCGATACAAAAAGCTAGACCTAATTTTTTATAGCCCATTTGTTTGGCAAATTCTACAGTTTCTTCTAAACGTGTAAGCTCACTATAATATGTGGCTTCTACAAAAGCTGCTGCTTTCATAATTTTTTTCTCTTCATCTGTATATAAATCAATTACTTCATCTTGATTTATTTTTTTACAACTAATACCTCTGCCTGCACAAATATGGCTTTTACAATTCGCACAATCACCAATCATATTAACACCTCCAAATAAGTATATATTTATTTTATTATACAACAAAACCCTAAAAGTATTAAAACTCTTAGGGTCTTAATCAAGATAATCCCAAAATTTAATTATATGTAAATAAATCTAAACAAAACATATATAATAAATTTAATCCATATAAAAACAAAATGATAGCACAAATAAGATTAATATATTTAACAAATCTATATAATTTATTTATAAATTTATATGCTATAAAAGCTAATGAAGAAAACCATAAACAAGAAGCGATACAAACTCCTATGATAAAATATATAGAACTATCTCCAGCTAAAGATGTTCTAAAGCTACCTAAAATCAATGAACCATCAATAATAGCTTGAGGATTTAACCATGCTACAGAAAAAGCCGAAATAATTATTTTTGACAATCTATAATCATGAGTTGATTTTATTTCTAATTTGCTATTCGTTCTCCATAAATCAAAAGCAATATAGAAAATAACCATAGCTCCAATAAACATTACAAAATCACGTAAAAATTGGTATTTATCTAATAAAATTCCAATACCTAAATAACAACTAATAGCTAACGAAATATCAAATATAATTACAAATATCGTAGTCAGACAAATTATTTTTACATTTCTTTGCATAGCAGAATTAATAACATACATATTTTGTATGCCAATAGGCATAACATAAGCCAATCCAAATAATAAACCCTGCATAAAATATATCATTTTTATATCCTCGACAGTTAAACTTCATTTTTTATAATAAATATCAACCCTAAACTAATAAATATACCACCTATAAATTCATATATAGTAGGCATTTGTTTTAAACATAATACCCCTAAAATAGTTACTATGAAAGGTTCTGACATTTCTACTAACTGAACATTACTTATTTTCGTCATATTTATAGCTTTATTTGTACAATAAAAACCTCCAATCGTAGGTACAAAAACTAGCAATAATATATATGGTAAATTATATATAGATAAACTTAGTTGTATATTATTTAATAATAATGATATTCCTAAAAAAATAGAACCAAATAAAAATAGATAACATAATGTTTTTAAATCAGACATTATTTTCCATTTTTTATTTAAAAAAATATATAAAGAATATCCTATTCCAGCTGATGTTGCTAAAAATAAACCAATAATATTTCCATTAAACACAATATTATTCATAAAAATTATACTTATACCTAAAAAAACTGATATTATACAACATATTTTTATAATAGTTATCTGCTCTTTAAAATAGATAAAACTTAAAATTATAGTTAAAATTCCTGAAGAATATAATAAAAAAGATACAAGAGATATATTAATATATGATATAGCCATTGTTTCTCCTAAATACATCACATTCAATCCAAAGAATGCCAATATTATATATCTTAAAATCTCTTTTTTGTTTACCATTAATAAGTTCGTTAACTCATATTTATATAAATAAAATAATGCTATTAATATAAAAGCTATCAGACAACGCCAAAAAGCTATTTCTTCACTAGATAAACCTTGTGATATAAGTACACTAGAAAATACTCCAATCAAAGAATTACATATCGCTGCCAATAGAGCAAAAAATATACCTTGCATATTATCGTACCTTTACATATAGTTTATATTTTTTAGATAATTTTTCAATAATTACATCAAACATAATGGCTTCATCATTAATCTTATTAATTCACTTAAAGAGCATTTATCTATTACTCCTATCAAACTAACATTTACAATTATTTCATTCTTAAATAAAATAATAGGTTATATTACTATCTACCATATTCTTTATATAATTTTTATAATAAAATCTTTTATAGAAATGTCTCTTTTTATAACAACATTTTATTAAATCTATTAAAAATTTAATAGATTTACCATCTAATAATTTTATTTCTATAATATCCATATTAAATACTCCTTATATTTATAAAAAGTTATTATTAATTATACTTATTTATAAATATATTTCAAATACATAATTCATGCTATAATTATATATAAAAAGTATAATAGGAGTTTATTATGGAATTACGTCACTTAAAATATTTTATTGCCGTTGCTGAAGAACAAAGTTTTTCTAAAGCTGCAAAAAGATTAAACATTGCTCAGCCTCCACTAAGCTATCAAATAAATATATTAGAAAATGAATTAAATCTAAAATTATTTAACCGAAATGTACGACCTATAGAATTAACTTTAGCAGGAAAATATTTTTATCAAAAATCCCTTGAACTTCTTTCTTCATTACACAACTATTGTGAAGAAACCTTTAAAATTTCTACAGGAGAATCTGGTTCTTTAAAAATTGCATTTAGTGGAAATGGTATATTTTATACAATTCCATTTATTGTCAATAAGATGCACCTTAAATATCCTCTAATTAAATTAGACCTAATACCATTAAATACACACGATCAAATAAAATATCTAATAGAAAATTTTATTGAAATAGGTATTATTTGTGCTTTACCAACTCTAAATGAAATAGAAACAAAAATTATTTGTGAAGAAAATTTTTTACTTGTTTTACCAAAGTCTCATAAATTAGCTAAAATAAATAAACCGATAGATTTACACGATTTAAAACAAGATAAGTTTATTCTTACTAAAAAAGATGCAGGAGAACATTATTATAACGTTATTGAAAAAATATTTCTTGATGCCAATTTAAAACCAATAATCATTCAAGAAGTATATGATCTTTACACTGCTTTAGCTTTGGTAAAAGCTAAATTGGGTGTTACTATTGTTCCTGAAAGCTTCAAAAAACTTTCATTAAACGGCATTGTTTTTAAAAAAATTTCAAATATCAATGAAAAATTATTCACAGCTATTGCTTGGCGAAAAGATAATAAAAACCCTTTAGTTAAATTGATCATTGATTTATTTTAAATTAACACATTTTTGCACAACAAAACCCTAAGAGAATTTAAACTCTTAGGGTTTCATTTTCATCTATTTTTATTGTTCACCAATCATTTTTACTTCTGGATAAAGTTTCACGCCATGAGCTTTATAAACTCTATCTTGTACTTCTTTGATTAAATCAAGTACATCTTGAGCTGTTGCTCCGCCGATATTAACTACAAAACCAGCATGTTTTTTAGAAACTTGCGCACCACCAACAGTGAGTCCTTTTAAACCTGTTTGGTCAATTAAAGTCCCTGCAAAATATCCAGGTGGGCGTTTAAAAGTACTACCTGCACTTGGATATTCAAGTGGTTGTTTTGTTTCTCTACGATTAGTCAAATCTGCCATTTTAGCTAAAATCTCATCTTGATTTCCTTCTTGTAATTCTAATTCAACTTCTAAAATCAAATTATCATTATCTTGGAAAATACTATGACGATAAGAAAATTGAGCTTCTTCATTTGTATAGTATACGAGGTTTCCTTCTTTATCAATAGCACTAACACGATGAACTACATTTTTTATTTCACCATCATAAGCACCAGCATTCATGAAGATACAACCACCGATACTACCTGGGATACCCACTGCAAATTCAAGACCTGTAAGTGAAGCTTCACCTGCAAATTTAGAAACATCAACCATTAAAGCACCACATTGAGCTTTAATGAAATTACCATCTCTTGTAATTTTAGCAAAACGTTCATTTAAATTTACAACAATACCACGAATGCCTTTATCCATGACTAATAAATTAGAGCCATTACCAAGCATTGTAAGTGGTACATCATATTCTTTTACTATTTTTATAACAGCGATAGCTTCTTCAACTGTTGAAGGCATTACAAAGCAATCAGCTGGACCGCCAATTTGAAATGTAGTATGTTTAGACATTGGCTCATCTATTAACACACTATCTTCTGGCAAAATTTGTTTTAATTTAGCTATACATTCATTTAATTTTTGCATTATTTATGCTCCTATCAATCTAAATGATCAAAACCAACTTGTTTTAAATTTGCATAATCAAGTTGTCGCATAGCCTCATAGGCAATTACAGCCACAGAATTAGATAAATTTAAAGAACGTGATTCACTTATCATCGGTATACGAATGCAATCGTCCCAATGTTTTTTTAAAATACTTTCGGGAATACCTGCTGTTTCTTTACCAAAAACAAGCATATCATCCATGCCATAAGTTACATCACTGTGTACATGATTGGCTTTTGTTGTAGCATAATGAAATTTATGACCTTTATATTTTTCTAAAACTTCATCAAAGTTTTCATGATAATGCACTTTTACTAAATGCCAATAATCAAGACCTGCTCTTTTTAAATATTTATCATCAGTAGAAAAACCAAGTGGTTTTACTAAATGAAGTTCAATACCTGTATTTGCACAAAGACGTGCAATATTACCAGTATTTGCTGGAATTTCAGGTTCAATCAAAACAATATGCACTTATTTTCACCAGCCTTATTAAAGAAGCACTTTATGAGAAAGATTTACTCTACCTTGACGGTCAATTTCTGTAACTTTTACTTCTAATTCATCGCCAATGTTTACAACATCTTCTACTTTTCCTACGCGTTCTTTTGCTAATTGAGAAATATGGCACAAGCCTTCTTTACCTGGTAAGATTTCTACAAATGCACCAAAATTCATAATGCGTGTAACTTTACCTTTATAAACTGCACCAACTTCAACTTCAGCAGTTAAAGCATTAATCATATCTTGAGCCTTCTGTGCAGATTCAGCACCTACTGCTGTGATAAATACATTACCATCATCATGAATATCGATTTGTACACCAGTCTCATCAATTATTTTTTTAATTGTTTTTCCGCCTGGCCCAATTACATCGCGAATTTTATCAGTAGGGATTTTCATGCTATTTACGCGTGGAGCGTATGGAGATAATTCTTTATTTGGTTCACTGATACATTCAAGCATTTTGCTTAAGATAAATTCACGTCCACGTTTTGCTTGAGCAAGAGCAGCTGCTAAAATTTCTCTGCTAAGACCATCTACTTTGATATCCATTTGAATAGCTGTGATACCATCTGGAGTACCTGCTACTTTGAAGTCCATATCACCAAGAGCATCTTCCATACCTTGGATATCTGTTAAAATTGTATAAGCATCGCCATCTTTTACTAAGCCCATTGCACAACCAGATACTGGTTTTTTAATAGGTACACCAGCATGCATTAAGGAAAGTGTACTACCGCATACGCTACCCATGGAGCTAGAACCATTGGATTCTAAAACTTCAGATACAAGGCGAAGTGTATAAGGGAATTCTTCTACAGAAGGAATAACTGGCACTAATGCACGTTCTGCAAGCGCACCATGACCGATTTCACGACGACCTGGGCTACGCATTGGACGAGCTTCACCAACGGAATAACCTGGGAAATTATAATGATGGATATAACGTTTAGATGTATCATCACCGATACCATCAATTACTTGTTCATCACCTAAAGCGCCAAGTGTAGTAACATTTAAAATCTGAGTCTGTCCACGAGTGAAAAGTGCACTACCATGTGTACGAGGTAAAATACCTACTTCACAGCTAATAGGACGAACTTCTTCTAAGCCACGACCATCTGGACGAATTTTTTCATGAGTGATCATATGACGTACAATGCCTTTTAAAGTTTTGTAGAGCACATAATCTATTTCCATATCCATTTCTGGGTAAAGTTCTAAGAAATGTTCTTTCGCTTCAGCTTTTACTTCTGCTACATGTTCATCACGGCGAAGTTTATCAGCATCACGAACAGCAGCATCAAATTTATCATAAGTGTATTCATGAATAGCATTTACAAGTTCTTCTGGAACAGTAAATAATTTTGGCTGATGTTTTTCTTTACCGCATTTTTCCATCATTTCTTGCTGGAATTTTACTAAGCGTTTGATTTCTTCATGACCAAATAAAATAGCATCAAGAACTACTTCTTCGGATAATTCATTTGCACCAGCTTCAACCATCATTACAGCATCATAAGAACCTGCTACAGTCAAGTTTAAATCAGATTTTTCACGTTGTTCAACTGTTGGATTAATAACAAATTCGCCATCAATACGACCAACACGAACACCAGCGATTGGCCCTAAAAATGGAATATCAGAAATAGAAAGTGCACAAGATGCCCCAATCATACCAGCGATTTCTGGAGCGTTATCTTGTTCTACAGATAAAACTGTAGCTACAATCTGAACATCATTTCTATAACCTTCTGGGAATAATGGGCGAATAGGTCTGTCGATTAAACGGCTATTTAAGATAGCAGATTCAGCAGGACGACCTTCTCTTTTTATAAAACCGCCAGGTATTTTACCAACAGCGTACATTTTTTCTTCATAATCAACTGTTAAAGGGAAAAAATCTACTCCCTCACGTGGCTCAGCAGAAGCTGTTGCTGTTACTAAAACTACAGTTTCACCATATCTAACTAATACAGCGCCATTTGCTTGTTTCGCCATTTTGCCTGTTTCTACAACAAAACTGCGACCGCCAAGTGTTGTTTCAAAAGTATACATAACTTACCTCCTATTTATGTATTTATCAATGTTTTAATCTTTGTGTCTATATCTATTTTAACTTAAAATCAAGCAAACTAAAAGAAAAAGCGGGAAAGGCTCCCGCTTTTTCAATTAATTATTTACGTAAATTTAATTTTGCAATAAGAGCACGATAACGTTCTACATCGATATCATATAAATAGCTTAAAAGTCTTCTACGATGACCAACCATTTTTAATAAGCCACGACGGGAATGATGGTCTTTTTTATTGTTTTTAAGATGTTCAGTAAGATATGCGATACGTGCAGTTAATAAAGCAACCTGTACTTCTGGGGATCCAGTGTCACCTTCATGAGTAGCGTTATCTTGAATGATTTGTAATTTTTGTTCTTGAGTTAACATTAAAATATCCTCCTAAATTTTATTTCTCCCGAATCCACGACAGCGTTGGAGTTTCGCTTACCCTAGAATGGGAATGTCTTTTGCATACAAAAATTAATATATCATAAATAAATATCACTGTAAAGAAAAAGATTAATGCTTTTATTTTAAGGATAAATATATATTTCAACTTTTTTAGATAATTGTTACAATATACCTAAACCATTTTATTGTCAGAAAGGAATTTTGTCATGCTAAAAAATAAAAAATTTGCTTTTTTTGATATGGACGGCACTTTAATTGACTCTGTTGGCATCTGGAACCAAATCGACCAAAAACTCATTGAAAAATTAGCCAATAAAACAATTGATGAAACAACTGTGCAAAACGACCGTGATACACAATTAAAAAAATTCAATGCACAACCAAATCCTTATTTATGTTATTGCCAATATATCAAGGATAAATATTCAGCTCAAATTTCAGCTGAAGAAATCATCAAATTGCGTTATGAAATAGCTCAAGATTTTCTCCAAAATATAATTGATTATAAACCACAAGCCGATTTAGTCATCAAAAAATTAAAAGCAAAGAATTTTACACTTGCTATAACAACAACTACAAAACGCACAAATATGGATATATATCGCACTTTAAATAAAAATATCAACGCCAAAGCTCCACTTGATGAATATTTTGATTTAATCTACACACGTGAAGATGTCAGCAAAATCAAACCAGACCCTGAAGTTTATCAAAAAGCTATGCAAAAATTTAATGCCAAACCAGAAGAATGTATCATCTTTGAAGATTTATTAATCGGTATTGAAGCTGCTAAAAAAGCTGGTATTGAAACCATTGCTATTTATGACAAATATTCTGATGCTGATACAGAGGCAATAAAAGCACAAGCTGATTTTTATTTCCACAATTATACAGAATTTTTATCCTCTATTGATGAATTATAAACAAATAAAAAGGTTATGCAAAAGCATAACCTTTTTTTATTAATCGATTTCTATACCTTTTGTTTCTGGAACAGTAAACCACATAAAAATAAGTGCTATTGGATAAATAACAAATACAAGACTCATTGCTCCTATCAAACTTCCGCCTGTTGCCAAATAACCAATTATAGCAGGGCCAAAACCAGATAGACCACGACCTGTACCAAAAATTATATTTTCTGCAGTAGAACGTGCTTCAGATGGATAATTTTCAGCAATAACTGCACCATAACCACCCATCATACCATTTACAGTGAAGCCTAATAAGAAACTTCCCCATAATAGACTTGCTTGACTTGTAAAGAAAAAGAAATAAATTACACAGTAAATTGTTCCACCAATATACCAAAGTGCAAAAGTCTTTTTACGTCCAATTTTATCTGCCAAAATACCAAATAAGATTATACCTAAAACCATACCAGCAATAGATATTACCATCCAACCACTTGTCTGCGCTAAACTATAGCCATATTTTTGAGATAAAATTGTTGGCATCCAGCTAAATATCGCATAATAGCCAAAGTTTTGCACTAAACACATCACTGTAAGCCCTATTGTTGTCGCTGTTATTCTCTTTGTAGTGAATAATTTTTTAAGTGGCATACCTACCAAATAATAATATTCTTTTTGTTCTTTTTCAGTGATAGTTCCATTTTCTTTTTTAGCAATCAATTCTTGCTGACGCTGTTTTTTACGTTGCCATAAAATTGGTTCTTTAAGATGCATACGTACATAAATTGCGATGAGTGCAGGTACTAAACCTACAAGAAATACTGCACGCCAGCCAAACATTGGCACAATTATAGCTGGTATAACTGCTGCTAATAATACACCGCCTTGCCAACCAAGTGCTACCCATGAAGTAGCTCTTGCTCGCATATCAGGTGCCCATGTTTCAGTAACAATCGCCATACCAATACCAAATTCACCACCGATACCCAGACCAATGATAAAGCGTAAAACAAGCAATACTGTATAATTATCAACAAAATACATCAAGAATGTGGCTACCGCAAATAAAATTATCGAAAAAGATAATATCTTTGTACGTCCATATTTATCTGCTAACAATCCAAAAATATATGAACCAATCCACATACCAATCGTTGTTGCTAAAGTTAAATTCCCAGCTTCTGCTGTAGTAAGTCCAAAATCTTTAATAATAAAAACTAAAATAAATGATAATAAAAACATATCCAGACCATCAGCTGCATATCCTAATACAGCACCTATCAATGTCTTAATATAATGGTCTGCTTCTCCTTCTACATGTTTTTCCTTCGCCATAAAAATCCTCCTCTTATTATCTATACTATCTTTGTCCAAATATATATATGTACAAAAATACATATATAACTAATACTTAATGTCATATATGTATTTTCTGCAAACTTAAATATCCCAATGAATTTTTTCTGGTGAAGGGCATGCATGGTCAATCGTATTTAAAATCCATGCGACATTATTATGAGTAGCACTAAAAGCTTTTTCTATAGCAGGCTTATATTTTTCAGGAATATCCATAAAAGATAAAGCTTTTCTCATATAATTTAAAGCTTCCTCTTTCATCAGACCGGTAGCCATTAATTGAGCTTTAAAACGATAACCATAATATAAATAACTATTATGTTTCACGTCTAAATTCTCAAATACGCGAATTTTTTCATCGATTTCATTTTCAGCTGTTTCAATATCTTGCTTATTATATAATAAATTCCAACGGTCAGCCCAAACTTCTCCACGTAGAATATATTTATATAAATAATCTGTAGACTCTACTAATTGCACAGCTAAATTTATATAGTGAAGAGCATCATCATATTTTTTATCTTCACGAAGACAAGAAGATAATCTTTGCAAAGCATAAACTTTTTCTTCTACCTGTTCAGGATTTTCTTCATCTATTTCTACTTCAACAACAGAACGAAACAACTCTATTGCTTCATCATGTTTTTTCAATTCTGGCATTGCCAAAAAATGAGCTAGACGTGCTCTACTTCTCCAATCATCAAAACCGCCAGCAAATAAACTAGCAGGTGGACTCGCAGGTGAATCCATTACATAATGTGTAAGTTCATGAAACTCATGACTATTCATGTAAAAACCTCCTAATATTCATCCTATTTCTCAATATTGACTTTATATATAATCTAATATATGTTGAATATATTAGATATATTTTATCATATATTACTTATAAGGCAAAAGAGAGGTTTTTTTCATGAAAATAGGTTTTATTGGTATTGGTTTAATGGGTGGTCCTTTAGCTCGAAATCTTATTCGTGCCGGCAAAGAAGTTTATATTTATGGCAGAAATCAACAGCATATAAATAAAGTATTAAGTGCTGGCACTACAGGAAAAGTTGTAAAAAATATTAACGATTTAGCTATTTGCGATATTATTTTTACATGTTTGCCACTTCCACAAACAGTAAAATCAATCATGATAGAAAATAATGGCTTACTCAGTCAATTAAAACCTGGCTCTATCTATATTGATACTAGTACTATCGACCCTAGTACTGCTACAGAAATAGAACAATATGCTATTCATCATAATGTCCATTATATAGCTTGTACTTTAGGATTAGGTCCTGCACAAGCTGAAACAGCTTCTGAACCATTATTTGTTGGTGGCAATAAAGAAATATTTACAAAAATAATGCCTATTTTAAACTTAATTGGTTCTCCTGTTCATTACTTAGGTGGTGTAGTTCAGGCTTATGCTTTCAAAATAATCAGTAACATGATTGGTATGACTAATCTTGCAATACTTGCTGAAGGTATTCATCTAGCACAAAAAGCTAATATAGATATTGAACAATTTTTAACATTATTAGCACAAACAGGAGGAGATTCTAATCAATTAAGTCGCAGAGGTCCAGCCATAGCTAATAATGATTTTAGCAATCGCTTTGCTGTTGATTTAACTTTAAAAGATTTAACTCTTGGTTGTAATATGGCTAAAGATTTTAATTATACTCCTATATTTAGTCAAAAATCCCGTGAACTTTATCAAAAAGCTTCTGAACAAGGTTATGGTGCAGAAGATTGTTGTGCTATTTATAAAGTCCTTGAATAAAATAATTCTAAAAACTAAAAGAGATTATGGTTTATTATCCAAACCATAATCTCTTTTTTATGCTCAAAACAATATACATTCTTATTTTTTGTTTTCTAAATAATGAGGAAGCCATGCAGAAAATAATGCTACTATTGGCACTGTTAAAATAACGCCGAAGCTACCAGATATCCCTTGCATGATTTCTATACCAATAGAATTTGAATTTATCAATTGCAAATATGGTAAATCATATACATAATCTAATACCCATACACCAAGAGAGCCACCGAAGAAAGCTAAAATCAGTGTTGTTGACATTGTACCCATAATATCTCGTCCAACATTCATACCGCTTTTAAATAATTCTTTAGGTGTTAATGCTGGATTTTTAACATGCAATTCTTGCACTGCTGAAGATACGTCCATTGCTATATCCATTACAGCACCTAAACTTGCAAATAAAACACCAGCAAAAAGTAATTGACCTACATCAATTAAAGTATTCTGTCCAATAAATAATAACGCTTCAATATTGGATACATTATAACCTGAAAGTGATGTGAAATAGCCAAAAATATCTGCTGTTAAACCTGCAATCAATAAACCAAAAAAAGTTGCCAAAATAGCAGATAAAGCTTTTATCGTAAAACCATTAATCAAGCAAATGGTCATTGCTGTAACAATTGTCGCTGTAAAAATAGCAGCTAAAGATGGAGAAGTTCCCTTCATTATCATAGGGAAAAATACAAATACAAAACAAATGAAACTAAAAATAAGTGCAATTGCCGATTTTACACCTTTTTTCCCACCAATAATACAAAGTGAAATCAAGAAAATAGCTATAAAAATATATATTGGCATAGAACGATCTACATTATATACAGTAGTAACATGTAATTGCCCCACTACACTAGAAATGGTGATTACTTCTAAGCCTGGCTTACATGCTGTTCCAAATAATAATCCATTAGGACTATTTGCCTCCAAAATCTGCCCTTTTTGTGGTCCAGTTTCCATCTGTAATAATACAACTTGGTCGCCCACACGAGAACCATCTTCTTGTATATTATCTTTTAAAACTTCAACTACTGTTGCTTTTTCAAAAGCGCGCCCTTGTGTATTTACTAAAGTTGGTTTTTCTACCTGATTATACGATTGTAAAAAGAAAAAACCACCTACTAATATACAAATAATTATAATCCCGCGAACCCAAATATTTTTTAACAAATTCATAAAAAATTCCTCTCTTATTATCATTATATTAATTTCTTTAATGTAAAAACTGCGGTAAAGCATATACTTTACCGCAGTTAGAGAAAAATTAAATCTTACTTATTATCTCTTAATAATGCTATAAGCTTCATCGATTGGTGTGCCTGTTTGAGCATCATATGTGTTAATAGTAAATTTATCATCAGTAATATTGATTACAGAATATGTTGGTCTCCAAGTCTGGCTACGAGCAGCTACATAATCTTGTTGCTGTTCAATTAAATTATAGAATTTAGAACCAGTTGCAGAGTTAGAAGTCATGTAGAATACACCTTCTGGATTTACTAAAGTGCCTTGTTTCATGTCAGCAATAGTATAGCAACGATTTTGAGAAGTATAGTATTCTTTGAAAGCACTGTCAGATTTTAATTTATTATCAAGTACTTTATGGTCTTGTCCATGTTGACCTACTTTATATTCTGCAAAATCATCATATTGTTTACCATCACTTGTAAGCTGATAAGTACGAGCATAAGTATGGTCATGACCTTGTAATACTACGTCGATATCATTTGCATCAAAAATAGGTGTTAATTGGTTACGTAAAATAATACCATCAGAGTCAGAGTGGTCTAAGCCTGAACCGTAGATATCTTGGTGCATTACAACAATACGCCATTTTGCATTTGGATTTTCTTTTACTGCTTTTTCTACTAAAGCTTTATGGTCAGCTGCATTATAGTTATTAGCATTGATGACAATGAATAAAGCACTGCCATAAGTATAATAATATCCATGACCTGCAACTGTAGAATTAGTTTCTGCTGTAAATGGATTTGGCACATTGAAGTGATTTTGATAGCTAGTAGTCAAGCAATCATGGTTACCAATAGCTACTGCTTGTGGTAAATTGCGGAAAGCTGTTGCAGATAAATATCCGGAGTATTCATATTCCTGTAATAAATGTTTTTCAGCGTTATTACCAGCTGGTTCATTAATTTGGTCACCAGGAGATACTAAGAAATTAATTTCTGGATGTTGTGCTAAAGCACTATTTAATGTTTTATTCCAGTTATAAGCATCATTTCTAGCTGCAACATCTTCACTTTGTTCTACAGCACTTTCATTTGGAACTTGACCTTTAGAAGCACCAATCTGTGGGTCACCTACATACATAAATGAGAAATTATGTGGATCGCCTGTTTTATATTCATGAGCTTGTTGCCATTTACCATTTAATTTTACCTGATAATAATATGTAGTATTTGGTTCAAAGCCATCAGCTGTTACTTTATTGCTATAATACTGCACACCATTGATTACAGTACCTTCTGTACAAGTACCTTTAAATTCTTTAGCGTTTTTCATATCTTTATTATCAGCAATACGCACCACAGCTTCATTTGCTTTTTCTTTAGAATACCAACCAAAATTTAATTTAGAAAAATCGGAGCCTGGAATTAAAGCAACTTGTTCATAATTTGTTTTAATTTTATCCCAGTTAGCTTTCCAATCTGCCCAATCTGTATGTTCTGATACAGCTGTTTTAGTAGTAAAAGCTGGTGTTAAAGAAGCATCATTCCATTGTTCTGTTGCTGCATAAACAGTTAAAGAGCCTACACTAAGTGCTGCACTTAAGCATAAAGCTAACATTCTTTTTTTATTTTTTTTCAAATAAAACACAAAAGTCACTCTCCTTAGTTCTAATCAAAAGTAAGATAATTTCTATATCTTTTGTAGATATATTTATTCTATATTTTATTTTTAAAAATACTGTAAACGTAACGTAAAATTTAAATAAATATATACAAAAATAACTGTAAAATAAAAGTGATAAGAAAAATTCTTATCACTTTTATATCAAATCATCATTTATTTTTTTACAATTGTATAGGAGCTATCTATTGCTTCGCCTGTTTCTACATCATAAGTATTAACAGTGAAACTATCTTTTGTAATGTTGATTACAGAATAAGATGGTCTCCAATTTTGACTACGAGCTGCTACATAATCTTGTTGTTCTGGAATTAAATTATAGAATTTAGAACCAGTTGCAGAGTTAGAAGTCAAATAAAATACACCTTCTGGATTTACAACTGTACCTTGTGATTTATCGGCTATATTGTAGCAAAGATTTTGAGATTTATAATATGCTCTGAATACGCCATCTTTTTCAAAGCGTTCATCAAAATTATCGTGGTTAAATCCACCTTGATCTTGTTTGTATTCTAAGAATTCATCATGTGCCTGTCCATCACTTGTAAGCTGATAAGTACGTGCATAGCTATGATCATGACCTTGTAATACTACATCAATATCATTTGCATCAAAAATTGGTGTCAATTGTGTACGCAAGATAATGCCATCAGAATCTGAATGGTCTAAACCTGAACCATAAATATCTTGGTGCATTACAACAATACGCCATTTTGCATTTGGATTTTCTTTGATAGCTTTTTCAATCAAAGCTTTATGGTCTGCTGCATTGTAGTTATTAGCATTAATGACAATGAATAAAGCATTACCATAACTATAAAAATATCCGTTACCAGCAGGTGTTGGTGTAGATTCTTCAAGGAATGGATTTGGATTATTGAAGTGATTTTGATAGCTTGCAGAGCTACAATCATGGTTACCAATAGCTACTGCCTGTGGTAAATTGCGAAGTACAGAGGCGGAAAGATATCCAGAATATTGGTCTTCTTGTTCTTTTAAATCTTTTGCGTCTTCATTACCTTTTACACTTACCTGGTCACCAGGGGATACTAAAAAGTCTATTTCTGGATGTTGTTCCATTGCTTTATTTAAAGTTACATTCCAGTTATAAGAGTCATTTCTAGCAGCTAAATCATTACCTAATTTTTTACCATTAGATTCTGCATTTTTTTGTTTATATGAAGAACCAATCTGTGGGTCACCTACAAACATAAAGCTGAAATTGTCTGGATCACCTGTTTTATATTCTTGAGCTTGTTGCCATTCACCATTTAATTTTACTTGATAATAATATGTGCTATTTGGTTTAAAACCATCAGCTGTTACTTTATTGCTATAATACTGCACACCATTGATTACAGTACCTTCTGTACAAGTACCTTTAAATTCTTTGGCATTTTTCATTTCTTTATTATCAGCAATACGTACCATTGCTTTATCTGTTTTTTCTTTAGAATACCAACCAAAATTTAATTTAGAAAAATCAGCGCCTGGTGTAAGTGCTACCTGTTCATAATTTGTTTTTAAATTATCCCAGCCAGCTTTCCACTGTTCCCAATTAGTATTATCAGAAATAGGTGTTTTAGTTTCTACCATTGGTTTTGTAGAAGCATCATTCCAATATTCTGTTGCCGCATAAGCAGTTAAAGAACCTGCACTAAGTGCTGCACTTAAACAAAGTGCTATCATCTGTTTTTTAGTTTTTCTAAAATGAAACATTCACTATCGCCTCTTAGTTTATATTTAAATTTAATTTATGGACTTATTTATTAAAATTTAAATTTAAGACTAGTATATACTGTATCAGCATCTTTATCTGTATCCATATCTTTACCATCAAAATAAAGAAGTTCGCCTAGAATATTTTCAGCAAAAGCATATTCTACACCAGCTACAAGACCTTTTTGACCTTCTGCAGCATCATCATAAGCAGTCTCAATAGTTACATTTTCTCCAAGATGACGATATCCTATATATGCTCCCCAAGAACCTGCATCTTTCGCACTTGCGCCTTTATACTGTATTTCTACACTACCTGCTTTATCATAGCTATTAGCATCAGCATTTTGTAAATACTGTCCAGCTAATGCAACATTTTTATCAAAATTATATTTACCGCCGACATACCATAAATTAGCTTTATTATCATCAACGTCTAAATCTAATTCAACATCTTTATCTAATCCACTCAATAAAATATAACCTGCATTAAGTGCTAAATTATCGTTTGGTGTATAATCAAATTGTACACCATAGTAATCAGCAGTGATATCTTTTGCTGTTTTACCATCAGGGATTTCACCATCATGATCGTTTTCACTGTAGCGACCAATAGCTATATTTGTATTAAATACATCACTACCAAAATTTGCTGTCATACCAGAAATTTCATCATCAAAAATCATGCCCTGACAAATATCTAAAGAAGTTCTACCAGCTGTTACTGTTGCACCAAATAAAGGTCCTTCTACATATGCCTTACTTACTTTTACACCATCTGCATTGCTATCTGTTTCTGGATACATTGTATATTCAATTTTAGCATTAGCAGTCCAATCACTATCACCAATATAAGCTTTTGGTTCAAGTTTAAATTCTAATTTATTAGAGCGTTTATCTTTTCCTTCATCATGATTTTCCTGCGAATATTTATATTTTAATTCGCCTTTCCATTTCATATTGTCGGATTTTTTCTCTAAATCTGCAACGCGCACACCTAAATTATCCAATTCATCAGCAAATTCAACAGCCAATTTATCAACAATTGCTTTGTCTGCTTTTTCAAGATCAGTTCTTGCCATAGCTCGTGCTACAATCTGTGCCATTTCATAACGAGTCATAGTATTTTGACCTTGATATGTACCATCTGGATAGCCATCAATCACGCCATCATTAGCAAGTGTAGTAACTGCATCATATGCCCAACTATCAGCTGGCACATCACTAAATGGATTAGTTGCTGCAAAAGATGTACTTGCTATTCCCATCATTAAACTTGCGGTGATTGCACTTGTAATAAGCTTTTTCTTAAACATTAAATATTCCTCCAAAAATGATTAATATACTCTACCTAAAAAAAGTAAAAACAAATTTGCTCAAAATAACTCCGATTAATTTTTCAGAGAAATATTTCAAAACGGTTACTATTATAAAAAGATTTTTTAAAATCAAAATCAATAGTTTGTAAAAAATATATTAAAGATATGTAAAAAATATGTAACAAAATATATTTAAATAAAATAAAAGTAAAATTTCACGCTATATTTATTTTTATATGCCAATACTATAAAATATTAAATATCATATACTTCATAATATTAAATTAGAAAAGTAGGTGTTTCTATGCGAATATTATTTGCTGAAGATGATAAAAGACTATCTAAAATGATTGATTTTCTTCTAAAAAAAGAAAATTACATTGTAGATTGTGTATATAATGGACAAGATGCTATTGATTATGCTAATTTATCAGATTATGATATCATCATTTTAGATTGGATGATGCCTTTAAAATCCGGTATCGAAGTATGTAGATATCTGCGAGCAAAAAATAATCAAACTGCTATTTTAATGCTGACAGCTAGGGATTCTCTTGAAGATAAAATTGATGGTTTAGATAGTGGAGCCGATGATTATTTAGCCAAACCATTTGAATTTCCAGAGCTACTAGCTAGAATAAGAGCTCTATCTCGTCGCATCAACAAAACATTTTATAATGATATCATTGAATATAACAATCTAAAATTAAATTGTTGCAATGCTATTTTGACTTATAAACAAATAGAAGTATCTTTAAGCCCTAGAGAAAATCAACTCATGGAATTATTAATTAGAAATACACATCAAATTCTACCTCGTGAACAAATTATTGATAAAATCTGGGGATACGATACTAATATAAATTCCAATACTTTAGATGTAACAATAAAATCTCTACGTCAAAAATTAACTAAATTATCATTAAGTGATTGTATCCATACCATTCGTGGTATCGGTTATAAATTTGAAATGGATATATAATATGTTTACAAAATTCAAAGAAAAAATCGTTAAAGATTATTGCTATCTTACTGTATTACTATTATTATTTGTATCATTTTCTTTATATATTGTAGGTTTTTCTATATCGTATAAAAGCCAATTATCTCATATAAAAATGCTCGCTATTGAAGAAAGTGAAGACTTATTTTATAAAATCAACACTAAGGATTTAAAAAATTTTCCTAAAGATGATGATAACTCGCCTGAAGAAGATAATTATTTTAATAAAATTTTCATCTATGGATATACCAAAGACCATCAATTAGTATTTGAACATAATAATATGGAATGGTCTGAAAAATCTATCACTAAAATTATTAATGATAATTCACTTTCTTTTCATAAGGTATATTTTGATTTTAATTTAGTTGATAATCGCCATTTGAAATATTTAATTTATATGCGCTATCCACTCTTAGAAAATAATGTATTTTTAGGTGAAGTCTATGTTGGCATAGAAATAACTCATTGGGTGCGTGAACAAATTCGCATATTCTTCATTTTATTAATAATTATTTCTCTATCCTTATTTTTTGTACGCTATGTCGCTTATAAAATGGCAAATAAAGCTATGCAACCTGTCGTTCAATCGTTTGAACAACAAAAACAGTTTATTGCCAATGCCTCTCATGAATTGCGAACACCTTTAAGCATTATAATGTCTGGATTAACTGTATTAAAAACAGATGATGAAAATAATCTCTCTAAATTTTCCATAGATACTATTGATGATATTAATGATGAAAGCTTAAAGATGAAAAAGCTCATTGACAATTTATTATTATCTGCAAGAAATACTAATAATACATTAACTGTGCATAACACTAAATTTAACCTCAACAATCTCATCAATAAAATCTACACTAAATTTTCTTTATTAGCTAAAAATAAACAAATAACCCTCAAAATTTCTACCCCTCCAGATATTTTTATAACAGCTGATATGTCTCATATTGAGCAAATATTAGCCATCTTAGTGGATAATGCTATTAAATACAGTGATGAAAATAGTTCTATTTTTATCACCATAACAGAAGATAAACAATGTATAAAAATTGCCATCAAAGATAGTGGCCCTGGCATATCAATTGAAGATTTACCACATATATTTAAGCCATTTTATCGTGCTAATAATACTCGCACTTATTATGGTAATGGTCTTGGTTTATCAATAGCTCAAATACTCGCTCAAAAAAATCACAGTAATATTCTCGTTGAAAATAATAAAGAAAAAGGTTCTTGTTTTACTTTAATAATCTCTAAAAATTAATATTGTAATTTTTATTTTCACTTCAGCTTTTTTTCAGAATGCTCCTTTATGATTTTCTTAAATTAATCATAAAGGAGTTATTTTTATGAAATCGCAGCAAACTTCATCTCAATTATTCGACTTTAAAAATCTCGACAAAACTTCTATTTTTACTATAGCTATAATCTTCATAATTTTATATCTCTGGCATCTTGGTCTATACCCCTTGATAAACCCTGACGAAGGTAGATATGCTGAAATTCCTCGCGAAATGCTTGCTAATAAAAATTTCATTACTCCATATTTAAATGGCGTAGAGTATTTTGAAAAGCCTGCCCTTCAATACTGGATTACAGCTTTTTTTATGTATATATTTGGCGAAAATGAATTTGCCGTGCGTTTATTTCCTGCTCTATGTGCTTTAGGGGGTATTTATTTAACAGGATATTTAGCTACTAAGATGTTTAATCGCCAAACAGGTTTTCTAGCTAGCATTATAATTGGCAGTTCCTTTCTTTATTTAATTATAGGCTCTTTAAATATCTTAGATATGGCAATATCTTTTTTCATCACCCTATCTATGGTGAGTTATTATCAATTTAGCACTACATTAAAATCAAAATATCTATATATATTTTACGCTTCTATGGCTTTTGGTACTTTGACAAAAGGTCTAATCGCTATTGTTTTAACCGTTGCCATTATATTTTGTTATTGTTTACTCACTAAAAATTTAAAACTACTATTGAAAAGTATTTCTCTTATCGGTATATTAATTTTTCTCGTGATTTGTGTGCCATGGTTTTATTTAGTTTGCAAAGATAATCCAGACTTCTTCTATTTCTTTTTTATCCATGAACATTTTTTACGCTATTTAACTAAAGTTCATGACCGTTATCAACCTTTTTATTTCTTCATACCTTGTATCATTTTAGGGATTTTCCCATGGACTGGATTTTTTATCTCCTCTTTCTTATCCAAATCACCAAAAAGAACATGGTATAAATTTATAACTAATCCTCATAGACATAAATATATTTATCTATGTTTATGGTTTAGTATAATTTTTATTTTTTACTCCATGTCAGACTCTAAACTCGTACCTTATATAGTTCCTTGTTTGATGCCTATGGCTATATTGATTAGTCGTCATTTAAATCACATTTCTTATCAGACAACTAAAATAAAAATTGCTCTATTCATTAACGCTTTTATTTCCCTGCTCATCATTGTTGCTTTAATCGTAACAGCTATTAAAAGCGATTTTATCAGTTTAGAGGAATTTATTTTTTCTGGCAGTTTCATCATTTTAGTGCTATTTATCTCTAATCTAATAATATTTATATCTTGGTATAAATATAAAAATTTCTCACAAATAATCGCAATTTATGCTATATCTGCTATTTTATTTAGCTTTTCCTTGCAACCTGTAATCACACAAGTGGCTCAACATCGCACAGGAAAAGAAATTGCTCAAGTAGTAAATACTTTAAAAACAAAAGATACGCTAATAATCTCCTATAAAGATTATCTTCAAGATTTACCATTTTATACAAAATCCCGCATTGCCATTTACGATTATCTAGGTGAATTAGAATTTGGCTCTAAACACGATAGAGGACAGGGTTGGTTCTTTAACAAAGAAGAATTTCTGTCCACATGGCAACAAAATCCTCATGCGATATTAGTCGTTCCTCAAAAATATAAACAAGAATGTTTAACTGAATTAAATGATGAAAATGCTGTTATTTACTTTGAAACTAATAAATATTTAATCATCACTCATAACTAAATAAAAAAGCATGTTAAAGATTACGAAATTCAACATAACCTTTAACATGCTATTTTTTATTTAAAACTCAAATTTTTCTACTGCACCATCATGAGTTAAGATAAATTTTTCCTGTTGAGGAATATTTCCTCTTTTATCCTTAGGTGGAATAATTTCATATTTTTCTAAAGCCTGTATACATGCTGTATTTAAATCTTGATATTCTTCTTCACTTAAACCTAAATCAGATTTTTCAGCAGGTAACACAGGATAAGCCTGTATTATTTTGCCCTGCTCGTCCATGATATATTCCACTACTATGATAATAGCTTCGCCTTCTGGTACTAAATTATAATCATAAACAGGTTTTTCTTTATGTTTATAAGTTGGCATTAAATCCTTAGAATCTTTTACATCGCTAAAATTCAATACAAGATTTTCTTTTGATATCTCTTTAACTACAATTTTTGTATCTTTATATGTGCGAAATTTATGTCTAGGTTCTTTTTTTACTACAGGTTCTGGCTTTTTTTCTTCTGGTGGATTAATTGTTTCTATTGGTGGTTTTTGCTTTTCTAATTCTTCTTCATCAACAACTATTTCCGATTGAGCATTGATGTCTTCTGCCTCTTCAACTACTATATCATTTGACTCGTCCTCTTGAGTTATTCCAATATCTACATACGTAATATCTTCATCAGCAGAGGATTGTAGCATTGATTTTTCGTTTAATTCTTTTGTTATATTATTCATAACATATCCACCTAGAGCAAAAATCCCTACATGCAAAACGATAGATATTACTAATCCTACTTTTACATAATTTTTAGCTTTCATCATAAAATCCTTCTATGTTCAAATTAATAATATAATTTTATCAAGAACGATATAATAAAAATACTCCCAAGCAAATGATGATGATACCACCTATTTTATTCAAAGTCATTGACTCGCCAAAATAAAAATAACCCACAAAAGCAGCTATGATATAACCTATGCTTAAAAATGGATAAGCATAACTTACTTCTACTCGCGAAAGTACCATAAGCCAAACAACAAAACTTATCACATAGAAAATAAGCCCAGACCATACATAAATATTTGTGCTAGCTTTTAAAACCATGGTCAATATAGAATTAATATCTACTTGTATGCTTCCTATCTGCGACATGCCTTTTTTTAAAACCAATTGAGCAGCTGCATTTAATAATACACCTGTTAATATCAATAATAAATTTGTCAAAATTTCATCTCCCTTTATTTATCAATTATTAATCTTAACACATCTAGTACAATCTTACAGCAAAAATCAAAAAAATCTTCGCTATCTTGTATTATTCTTTCAGGAAAAAATCATTTTAGATATCTATACTATATCTTGATTGTAGAGAAATATAAAAAATAGTATAATTGTATAGTTTAAACATATTTTTAAAATCATTTATCTAGGAGGTTTTTTCTTGCGTGATTTTTGTCTAAAAAATAAAAAATTACTGTTGGGAATATTTGTTTTAGCTATTTTTTATCTCTATTTAGCCCATTTAGGCTCTTATCATTTAATGGACCCTGATGAAGGTCGTTACAATCAAATACCTCGTGAAATGTTACTTAGTGGCGATTTTATCACTCCACATTTAAACGGCGTAGAATACTTTGAAAAACCTGCTTTTCAATATTGGTTTACTGCCATCATGATGAAAATTTTCGGTGTTACAGAATTTGCCGGACGTATCTTGCCTGCATTATCAGCTATCGGTTGCGTTGGTCTTGCTGGATTTTTAGGCACAATGATGTATTCTCGCAAAGTAGGTCTACTCGCTAGTGCTATTCTAGCCACATCTTGTTTAAATTTAATCGTTGCCTCTATTAATATTTTAGATATGGCTCTGACTTTATTTATGACAGCCTGCATGGTATTTTTCTATGCTTTTGAACGCTCAGAAAAGAAAAAATGGCTTGTTGCCTTTTATATCGCCATGGGCTTTGGTGTTTTAACTAAGGGCTTAGTTGCCATAATCTTACCATTTGGTATTTTATTTTGGTACACAATTTTAACAAAAAGACCTCGTTTATTCTTAAAATTATTTTATCTACCTGGAATTTTAGCTTTTCTCATCGTTACTGTTCCATGGTTTTATCTCGTTTGCCAAGCAAACCATGATTTCTTTTATTTCTTCTTTGTTCGTGAGCATTTCTTGCGTTTTACAACTAAAATGCACGATAGATTCCAACCTTGGTGGTTCTTTATTCCATTTGTAATCATCGGCATGTTACCTTGGACTGGATTTTTATTATCTTTATTTAGTAAAAAAGGTGTTATTCGTAAAACAACATCTCAGCGCAATCGCTTTGATATCATCTTCTTATTATTATGGTTCTTTATCATTTTCATTTTTTACTCTATTTCTGATTCTAAATTAGTACCATATATTATGCCTTGCTGGATGCCACTTGCTATTTTAATTGCAGCTTCCATCAAACGTTTTGAAGATGAAAATTCTTGGCTTAGTCATAGCTTTTTAATCAATAGCATCTTATGCTTAGCTTTTGTCGGAGCTTTAGTTGGCTATGTCTTAAGTTCTAATTATTTGACAATTGATGAATTCATTGCCGAAGGTGGTTTACTCACAGCAGCATTATTCATCGGTACCATTGCCTCTATTTTGGTTTGGATAAAAATAAAAAGATTTCGTTGCACTGTAAGTGTTCTTTGTGTCATGGGATTTTTCTTTGGTTTAGGTCTTCATGATGTTCAACAACAAGTACACAATAATCAATCTGCATATTATGTAAGCCAAAAAATCAATGAATTAAATCCACAAGACGCTTTAATTGTAAATTATGGCGATTTTTATCACGGTATACCATATTACACTAATCAACGAGTTGCTCTTGCTGATTTCAAAGGTGAACTTGAGTTTGGCTCTGAACATCCAAGTGGTGCAGGTTGGTTTTTCAATGGCGAAGAGTTAAATGATTTGTGGAACAGTCAAAAGCGTATTATAATTGTGGTTAAAGAACGTTATAAAGATAAATGTCTCAATGTATTGACTTCTCCAGCGAAACAAGTATTAACTGAAGGGTCATATACTATTTTGATTAATAAATAATAGTTAAATGATTTGGAGGAATATTTCCATGCGTAAAGAATTTTTACCTTTTGCTAAACCTATGGTTAGCGAAGAAGCTATTGCTGATGTAGCAGACTCTATTCGTAAAGGTTGGCTCGCTATGGGCCCTAAAACAGTAGATTTTGAACAAAAATTTGCTGATTATGTAGGTTGCAAATTTGGTATCTCCGTAAACTCTGCTACTGCCGGTTTACACCTCGCTGTAATGGCACTTATCGAGCCTGGTGATGAAGTCATTACTACACCTATGACATTTGCTAGCACTGTAAATGCAATCGTATTTGCTGGTGGTAAACCTGTCTTAGTAGATATTGACCCTCATACATTCAATATTGATATAAATAAAATTGAAGAAGCTATCACACCAAAAACAAAAGCTATCATTCCTGTTCATTTTGCAGGTCGCCCTTGCGATATGGATGCACTTGAAGCTCTTGCACAAAAATATAATCTTGGCATTATCGAAGACTCCGCTCATGCTCTTGGTGCAGAATATAAAGGTAAAAAAATCGGCTTTGGTCGTGGTGCTCGTCATATTGCTGTATTTAGCTTCCACCCAACAAAAAATATCACAACTGGTGAAGGTGGCATGATTTGCACAAATGATGAAGAAGCAGCTGAACTCATGTCTATGCAACGTCAAAATGGTATGAGTAAAGGTGCTTGGAACCGTTATCAAGCAAATGGTAAAGCTCATTATGATATTTTCCGTCCAGGTTTAAAATATCAAATGATGGATATTCAAGCTGCTATCGGTCGCGACCAGCTTACTCATCTTGAAGAATTCAATAATCGTCGTCGTGAAATCGTAGCTCGCTATCAAAGAGAATTAAAAGACGTACGTGGTTTAATCCTTCCTCCAGAAATCGAAGAAGGCAATGTTCATTCTTGGCATATATACACACCTCTAATTGATATTGATGAACTCGGTTTTAGTCGTGATGATTTCATGGCAAAAATGAGTGCTAAAAATATCGGTACAGCTTACCATTATCAAGCACTTCATTTATTTACTTGCTTTGGCGAACTCACTGGTCTTAAAGCTGGCGATTTACCAAACTCTGAATATGTATCTGAACGTATTGTTTCCTTACCACTCTTCCCTGCAATGACCGATGAAGATATAACTGATGTTATTGAAGCAATCAAAGAAATCTGTGGTATGAAAGGCTGATAACTAAAAAATGTTAGGAAATCCTGAAATTTCCATTGTAATTCCAGTTTACAATGAAGAAGAATCTCTTTCTCAATTATTTAAAGAACTCTATCCTGTAATGGAAAATTTACAGCGTAGTTTTGAAATAATCTTTGTCAATGATGGTAGTCGTGATAAATCATTTGCCATGCTCTATGACTTTCAAAAAGAGCATGAAAAAACTGTTCGCGTCATTGATTTAAATGGTAATTTCGGTCAGCATATGGCAATCACTTCTGGTTTTGCTAATGTTCGTGGAAAATACATCATTACTTTAGATGCTGACCTTCAAAATCCGCCAGAAGAAATCCCTAAAATCATTGCCAAAATGGATGAAGGCTATGATGTAGTCGGCACATGTCGTCAAAATCGTCATGACCCTTTATTTAGAAAAGTAGCTTCTCGCTTTGTAAACAGAATGACTAATCGCATCAGTGGTTTGCATATCAGCGATTATGGCTGTATGCTCCGCGGATATAGTCGTCGTATTGTCGATATCATCGTTCAAAGTCGTGAAAGCACTACTTTCATTCCTGCTTTAGGTCAAAAATTTGCCGTAAATCCTATAGAAATTCCTGTCAGTCATCGCGAACGTGAATTTGGCGAATCTAAATATAGCTTTTTCCGTTTACTTCGCTTAAATTTTGACTTAATGACAAGCTTTTCTATAGCTCCACTACAAATGGTTACAATGAGCGGTATGGGTATCTCCCTTTTAAGTATTATCTTTTTCTTATATTTGATTTTACGCCGTATCATTGTCGGACCAGAAGCTGATGGTGTCTTCACTTTAATGGCTGTAAACTTCTTCTTGATCGGTGCAACTATTATGGCACTTGGTATCATTGGCGAATATACTGGTAGAATTTATAAACAAATTCAGCAACGACCACATTATATAATCAGAAAAATATATGAGGACGGTGCTAAAGAAGATGAATAGACCTTCTATTGTAGTATTTGCCTATAGTGAACCTGGATATACTTGTCTTAAAGCTTTAATAGAAGCTAACGCTAATATTTTAGCTGTATATACTCATCAAGATGACCCTGATGAAGAAATATGGTTTCATTCTGTATATGATTTAGCTAAGGCTAATAACATCCCTGTATTTAGACCCAAAAAAATAGATGAAGAAGCTACTAATTATATCTTAAATTTAAATCCAGATATCATCTTCTCTTTCTATTTTCGCCGTTTAATTCCTAATGAAATTATTTTAAAACCTCGTTTAGGTGCTTATAATCTCCACGGTGCTCTATTGCCTAAATATCGTGGTCAAACATGTATCAATTGGGCTGTAGTAAATGGTGAAACACGCACTGGTGCCACACTTCATCTCATGACAGAAAAAGCTGATGAAGGAGATATTGTAGACCAGCGTGGATTTGATATAGCCTTTACAGATACATCTTTAGATGTTTTCATCAAAGTTAGTAAAATCGCTAGTGAAATCATCAAAGATTGTTTGCCAAAAATAGAGGCAGGTACTATTACTTTGACACCACAAGATGATACACAAGCCACAAAATTTGGCAGACGTCGCCCTAAAGATGGTTTATTGAATTTTTCTAAAGACGCCGTTAGTTTATATAATCTCATTCGTGGCGTTACACATCCTTTTCCTGGAGCTTTTACCTATGTAAATAATAAAAAATTATTCATCTGGTGGGCAAAACCAATCGAAGGAACAGGAAATATCGGTGAAATTGTAAGTACTAATCCACTTTGCATTGGCACCGGAAAAGGTCTACTTCAACTAGAAAAATTACAATTTGAAAATGAAGCTGAATTAGATGCTAAAGCATTTACTGATTTATTGCCAATCGGTACTAAATTCGAACTTGAATAAACTATTATAAATAAAGATAGAAAGAAGTATTTATCATATGAAAATTTTTGTTACTGGTGTAAACGGTTTTATTGGCTCTCATTTCCTTGAAATGGCACTTGCTCAAACAGACTGGGAAATTCAAGGTTTTGACTTAGCAGATAATAATATCACTCAATTCTTGGATAATCCTCGCTTTTCTATGAAAAAAGGCGATATCTTCAAAGAAGAAGCTTGGCTCAATGAACAAATTAAAGAATGTGATGTTCTTTTACCATTAATCGGTATCGCTCGCCCAGCTTATTATATAACTCGTCCACTTTGGACATTCGAACTTGATTTTGAACAAAATTTAAAAATGGTTCGTAAATGTGCTGAATATGGTAAACGCGTTATCTTCCCTTCAACTTCTGAAGTATATGGTATGCCTGATCCTAACAATAAAGTCATGGACGAAGATAACAGTAATTTAATCTTAGGTTCTGTATCTAAGAGCCGTTGGATTTATAGTTGTAGTAAACAAATGATGGATAGAGTAATCTTCGCTTTTGGTCAAGAAATGGGACTTAAATTCACTTTGTTCCGCCCATTTAACTGGGTAGGGCCTCGCCTTGATAGCTTCAAAGACGCAAGCGAACATAAAGGTCGTTCCATCACTCAATTCATCTATGATGTTTTGTACACTGGCAAAATAACACTTGTAAATGGTGGTGCTCAACGTCGTAGCTTTACTTGGGTAGGCGATGGTGTACAAGGTTTAATCGATATCATCACTAATAAAGATGACCAAGCAGAAGGACAAATCTTCAATATTGGTAATCCAGAAAACAATTATTCCATCAAAGAAATGGCTGAAATCGTTGTTGATGAAATGAAAAAATTCCCTGAATTCAAAGATAAAGCCGATAAAGTAGAATTTATCGTTATGGACTCCGATAAATATTACGGTAAAAATTATGATGATATGCAAGATAGATTGCCATCTGTGAAAAAAATGGAAACTCGCCTCGGTTGGAAACCAAAAGCTACACTTCGCGAAGCAATCCACTATACACTTGAATGGTATGCTAAAAATTTAGATAAAGCTTAATTATTATTTATAAAAATCAAAGCCATTGCCTCAGCATTTGCTAGTGGCGATGGCTTTTTAACTAAAATATAAAATTTGGAGGATATTATGGCTAAAAAAATTGCTATAAAAATTGATGTAGATACAAAACGTGGCTATGATGAAGGTGTACCTCGCATGCTTGATGTTTTTAAACAAGAAAATATCAAAGCTACTTTCTTTTTCTCTATGGGTACTGATAATTCTGGTAAAGCTATTCGCCGTATCTTTCGCAAAGGTTTTTTAACTAAAATGCTACGTACTAAAGCACCTAGTACCTATGGTTTTAAAACTATGATGTACGGTACTCTTTTGCCTGCACCTCATATCGTCGAACCAAATCCTATGCCATTTCTTCGTGCTATCAAAGAAAATCACGAATGTGGTATTCATTGTTGGGATCATGTTTACTGGCAAGATAAATTGCCTTTCTTATCTGAAGATACTATAAAAAACGAATTGACCAAAGCCATCAATCTCTTTGAAAAAATCTCTGGCTTTAAAGCTAAAGCTTGTGCTGCTCCTGGCTGGCAAGTAACTCCTCGCAGTTTAAAAGTTCAACAAGAATTAGGTTTTGATTATTGCAGTGATGTTCGCGGATATTATCCATTTTATCCTATCATGAATGATAAAAAATATTTGCCATTACAAATTCCAGGAACATTGCTCACTATGGATGAATGTTTAGGTAGCACTTTAGATGATAAACTAATCACTGAAGAAAATATCAATGATTATTGGTTAAGTCATTGCGATCAAGAATTTAATGTTTTAACTATCCATTCAGAAATGGAAGGCTTAAAACAATTACCTATTCTGCATGATTTCATCAAAAAAGCCAAAAAACTTGGTTATGAATTTGTAAAACTAGAAGAAGGTAAACATGTTCCTAATATTAAAGAATGTGAAGTTTATCATGGATATTTACCAGGTAGAGCAGGAACAGTTGCTCGTCAACGATAATTAAATAAAAAAGCCACAGCAATATGCTGTGGCTTTTTTATTTATAAATATTTAATTATGGTTTTTTATAACCGCATTTTGGGCAAACGCCATCTTCATTCAATGCAATACCACATAATGGACAACGATCAACTTCAAGATGTGGTTCATATTCTTCAGATGCCAAATTAACTCCACTAGAGAAAGTGAGTTTTACAATATTTAATTTATCTTTTAAAAGCTCATAAACTATTTTTATCATACCTTCAACTGTCATTGTTTCTTTTGTAACAACAAGACGACAATCTGGATATGCAGTAGCAAGTTCTGTTTTAAAAGCAGGCCCTTTCATCACATTATTTGGTGCACCATCTTTTATACCTTGCTTTTCATAAACACCTAAAATAGCAGGAAGTAATGGATCATCTTCACGCAAAATTAAAGCATGATCAAAATTTTTCAAAACTTCCCATGCAGTTTTTTGAATTTCATTACAAGGGAATACCATATTTACGCCAGAATTAATAGAACCTTCTACTTCAATAGTAAGAACACCTGTATGCCCATGAAGATATTGTGCTTCGCCCTTGAAACCATAAAAACGATGTGCATACTGTAAATCAAGTTTTGTAATACTTCTCATAAATAACACCTACTTTGTAATTTTTATTAATTAATAATCTTTATCCATTAATATTATATCAACACTTCTAAAAAATATCAATATTTTTTAGAAATTTTTATTATTTTTTTACATTTACTTCATTATCCTTTAAAATATACCATTTATAATAAAAGCATATCAGTTAGGAAATAGCACCTCTGGTTATTAGATACATTTGTAGAAGAAGAAGACTTGCTATGCGTGGTAGCTTCTATCTTCTACAAAATTAACTCCATTTTGAGGTAATAATTATGACAGATTTTAGTAATGTTTTCTTAATCAGTGATATGGATGGCACATTAATTAATTCTAAATCGCAAATTTCCACTATTAACAAATATGCTTTAAATGAATTCACTAAAGCCGGTGGTACATTTGCAGTAGCTACTGGAAGAACCCTCCACAGTTGTAAACAATATATTCCAGAGCTTCCTATAAATGCACCTAGCATATTTTATAATGGAACAATCTTGCAAGATACGAATAATAATGTAGTCTTAAAAACATTATCACTGCAAACAAAAATTCTTTTCAATTTTCTCAAACAATGTTTAATTCATTGTCCTAACACTTGTATAGAACTTCATACTAAAGATACTTTTTACATCATCACCAAAGAAGAATTTGATGACCCTGTTATCAAACGTGAAAATTTATCTTATATCAGAAGTAATCTAGATGACCTTTATGATTTAGATATCTTAAAAGTCCAATTCTATACAACAAATACTCATACGATATCATGGCTCCATAATTTCGCCAAATCTATGGAGATGGATAAAATTGCCAAATATTTTACTTCTTGGTCTAGTTATTTTGAATTAATTCCTAAAAATGCTTCTAAAGGTATTATGTTGGATAATTTACGTAAAATGCCTATGTACAAGGATAAAATATTTATCGCTGTTGGTGATTTTGACAATGATATAGAAATGCTTCTCTTTGCCGACTACGGCATTGCTGCTCAAAATGCTACGCAAAACCTTAAACAAGTAGCAGACATCATCGGCGTAAGCTGTGATGAACACCTTCTTTTTCATGTTATCAACAAAATTATTCCTAATTTGGATAAACTGATGATAACAACTCTTCAAACTGCATAAGAAAAACCTTCTATGTATAGCCCTAACATAGAAGGTTTTTCTTTTTTTATCTATAAATTTATTTCACAGCAAACTCTTTATAAGCCTGATATAAACGCTCTAATGCCCAATGAATATATTTTGTTGGACAAGCCAAATTCCAACGTTCAAAGCCACTACCTGCTTTGCCAAATATATAACCTTCATCAAAATAAAGGCAAGCTTTTTGGCGATTGCGCATTTCTAATTCTTCATTAGTTAAATTAAATGCTCTAAAATCAAGCCATAATAAATATGTCGCTTGAAGCTGTGTTATTTTCACTTGTGGAAAATACTCTTGCATAAAATCCATGATTATTTTTTTATTTGTATCAATGATATTTATGACCTCTGTCAACCATTCTTCACCATATTCGTAAGCTAGGCGACAAGCTTCATAACTCAAAATACTACAAGCAAAATCTGCATCAGTTGCTTGTTCTGCTTTAAATAAATTGCGATAATTTTCATTAGCTATAAATACATTAGAAAGTTGCATACCTGCTAAATTAAATGTTTTACTTGGTGCTGTGCAAATAATTGAATGTTCTAATGCTTCTTTAGAAATCGTACCATAGGAAACATGTTTAAATCCTGGCATGATTAAATCAGCATGAATTTCATCTGCCACTACTAAAATATCATTTGCTAAACAAATTTCACTGATTTTAGTTAATTCTTCTCTTGTCCAAATACGACCGCAAGGATTATGTGGACTACAAAGTATCAACATTTTTGTATCTATTGCTTTAGCTTTTTTTGTAAATAAGTCCCAATCAATATCATATGTCATACCATTATTAATCAAAGGTATTTCTACTAATTTTCTTTGATTGATTTCTATAGCTTTATACATAGGATAATAAACAGGTGTAAATAACATCACACCATCGCCTTTTTGCGTAAATGCTTTTACAGCAGTGAAAAAAGCATTTACTACACTATGTGTTTCTACAAGCCATTTTTCATCAACTATAAAATCATGATGCTTTTGTTGCCATTTACAAACGCTTTCACGATATTTTTTATTCGTGCCTGCATAGCCTAAGATATTATCATCTATAAATTTCTTTAATCCTTCTGTGATTTCTGGGGCAAGTTTAAATTCCATATCAGCTACAGAAAAAGGAATTACTTTTTCATCTACTAAAGGATTATTTTTCATTTCCTGCCATTTTTGACTGCCAATGCCAAAGCGAGCATTAATATTTTCTAAATCGTATTTCATAAAATACACCTCTTTCATTTTTAATTATCATATTCCCCCATACCCCCATATAAAAATATTTTCACTTTCCTAAATTATAGCTTAATGCTTTGATATCCATGATTTTATTTTAATTTTTATTTTTATCCTATACATAGGCTTATATTTATCATTTATAAATAATATAATGATGGCAAATAATATTATTTATAAGGAGGATTTCATCATGCATATTCCTGATAATTATTTAAGCCCTTCTACTTGTGCTACTTTATTTGTAGCTATGACACCTATCTGGTACTATTCTATCCGCAAGATAAATAAAACTTTATCTGCTGATAAAATTCCTTTAATTGGTATAGGTGGCGCATTTGCTTTTATCTTGATGATGTTTAATCTGCCCATTCCTGATGGCACTACAGCCCACGCTGTCGGTGGAACACTCATTGCTTTACTGCTAGGGCCCTATGCTGCCTGTATAGCTATCAGTGTAGCACTTTTCATTCAAGCTATAATCTTTGGTGATGGTGGTATTTTATCTTTTGGGGCTAATTGTTTTAATATAGCATTTATTTTACCTTTCACAGGCTTTTTTATTTATAAAATTTTAAATAAAATTCATTTATCTCCGTTTTATCATAAATGCACTATTTTTCTATCTGCCTATATCAGTATAAATTTAGCTGCTTTTTTTACAGCTTTAGAACTTGGTATTCAGCCATTATTATTTGTAGATAATTTAGGTCAACCACTTTATTGTCCATATCCTCTTTGGATATCCATACCTGCCATGGCTTTATCTCACTTGACGATTGCCGGCATAGCAGAAGGTTTATTTACTTTATCTTTATATCTTTTTATCCTCAAGACATCTCCAAATATAATTTATGATAGTCAACAGATAAAATTAAATTCTATTTTTTCTTTATTAGCATTTTTAATTATCATTTCTCCACTTGGACTCATAGCTGAAGGCACTGCATGGGGTGAATGGGCTCCAGAAGAAATTTTAAATGATACTTCTTCGGGGGTTCCTCTTGGATTTATTCCAGAAAAATTATTAAATGGATTTAATTATGAAGCTTTTTTTCCTGATTATACTATGAGTGGGACAACTGATATTTTAGCTTATATAGCTTCAGCTATTATTGGTGTTGCTCTTTTAATCATCATCTTTAAAATACTTGGAAGTATTATTTATGCAAAAAAACAATCACTTTGATAATTCTGCTAAAATTCCTAAATGGCTTTTAACTACAGATGAGTACACACCCCCAAAGGATAAAGATAATTTTTGGCAAAAAACTTTATTTTCCATTACTACTAAATTAATTTTTCTTTGCCATCATAATTATCCCCATAAAAATAGTTGGCTAAATCCCAGTGAAAAATTATTGTTCATTTTTCTCACCATAATTTTAATAAATTCTGCACAAAAAATATTTTTTCATTTAATTATTTTAGCTTTTAGTCTAATTTATCTATCGACTTTAAATACTAAACTCATCATTTCTATATTAAAACCGACTTTGATATCAACTTTATTTTCTTTAATAATAATTTTACCTTCTCTATTGCTAAATAATACTCGCCTTTTCTATCTGCCTTTTAAAATTTTTATAACTGTTCTTCTTTTAGCTTATATCGCTCAAACTATCCCTTTTTATAGACTAAGTAAAATTCTTCGCCTATTTCATATTCCCGCGATATTTATTTTAACCTTATATTTAACATTAAAATATATCGTGATTTTAGGAGATACCATTACCAATTTATTAATTTCTCTAAAATTGCGCTCTGTCGGTAAAAATAATTTTAAATATCAAAGTCTAGCCTATATATCAGGCACTACATTTCTAAAATCACAGATTTATACCAAAGAAACACATCATGCTATGATATGTCGTTGTTTTGATGAAAATTACACGCCAGTTATTAAACATAAATTTAAATTAAAATATATTTGGCATACTATCGTAATCATCATCTATCTATTATTTTATTTTTTCAGTGAAGGATATTTTCTATGACACCAATTATAAATCTATCTCATATAAGCTATAACTATGAAGAAGCTTCTGCTTTAAATGATATCTCTCTTGAAATTTATGCTGGAGAATTAATCTTTTTTACAGGCCCTAATGGTTGTGGTAAATCCACTTTATTTAAACTTTTAAATGGTCTAATCTTTCCTACTAAAGGTGAATATTACTTTGATAATAAGAAAATCGATAAAAATACTTTGCAAGATAATATATTCACTAAAAACTTTCATAAACGCATTGGTTATATTTTTCAAAATCCAGATGTGCAATTATTCAATGCTACAGTATATGATGAAATCGCCTTTGGCCCAAGACAAATGAATTTAGATGAAGAAATCATTTATCAACGTGTAAATGAACTTTTAATTTATTTAAATATACAACATTTACAAGATAGACCACCTTATCATCTAAGTGGTGGCGAACAGAAAAAAGTGGCTCTTGTTGCAATCTTAGCTCTAAATCCAGATGTACTTATGATTGATGAGCCTTTAAATGGGCTTGATAATAAAACTAGACAATGGTTTAAAGATTTTCTCATGGATTTTATCAAAGCTAATAAAACTATTTTAATTTCCACGCATGAACAAGAATTATTATCTCTGCCTCATAGTCACATTATAAAATTCAATGATGAGCATACTATTTTAAATTAAAATCAACCAAAAAGTGTTGTATATAGCCTAGACCATATACAACACTTTTATTATTTATGACTATATAAACACCATGGTTCTTCTGCCATATAATTGCCATCATTATAATAAGCAGCTCTAGCTCTACAGCCACCACAGCTGAATTTATATTTACATTTACCACAATTGCCTTCAAATTCAAAAGTACGCAATTTATTCAATACTTCGCTGTTTTTCCAGATTTCATCAAATGGAGTTTTGCGAACATCGCCAAGTTCCATATTTAAATAAGCACATGGCTGTACTTTTCCGCGAGGGCTGATAATGCAATAAGATGTACCAGCCAAGCAACCACGGCGGAAACGAAGTTTCATGCCCATCTGATCAGCTATACGCATAAATTGAGGTGCGCAAGTAGGTTTTAATTCGATATCTACTTCTTGCTGTTTTTTCATAATTCTTGTGATAACATCTTCATATTCTTTAGCGCGAAGTGTTTCTGCTTCAATATTTTTTCCTCTACCTGTTGGTACTAAAAAGAAAATATGGTGAGCTACAGCGCCTTCTTTAACAGCAAAATCTGTTAAAGCTTCCAATTCATGTTGGTTCCAATCCATCACTGTTGTATGAATTTGAAATGGCAATCCCACTTTGCGACAATTTCTCATACCACGAACAGCACCTTCCCAAGCGTTAGGGAATTTACGGAAATTATTATGCTTTTCTGCATCCATGGAATCAAGAGAAATTCCCATGCCCATAGCGCCAGCATTTTTTAATTTTAAAGCCATTTCTTCTGTGATAAGCGTGCCATTTGTACCAAATACAGAGCGAAGACCTAATTTTGTAGCGTATTCTACAAGTTCTACGATATCTGGACGCATAAGTGGCTCTCCACCAGAAAAAATCATTATTTTAAAGCCAGCTTTGGCAATCTGTTCTAAAAGCGTTTTCGCTTCTTGTGTATTTAATTCTTCATCTGCTTTACAACCAGCATCACGATAACAATGGTCGCAAAACATATTACAATCATTAGTTGTATTCCATGAAATAATCATTATTTTTCAGCTCCTGTAATACCAATTTCTTCATCAGTTAAATAACAAGAAGGGTCTGATTCCCAAAAATCTCCAGTACGAGCTTCAGCACGTGTTCTGAAATTACCATTACAATTATCTAAGAATTTGCATTTACTGCAACGACCTTTTAATAATGGTTTTCTATCTTTCAATCCTGCCATAATAGGATTTGTTGTATCTTGCCAAATATCACCAAATTTACGTTCACGAACATTGCCAAAAGTATGGTGTTGTGTAAATTGGTCAGGATGTACATATCCAAGTGGGTCAACTTCGGCAAAAGCCATACCAGAACGGTTACCACCATTCATTGCGATATATTTTTTAATCTGCTGAGCAAGTTCATCTTTGCCTTCTTGAAGTGCTTTTAAATACATATATACACCATCGCAATGATTATCTACAGTCAAGATTTCTTTTTTCAAACCACGTTCTTCAAAATCACGAGTGCGACGAATGATTATATCCATAGCACGGCGAGATTCTTCAGCTGTTACATCTTCATCCATCATTTGATTGCCACGACCAGAATATACTAAATGATAGAAGCAAACACGATTGATATTTTCTTCTTCAATGAAATCAAAGATATTTTCTAATTCTTGGATATTGTGATGATTGATAGTGAAGCGAAGCCCTACGCGTTGGTCAACTGCTACACAGTTTTTAATACCATTCATAGCAGCTTCAAAAGCTCCAGCTTTTCCGCGAAATTTATCATTTACTTCACGAAGACCATCTAAAGAAATGCCCACATATCCTACACCAATATCTTTGATTTTGCGAGCTACTTCTGGTGTAATCAAAGTACCATTAGTAGATAATGTAGGACGTACACCTTTTTTCGCTGCATAGTCTGCAAGTTCAAAGAAATCTGGACGAATTAATGGTTCTCCACCAGAAAATAATAATACTGGCACATTGAAATCTGCTAAATCATCAATGAATTGTTTTGCTTCTGCTGTAGTCAATTCATTTTGATATTTTTTAGCATCAGAACTCATATAACAATGGCGACATTTTAAATTACATGTACGTGTAGAGTTCCAAACTACTACTGGTCCCATGCCTTCTCTTACGCCATTTCTTGCTTTATGAGCATTATCTGTATAACGAAGAGAGTCTCCAAAATATTCTGTTGCAAATAATAATTTCGTTACGCTTATCAAGTTATTTCACCTATTCCTTATTTTAATTCTAGTTTATACAAGCAAATATTTATATATTCAATATATGTATAAGTAATTATGAACGACATTCACATTTACAATATATTTATAATAACAATATAAAGGTTAAAGGTCAATAAAAAGCTTTTATAATAATTTTTCTATTTTGACCAAAAAAATATCTTTTTATCCCCATATATTCTACAGAGATAAAAAGATATTTATATCTTAATAATTTATTCTTTTTTTACCAGCGACTAAACGTTTTAAAGAATTTACTTCACGTGTAAGTCTATTGATAGCTTTTACTAAAGCAGCTACTGGATTTGCTTGTTCTACAGTTTCTACTTTTTCCACTTTTTCTACTTTAGAAATGCTTTCTGCTTTTGCTTTAACTTCTGGTTTTACTTCGATATTTTCTTTTTTCTGTACTGGTGTTTCATCTACATTTTGTACAATTTTACGAGGACGACCTCTTCTTTTCTTAGCTACTTGTTCATTTGCTTTTACTTGTATTTCTACTTTTTCTACCTTAGTTTCCACTTTTGTTTCTACTGCTTTTTGTGCATTTTTTGGTGGACGGCCTCTTCTTTTTTTCTGTGGTGCTTCTTCTTTTACTTCTTTTTTAACCACAGGTTCAGCTAATTTTATATTTTGCGCCATAGCAGCAATTTTATTTACACGTTTTTTAACTGTTTTTGCTTTATTTTCTGTAGCTTCTACTTGTGATACAACTTCTGGATTTTTACGAGGACGACCGCGTTTTTTCTTTGGCATATCCACTGTATATTCTTCTTTTTTTGTTTCTGCTACTGTTTCTACCACAGGATTTTTACGAGGACGACCTCTTCTTTTTTTTGTTGGTTCACTATTCATTATTTTTTCTTCCTTTGTTTCTACTGATATATTTTCTTTAGTATCTATGATTAATTGACCATCAGCATATAATTTTCTCCATCTTGCTGAAGCTCTTTCTATGCGTTTATTGCCTAAAATTGATGGGTCAAAACCTGCTTCAATAAAAATTTCTGTAGGTTTTTTCCCTGCTAAATAATTTTTTACATAATAAGATTTAAATGCTTCTGTATAAATAATTCTTGTTTTTTCTACTGACTCTACATTAGGGTTTTTACTGAGAATTTTTCTTTGTTCTTCGGTAAATACTTTTGCTGCCAATTCATTTCGCCTCTTTCATATGTATATATCTTATTTATAATCATAATATATACCATTGATAAATTCAATATATTATGCTAAAAAATCCCCCTAAAATTTTCCAATTAGTCCTAAAATAAGCCCTAATACACCAGAACCAGCCAAAATTTTTATAATTCCCACTTTTTTTCTAACAGCAATAAAAGCTACAATTAATACAAATAAACCTAAATAATCAATATCTGCTACATTTATTGGCATTTTTTCTGTATTGAACAAAGCTAAAAATATAAAACTCATACCAGCAGAACAAATTAATGCTACAACAGCTGGTCTTAAGCCATTTAATATACCTTTAATCACCCCAATATTTCCATATTTAAAAAATAATTTTGCTAAAATAATACCTAAAATAAACGATGGCGTTACAAATCCCAATGTTGCCACAATAGCACCTAAAAACCCTGCTACTTTCATGCCGACAAAAGTCGCTGCATTAATACCGATAGGACCAGGAGTCATCTGAGAAATTGTAAAAATATCTATAAATTCACTCATGCTAAGCCAGCCATGTACATCTATTACTTGTGCTTGGATTAATGGCATGGAAGCATATCCACCGCCAACACAAAATAAACCTACTTGAACAAAGCTCCAAAATAATTCTAAATAAATCATGGTAAAAATCCTTTGCTATTTTTCTATCACTAAATTAATTATTTTAATTATATTTTTTATCCCTCATTAAAATTAAACCAATAATTCCATCAATAACGATTAAATACATTATATTTATATCCGTAAAAAAGCTCATACCAAAGGTAAAACAAATAATAAATAAGGATAATATATATTTTTTCTTTATTTCTTTTTTCAATAAATCATATGCTACATTGATAATCAATGCTGTAGCACCACATTGCATACCTTTTAATAGCAATTTCACATATGGATTTGTAGCAAATAAATTATAAAAAATACAAATTAAAGATAAAGTGATAAGCGGTGGCAATACAGTGGCTAGTAAAGCTGTCAAAGTTCCTTTTACACCACGCATTTTATATCCTAAAATTACAGCGGAATTAATCGCCACTACCCCTGGCATAGATTGAGCTATAGCTACTAAGTCTAAGGCATCTTTTTCTTTTATCCATTTATATTCATCGACATATTTTGCCTTCAATAGCGGTATGATTACAAAACCGCCACCCACAGTAAAAGCACTGATAATAAATGTGGATTTAAATAATTTCCAATAAAAATTCTCTGCTTTTTCCATTTCAACATTCCTTTTACATAAAATAAAGAAATCACTATTATCGATTGAATATACAATAATAGTGATTTCAAATTAACTTAAAATACTATTTAAAAAACAGCTTTAATTTCACCAATGATATCACCACGATGATTTTTCAATACAGGTGGATACATTGACAATAATTTATTATATTCTTCTTCATTAATATAATTAAAATGTTTGAGCATTGCAATTACCATTGGAGTTACTGCTGCATAGCTTCCATCTTCAATTTTAAAAGCCATACCAGATTTTAATTCACGAGAAGCTAAGCAATATACTGCATCTGCACCAATTTTAGCCAATACTCGTTCATTTGTTACTTCTGCTACTGCTTTATCAATTCTACCTGTTCCAGAAACCATCTGCGGATATGCACACATAGCATCACGAATTTTTATCGCAGCTTCTGTGTATTCGCCCCAATTTCCTTCTTCTGCATTCATCAAACGAGCATAAGCATATGCCATTTTATCAAGTGGTAAATAAAATACAGGCACACCACAACCATCAATACCAATATCCAATTCATCTTCAGAAATACCAGCTGACATAGCTACTATTTGATGAATGATTTTTTGAGCTTCATGGTCTGGTTTTATATAATCTTCCACTGGTATATTCAACAACTGACAAAGAGCTATGATTGCTGAATGTTTACCAGAACAAGGATTATGCAATGCTGATGGTTTTAAATTATTCTTTACTAATTCTTTGAAAGCTTTTCCACTCATAGGACGAGCAGAACCACAGTTTAATACTTCTTCAGTTAAACCTAATTTATGCAAAATAGATTTTACTGTTTCTACATGAATATCTTCACCGCTATGAGAAGAAGCAAGTATTGCTAATTCTTGTTGTGTTAAATTATATTTTTCAACGCCACCTAATTTTACAAACTGTAATAATTGAAAAGGTTTCGCTGCACTGCGCCAAAACATTGGTAGGTGAGCATTGCCTACTTTATCAATAATATTGCCATCAACGCCAACACAAACAGCATCGCCTCGATGAATATTTTCTACATATTTTCCTCTTGTGTAATGTAATAATTCTACACTCATTTTCTCACCTCAATAATAAAATCTTTAGATTATCTTTTATCATACCATAGCACTTTATTTTTTTGTAGTAATTTATTGATTTTAAAATATCTAGCTTCTATAATTAATATGCATAGAAAAATTTTAAAAATGTGAGTTGAATGTAATGGAAATAGCTTTAATTGCTTTTTTAGCCTTCGTCATTGATTGCATAATTGGCGACCCTAATTCTAAATATCATCCTGTAGCTTTGATGGGAAAATTAATTGATATCCTCGATAAATTATTGCGCAAAGATAATGCTACTGAACCTACAAAATTAGTCTGTGGCTTTATTTTAGTAGCTATATTATTGAGCTTTAGCTATGGCATAACTTATGGCATAATCACACTTCTTGATATATTTAATTGCCCTAGTTGGCTCAATATCTTTATCCAAGCTGTAATCTTAAGCTTTATGATTTCACCAAAATCTCTAGCTAAAGCAGGCAAAGATATTTATGATGAATTAATCAATCACAATCTTGATGAAGCTCGCAAAAAAGTAAATTATATCGTAAGTCGCGATGCCAATCGCATGAATGAACAAGATATCACTCGTGCCACTGTAGAAACTGTAGCGGAAAATATTGTAGATGGTATTATCTCGCCTTTATTTTATTTCTTTATCGGTGGACTACCACTCGCTGTACTTTACCGCATGAGCAATACCATGGACGCTATGATTGGCTATAAAAATGATAAATATCTTTATTTTGGCAGAACAGCTGCCCGCATTGATGATGTTTTAAATTTCATTCCTGCACGCATAACAGGGCTTTTATTAATAGTTGTAGCCTTTTATTCCAAATTAAATGCTAAAGGCGCTTTAAAAATGATGATGCGTGATGCTAAAAAACATCCTAGCCCTAATGGTGGTTATACAGAAGCTACAGTAGCTGGCGCACTAGATATTCGCCTAGGCGGTATAAACTATTATTTTGGTCGTCAATCTTTCCGAGCTTATATGGGCGAAGCTATCAATGAATTAAATGCTCGACATATTCAACAAACCATAAAATTAATGTACAATGTTTCTACTTTATTTTTAATTATTATGTGCATTGGTTATATCATAATCACAAAATATCAAGAACTTAGTCTCTAAATCATAAGTAGGTGAATAATAGATAATGCAAGATACTCAATATAAAAAAGGATTAGTAATCGTTCACACTGGAAACGGAAAAGGAAAAACTACAGCAGCTTTAGGGCTTGCAATTCGTGCATGGGGCGAAGGCTTAAAAGTTTTAATTCTCCAATTCATCAAAGGCAGTTGGAAATATGGCGAATTAAAAGCTTTAGCTAAATTTGCTCCAGATATCACAGTGAAACAATGCGGTGAAGGTTTTACTCGCCGAGGCAATACAGATATAAAAATCCATCAAGAAGCCGCTAAAAAAGCACTTCAAGAAGCAAAAATGGAAATGATAAGCAATAAATGGGATATGATTATCTTAGATGAAATAAATTATGCTATTGATTTTGATTTAGTCGATTTAAAAGATGTCTTAGATTTAATCGCTGAAAAACCTTCTGATTTACATCTCGTTATGACAGGACGAAATGCCAAAGAAGAAATCATTCAAAAGGCTAATTTAGTAACGGAAATGAAAGAAATCAAACACCCTTATAAAGAAGGCATCAAAGCCCAAAAAGGTATTGAATTTTAAATTTAAATAAAAATGCACTCCAAGGAAAAATTTTCCCATTGGAGTGCATTTTTTAATTTTTTATCTTACCCAAAATACGATTGCAAATAATAAATAATACAATCATATATAAGCATAAAATACCGATAGATAATATAGAAATCTCTTGATTATGTGTGATAGCACGCAACAAAGTCGATGTATGTGTCAGTGGCAAGGCTTCAATAAAATAATGCAGTAATAATGGCAATTTATCCGTAGAAAAAAATGTGCCACATAAAAATGACATCGGCAATAAAATATACGTATTAAATCTTGCCATATCTTCAAAAGTCTGTACTGTCATTGCTGCTGAAAAACCAATTTCAGCAAAGATGATACAATTTATAATCAATATAATTATAAATAATGGCGTAATCGCAAATTTCGCACCAAATAAATAAGCTAAAACAACGATAATCGCCGAAGAAATCATACCACGAAGCACGGCAGCCAAAATTTTTCCTGCTACAAAAGCTATTGGTCGAATAGGCGATACTAAATATTCCTCTAAAGATTTATGATATATACGTTCTGCATGTACAGGAGTCAAACTATTAAAAGCTATATTCATGGAATTTAAAGCCAAAATCCCTGGAACTAAAAAATCTAAATATGAACCAGTCCCTGTATTAATACTTCTACCTAATCCCCAGCCAAAAGCCACCATATATAAAATAGGTGCTACCATACGACTTAAGATGAATTTTATCATGCGATGTTTCAATACTACCCAGTCTCGCCAAAAAACAGTCCAAATATCATATAGCATAATCAGCTCACCGTCCTTCCTGTCAATTCTACGAAGACATCTTCTAAATTGGAATGACGTATAGTTGTCGCTACATCTAAAGTTCCAGCAAAATCAGTGCATTCTTTGCGTGAATTAAAGAATTTATACTCTCTAGACTCTTCGCTATCCCATTCTACAACATATTTGCCAATTTGCTCACAAAGAGCTTTTGGCGTATCCAATTTTATTAAACTACCTTTATTTAAAATAGCCACTCTATTGCATAGATTTTCTGCCTCTTCAATATAATGAGTAGTCAAAACTACAGTAACGCCATCTTTTGGCAATCGGCGTATTAAATCCCAAATGCGTCGGCGCACCTGTGGGTCTAAAGCTACCGTTGGCTCATCTAAAAATAAAATTTTAGGATTATGCATCAAAGCTCGCACAATCAATAAACGTCTTTTCATACCGCCAGATAGACTTTTTACCTTATCATTAACTCTATCTTGAAGCTCTACATAATTTAATAATTCTTCAATGCGAGCATGGCGCTGACTTTTGGGAATGTGATGTAATCTTCCATGTAATTCCATATTTTCCCAAACAGTCAAATCCTGATCAAAATTTATATGTTGTGGTACTACTCCTATATATTTTTTTACATTTAATTCATCGTTGAATATATCTTTTCCCTTATATAAAATTTCTCCAGCTGTAGGCTTTGTAAGCATAGTAAGCATGCGAATAGTTGTCGTCTTACCTGCTCCATTTGGCCCTAAAAGTCCAAAGATTTCACCTTCATCAATCGTCAAATTTAAATCTTTTACAGCCGTTTTTTCTATATTTTTACCTTGTTTATTCTTAGAAACAAAGTTTTTCTTTAGGGATTTTATTTCAAGCATATTTATTCCCCTTATTATATTAATTTTTAACTAAAGATACTGGAAAAATTATTTTATCTTCTGGATTTTGACAGTTTTGATACATCTTAGCATTCACACCAAATACTTTAGCTAAATTTTCTACATCAAGCACAGTATTAGGCTCACCTTGCTCAAATACATGTTTATCTTTCAAGATAACTATATCATCAGCATACATACGAGCATGATTTATATCGTGTAAGACCATAATCACTGTCATTTTTTCGCGTTTATTCAATTCATCTACTATCTGCATGACTTCTATTTGATGAGCAATATCTAAATAAGTAGTTGGCTCATCTAATAATAAAATCTTTGGCTGTTGAGCAAGTGCCATTGCAATCCATGTGCGCTGTCTTTCACCGCCAGATAAAGTGCTGACTAAGCGATGAGAAAAAGATGTAATATGTGTTTTTTCCATTGCTTCTTCAATAATTGCTTGCTCTTTTTTATTATTCAATGATTTAAACATAGAGCGATAAGGAAATCTGCCATAACTTACAAGCTCTTTTACCGTCAAATCTGTTGGTGTTGTCGCTCCCTGTGGTAATATTGCCATTTTCTTCGCTAGATTTTTTCTGGATAAATGCAAAATATTTTCTCCATCAATCAAGATTTCGCCTTTATATTGACGATTTAATCCTGAGATAGCTTTCAATAAAGTCGATTTACCACAACCGTTTGGCCCTATGATAGCTGTCTTTTTTTCAGCTTTAAAATCAATATTAATTCCATCTAAAATCAATTTATCATGTATTTTTATCATTAAATCAGATACTTTTAAATTAACCATATTAAAGCTCCTTTCTAAGTAAAAATAAAAAGAATGGAGCTCCCAATATCGCCATGAAAATTCCCACAGGCAATTCCAGTGGAGCAAAAGCTACACGGGCAAAAGTATCACTATAAGTAACTACAGCTATCCCCAAAAGTGCCGACGAAGGTATCAAGTAGCGATAATCTGAACCTACAAGCAAACGAGCTGTATGTGGCACTATAAGCCCTACAAAACCTAATAAACCAGCTACAGATACCGCGCTTGCTGCCAATAATGCTCCTATAGCAGTCAAATAAATGCGTGTTAATTCTACATTAACCCCTAGAGCCTTTGCTATATCATCACCCAATTGCAAAATATTCAAATGGCGTGAACCCAGCATTGCTAAAATAAATCCAATTAAAGCATAAGGCCAGATAATATCTACATGTGGCCATGAACGAGCCGATAAGCCCCCTACCATCCACATCAAAGCACCATGTATTCTATCACTATATAAAACTAAAATAGCGGAAATACCTGCACCTAAAAATGCTGATACTGCCACCCCTGCTAAAATAATACGCAATGGTCTTATACCATTTTTCCATGCTAATAAATAAATGCAAATAGCTGCAATCATAGCACCGACAAAAGCTATAGGCGTTATTAGATATTCCATAGCAGGAAATAATACAATCACTAAAATACCTGTAAGCCCTGCCCCTGAAGAAATCCCTATGATATGTGGATCAGCTAAAGGATTTTTCATCACAGCTTGTAAAATAGCTCCTGCCATAGCCAAATTCATGCCTACTAATCCTGCAACTATCGTTCTTGGCAATCTAATATTATATAAAATCTGTTGGTGAGGACTACTTACACCATCAATAAAAATATTTTTCAATTCACTTATTGGAATAGCTACTGCTCCACTTATTATACTGCATATAATGCCCGAGCAAGCTAAAATGGCGAATACTATCATCATTAGTATTCGCCATTTATTAATCGCTATGCCAAATTTTGTAGTTTGTAAAACTTCTTGTTTTTGCATAGTCATATCAATTCACCATCAATTAAATTTATCTGGATAAACAAGCTTAGCCATAGTTTCAACCGCTTCTGGATAATGAATGCCTGGACTTAGTAAAAATAATTCCTGTGGCAAGAAATACACTCTTTTTTCTTTTACTGCTGGAAGAGTCTGCCATGCTGGATTATTTTCTACATTCTCCATCATAGATTTCTTTATAGTTTCTAGTTTTCCCATACTTGTAACAAAGATAACATCTGGATTTGCTGATACTAATGTTTCCAAACTATATGGCGCAGAAGTTGGATTGCTTTCTAATGGAGTCAATCCCTTAGCAATATTTTCAAATTCCAAAATCTCTGCCGTTGAACCTGCAATACTACCTTCTAATTGTACAGTTACATTTTGAGCTGTACTATGTAGTATCGCTATGCGTTTATGTTCATTTGGCAATTTGGCTTTTATTTCTGCTATTTTATTATCCATATCTTGTATCAAAGTTTTTGCTTTATCTGGATTTCCTGCAATCTGCCCTAAAACATCTACAGTATGTTTTACTTGGTCATACGTACGCATTTCAAGAACAACTACAGGAATGCCATTTTCTTCAAACGTAGATACAAATTTATCATTCATACCCTTATAAGCAATTACTAAATCTGGTTGAGCTTCTATTACTTTCTCAATATTAATATTATAGACATTTCCTACTTGTGGTAGATTTTCATCTTCTTTAGGAATACCTGTTTTTGCTGATACCCTAGCCACTATTTTTCCATCAACAGCATGAAGTGGCTCTAAAAAAGATGCTGATAATGGTACTATTCTTTCTGGTTTTTTCGTCAAAACTACTTGTCTATCAGCATCATCTGTAATAGTTAAATAACTATCAGTTCCACTCGAAGCATTTTTTTCCTCTGTTTGACTACCACAACCAACTAATATTACTGAAAAACATATTACTAAAGCTAATATACAAAACAAACCATTTAATTTTTTCATAGTAACATTATCTAAGGCAATTAAATACCTTTACTCCTTCTAGTCAAAATAGTTGATAAATAATTTAATTTTTTATCTTTTTGAGCTTGTAAATCATTTATAATTTCTTCATCTGGAAGACCACAACGGCTTACAAGTACAGCATTATCCACCATATCATTTTCAGCTAAAGCATCTACTACTTCAGGATAATTTTTATAAACTTTCATCATTACCACATTATTAGAAACAGCTAAAGCTTTATCAATAGTTTCTTTATCAGCAGTTGCTGGAATTACACTGATGATATCATTGCCTTCAACTAAAGGATAACCTAATTTGCTACCAATCGCACAAAATGCTGGCACACCTGGGATAGTTTCAATATTTATATCTTTTTCTTTTGCTAAAAGACGATATACATAAATATATGTACTGTAAAACATTGGATCGCCTAATGTTAAAAATACTACATTTTTTCCAGCTTGTAATAAAGCTAAAATCTCTTCTTTATTTTTCTGCCATGCATCAGTAGTTTCAAAATTAACTACCATTGGAAAAACTTGATATACAATTTCAATATCATCTTTTAAATAAGGTTTAGCTATGCTTAAAGCCACGCTACCATCTTTTTTTTCTGTTTTTGGTGCAATGAGTACATCAGCTTTTTCAATAGCTTTAATAGCTTTCATTGTCAATAATTCTGGGTCTCCAGGACCTACACCAATACCATAAAAAGTTCCTGCCATGATTAAAAATCCTCCTGCATAAAAAGGTATGTGACAAAATTTGCCACATACCTTACTGTATTACATTTTGCATATTTTAGTAGAAACTAAATTACTTAATAAAATAATGCTCTTGTTTATTTTACACTTGCCATATAAAAGCGTCAAGCTTAGGCCACACGGCTTATTTATCTGCTTGCAACGCATCAAAAGCTTCATTTGCTCTATCCACAAATAATTGGCGAACATTTTCATTTTCACCTAAACCGTGAAGATAAGTATCCACTTTGAAACCTTCTTTTTCTAAAATAGATTTATGTGAATCTTCTTCTTCTCCTGCCATATCATTATTAGCATGGTCACCTGCTACCATCATAAGTGGCATCAAAGTTACATTTTTGATTTTCTTAGCTTTTAACTCTTCAATGACATCTTCTAATCTTGGATTACCTTCAACTGTATAAATCAAAACTTTACCATCATAAAGTTTATTTAAACGATCTTGCATTACAGCATAATATGCATTTGATGGATCTGGTGTACCATGAGCCATAACAAGTACTGCATCTTTTTTACCTAATTTAGGCATTTGAGATTCAAGTGCTTTCATAGCATCTTCTACATCATCTCTTTGATTTTCTTGTCCCATCCAATACATAAGAGGTGTACCAATAGTCATTTTCTTAAATTGAGTTTTGTAGATATCATAAACAGCTGTTTTATAAGTATATTCAATACCAGGAATAACATCTAAAGAAGTGAGTGCAATGCGATTATAGCCTTCAGCTTTTAGTTGTGCCAAAGCTTCTTCTGGAGTTGGGATATTAATACCTTCTTTAGCTTTAATGCGGTCAATAATAATATGTGAAGTAAATGCTAATACCACTTTAGTATTTGGATGTGCTTTTTGAATTTCATCTACAGTTGCTTCAATTGTTTTTGCACGAGTATCTTTAAAAGTAGTACCAAAACTCATCACTACAATAGCATCTTTATTTGGTGCCTTCATTAGCTGTTCATCTGTTGTATTATAAGTACGTAAACCAATTTCTGTTGCTTTTAATAAAGCTGGAGTTGCAGTCTTTACTTCAGAGCTCAACTCATAACCAGAAGCAAAAGATGTTGCAGATACGCCTGTTAAGGCTACACATGCCATAGATGCCATTAAAATTTTTTTCCATTTAGCTTTCATATCGTTCTTTCCTCTCTTAGCTGAGTTATCCCCTTTATCCTACAATTTTCTTTTAAGCTAGGTTAAAAGTCATAAAAAAAATGAACCTTCTGCGCGCTCAAAGGTTCATTTCTAGTATAAAAAATCTCTACATGGAATTATACCGATGTAGAGATAGCCTTATACTGTAATAAATCTCCTACCTATCTCTCGCAGGTCATAACGGTGATTGACAAATAGGCAGTTCTTCTGACTCAAGTTCATCGCTTCTTCAAGCCTTCCCAAGAAAATCTCAGTGACATATTTTTGAAGTCGCTCACTTTCACAGCGGCGGGACCGTAGTAGCTTTTACTACTTTCTCTATTAAGTCCTAGGGACACCTATTCCACTCAATATAAATTATAAATAAAATTAATTAAAAAATTAATTCTATTTTTACCATAACATTTAGTAATAGATATGTCAAGTTATTATTGTGGCTTTTGTACTATCGTTTCTGTCGCTAAACCAAATTTAGTTATGCCAATAGCCTTGAATTTATCTAATAAAGCCATCATTTTACCATAATCAATGCTCTCATCAGCACGAATAACTACAGCAAAATTATTATTTTCTTCATATTTTTCTTTTGCACCTTGAAGTAATGTATCTTCATCTATCAATTTATTTTCTAAATACAAAGTGCCATCAGCTTTCATCGTAACTAAATAATTAACATTTGTCTGACTTTGGGCATTTTGCACTTTAGGCATATTTACAGGAATAGTTTTTAAATCCACCATGTATAGCGTGCTGAGCATAAAAAATACCAATAAGAAAAACATAATATCAATCATTGGTATAATCATGACTTCAGGCTTAGAAAACGCTCTTCTATCTTTTAAACGCATTGTTATTCACCTCTAGTTATATAACCTTCAATTAGTGAAAAAGCCTGTTCCATATCAGTTACGATACGGTCTATTCTCTGCACAAAATATGCATGAATAGCCAAAGAAACAATCGCTACACAAAGTCCTGTAGCTGTTGCAATTAAAGCTTCACCTACACCCCCGGTGATAGCAATAGCTTGACCTTCTTCTAAATTAAATACGCTAAAAGCTGAAATCATACCAATTATTGTCCCCAATAAACCTAATAAAGGAGCCATAGTAACAATTACATTTAAATAATAAAGTCTTTCTCTAAATTTAGAAATACTTATCCCTGATTGAACTTCCAACAACATCATCAAATTAATATTTTTATTTTGCATTTTATTGAAAGCAAAATCGACTAAAGAAGCTAAATCCCCCTTGCTATTTTGTGCTAAATTTCTAGCTTCTTCAATTTTATTATTAATCATCAATTTATAAAAATTTTGTGCAAAAGCTCTTCCTGAATCAGCTTTCATAAAATATAATAAGCGTTCTATACCAATAGTGATAATAAAAATTGAGCATATTAATAATATGTACATTACTAATCCGCCCTTATGAAAATACTCTACACCTTGCATCAATAAGTCCATGAAAAGACCTCCTATAAAAATCTCACTTCTTGTATTATAATTTATTCATACTAATAATAAGCTTATCAAATATAGCTGTCAAACCTAAAATCAAAAAACTTAACAATTAAGGAAGTGCTTTTATGTTTACTACAAAAATCCAAGTCGCTCATCATGATATGCAGGATTTTATTTCTAATTATCAAGACATAGACAAATTTTTGACTTATTGCCAACAATGTAATAATTATAATCATAAATGGTCTTGTCCACCACTTAGCTTTAATCCTAAAACTTATTTGAGCCAATATAAATCTATTTATTTAGTAGCTGTACAAATAAATTACAGTGAAGATACTATAAATAGCTTAACTACTAAAGAAGAAATTAGTACATTTACTCGCAAAACTTTGCGCAAACTAAAAAATGAAATAGCTACTGCTCTATTGAGTTTAGAAAATGATAATACAATTTCCCTATCTTCTGGTGGCTGTAGTTACTGTTGCAAATGCAGTAGAACTGTTAATCAACCTTGTAAAAAACCAGATAAAATGCGTCATTCTCTTGATTCTTTTGGCGTAGATTTAGGAAAAGTAATGGAAGATATATTTAATATAAAATTACTTTGGGGCTTAGATAAATTACCAAAATATCACGTATTAATTCATGCTTTAATCTCTAACGAAACTATTTCTGCTACAACTATATCTGACATAATAAGCAAAAACAGCGTATAACTATAATAGTTATACGCTGTTGTTTTAAAAAATATTCTTTCCCCCTCAGTTAAGGGAAAATATATAAAGTTATGGGGGAAAGAGAGAGAGTTAACAAATTATTTTAATTTCCACATAATGTCGGAAAGCATGAGCTGATCTTTAAATTTATCCATATCTAAATCTTTAGTGATATGAACGAATTCAATACCCATCATATTAGCCCAATCGCGAAGTTGTTCAGCAGTTACAGTGTAGCTGATAACACTATGATGTGCGCCACCTGCTAAAATCCAAGCTTCACCAGCTTCTTCAAGGCTTGGCATTGGTTTCCACATTACACGAGCTACAGGAAGATTTGGCATTGGCATAATAGGTTTTACGCATTCTACATCGTTAACGATAAGACGCATTCTACCACCCATATCTACAAGAGTAGCTACAATAGCACTGCCTGCTTTACCTTCAAATACAAGACGAGCTGGAGCATCTTTGCCACCAATTCCAAGTTCATGAACTTCAATTTTTGGAGTTCCTTCTGCAACGCTAGGGCAAACTTCAAGCATATGTGCACCAAGGTTATAGCTATCTTCGCCATCTTTACCGAAATGATAAGTGTAGTCTTCCATTAAAGCAGTACCTTTATCAATGCCCTGTGCCATAGTTTTCATAACTGCAGTGAGACAAGCAATTTTCCAATCGCCTTCTGGACCGAAACCATATCCTTGACCAGTTAAATCTTGAGTTGCAAGACCTGGAAGTTGATCCATACCATAAAGATCTTCAAATGTATTTACAAAACCATCTGCTTTGTTATCTTCTAAGAATTTTTTGATAGCAACTTCAACTTTTGCTTGATAACGTACAGATGCAATGTTATCTGTATTCATTTCATATTTAGTTTGATATTCAGCAACTTGAGCATCAATTTGTTCTTCAGTTACTGCGTTGATGTACTGTACTAAATCTCCTACTGCATGAGTATTTACAGACCAACCAAATTTGATTTCTGCTTCTACTTTATCGCCTTCAGTAACAGCAACATTTCTCATGTTATCGCCAAAGCGAATAACTTTTAAATCAGCACTAGCGATTACGCCAATTGCAGTACGCATCCAAGTTGCGATTTTGTTTTGAACAGCTTCTGTTTCCCAATAACCAACAACAATTTTACGAGCAAGACGCATACGAGTACCAATGAAACCATGTTCACGGTCACCATGTGCAGACTGATTTAAGTTCATGAAATCCATATCGATTTCTTCATTTGGAATTTCTCTATTATATTGTGTATGAAGGTGAAGATATGGTTTTTGTAATTTTTTAAGACCTCTAATCCACATTTTGGATGGGGAGAAAGTATGCATCCATGTGATAATACCAGCACAAGTATCATCATAGTTTGCATCCATTACAAATCTGTCGATTACTTCAGTAGTAGTACCTACAGCTTTAAATTCAATTTTTGCAGGAAGTTTGCCAGAAGCATTTAAGCCTTCTACCATTTTTTTAGCGTCTTCTTCAACAGCTTTTAAAGCTTCTGGGCCATATAAGAACTGGCTACCTACGATAAACCAAAATTTGTAGTCTTGTAATTTTTTCATAAAAAAACAACTTCTTTCCTTAAAAATATAACTTATATTATTACTTGCAAATAATTCTATTATAATCTGTTGTATATTTAATATTACCATTTGTTTGAAAATTGTAATATATAATTGTCATACAACATGGTTTTATTATAGCATGTATGTTATACAAATTTCAATAGGCAAAAACATAAAATTTATAAAAATTTTTTCAATCTTTCCAACAATTCCACTATATAAATAATTTTTATAGTTATCTTTATCTATATAAAGGAAATTATTTTTTGCCAATCTTTTTCCTAAATAAAAAAATTCAAAAAAATTTAAAATTATTTGCAATAAGCACTTGTCAAATAAAAAAAACTATAGTACAATTCTTTTTGTCAACATATCATACAACTTCGTTAAATTGTTTAAATTAGTATGATATTTATAATTGTCTGTTAATTCTATAATAAAGAAAAGGTAGGTTTTATCTCATGTCCACAGCTATTGACACTGAAGCGCTTCAACAAAGTAAACGTATGCGCAAATTAGTATCTGTTGCAGCCGGTATGGCTGGTTTGTTGTTTGGTCTTGATATTGGGGTAATCGCTGGTGCATTGCCATTCATTACAGACCAATTATCACTCACAAGCCAAATGCAAGAATGGATCGTAAGTTCTATGATGTTTGGTGCGGCTATTGGTTCTATTATTACTTTATGGATTTCATCTAAATTAGGTCGTAAAAAATCTATTTTAACAGCAGGTCTCTTATTTATTATTGGTTGTTTTGGTTCTTCATTCGCTCCTAATTATGAAATTTTATTAATCTCTCGTATAATCTTAGGTTTCTCCATTGGGGTTGCTTCTTATGTAGCACCACTTTATCTTTCTGAAATGAGTGAAAAAGAACATCGTGGTCGTTTGATTTCCATGTATCAGCTCATGATTAACTTCGGTATCGTTATTGCATTTATCTCTGATACACTTCTTGCTCCAACAGAAAGCTGGAGACTTATGCTTGGTATCATCAGTATCCCTGCATTCTTATTAATAATTGCTGTTGCTAAATTACCAGATAGCCCACGTTGGCTCGCTTCTAAAGGTTTTACAACTGAAGCTCAAAAAGTACTTAACGTTCTTCGTGGTAACAAAGAAAAAGCTCATGAAGAACTCCAAGATATCACAGATAGCTTAAAAGTTAAACAAGCTGGTTTCTCTTTATTCAGAGCAAATAAAAATGTTCGTCGTGTTGTTTTCCTTGGTATGTTCTTACAGTTCATGCAACAATTCACTGGTCAGAACATCATCATGTATTATGCTCCAAAAATCTTCAGTCTTGCTGGTTTTGAAAGTCATACAGACCAAATGTTTGCTACTATCTTAGATGGTATGACATTCGTTATCTTCACTTGGATTTCCATGCAGTTCATCGATAAAACTGGTCGTAAAATCGCACTTAAAATTGGTTTCGGTATCATGGCTTTAGCTCTTATCGTTCTTGGCTGGTGCCTCATGCAGTTTGAAGGCGGAAATACAGCTCAATGGATTTCTTACACTGCTGTTGGTATGACAATTCTTTCCATCGCTGGTTATGCTATGAGTGCTGCACCTGTTATCTGGATTTTATGCTCTGAAATTCAACCTCTTAAGAGCCGTGACTTCGGTATAGCTTGCTCTACTACTACAAACTGGGTATCTAATATGATTATCGGTGCTACATTCCTTTCCCTTCTCGAAGGTATTGGTTCCGCTCAAACATTCTGGTTATATGGTATTTTGAACGTAATCTTCATTTTCTGCACAATCTACATTGTTCCAGAAACAAAAGGTGTTTCTCTTGAAAAAATTGAAAGCAATCTTATGGAAGGTAAAAAACTTCGCGATATTGGTTGCTAATGTTGCTAATAATGAGATAAGTTCAAGGAGGAAAATATTATGTTAATTACAATAGGTCGTCAATATGGTGCTGGCGGACGCGAAGTAGCAGAAATTCTAGCTAAAGAACTTCAAATCCCTCTTTATGATAGAAAATTAGTTGCTTTGATTGCTGAACATCTTGAAAAAGGTTGTAAATTAGAAGAATTAAATCTCACTTATACTAATCTTTATGGTGATGAATCTCCATATGAACATATCTTTGATAATGTTGTTCAAAATGATGATATGTTTATGTTTAAACCTCAATCTAACGCTATAAAACAATTAGCTGATTATTATAAATCTGGTATTTTTGTAGGTCGTTGTGCTAATTATATCTTAAATGACTATAATGCTTATAGCTTCTTTATCGTTGCTGACGATGATTTCAGAACTACTAGAGGTCAACTTGTTTATCATAAATCCTTATCTGAATTAAAAAAAGAAGACCAAAAACGTGCTTCTTACTATAATTACTATACAGGACTTAACTGGGGCGAACCTAAAGATTATGATTTAATAATCAATGTAGCTCGTACAGGCATTGAAGGTGCTGTAAAAGTTATTAAAGAATATGTTGCTAATAATCCTAAATAATCTTGCTTGACATCAACACTTCTTTTATGTTAAAGTATCACATCTTTTTCATAAAAGGAGTGTTTTTTTATGCCTTATGGTGTCCTAACTGATATTTTTTGTATTATTCTTGGAGGTATTATCGGTCCTAATTTGAATATTAAAATTACCAAATGCGAGCGTAAAGCCCCTAAATTTATTTATGGGGATATAAGCTCGCT
>OGJX01000144.1_pt1 | contig 86339 bp, 113 predicted proteins | sample 1572381 | NCBI WGS metagenome assembly OGJX01 (sample SAMEA2582085, study PRJEB24529) | metagenome | biome: Human gut stool | place: China | collected 2011
CTCTCTTATTCTCCTTTGGCTGCTTTAGAGCTTTATGTTAAAAAAACTAACTGATAGATTTACAAAATAACAAAGCATGATTGAACTGAATAAGATATATAATGAAGACTGCCTCGAAGGGATGAAACGTATTCCTGACGGAAGTGTGGATTGCATCGTGTGCGATTTGCCGTATGGTGTCCTCAATAAGCAGAGTGAAGGAGGAGGATGGGATAGTATTATTCCACTTGATTCTTTATGGAAGCAATATCTTCGTATCAGTAAGCCCAATGCGGCTATAATATTGTTCGGACAGGGTATGTTCACGGCAAGACTGATGATGAGCAATGAAAAGATGTGGCGCTATAATATCACGTGGGATAAATGCCGTACAACAGGCTTCTTGAACGCAAAGAAGATGCCATTAAAGCAAACGGAGATCATTTCCGTTTTCTACAACGGACATCCGACCTATCATCCACAAATGCGTAAATGTCTTCCACATGAACGCAATCACAGCAGAGGAAAGCAAGAGAAAGAGCAAACTAACAGATGCTACGGAAACTTTGGCAAAGCGAAGGATATGATAACTGACGAAAAATACCCAACTGATATTGTCGTATTTCAGAGGAATATTCACAACAGCTTCCACCCCACTCAAAAGCCCGTGGCTCTTATTCAGTACCTCATTCGTACCTACTCCAACGAGGGAGATTTAGTGCTCGATAACTGTTCTGGAAGTGGCACTACTGCAATATCGTGTATAAAAGAAAAAAGGAATTTTATATGTTTTGAGAAAGATGAAACATATTGGAAAAAATCTGTTGAAAGAGTGGAAAACGAGCAACAACAATTAACTTTGTTTTAATATGAAACATATAGATTTGACAGGTCAAAGATATGGGAAATTGGTAGTTTTATCACAATTACCAAAAGAAGGTAAATATTACATATATTTGTGTAAGTGTGATTGTGGTAATACTATTGAAGTGAAAGCAGAAAATCTTAAGAGTGGTAAAGTAAAAAGTTGCGGATGTTTGAAAAATGCTCCTGCAAGGAATAGACTTCCAGACAGAAAGGACGCTATTCTTCGCAGAGAGTATTCTTCCATTAAAAAGCGAAACAGAAAGTTTACTGATTACGATAATGTAATTAGTTATGATGAATACAAATCTATTGTTAATGCACCTTGCAATTTCTGCGGATGTGTTGGTTCTCGTTCAATAAATGACAGGTTGAGGTCAAGGGGAAAAACACATATCTGTTCAAATGAGGTAATACACATAAATGGAATTGATAGGATTAATTCATCGAAAGGCTATATAAGTGGGAATTGTATATCGTGTTGTACTACTTGCAATTATGCGAAGAACACTATGTCAATAGAACAATTCAAAACATGGATTAGACGAGTTTATGAACACTATTGTAAATAGCACCACCGCCATTGCTTGTATAAAAGAGAAGCGCAACTTCATCGGCTTCGAGCTCAACAAGGAGTATTACGACAAGGCTTGCAAGCGCATCAAGTTGGAGCAAGCGCAGCTCACGCTGTTCTGAATCGCGGACAACACACAATGGTATTGATAGAATACAACTGAACTCATAGTATATATACCCGCAAGCCTCCGGTGTATCCACATGGCAGCCGAATAGCAGAGCCGTGTAGGGCCGGACGGCTTGCTTTCCTAAAAACGCATCACATGAAGAAATTCAAGAACAACAATGACATCCCTTTCGAGAGGCAGATGCTACCCATAATACGGTCATACGACCAACTCAGAAGCCTCGTACAGGAGCTCAGAGAGGAGAACATCCAACTCCAGAAGGAAAGGGATCTCGCAGAGAGATGCCGCAGGGATTTCCAAAGCGAGAACTCAAAGCTGAAAAAGAAAGTCCAGTTCCTTGAAAAGATACAACACAGGGAAGCGGAAAAACAGGCTGCAGAAGACATGAAAAAAACTCCATAACAGCAGTCCTTCGCACAACGGATGAAAAATCTTTTTTTCGGGAAAAAGCTAATAACCTAAATTAGGATATTAGGTTTTTTAGAACCTAAAATGCTAAATTAGCATATGAGAAAAATAACCCTGACATCCCAACACGCAAGCCTCTTGAGGAAAGTACCTGAAGAACACCTCGGAGACATACTTCTTGCAATAACGCAATTCCTTGAAGGTCAGCAAGATATAACGTTTTCAGACCCTCTTTCAGACATCGTTTTTACGGCTCTCACTATGGACGCAAAAACCGAAGACAGAAGGAAATATACATCGGCGGAAAACGGCAGAAAACATACAAAAAACCTAATTTCAAAAATAGGTTCTGAAAAACCTAATTCTGAAAATAGGTTCAAAGAAAAAGAATCACACAATAATGATAATATATTTATTAAAGATGTAAATATAGATAATGGGAATTATACTATCCAGGATGATAATAATATACAGGATAATATACAAGACTTATCTGTAGATAATATAATTCAAGAAAAAACCAACATAAATGTTGGTAAAAAAGAAGTTCTTTTTTCGGAAGAAAACGAGAAGAAACCAAGCAAAGAAGACATCGACTTCGACATGCTCCGGCTCTATTTCAACTCCAAGATGAAAGGACAGGCCATACGTCCCGTAAAGACAATGACCGACGTCAGAAAAAGGGCAGTTTCGGCGCGCGCGCGTATGCACGGGAAACAGAGCATCCAGACCGCCATCGACAAGGCGGCGGCTTCCGACTTCCTCAACGGACACAACAACCGCAACTGGGTGGCCGACTTCAACTGGATATTCCAGGAGAACCGCTTCGTGGATATACTTGAGGGGAAATATGACAACAATAAACAGCAAAGCTATGCAACAGGACAGAACAACGGATATGCCTGCCGTGACGAACAGCGGGAGGCGGAAAGACAACGGCGTCTTGAAGGTTACGCCGAAATCATCAGAGAAGGTCTCGAAGACGCTGCAAGCGATCCTCGGGCGCTGGCCAACAGGCTCGGAACTTCTGGCGACTTTCCACGTGACACGCCAGGCACAGATTGCATCGAACCCTTTTAGATGCCATTTCTCCAACGCACCCACACTCGCACAGGTGACACGGCTCTACGGAGAAGGACTCACAAGAGGATGGCTCACGGCACAGCTTGTAAACCTCTCGGAGTTCAGCGGGGCGAGAGACAAGATAAACGATATGCAGCTGCGTGAACTGGTGCAGCTCGTAATCTCTGACAAGTATTTCCTCAACATGGCGGAGATAATGCTCTTCTGCCACCGGTTCAAGACCGGCAGATACGAGAAGCTCTACGGCACGGTAGACCCAATGGCGATAATGCGCTCTCTCCGGGAGTTCCTGTACGAACGCAACGACGCCTTCCACGAGAAGGAACAGAAGGCGCTCGACGAGAAGATGCGCAGGGACAGTCTCAACGCCGTGAGCTATCGGGAATATCTCGAACGAAAAAAAATGAAAGACGAATGTAAAATCACTGACTGATATGGAAGACAAGACAAGGGAAATGGCGGAGGCTTTCGCCGACAGGATAGACGACGGGCAGCGCACCGCAAGGCAATGCGCAGTGCTCGCATACATGAAAGGGGCTGAAGGAAGGGCAAAGGCGGCTTGGCATCCTGCCGATGAGCTGCCGGAACATCCGGAAAAGGGCATCGTGATTGTCACGAAGGTAAGACGGCGCTTCGTACACGCGACATTCAACGGAGTGGAGCCCTGGAACGCCAAAATCAAGAACATCAACGCCTGGAAGTGGGCATACAAGGAGGATTTGCTATGAAATATCGCCGTAGAGGCTGCTACGATTGCCTGTGGCGCGATGAACCGCACAATGTGGGCAATTGTCCCACCCCTGACGAGAAATGCGGCGAGAAGTGCCCAAAATGGGAGTGGAGATATGAATGAACTTTTAAAACAAGACAAAATGGAAAAAATCACAAGAAAGACAGGAACGTTCTTCGTCTGCACAGTGGCATACGAGAACGTGGAAGCAAAGAAAGTAAAAGAGCCTTATGTAATCGACGCACAGAGCTTCGCAGAGGCCGAAGCAAAGGTCCTCGGAGAAATGGACGGGTTCCACGACGTCGAGATGGCCGACATCAGCAGGGCGCAGTTCTCGGAGATATTCTCCGTGCAGAGTGACGAAGACATGAAATACTACAGGGTGAAGATAAACATTGTCGCACCCGACGAACGCACAGGAAAGGACAGGAAACAGACGATGTGTTTCCTCGTCATGGGAACTTCCACGAGAAACGCACAGACGAACTTCGACGAGGCAATGAGGGATACGCAGGTTGACTTCTCGGTCGAAGCGATAATTGAAACCAAAATCGTCACGGTCCTCTGATATGACGCAGCGTGAAAGGAACATAATACAGATAATCCTCAAAATGGAAGACAGTGAGCTCTGCCAGGTCCTTGACCTGGCAAAAGCGGTGTCTTCTCCCGATGCGAGGAACATGATCAACAGAATATTGGAGAAGAGAAACAATGGCAACTAAAAAACAGACAGAAAAGGCTGAACTGGCGGCGCAGCAGGAACAGAAGAATGAAACAGCCGCGATGGAACTTTACAACAGACTCCGCAAAGTGCCGCAGGAGGCACTGAAGAATATACAGGCAGGACGTCTGAAAGGCATGAGTGACATCAACCCGATGTGGAGAATACAGATGATGACTGAAGCGTTCGGGACCTGCGGCTTCGGATGGAAATACGAAATCGTGAAGCAATGGGCTGAAACCTACGGAAATGAGACAAAGGTGTTCTGTAACATCAATCTCTTCGTCATGGTTGAAGGCCACTGGTCTGATCCGATACCTGGAACTGGAGGTTCCGCCGTGGTCAGCTCGGAGCGTAACGGTGTCTATGTCAACGACGAGGCTTACAAGATGGCGCTCACCGACGCTCTCTCGGTGGCGATGAAGGCGCTTGGCGTAGGTGCTGACGTCTACTACTCCAAAGGGGCACAGATAGTGGACTCTTCCACTAAATACAACATGAACGAGCAGCTGGCAATGGGGCAGGTGCAGCCATCACAGCAGACTCCACAGGAACAGCCGGCGAAGAACAGAAACAGCATAAACCCAAACGACATCTTCCAGGCACAGGAGTTCCTTGCCAAGGCAACCACAAAGGAACAGCTGAAATGGATTTACGTCACTTTCGCACCATTGCAGAAGGACCCTACTTTCATGGGATTGTGCACCCAGAAAAAGAAGGAACTGAAAATCGGATGAAAACTTTAGCATATTCTCATAACACGTTGTAAACAAATGATATAATGGAAAAGGAAAATCCTACGGAAGGTAACATCTCTCTGGCTGACTCCGGGGTGTTTTTTGACCAGTCGCAACACCGTTATTTCCTCGGGGGGAAAGAGTTGTCGGGTGTTACGTCTACACTCATAAAAAGAGCGTTCCCTTCCACTTACGACAACATTCCGCAGGCTGTGCTTGACGCTGCGGCTCAGAGGGGGTCGGTGGTACATGCGTCGATTGAAATGTTCAACGGCATCTTCGACGGAGACGACTCGATGTTCCCTGCCGACGACTGGACGCCGGAACTGAGGTCTTACGTCGGAATGGTAAAGACCAACGGACTCAGATGTCTGGCTTCTGAATACATCGTCACCGACTTTAAGGACTACGCTTCGGCAATCGACGGGGTGTATGCGGACTCCGACGGAGGGATTGTGTTGGTTGACTACAAGACCACCTCGCAGCTCTACTACGAGAGTGTGGCGCTGCAGCTCTCAATCTATGCCCGCTTCTTCGAGATGGTGAACCGCGGACTAAAGGTCAAGTCCATAGCCTGCATGTGGCTAAGAGGCGACAAGGGCAGGTATGTGGAACTGGGCAGGGTAAGCGACGGAGTGCTCGATGAACTCATCCGTGCCGACCTTAACGAGGACCTGTCTTATTCCTACACTCCTGAAATACCGGGCGACTTCTACGCTCTTGAACAGGAGTTCGTGGAGCTCTCGCGGAAGATCGGAGGATTGCAGGAACGGCAGACTGCCGTGAAGGACAAGATCCTGGCGCTCATGCGGCAGAACAACGCCAAGTCTTACAAGACGGCGGCAGGCTCTTTCACTTACGTCCCCCCTACAACGGGGAAGAAATTCGATTCGGCCAAGTTGAAGGAGGATGACCCTGACCTCTACGACAAGTATGCCAAGGAAAGTACAATCGCTGCATCCCTGAGAATTAAACTTAAAAAATAAAAACTTGAAAAAATGGATATACAAGGAAAAATCATCGCGGTGCTGGAGACTCGCTCCGGCGTTTCCGCAACCGGCACACAGTGGCAGGTAGCCTCTTATGTACTTGAAACTGACGGTATGTACCCAAAGAAAATGGTGTTTGAGGTCTACGGCCCTGACCGCATAGCGCAGATGAACATCCGGCAGGGGGAGGAACTGAAGGTGTATTTCGATGTGGATGCACATGAATGGAACGGCAAATGGTTCAATTCCATAAAGGCATGGAAGGTGGAACGTCCCGGAGCAGGACAGACACAACAACCGGTACCACAGCAGACGGCGTTCCCAGAAGCTGCGGCGGCTCCGGCGGCAATGCAGCAGCCACCGCAGAGCGGAGACGACGACCTGCCATTTTGACGAGACGGCGGACATGGTGATACGAATAGCCGAAAAGTATGGTATACGACTTGTCAGACTGTCTTGAACGTGAACAGTTCACCGCCAGAGTGGAGTACCTCATGGGGAAATCTTCCCCTGGGGGAAACACTTTCCGGGTGGAACTTACGGAGAAGAAGCAGCGCACGTTGGCGCAGAACGCATATCTGCATTGCGCCATGGCTTATTTCGCATTGCAGATCGGACTGCCGACGCAGGAGGTCAAGGAGGTGTATTTCAAGGCAGTGTGCAATCCCGACCTGTTCCAGCGAACAAGGTTTGACAATATCCTGGGATGCGAACGTACCTTCATGAGGTCTTCCAAGGATCTCACCAAGGAGGAGATGACCACGGCAATCGACAGGTTCCTCAAATTCGCATCCGAAAAGGCAGGGATATACATTCCGCCGTCCGACGAATATATCGCAGTGCAGAGGATGCAGCACGAAGTGGAACGAAACAGCAGATATTTATGAACAGAAAACACAACAGGAACTTTCTCGACATCCTCACGGAGGAGGAGAAGGTGTATTATACGAACTACAAATCGGGGGGACTCGTCACTTCGTATGATGTGAAGATGCAGAACTCGATTTGCAGAAAACAGAAAAGATACAAGAAGGAAAAGGAATGGGCGGAAAGGATGGCCTATGACATAGCAATCGACTTCGGTGTTTCCGCCGGACTTGTCTCTGATGTTCTCTACTCTGCAATGGTGTGGGGAGAAACGATAAAATAATATATTGAATCTTTCATGATGCAGAAAGTTATCTATTGGCACAGAAGACTGAGCCAAAACGCTTTGGATAAAATCAAGCGGCGCTTTCACATCACCGGCACTACGGTAAACGGAGAGAGCATCGCTACCATCGACGATGGTGATGAAGAAGCATTCCGGAAATGCATCGACGGAGGCTTCTTTATAGTGAGAAACAAAACAATAAAACTTTAATTTCTATGACAGAACAGACAATTACATTCACTCCCTCTGCCTCATTGCGCAAGGGTCTGAAACTGATAGCAAAGGGCATCTGGCTGACCATCGGCTCCATCGGCAGGCTGCTCGATACCTGTATAAGGCGCTTCCCATACGTATGGATTGTAACGATTCTGATTGCTTCGGTAATCATAGCCCACGTCAACATCGGCAAGGCGAGGGCTGAAAGAGACCGCCTCAACAAACAGAACTATGAACTGACACAGAAGGTAGAAAAACTCTCATACGGAAAATACGATGGAAAATAAAGACTGCAACATAAAGGTTGACATACGTAAGCCGAAAAAAAAAGTGCTGAAGGTCAGCACAAGTAATCAGTTGTCGCAGGCTCGCTTCACGCGCCGAAGACAACACACAGAGCTAATCGCAAAGCGAATCAACTATCAGAAAGCTTGCGACAGTGTAGGCTGCCTCCTGTTCCTCGTCAACGACCAGGCAGGCTTCGCCATCTTTGATGCAATGGATAGGCTGAAACGCTCACCTCTCTACAAGCAGAAGGTGAAGCAACTGGCAAACAAGGCGAGCAAGGCATACGACCTGTATGAGAAGACACGCCGCTCCATGTTCCTAAACAAGGACGTGGAGGAGCTGAACTACATCCTGCAGGACAAATACCAGGACTGGTTGCAGAAACATGTCAATATGCTCCGTTTCGCAGCGTACAACGTGCTTACCCGGCTACAGGTGCCTGAACGTGAAGCCATCTCCTATGCCATCGCAGCCTACGGTGTCCTCTATCTCGCTGAGACGACCTTCGACATGCAGTTCGAAGCGCAGAGAATCCTGTACGGTGTAGATGTACGTAAGGAATATGCCTTCGCTTCCATGCACGGCATCAAGCGGACGTGGAATGATCTCCTTGCATATCTCGTCCCGGAAGACGTGACAAGGGCGGTCAGCGATGACCATGATTTCCGCCTTGCAATGGAAATCCTCACCAAGAAGGCTTCGGATGTTGACGTCCTCAACGACATAGCCGGAGAGGTGATAGTCGAGAACAAGGAAAAGCTGCTCGCCAATGCCAGTAGCGACGAAGTAAGAGAATACATCGAAAAGGAATACATCGAAAAACTACAGGAACAATGACAACACTACTAATTTTCATCATCGTCTGCCTCTTGGTCGCAGACATAATTATCCTTGTCTCCCTCAACCGCATTATGAGGGAGAACGAAATACAGAAGGAGAAATACACCAAAATGGAAAAGCGCCTCACCGACAAGCTTTATGAGTCTGCCGGAATCATCCAGGCACTGCAAAGACACATCAACGGAATAAAATAAAAGCTTATGATAACATACAGACTCAACCAGCTTCCTCCCGAATACGGACTGATGGGTGTCGAACGAACCTTGATATGCCGATTGTTGGAAGCAGGGTTCAAGGTAAAATTCCTGTATGAGGCAGGAGAAATACAGGTAAGAGGCAAAGCATTTCATTTCTGCGAATGTGAAATCACTTTCCTTGAACTCCTCGACCTCATCAAGTTCATCAACTTTGTCGGCAAGATTACAATCGACCTTAGCAGCATTACAATGCTCGAAGCCGAGCTGAAAAGTTACCACAAATATCCAGAACATCCAGACGTCCCAGACCGTCTAAAAGATTAACACTATGAAACTATACAGATTTATGTCCAGGCAGGAGTATAAAGCTCTCGCAATGGGCAAGACGATAGTCAGCAGTGTTGACCACGCGAAGAGAGGCTTTAAATCTACAGCCAAAGGCATCTGTTTCGGCATCGGAGACTATGAGCAGGCAAAGAAAGACTTCCGTCATCTTAATGGCATTGTGGTGCCACATTATCTTGTCGTCTTCGATAAACCCGATACTCTGACATTCACTAAGTGTCAAGGACGATACACTGATTGGGAAAAGTTCGACAGACTATATTCCAAAAATCCCGAGGCATGTCCTCTTGGAGCAGAGCCGATGAAGATGTGTGACGAGTATTGCACACCGTACTATTCCTTGAACGACATTGTGGAGACCTACGAAGTGTACCAAATTATAAGAACATTCAATAACCTTGAAACAGTAAGAAGAATATGAAAAGATACATTATCAAAAATGCGGATGGAAGCGAGCAAAGCGAAATGCAAGCCATCCACAAATCACACAAAGAAGCCGGGGAAACCTTGATGGACTACATTTGCAACCACAACGAGGATTTGGATGTGGATGATGATGATTATTTGACACCCTTTGATTTCTTGCTTGAAGAAGTTGAAGTAACAGAGGTGAACGAGATTATCACCGATTTTGAAACGGCACGTGAATGCCTTGGCGGCAAGCCGAACATGGATTTCACCGTTACCCCAAAGGTGGTATCACGCAATGCGGTAAGGCTTGAAGATGTTACAAGGCTTGTGCAATCCCTTAACCCAAACCACATTGAAGCGTTGATTGCCTTGAACGAGTTGTTCACCATCGCACAGGCATGGAACAAGGAAGATGGATTTGTACCCGATTTCTCGGATTGGGAACAAGAAAAGTGGTTCCCTTGGTTCGAGTATGACAAGGATGCTGCGGGGTTCGTGTGTACGGTTACGTGTAACGCGCCTTCGTATGCGGATGCGTATATCGGTTCTCGGCTTTGCTTCAAATCGTCCGCGCGCGCCGCGCAATTCGGCAAGCAATTCGCCGACCTTTACAACAAGGTTTTCTTGTAAAGCTGTAAAAAAAAAATAATACACTATTTGACGAACAATGAATATAGGATTGGTAGACGTAGACTCCCACGCTATACGCAAGCAATTCGGTTCGACAATATATCCCAACCTCGCCTTGTGCAAGATTGCAGCTTATCACAAAGCGAAAGGTGACAATGTAGAATGGGCAGATATGTTCGGGGATTATGATATTCTCTATAAGAGCAAGATTTTCAACTTCTCTCCCGATGATAGCTATGCGTATCGTGCCAAGACCATCATTAAGGGAGGAACTGGTTATGATATACATAGCCAGCTTCCCGAGGAAATAGACAGGATGAAACCTGACTATTCGATATATCCCACCGTTCCTGATGATACTGCATACGGATTCCTCACAAGGGGTTGCCCGAACAAATGCAAATGGTGTGTGGTCCCTCGCAAGGAAGGCGCAATAAGGCCATATATGGACATTGACGAGATAACAACACCGACAAGACGAAAAATCGTTCTCATGGATAACAATATCCTTGCAGCTGGAGACTACTGCTTGGAGCAGTTTCACAAGATACTCGACAAAGGATATGTAGTGGATTTCAATCAGGCTCTGGATGCGAGACTGCTCACCGATGAATATGCCAGACTCCTTGCGAAGATGAAATTCATAGAAAGAAGAATCCGCTTCGGGTGCGATACACACAAGCAGATAGGCGAATGTGAACGTGCTATATCTCTCATAAACTCTTATGGGTATAAAGGGCAGTATTTCCTCTACACTATGCTGAATGATGACTTTGACGAATGCTATTCTCGCATAGCTTACTGGTGGAGGAGGCTACAGGAGAACAGGAAACATCGCAAGGAAGGAGATGTTTATGCTTATGCCCAGCCTTACCGTGACCCGGATAGAAGAAACATTGTTCCGCAATGGCAGCGTGATATGGCTAACTGGGTGAACAAGAAACAGCTATTCTATACCTTGGAATTCAAGGACTTTGAACCAAGGAAGGGATTTAAATGTGAACAATATTTTGAATAAAGATTAGCACTATGAAACATGGCAGCTTCAAAGAAGGACTCTATAAAGAAGTATAATTATAAATACAAATAACCATCCCTATGGGATATAAATATAAGTAATATGGACAAATGTAATTTAAAGAAGTACCTTGGTACTAAGGTAGTTGAAGCAAGACCAATGAACGAGATTGATGCAGAGTCTGTTGGCTATGCACGTAAGAACATTGATAATCATGAATGGAGAGAAGGTTATCATGTAAGGTACACCAACCCAGATGGCTCAACTTATGACAGTTGGTCTCCTAAAGATGTCTTTGAGAAGGCATACAAACCCTCAGATACAGTTCTTGACAAGCTCAAGATAGAGCGTAATGAGCTAAGAGAGCGTATAGAGAAACTTGAAGACTTCATAGGACAGGATTTCAGTGAAGCGAAAGAGAAGGTAGGCCACTATCAGGCAGCACTGCTTGTCTGCCAACGTAGTTACATGGTTAACTACCTTGAAGTGTTGCAAGCAAGAATAGATTTGATGGAAGAAAATAAGTAACTAACCATCCCTATGGGATATAAAATGAGCAATATGACATTGGATGAAGCAATAGAACATTGTAAGAAGGTAGCTAAAGAGCAAGAAAATTGTAATGTTGGTTGTTCTTTAGAACATAGGCAATTAGCTATTTGGCTTAGTGCTTTGAAAGCTATTACAGAAAATAACTATTCTACAAAAAATAATATGGAAAAGTATATTGGAACAAAAGTTGTCAAGGCAGAGCCTATGACAATGACAGAAGCGCAGAAAGTGCTTGGTAGAGAATTAAAGCCAGCAACTCTTGAAGAAGATGGCTACTTGGTAGAGTACAAGGACGGATATAAGTCTTGGTCTCCTAAGAGCATGTTTGAGGAAGCATACCGTGAAGTAGGCTCTGTTAACTTCGGCGGTGCTATTGACTTGTTGAAGGCCGGTCTTGCAGTAAGACGCAAGGGATGGAATGGCAAGGGATTATTTATTGTAAAACAAGTTCCTGCTCACATTACAGGGGACATCATTCCTAAGATGCAGTCACTTCCCCAGTCTGCCAAGAACATTTTGATGAGCCGTGAGAACCCTCACATCGACTACACCAATCAAATGCTCATTATCAACCCAGATGGAAGAGCAGATTCTTGGGTTCCTTCCGTATCTGATGTATTTGCAGAAGATTGGGAAGTTGTAACAGATTAACTAACCATCCTCCTCTTGGTGACAGCAGGGGGAGGGTAAACAATAAAGAATCATGAAAATACTATACAGAATACTGGTAATCCTGCTTTGGTTTCCTGCGGTAGTCTATGTTGCCATAGGACTGCCGATATGCTTTCTGATTTCTCCATTCGTTTTCCTTTTTACAGGAAAGACTAAAGGTCTTTTTTTTGAAATGTATCTTATGCTTATTGACAAGATGATAGATATACTTGACTATTATATAAAGAAAGGAGAGTAGCCATGAATAGTAGACAGCGAAAGAAATATGCTTATGTAACGATTAAATGTGCACATAACAAGTCATGTGAAGAACAAGTGCCTTACTGCGACTTCTATTACACACGCACATTTTTTAGGTGTCCAAGGCAGCCTCAATTCACAAACCACTTCGATGATGAGCTGGAGATGTGCTATCTGGATATATGCGGAAAATGCAAATCCTTCACACTCTCACGTGAGGCAATGAGGCTCGGAATGGAAAGAAGGAAAGCGGAAAAATGGATGAATCGCCATAAGTATTAACAATTTATTAGATAGACTGACTATGATAGACGATAAAGCAATAATGGCAGCAGCCAACAAGTATAATTCTGATAAAGGATTCCATGAGGAAATGGAGAGAATATCCTTCATGGATGGTGTTGCATGGTTCAAGCAAGCCCTTTGGCACACCGATGATGAAATCCCCGAAAGCGGAAAAATCATCCTCATCAAAGGCTTGGAATGGGACAACACGGTAGGAGGCTACAATCTTTTCAACACCACAACGGATATAGACCTTGCAGATTTCGACAGGGAAATACAATGGGACAACTTCTGCGAGTGTGCCGGGGTGAATTTTACATGGTGCTACATCGAAGATATATCTAAATAAAACATAAAGCGTATGAGTGGACTATTATCAATGATTGGAATACAGACAGAATTAGATTATCAAATAGATAATTCCCCATTTGATATTCCACGTATTAGACCCAATACCCCGAAAGTTAGTTTACCTTCTGACAAGCTGAAGTGTAAGCCAAAGGTACAACATGAGTTCACCATAAAGGGAGTGAAGATTATTGCTGCTTCAAAGAAGGATGCTATAAAGAAGTATAATCATCGTAAAAAAAGTAAAGAGTATGAAAGCAAAAGAATTAGCAGAACTGCTTTTAAAGAACCCAAATTTTGATGTTGTATTTAGCACTATAGATAATGGTGGAAGTTTTGGATTTAATGTAAAGCAGTTTAGAAACATTAATATCACTGATATAGGATATAGTGATAAAACTATTATCCTTGGTGGAGAAGAAGTATAATCATCGTAAAAATTAAAGCTTATGAGACAAAAATACATCCCAGGCGATTGGGTCAAATACATAGGAAATAACTCATTAAAATATGTGCAAATATGGCAGGTAAGAGAGAATTTCCTATTTTTGGAATCAGGGTATGGCGTGGTGAATTTCAGTGAAGTAGAGCCTATTCCCCTAACTTATGAAATGTTGGAGAAGAACGGATGGAAGTGGGATGGGCAGGATTTTGTTGGTGCATGTCTTCTATATCCTGAAGGCAACTATTTTGTTTTCGATGCATTTAGAACAAAAATAAAATATGTTCATCAGCTACAGCACTTACTCTTTGGTTTGGGAATTGATTTTGACTTTAATTTAGGGAATAGCAAGAAAGGAGGTGAGAAATGATTAACCCCGAAGATCTAAGAATAGGCGACCTGGTAAGGTTAAGCCGCGATTGCATATTTCCGAAAGGCACCATGTGCACTGTTGCCGATATACGTACCGAGATAGAACATAAGGATAAAAAAGGTGTTGTCAGTCTAAGTGCTATCAACGATGAAGACGACGGTCCTTGGGGAACTTGGTGCTGTAATATTGAAGGCATACCTATCACTCCCGAAATTCTCGAAAAGAACGGGTTTAAGGTTAGAGTATCAAGGGTATATTACACAAAGTTGATAGGATATGCAAACTTCTTACAACGAAATATTGCTATTGAACGTAAACGTAACGACTGGGCAGTATTCATCAGATACAAAAAATGCCCGACTCGGTTTTATTACGCCACATTCAATACGTCCACGAGCTCCAACATATCCTTTGGGTGCTTGGCTTGGATGCAGAACTAAAAAAAAATATATAAACGAGATATGAAATTTGGAATTATTGATTTTATGATGGCATCGCTTCAGGTAGCCTTCATCGTAATGAAACTCTGCGGAGCAATCAGTTGGTCGTGGTGGTTAGTTCTTCTGCCAATGCTCTTAATTGTGGTGTTTAACATCCTCGTACTCCTTTTTTACGTTTACATAAAGGTGTACGAGTCGCATCAGCTCATCAAGCAGTATGGCACCGACAACAAGCTTGCCATTCGTTTGAAAAAGATGCAGCAAAAAAGGGAGGAGATGGAGCGAGAGATTAAAAAACGCACCGAAGAAGTGCAAAAAAAGAAACGCAAAGAGTAGATATTATGAGAACCATTAAGTTTAAGGCAAAGACATTAGAGGATGGTAAATGGATTGTAGGCGATTTTGTTTGTGTCTTCCGCGAAGCCTGTATCAAGCCTGAAAGCAAGTTTGATGAGCTTTTACCTATATACTCCAATACCGTCTGTCAGTTTACAGGCTTCCTTGACAAGAACGGCAAGGAGATATATGAGGGTGATATTCTTCGCTCTGACGAATATCCCTTCAGTTGCATGGAGGATGGTGTGCGTGATAATTACTTCGGCATTATAGAGTGGAGTGATGAAGAGGCAATGTTTCTGCTTACCTGTGTCAAAAACCCAAAATCCGCTGTGCGTGGCATTTCTGATGGCATCTCTGACGAAATCACGCAACAGAAACTTAAGGACTGTGAGTTAGTTGGCAGTATCCATGATAAGGAATGGCAGGAGAAGTTGAATCTAAAAGATGAATAGAATATGACAAAAGAGCAACTTGAAATAGCGGTTAAACTGAGCAGGTCTTTAAAACAACTTGAATCAATTTTAGACTGTCTCAATGTATATAAAGATGAGGTTTGGTATATTTCATCTTTCAGTTTATCAAAGGATGAATTGGAAATGCCTGACATTTTAAGAACTGAATTTATTAAAGCAGTGAAAGACTGCATAAAAAGAACTGAAAATAAAATTAAGGAACTATAAAAATGATAGACAACCTAACAATCAATTTTGAGTGCAATGGCATAGTCCACACTCTCAGTGTCCCAACAAGGGATGAAAACCTGCCATACAATTTGGCAACGGCATTTACTGAGATTATAAAGCAGTCAGATGCAAACAGTGAAATGGTAATAGACAATCTCAAGGATGAGTTTGCTTATGAAACAAATTCTTGGATTTCAGTCAATGACAGGCTTCCAGAAATGGACAGGGAGGTAATTGCCCTTGATGATGAAGGGAGAATCTCTTTTGCCCACATCGTAGACCCTAACATAGCAAAATACTACAAAGGTTGGAATATCCCAGGCGTGCTTTATTGGATGCCATTTAATAACCCTTCAGAATTTTAAATTTATAATAAAAGAAGAACTTCTTGAATGGTTTGGAAAAACCGCTCTTGGTTATCAAGAGTTAGTAATTAAACTTTGAAATTATGAAAGAACTTACAATAGAAGAAAAAACCAAAGCCTATGACGAGGCTATTGAAAGAGCAAAGAAATTGTATGGTAACGGAATTACCGAAGAAATCTTCCCTGAACTCAAAGAAGATGATACCAAGAGAATAAGAAAAAATTGTATTAATTTTCTTGAACTTCAAAAACAACATCACGCTGCGACATTTGAAATAGAAGAATGTATTGATTGGTTTGAAAAGCAAGGTAAAAAGTCTGCTGATAAAATTGAACCGAGATTTAAGGTCGGTGATTGGGTTGTAAATAAATTTGGTGATTCATGGCATATAGATAGTCTTGACAAGAAAAACTATCAAGTATCTAATGGAAAAGGAAACTATAATTATTTTCCTATATCAAAACAAGACGAAATGCACCTTTGGGCTATTCAAGATGCAAAGGATGGTGATGTGCTTGTATGTAATATAAATAAAGCCGAAATTGGTGGTGATGTAGAAAAATTGCCAAATATTGTATCAACTATTTTTAATTTTAAAAAGTTAATAAATACTAGGGGCTATATTCATAGTTATTGCCATTTGTATGATAAACGTTTTTTAGGACTTCAAAGCACAATGTATTATAATTCTTTTGTGTATAACATCAGTCCTGCTACCAAAGAACAACGTGATTTCTTGTTCCAAAAAATAAAAGAAGCAGGATATAGATGGAATGCTGATACTTTAGAGTTAGAGAAGATAGAACCACCTATGTTTAAAGAGGGTAATGTGTTAATTAAATATGATACACTATTTTTATCTACTGGAATTATAAAAAATAATATAATACAAGCTTATTGTTTACGTGATGATGACACATTTATGGATTGTGATGTATCAATTTCTTCTTCATTAAAATTAGCTTCTGTAACTGATAGAAATAAACTATTTTCAGTTTTGACTAAAAGAGGTTATAAATATGATAAAGAACAGCATAAACTTATAAAACAAGAATTTAAACCATTTGACAAGGTATTGGTTAGAGATGATATAAATGAAAAATGGATACTAAGTATATTTGGTTGCTATGAAGATGAAGTAGATAAAGATTTTCCTTATGTTTGCCTAAATGGTCGCTATTGTTATTGTATTCCTTATGAAGGTAATGAGCATCTTCTTAACACTCCAAGCACATCAAAAGATTATTGAATTATGACGAATGTAGAATTGATAAAAGAACTATTGGAAACAGTGAAAAAGCATGGTGAGCTTCCTGTTTATATAGATTCAGGAATTATCAGGGATTATACAAAAGGCGACGATTCTATTAAAGATGTTGTGTGCCAGATGGGATGTGTAACTCTTTTTAACTATTAATTATGGATAGAGAACAAGCGAAAGCCCTTCTGCCTATTATCAAGGCATTCAGCGAAGGAAAGATAATAGAGTGTAGAGATAGCATGTTCAAAGATGACTGGAAGATAGTGAAGGAAATTCCCAACCTCTCATTTGGTTGCTTTGAATATCGCATAAAGCCAGAGCATCAATATCGCCCATTCAAGGATACAAAGGAATGCTGGCAGGAAATGCAGAAACATCAGCCATTCGGTTGGCTGAAAGACAAAAACAAGGATTCTGAGTTAAGGAATATACAGGCCCTGACTGAGGAAATGTCAACCATAGCTGATGAAGTGTACCTTCGTGGAATAAATCTCATCAACGGATGGCATGTCTTTGAAGAGGCAGTCAAAGAATACGCCTTTGCCGATGGAACTCCATTCGGTATTTTAGAGGAGGAATGAATATGGCATGGGTAGCAGTAGATAAAAATGGTACAGAAGTTATATGTAACCCTGAGCCTTATCGAGATACAGTAGATTTTATGTGGTGTATTGAAAGTGGTTTTTACTCTGGGGCTATACAGCTTCCAAAAGGTGCAATTAAAAAACTTCTTGGTAGAGAGCTTACATGGGAAGACGAACCTGTGGAACTTAGATAGAATTAATAGCTTGCAGATATGACAAAAGGTTACTAACGAAAAAATATAGAATATGCAAAAAATTATGTTCAACGACAAGTACGGACTGACTGAAGCCGTGCTTGCAAAGCGAAAGACGCAGACAAGGCGAATTATCACCAACAAGGAGATGCTTGAAATTATCAGAAAAGTCGAATCTCCCGCTTCGCTCTTTCTTGTTTACGACAATTTCGTTCTCAATCCCTATTGGAGAAAAAGATTTCTCAATAATCGCCGAGTTATGCGCTATCAGATGAACGAGACCGTAGCTATTGCGCAGCCGTATGCCGACATTACGCCTCAAGTAGATTGGGTAAAATGTATGATCCGCAAAGAGAATGGAGGTTGGAATAATAAAATGTTTGTCCGTGCCGAAGACATGCCCCATCATATCCGTATAACCAAAATTAGTATTGAACGTTTGCAGGACATAAAAAGCGAAGATTGCTTAAAGGAAGGTCTCTGGAGGGCTGGAGACGTAGGACTTGAAGGTACGACGTATTGGTATCATGGTCTTGCCAACTCCTCGTTTCGCACTCCGCAGGAAGCCTACGCATCATTAATCGACCGTATCTCCGGCAAAGGCACTTGGGAGAGCAATCCTTATGTATTCGTTTATGATTTTGAACTAATAGATTAGCCTCCAGAACATCCAGTAATTCCAGAACATCTAAAAAAACAACAATGAAATATGAAAAAAGAGTAGTCTTCTGCCAGTTTGAACCATTTGGTGAAGTAAAGACGATGTATTTCGTTCGTCAAAAGAAACATTGGTGGAGTAGATGGAAAATTATCGAAGAAGACGGTGTTCCACGACTCTTCACTTCAGAAGAAATATTGAAATTTAAAAACCTACAACAATGAAAAAACTCACTTACAAACTCAAAGCCCTGTGGAATATCCTCACGGCTCCCGCATCTTGGTATTGCACATTCAGCAAGAATGATGCTCCCTTCGTAGAAGCCGACATGCTGCATTCCGTCATCCTCAACGCCGCCAGGAAACTTGTCGAGGCGGAAGTGATAAACGAAACGCGTCTGAATATGATACAGGACATTCTCGAAGACCGTTCCGTAGTCCTCCACACCGTAGCCTTGTCCGACAAGGAGCTGCAAGTCCCCACACACTTTGTCTCCTACGACGCCACCGATGAGGACATCGCCCTTATGAAGGAAGACGAGTTTATCTAAAATAAAAAAAATCCAGAACGTCCAGAATATCCAGAACATCTAAAATACACTCACAATTAAAACAACAAGAACATGGCAGAAATACACGAAATGACAATGAACGAATATCAGAACCTCGCTCTTGAGACCGCAATATATCCTCAGCCGATAATATACCCGGCTTTGGGATTGACTGGCGAGGCAGGCGAAGTAGCAGACAAGGTGAAGAAAGTGCTGAGAGACAATGACTCGCAGTTCACACCCGAAAAGAAACTTGAAATCGCAAAGGAAATAGGCGATGTCCTGTGGTACTGCGCCACGCTGTCACACGATCTTGGCTACACGCTTGAAAATATTGCCTCGATGAATTATGCGAAGCTGCGTTCCAGACAGGTGCGCAACAAGCTGCATGGCAGTGGAGATAATAGATAAAAAGAGTATTAACCATCTAAACCAAACGCTTATGAACAAATCACACTTAGCACTCCTGCGCTCCAACTACGAGAGCGCATGCAATGCATACCTCAAAGCCTTCTGTCAAAAGCACGGCTTCTCCGAAGCCTACTGGGTAGCAGATAGGGTGGGCGAGATAGCTGACTGCAACGAGTCTTACACTTTCGATATGTCAACCATCCGTACCGACATAGACGAGGACGCTCCCGAAGAGCAGCTCCTTGAGTGGCATTCCTATATCGAGGAGGCTTCTCTCTTCAACCTCACCACCCCCAACTTCCACCACTGGCTCCACGGATGCCCACGCTCCTCTCCCGAAGAACTGCAGAAGCTAAGGGACATGCGGCAGGAGTTTGAAGACAAGATAAAGGAAATCAACAAACACAACTCATTCTAAAAAAATCCTCATCAAGTTGTCTGATGCAGCCTGGTGGGGATTTTTTCATTTGCGCCCTTTTCTGATGAAGAGCTTTCCGATCCTCCAACACTGACGCGTAGCAAAAGCATACACATACAGGGCACAGGTGAGGATGATTAGGATAAGGTCAGCGTCATACATCTCGTTGGTAATAAGCCACGATCCGTAAAACATCCTTATCACGTTCACACCAATAAGATATACGAACGGAATCCTGTATATCCAGCACAACTGATAGAAATAGCTTGCCGGCATCATCATCAACACAGGTAATACATAGGTCATGCAATACAGGTACGCCAGAGTACTTTCATTCTCTTCTATGTCCACTATAATCTCACGTGGGTTGGAATGAAAATCGAACACTCCATACCAATGTGCGAGCATTATTACCAACGGGACGTATTTCAACGCCCATTCATACCACCAGAACATTCCTTTGTTCAGTGGTAGCTTGTTTCCTGATTCTTCCATAAACTTACGGTTTGGTTGATTACCTTTAGATTTTATTACTTTTCTTTGCAAATTTAGCCATTAAAACTAAAAGGTTGTTATTTCTGTTAGCATTGGTTAACAGATTTAACAACCATTAGTGATAGAAATGGCATATCGTTTCATTTCCTCATGGCATTTATATAATGCCATATCTTGCTACCCTCCAGTCTGTAGTCTTCGTCATTGAAGTAGAACTCATAGGCAGCTTTCAGTATCTCCCCGTCAGAGAGCACGGCGCAGGTGTCGGCATAGAAGCTGTTATATGCCACAAACTTGTCCCACTCCGTTGTCCCTTCGGGAAACTCCAGTCCCTTTGTGGCTTCCTCTATCATCGTTGCGCTCCATTTCGGCTCTGTGTGTATCACTCCGTCCTTGTCGGTATATTTCAGTCCTTTCAGCGCCATTTCTGCGGATTTTTCACAAAAATGCTGCTCTTGTGCCATTTTTACGGCATTTAATAATATATACATTACCATAGTCATTCCTCCTAACTTAATTTATCCACAAGCGTCCTCACAAGTCCTTTCAGCTCGTTCATGCCGCTTTCAAGCGAACCGATGCGCTCGTCCTGTTTCTTCTTCTCGGCAAACGCAGGATTCCATTCTGTCTTTATCCTCTCGCAGTCTTTCTTCCTCGCCTCATGCTTTGCCACACTGTTTATGATGTCGTCACTCTCGGTCTCCAGTGCATCCACTTCTTTGAGTATTCCCTCCCTGTCTACACTGAGTATCGTGTTCCCTGCGCTCACAACCGAAGAGTCTGCCGGCATGGTGTAGGTGTTGTTTGCTCCGTTGGTCTCCACGGTCACATCAACAACCGTTGACGATGCCGTTCCGCCGCCGCTGTATTGCGGAAAGCGTGGTTGGGTAATCGCTGTCACCCTGCCTATCTCTTCTCTCAGTCCGTCGTCACCCTTGTGCAGCATATACACCGGATGTCCTTTCTTTATGTCCTTGAACGTCATAATCTTTGTCTTTTTTGGTTATACAATAAAAGCGGCATCCCGACTTGTGGAATACCGCTTGAAGTGGACTTTCGTCCTATTGTTTTAAAATTGTAAATGTACTGCAAAATAATGATAATGCAAAATTCAAGCGGCATTCCAATAAGTCAAAGAACGCTTCATTTTCTTTTCTTTCCTAAACGGAAGAGCCTCCGCACGGACTTCTTCTCCGTAGGCGCAGGCTCCTCCTTAATTCATGTGGTCGCTGTAGGGGTCTTGGTTCCCAATGCCGCAATCAAGGTGGCATTCTGTCTCTGCTGCGACAGTTCAAGCTCTGCCCTGTTCAGGCGAAGCTGCAGGTCCTCCTGCCAGTGTCCGTTGAGCGTGTCGATGATGCGCTGCGTGTTGGCGTTTGCGTTGGTCTTCAGATCACAAGCCATCTGGCTAATCTGGAACCCGAGGTTTGCTGATGCTCTCTCTATACCGGTATTGGTGTAGGAGAAGCCCTGCTGCATTCCGTTCACGATGTCCTTCTGACCGAGTTGGTTTTCATAACCCATCTTGATGATGTTCTGTTGCGTTTGGCAGCAGCAGTCCTTCATCTGCTGTACGATGTTCATGTCACCGAGGTTTACGGCGTTGATAACTCTCTCTGCGCTGTAACCTACCTGTCCGCCTACCTGCTGTATGGCAGCCTGTACCGCACAGATACCGCTTTGCAGCTGATTGAAATCGCAATTCAGATTGCTTGCCAACTGACCTAATGCCACGTTGTTGCCCTTGATGGCATCCATCAGAAGGTTGGTGTTGTTGCCGTCCTGCATCTGAGTTGACAACTGGTTCAGCTTCGACTGAATCTCTGCATCCTGTACCTGTCCGTTACGGTTGCCCCAACCGAAGCCGCCGCCACCGAACAGGGCGAGGAAGATAAGGTACATCCATGGGGAGTTGTTCCAGCTGTTCATACCTCCGTTCATCATCGCCGCCATAGCCATAGGGTCGTTCCCCTTGTTTGCCATCGCAGCCCATGCCAGAGCGTCATTGTTCCTCGCTCCGTCACAACATATAATCTTCTCTGCTTCCATAATAAAATGTGTTTGTGTCGTTTCGTTCCAAAATCAGAACTTGACGCAAAGATAGCTAATGTTCCGCCAAAGACACAACATTGCTTTTCGTGGCAACATCCTGCCACATTACGGCACAAAAAAACAGTCCTGCCTCCCGACAGAACTGTCCTCCTGAAAAACAATTCAATAATTACCTTAAATTTAGAAAGAAATCGTAGTAAAAAACATATCAACTTAAATGATGAAAAGTATCAAGTTCCTCTTTCGTCCATCGGCGGCTGACATCACCGACGACCTTCTTCCCTTGCGGTATCTTGCCTTCACGACGAAGCTTGTCAAACTTGCTCCTCGACATTCCGAGATACCTCATGGCTTCGGTCTTGTTGTAGGTCTTCTCCCTGCTACCGGCAAACATCTCCAGGCAGCTGAGAAACCTCTCGTTCTGCTCTTCCGTAGTGCTGCACCGTCCGCTGTCTATGCGGTCTATCAGCTCTTGCAGCAACGCTCGTATCATCTGTAACGTAACGCTCAAAACCGTCTCTTTATTAGCCATAGCAAAGATAGTGAAATTATTGCTAATACACAACAGATTGGCAGAAAATAATCCACCTTGATCTGCTCCCATCTCCCTAATTTCTTCTCCACAGGGAACGGCACTCTCACGGAGTCTGTCTTCATCACCGTGTCCGTCTTGTTCGTGTATATGTAATGGTCGTTATACACCTTTTTCAGCTTCTCCTTGAACACGGTATCTCCCTTCATCCACACGCTCACACTGTCATGCACCCACACGGAATCTCTCTTGATGAAGCTGTCCGTCCTCACCTTATATTCCGTATGATATTCGGGCACACTCACATATTTCGTCCTGCACGAAACCAAACAGACCATTATTAGTCCTATCAGTCCTATTCGTCCTATCAGTCTATAAGCCATAATATCCTCTTTTGATTTAGAAAAGCCCCTATCCTCACGGACCGAGGCTTGAAAAAAAAATTAACTAATACTTAAAACTATGAAGAAAAAAACTAAATATCCTTATATTCCTCCACCGCATTGAAGCAAGGGCAGCTCTTCTCCCATTTCTTCGGGTTGTCCTCTCCCCAGATGCTGCGGTGTCCCATTATCCTTGCGGCAGGGTACTTCTTGTGCAGTATGCCAAGCAGCTTTCTCAGTGTAGCCTTCTGCGCCGGAGTCCTGTTGTCAACCGCCACAATCTTCTTGTTCGGTCGCTCTATTCCTCCCACATAAGCCACATTGATGGCAGTGGAATTGTAGCCCTTCACTCCGTTGCTCACTTCCTCTACTGCGAGCATCTGGTGGGTGCCTCCGTCAGCGGTCACTACATAGTGATAGCCGGGCTGTTTCCATCCTTTCGCCTTGAACTCTGCCCAAAGCTCCTTCGTTCCCCAATTTTGGTTACTCGCCGTGCAATGCACGAAAATCCTTTCTATCTTTCTCATTTTAATTCTGTTTTTTGTCATCTTCTTCCTCAAGTGCCTCCTCGATCGCATCGCCTACGTCCTTGTTGCGCTTGCGAATGAGGCAGATGATGATTTTTTTTATACTCAGTTTGTTTGTCACTCCGTGCAGGGCGCAGATATGCCCCACGATGCTGTCTACTTCCCAGATACACCCGAAGCCGAGTCCAACCGCCGCCGTTGTCACGTGGTTGGCGATGCCCAGCGGCTCGAAGATGCCGAGACCAAAGATTGTTCCCAACAGCAGGTAGCCGATGTAGTCCATGAACTTGTTGCAAGTCCTTCTTCCTGCTCTCGAAAATCTGAAATGCTCCTTCTTCTGAAGGCTCTCGCTCAGTCCGTACCAGAAATCCGCTACTATCAGCACTGCTATCAGTATCAGCATCCACCGCAGGTCATACAGCACGCCCAGTGCTTCCTTTGAGAATGTTCCGCTACTTATGAACAGAAAAATTCCTCCTCTCGCCAATCCCTCATTCATGCGCACCTCCTTCCGTTATCCTTTTTTACAATCTTTCCCATTCAATTCCATTTATAAGGTTAAACCACCAACTTGTAAACACACACCGCATACACCATCGCCATTCCTGTAAGCTCCGCAGCTATCCATGCCCAGCGGCTTTTAGTCACCTGCATCACGGCGATATACGCAACAAGGCTCAAAGCAACTATCTCCCAACAGGTTGCCATTCCCCAGGCTACTGCACACACTCCTGCCACCTTTGCAGCAGTCTTGTGCAGCTTCGCCTCGTCACCTTTGTAATGGGGAGCTACGGCAACGAATATCAGCGAGGCGGCAGCAAGGAAGCCGAGGAATTTCCAGTTTTCGGGAGCCACTGCCACCATCACCGGCATCAGCAGTGCTGCGCTCGCCCCTATGCAGGCAGTGAAGAGCGTCATCCCACCTTCGTAGGCATATTCGCTCACCACCTCCCTGGCTCCATACTTCATTGCCATCACTGAAACGTATGCCGTGAATATCACACAGCTCAATACGACCATCCACATCATAGGCTCACCTCCATTCTCAGCTGTTCGGGATAGCCCTTGGTGTAGTCGTAGGCTTTCACCTCTTCCACTGTCTGCAATTTCTCCACGGCAGCCTTGTGCGCAGCCGTAACATTGAAGCACTCCAGGGCATACATCTCCAGTGCCGAGAGCAGTCCGATAGCCTTGTCGCAGTCCACCACTATCTTCATTCCTCCGAACCACAACGTTGTGGTTGCCTGCCCCATACCCTTGGCAATGGATGTGGAGTTCATCAAGCCTACACGCGTCGCCTTGTCGAGCCACACCACCGCGCCGTTGAGCGCAAAGCCGTTGACAGCATAAGATTTGTCGTAAGCGTCAATCTCTGCTATCTTCAACTGCTTGGCTGTCTGGAGTTTAAACGCTTGCATCTCCTTGCCGAACGCCTCGAACTCGGTCCTTACCATATCTTCGCTAAACGTAGCCGTCGGTACGGTACACTCCCAGCATTTGTAGGTGCCTGATTTCTCGTCGAGCGTCTCACCGATATGGTATATCGTAACGCCACCAAGCTCGTACTTTTTCTTAAACTTGTCAGCAGGTATCAGTGTGCTGACGAAATGGATTTTTGCCATGTCTTTACTTTTTAAGTTTGTATTTATTTTTGATTTTAATCTTCTTCATATTCACACAGTACACCATCTCCTTGTGCGGCATCATGTACCATGTCCTACGCCTTATGTTGTACGACGTGCGGTGCGCTATCAGCCCCAGCAGGCTGTTTATGCGATTGACATATCTTGTCAAATCTTCGGCGGACGGCTTTGCACATTCTCCGAACTCGTCTATCACGCTAAACAGATGCTCCGTCGTCCTGCTACTTGGCAGCGTGCGATATGGTCGTATCATTACGCCCGTAAACCTGACTCCGCTGTTTGCGCGTTGCAGGCTTATCTTTCGTGGGTGCAGCGTCAACCCGAGCCGTGTGCGCAGATATTCTCTCGCCCATTGGAGCGTAACGTGCAGCGCCTTCCTGTCTGTATGTATCGCTACAAAATCATCAACGTAGCGCCCGTAGCCGCCATTACCGTCTAACCTCTCTATCATCAGTTTGTCGAAGTCGGCAAGAAGGAGATTTGCGAGCAACTGACTCGGAAGATTGCCGATAGGTAGTCCTCTGCCTTCTCCGCAGGTAAATAGCGACTTGTTCGCAGGCAGCTTATCCCATAAGGTGAGGTCGCCCACTTTTATGCAGCTCTCTGCCGGATCATGCAGCACCACCATTCTCCACAAGTTCAGCCACCACTCAACATTCTCTCCTTTGTATTTCCCTCTTATCGTGCGTTCGAGAAGTCCGAATAACAGCCTGCGGTCTATACTCATAAAGAAGCCTTGCAGGTCGCATTTCAATATCCACGCCTCGCGCTTGTATCCGTCCGTTACACGCTCTATCTGCGCTCTCACATCGTCTATACCGTAGTCCGTACCCTTGCCCTTGCGGCAGGCGTAAGCCTTATCCGTCAGCTCTGCGTCAAGAAGTTCGCCGAATTTCAGCGCAAGCAGATGATGCACTATGCGGTCGCGGAAAGCAGCGCAGAACACCTCTCGCAACTTAGGGCGTGTGACACAGAAGGCTTTGCTTTTACCTATTCTATATGCGCCACTGTTAAGCTCGGTATACAACTGATAGTTGTTGGATATATAGTTTAACGAGTATTCTATATATCCGTGCGTCGAGCTTTTGTGTTTGCGGCAATCGTAATATGCGGCATATACGTCCTCAAGTGTCACGTATTCGTGTTCTATCTTCATGACTTTAGTTGGCATACACGGAGCTTACGTCACGTAGTGATATGCGAATACTGGCAGAACGTAGTACGAGAACGACTTGGCGTTGTTGAACGCGCTACTACTGTAGCCCCACGCGTTCGTAGCATTGTTCTGCGTTCTCGGCGCTGTCCCCTTGCGGTCCGAACACTTCTCCTTTCGGAGTTGCGTGTCAGCGCCCCTTGTCACATGTGTGACGGCTCTCCCGTGTTGCTTTTACGCTCCACGGCTCTCGCCTCTGCGATTCCGCTCTGCCTTCTGCCAGCCATACGCCTCTTTCAGTACCTTGTCAACTTGATAGTTAACGTTCGTCGCAGTCTTGACAGGCAAGAAATCCGCGTCGGTGAAGAGGTTGATTCTCGACTTGACTTCCGACATAAGCAGGATGAATTCATGCAGGTTCTCCTTTCTGCCTTCAAAACTCTCGTTGATTCTGCGAACCAGGTCGAGCGCCGTGCAAGCCTTGCTTGTCATCGTCTCATACGCTCCGTATCTGATGATACGGCTTACGTTCTTGCTGTACTTGAGCAGCAGCTTGCAGAGCAGATAAGTGTCCTTATATATGAACAGAGTCTCCGTGTATGCCATTTTGTTTTAAATTGTTATTTACCACTCTCCGCTTGCGTGCCGCTTGAAGCTCGCTTTGCTCGCGGAGAGATAAAGATTAAAAAGAGATAAAGAGATTAACAAGCGAATACTGGCAGAACGTAGAACGAGAACGACTTGGCGAGGTAGTTGAACGCGCTACTACTGTAGCCCCACGCGTTCGTAGCAAGGTACTGCGTAGAAGTCCAGCGTCTCTGATTCATCACAAAGTTGTAGTATGCAGTAGCTACCTCCTCTCCGTAAAGCGCCGTGAGCACCTGCTTGATGATGCCGATATTCGCTATATGCACATAGTCCTGTCCGACAGACATCAGGAAGCCGTGCAGCTCATGTCCTGCGATGCTGAATATCTGCTCATAGGCGTAGTCAAAGGCAGGCACGCTAAGGCTGCGCTCTACAGCCTCCTGACGCACGAGAAACGATGACGACTCGCCGTTGTAGTAGTTCGAGTCCTTCACATTGTTGCCGTCAAGCGCGATGCTGTCGAACCGCAAATTCTGAGTACACCATGACTTCTTCGGGAGTGCCGTAGGAGCCAGCATATCGGATATTCTTATCATAAACGTGCCTCGGTTCAGCGTGAGGTTAGCGTCCGCTACCTTGATAGCCATCGCTTCTTCTGCGGTCTTGCCAGCCTCCTGCCACTCCTCGAGGTAGTATTCGTTGAGGTTGCCATCGATGACAAATATGCCAGCACGGAACTGATACATCTTGTAGTCGATAAGACGCTGCGGCACACTCGCCGTGTATGTACGAGTATTGCGGTTAAGACTCACGCTGTAGCCGTCCTGATTCTCGACGTTGACAGTAAACTCCTTGCCGTAGGGCACATACAGCGACACCTGACCCTTTGCGTCAGCATTGTAGGTAGTGTTCTTGCGGTCTACCGTCACCACTACCGGCACGCCCTCGTATGCAGCGCCCGTGCCGTCGGTATACTTCGTTACCGTCACCACTACGTTCTCCATGCTCTCCTCGTCGTACGGTTTGTACTCCACGTCAATGTTGCGCGTCGCAAGCACGGCGGTAAAGCCGACTGGAGCAATGGGCTGCGCATTGCCGTACTCTGTGAAGGTAATCTGGTAATAGTTTCCTCTGTTGACAACAAACGACACCTTGCCTTCGCTGTTTGTGGTGTATGTCTGCGGTGTTTTGCCGTTGTTAATGAACACGTTGATTTTCACGCCGCTCACATTGATTGAGCTGACAGAAGAAGTGATAGTGACATTCACTGTTTCATCGGTATTCACCACGTCTACCGTCTTTGTCACACCATCACGATTCGTCACGGATATTACAGAGCCACCGAGCGTCACGTTCACTTTCTCTGCTTCCGCAGCCATAGCCGTAGCCTTCTCGCCTGCTGCCGTTGCCGCAGCCGCCGCATCGTTTGCTTCTTTCGCCGCGGATGTACAGTTTGATGTAGCCGTAGCGACGCTTGCCGTGCGCTCCTTGTCAGCCTTCACTCGTTCTGTCTCCGCTGTCTGCCGTGTTGCCTCCTCAGCTTCTCTCGCTGTCTCATTGCGTACACGCTCGGTCTCAGATTCCTGACGTATGCCTTCCTCACGGCTGCGTGTAGCTTCCGCTTCGGCACGCAGATTTTCCGCTTCGGCGCGCTTACCTTCATCTGCATTTGCCCTGCCGGTAGCCGTGTTTGCCGCACTTGCCGCAGTGTTCGCCTCGCTGATAGCGGTGTCGACTGCTGCTGCTGCTGCCATTGCAGCAGCCACCGCAGCATCGTTGGCAGCTTTGCTGTCTTCCGCCGCCTGCTCGCGCCTTGCCTCTGCACGCTGTCGTGAGAACTCGGCAAGTACACGTTCGGTTTCGGCGGACACTCTTGTCGTCTCGTTCTCCTGTCTTACCTGTTCCGCAGTGGTGCGCTCCGTTTCGGATGTCGTGCGTTCATGTTCTGAGTTGATACGCATGTCTTCCGCCTTCTGTCTTGCCGTTTCCGCTGCCTTGCGTTCCGCTTCTGCTTCCGCTACATCTGCGGCAATGTCGGTGGCTGGCTTGCGCAGGAAGGCGTACCAGTCTTCGAGTGTTCCAGTGTTGCCCTCACTGAGCCACACCTCGTATGCCGAAAGTCCGGGCTTGCCGATGAGCACGTTGCTCTGGAGACTTACCATGAAATCTTCAAATTCCACGTCGTCATCGTTCTCCTCGCAGGAATGTGCCACGAGTATGAATGCCTGGTCTGCACAGACAGTCCGGCGTGGTGCTCCTTCGGTAGCGTCTTCAAGTATCACTGCCCTTGCTCCTGTCATACGCTGCATGGAGGCAGGGTATGTGAAGCTTACCACGCAGCCTTCCACCGTGAAGGTGGTGATTTCTTCTTTTCTGTACGCCGACCTCACGTAGAGCTTCAGCGTCTTTCCTTCGAGGCTCACGGCTTGTCCGTCCGTATTCACCTCCCAACTGACATTGATGTCATTGCCGATTCTTACCTTTCTCATATCTTGATTTTTTGCGTTGTCAATTTTATTCCACAAACACTTCAACTCTCTCTCGCGTTCCGTCTACGTCGGTATAGTAGTTATACACATAGATGGCGAGCACATTCAGTCCGTTCTTCTTCGTTCCCCAATGCAGCTTCTCACCCTTTTCGATATACACTCCAGAGGTGATGAGTTGCAGACTGCCGTTCCAATACAACGGTCGGCGGTTGAACCATTTTCCGTCTGCCTGTTGTGCCAGAGCCGGTGTGTTGATGCCGTTTTCAGTGTCGGCTACGTATGCGTTGCTGACCCTCGCGGCACGGTAGTAATAGATGTCGGCAGGCTGTTTCATTATCGATTTCGGCTCGTAGCCTGCTCCTGTAGCGGCGCTTGGCATGAGCTGGCTCTTGAAGTTGCTGTCTATGATATTGTCTCCGTCGGAATTGGTGGTGTAGACATCATCATCGTATGAGGTCACACCGCCCATCACAACAACATTCGCGAAGAAGGTGCCGAGTCTTTCTGCCGAATAGGTTGACACACTGGCGGTCTGCAAGCCTTTGTTTTCAAGTCCGCCTGGACCGAGATTGTAAAGCAGGTTGCCGAGGTTGTCGTAATACGAGAGCACCATCATTCCGCTGTTCGGATCGAGACCGAACTGGATGTTCAGCTGACCCTTACCATTGAACACCTCCATGAGTCCGTCCTGTGCCTTCACGTAGCCCTCGCCTCTGTTCATCGTTGCAAGTATTCCTGCCGTGAGCTGTCCGTCGGCAGTGATTGCCGTGGTGGTTTTGCCCAGTCTGTTTCTAATTACGAAATTGTCCGCGGTGGCGATTATCTTCTGTGCCTCGATGTCGATACCCACGGGCAGCAGCTGTCCTGCCGTGAGGGTGCGCTCTGTGTATTCCGTTGCTCTGTAGCTCTTTTCGAGCTTCACTCCTGCCACCCACACCTCGCCGCCGGCAGAGAGCTGCACGGGGACAAGGGTGTCTTTCACGTCTTCCTGTGTGTGGTACACCGATGGGATGTGTCCTTCGTGGAGCATCACCTTGCCGACAGAACCGTATTTCTGCGTCATACGGAACACTACGGCAGGTGTGCCTTTCACGCTATTTGCCTGGAAGGTCACTGTGTGGTTCGTGATAGTCTCGTCGGCGGCTATCTCTATCTTGCCGTAAGCGTCTGCCGTGACAGACTTCCCGTCAAGGGTAACTGCCGTAGGTCCCATGTTGGCGAGGAGCAGGGACATGCCGAAATTGGTGGTGCTAAACTGTAAAGTGTATATCGTTCCGGCTGTAATCTTGACAGGCTGAGAGAGCTGACCGAAACTTGCGCTCGATGCTATGTTTGTAAGGTGTGCCATACCGTTGGATACCTCCCATGTACCCATTGTACTCCACGACGTGAGCTGTCCTGCAGCGTCGTTGTAGCCGGAGTTCTTTATCATGTTGTAGGCACTGAATGCCGTTGACCATCTCACGATAATCTTCCTCCAGTCTGCCGTGAGGGTGTTCGCCACTCCTCCTGTCGTTTCTGTAGCTTCGTGTCCCTGGTTGTCGGAGGCAAGCACGCAGCAGGCAGGACCGAGCACCGTTCCCAAGGTGCCTGTGCCCTTCACCCACATAGACAGGGTATAAGCGGATTCCCCGTCCAGTGTCACAGGGCATTGCAGCAGCAGCAGCGCCTTGTTCTTCGTATCTTTGTAATGTGCCACGGTGGTATGTCTTCCGTCCACCACGTATGCGTCGGTGGTGAGCTCCGTTCCCGATGCCTTCACCCATCCTCCTTCATCAAGGCAGGGCAGAAGATTGCCAATTACGGCAGGGTCTTCTTCGGCTGGGGTCCATGGTGTCGCCGTGTCTCCCTCTTCAATCTGCATGTAGTCGAGACGGAAGAAGCCTTTTTCCTGCGGACGCCTGTTGCCGTAAACGCTTACTGACTCATTGTGCAAGGCGTAGGCTGCCACATTGTAGTTTCCGCTCTCGGTGATGTCGAAGGTGACGCTTGCTGTCTGGTCTTCGCCGGTGATTTCAACAGCCTGTGCGAATGACCAACCGTCGTTATATAGGTAGACTTTCAGACAGCCTCCTGTGCTTGTCAGACTGTTTTCCGCCGTGCCTCTCGCGCTGAGCGTGTAGACAGTCCCTGCTTCAAGTCTCACTGTCCTGCGACACACTTCATAGCCGTTGCTCCTCAGCATCACCTTTGAGTCGGGTATAAGGTTGCGGTATGTCCTCGCCACGTTATCAACCTTCGCCGAAATCCTGTCGGCTTCCACTTTCAGCTCTGCGATGATATTCGACAGTTCCTTAGTGCCGTTTTGCGAATAGAAAGCGCCACGGATGACATTGCCGCTCGGGGAGAGCTTCGTCACCTCCTTGCCGTCGAGCCTGTAGTCGTTTATTCCTGCATATTGGATAAAGCTCGGCGCTCCGTCGCCAGTGGTGTTTATCATCACGGCGTTGCCTCTTTCCGTCGCCTGTGTCTTGCTGCCCAAGCAGCAGATGTCGTCACCTGCCGCCGGAATGTCACTGCCCGTCATGCAGTCGGTGCCGCTCAGCACTATCAGGTGGAATTTACGTCCGGCAAGGATTGTCTTGCCGCTGTTGTCGGTCTCGTAGGTGTTCGGCGATACCCATGTCACCTTGCGCCAGTAGTCCTTGTTCGCCACGTTCTGATAAACTCCAGTCTTCACGTTGAAAGTCTTGCATCTTGCCAAGTCGCCTTCCTTCCAAAGATTTTCCGTTGCCTTCTCACCATCGTCGGCAAGAATATAGCACCTGTAGTCCCCTTCTACCTGTTCTACGTGGTACAGACTGCTTCCTGCCGGGGAGAAAACGAAATTACCGCCGACATAAGACAGCTTACGTATCTCAAGCTCGTGGAACACCGCCTTGCCCCATACTTCGAGGTCGGTAAGCGAGAGCTTGTATTTCCCGTCCGTCCTCTTTTTCAGTCCGTAGCCGCTCTGCTCATCTGCGTTATAGTCAGTCGATGCTATCTCGGCCAGTGTCGCGTCTCCCGTGCTTGTGATGCCGTATTTCCCCAGAGTGAGGCTTTTCAGCACCGCCTCTCCCAACTCGCTGATGGAATACTCGCTGCCAAGCTGGATGCCGCGGAGGAATGTTATCAGTCCTTTCGCCGTATCTGCCTCCGTCTTCGACAGAAAATGGTTCTTACCTGCCTGGGCTACCATCTGTTCTATCTGCCTGCTCGTGAAGCTGCCGAGACCCAAGGAGCCGCTGACGATGCTTGATACCTGGTTCTGGATCTTCTTGATGGTGCTGACTTCCTTTTCTTCTTTCAGGGTTATCTCAAAGGTGGGGATTTTGCCGTCCTGCTCCTTTATCACGAGGTTGTTGATGGTTATCCTCGTGTCAATGGAAAGGTCGTCGTCCCTGAACTGGAGGATGTCGCCTTCTTTCAGTGTCTTGTAGAGGGAGATGGTGGTGCCTGTCGTATCGCTTTCGGCAGCATCATCCTGGCGTGCCATGAATATCTCGTCTACTTTCGGGGTGTAGGTCTTGCGGGTGTAGTCATTGTCATCAAGCTTGGCGATGGCGTATTTCAGCATCTCTATGGAGGCGTTTTCGATGTATTCTTTAGGCAGGTCAATGCCGGTAAGGACGAAATGGTCGCCTTTGCTTATAGGGAAATCCTTGTAGGGGAAATAGAGGTTGAGGTCGCTGTCTTTCGCTCTTTCAAGTTTCAGACGCCATCTTCCGTCTTTCTCGTGGTGGATGGCGGCTACATTGAAACTCCTGCCGCCGCACATGCCGTCTTTCATGTTGACCTGGAAATCGCTCTGGGCAAGGAGCTGCAAATCGAAATTTATCTGTGATTTCAGATAGATGTCGAAATTGGGGATGTCTTTCACGGTGTCCTTGAACACACCGGGGTCGGTAACGCTTTCTTCCGTGCCGGTATCTATTTCGTCGATGCGCTGACCGTCCACTTTCATTTCTTCTATCGTGGGATAGATGTCCTTCAAGCCTTCTTTTTCGTTGTCGGTGTCGAAAAACACTGATGACGGACGTATGCCTATCTTGTCGCGGTTCTCTGACTCTATGTAGGGTCTGTATTTGTCGGTGGAGAAATAATGTTTGCGACCACTGGGGTTCACATAGTTCTTTATATCGTCACTCTGGACTTCCCACCACTCCTGGAGGGATTTCTCCGGGAAACCGGGCAACATGAGGACGTTCACTGACATCCTGTCTGGAACAAGGCTCGTACCGTCGAGGTTGCCTGACGGGATGTTGGTCTTCACTGTACCTTCGTCAAAATACACGCGCTTGCCAATGCCGCTGCCTCTGATGAAGGCTTCAACATTCGTGGGGTTGCTGTCGGCGATGGGGTAGTGGGTGGGGTTGGCGGTGTTCCTGGCTTCTACTTGCAACAGGGTGTATTTCGTGCCTTCACTATGGTAATTGCCGTCGAGGTCATAGTAACTGCGCTCCACGAAGCCTTTTACTGCCTCTCCTGTTGACAGACGGGCTTTCACCAGATGGGCATCGTGGCACAGTCCTTCGATGTCGTCTATCTTGTTCGTGAAATACTTGTCGTCGTATTCCAGCGCAAGGACGAGCCTCACCCATCTGCTTTCAAGTGAGTATGCCTTGTTCTTGATGATGGCGTAGCTCAACGTGCCTATCTCGGCGTAGTAATGGTTGGGGAGGTTCTTGTCTGAACCGTAGGCGCGGAGTCTCGTGATTACGAGCTGACTGCTGTCTGCGGCTTCTTCTATCTCATACAGGCCCTTGCCTCTGCCATACTCGAATATGTGGTCGGCCCATATCTCGGCTGGCTCGATGTAGATGTTCCTGCCGCGGACCACGAAATTCACGTCAAACTGGCTGTTCACGAGACTCAACACGTCCCAACAGCTCTGGTTGCTTACCGAAAGGGAGGTGCTTTCTATTGTCTTGCCTGCTCCTGCGCCTTTGTAGCGCTCGTCCCACAAAGTGCCGTCGCAGCCGCGGTCGGTGACGCTCTTCACGCGGTCGCGCGTATATACGTGCCACAATCCGTCGCCGAACTGTTCGTTCAGGTTGGCCTGCAGACGGTCGGCGATGTCGTCGAGACTGCTCACGTAGAACACGAACTTGGGAAGGGCGGTGTAATGGATGTTGTTGTCGTTCAATACGATGTCGAGGAACTCTGAACGGGAGAGCTCGTCTACGGGGCTGTTGAAAACTATGTTGCTGTACTTGAAACCGTCGCCTTTCACACCGGACGGGGCGCTTTTGATCTTGCCGGGGTCGTAGTTTATCTCGAAACGCTCGCCGCGGTAGTCCAGATAGTCGCCGATGCTGAACGGGATTGGGCGCTCGTTCTCGATGGTGACGCTGACATTGCACGCTCCCATCCATTCACCGCTGTATTCAAGGGCGCTGACGGATATTTCCTTGCCACCGGTGTCTTTCAGCGGGGTGCCGTCTTTCTTGTATATGGTTATCTTGCTCTTCATCCCAGTCTGGTTATTATGCCTTTATTGTTGGTGATGGTGGATATTGAGGTGACGGGGTCGTCTGCCTTGAACTCAAACTCGGCGACGAGGATGTCGCCTTCATCGCCGTTCCTCACAAGATCGGCTTCACCCGGTAGCTTCGTGAGGCGCACATGGCGTCTGCCTATGCCTGTATAGTCGCAGTACAGCTTCATGTAAACGCCGCTGCCGTCTGCTCCCGTGAGGTAGTCCACAAATTCCTTGAGCTTGGGGTTGGCGCCGTATTTCGCACCTTTGTAGCCGAACTTTATCTTTATCGTGTAGGCTTCAAGACTCAAGCGACCGGGTACATAGGTGTCGAGACCGTCTTCGCCTGCCCAGCTCCTCTCACTCAGGGCCTTGATGCCGTCACCGACGCTCATCGGGATGCTCATGCAGTACATGCCGAAAGCGGCGATGGTCTCCTTCAATGGGGCTCCGTCGCCTTCTTTCTGCATATATACTTTGTAATAATCGGTCATAACGCAATCTTTTACAACAAAGTTAATAATTTATGTATAAATATACAATAAATATCGCATTTTTATTACTCTTTTATTCTTTCCCTGACTGTCACTCTGCCTTCACTCGTCAGTCTTCCGCCGTAGTGGTACACGAAACACCTTGCGCTTCCTTCGCAGTGGATGGTTGCTTCGCTGTCGTCGTAGAGGTTCACTCTTACGTATGACTGGTCGCCTGCGGTTATCCTCACTTTGCTCTTGTGGCGCACGTAGATGTTGCTGACGGCGTAGTCACGGCAGGTTACGGAGGCATCGCAATGGCCGTTGAATATAGCAGTGGAAGGATTGAGGAGACTGGTGCTTTCGTCAACATATACTCCGTGCCGGTGGATGACGTCGCCGAAGCTCTTTTTCATCACTTCCACACTGGGCCAGTTGTGTTGGATGCAGAAGTCTATGCCTTCAACGAATTTTTCTACCATATCGTCTTTGCTCGTGCCGTCTTGCCACTCGGCGGTCCATTGGGCACACAGACCCAATGTGACTGCTTCGTGTTTCATCTTGTCGGAGAGACGGCGCTCCTTGTAGCTTGTCTTGCTCATGTCTTATGCTATGTATAGTTTTCTTGTTCCGTTGGTGGTCGAACGCATCCAGTCGTACATCTGGTCGAGCTTGTCGTTACGCGCCTGCGAAAGGCTGACGAGGGTATTTAGCTGGGTGAGCTGCGACTGGGCGATGACATTGAGGTTAGGGAGAAGCTTCACGGCTTCAACGACAATGGCGAGGTTGGCGCGGTTCACGCTCACGTCGAGCCTTATGGCGTTGATGTAACTGGCGAGGAGGTCAGCGGTCTCTTCGGTGATTCCCTTGATGGTGTTGCTTGTCGAAAGACTGCCGTTCTCACTCAGATCGAGACCTTTTTCTTTCAGACTGTCAAGGATGGAGACAATGGAGTCGATGGCATTGCCTTCGGCATCTATCAGACTGTCGGTGATGGAGAGCACATCTTCGGCTTCAAGCTTGCCACCGTTGGCCTTTAGCTTGTTCTCAAGATTGTCAAGGGTCGGCTTCAATGCCACTTCCAGGATCTTCTGCGAAAGGATGTTCTTCGTCAGACTGTTCATCAGCTCTTTCACCTTGTCCTCGTAGGCATCAACGGCGTCTTCGCCTTTCTGCCAGGCTTCAACAATGGCGTCCGTCAACTGGCTCGCCCAGTCTTTGAGGTCAATGCTGTAGATGGTCTTGGCCCACGCCTGTGCAAATTCGGAAATCTGCTGGTTGGCTTCTTCTATCTGCGCGTCGTAGTCACTGATAGCGTTCTTGTCTTTCTTCTTCTTCTTGTTCTCGGAGTCGCGTTGCTTCTGAAGCTCGTCGCGCTGGACCATAAGGGAGGCGAGCTGGGCATCGAAATTGCTGTCCTTGTTTTGCAGCGACTTCTCTACCTGCTCTGCGGTCTGTTCGCTGTAACGGCTCTTGTTCTTGTTGGTCTTCTCCCATTTCTGGGTCTGGAAATTGAATTTGGTGTTCTCTTTCCGGAAGGTTTCAAGAACTTCCGTGAGCTTGTCGCGGGTCTTGTCGTTCATAGTGTATGAATACACTCCCCCCAGGGTAATCTCGATGGCGTGCTGGAGGTTCTTTGTCAGATTCTCCATCTCTTTCTGACGCTGCTTGCTGGCTTCTATCTCGCGTTCCAAAGCGGCGTCATGGGCGGCGGCAAAACTGCTGATGATACTGATGGAGGCAGCGGCAGCGGCTCCATACGGACCGGCTTGCTTCAGACCGAGGTTGTTCAAGGCTCCGGCTGTACTGCCTGCTGCACTCAAGGCGTCACTGCCACCTTGTATTATACCGCCGGCCACGGTGTCTTCCTTGCCGAAAGCGGCGAAGAGGTCTACCACGGGCGACATGATGCTTTCCAATGCCTTGAACTTGTTGGCGACGCTCTGGAGGCTCTTGCTGAAATCTGCGTACTTTCCCTGCTGCTCGTTCTCAAGCTCGCCTTTGGTATACTTGCCTTCCTGCATGCCCATACGTTTGCCGGCTTCGGCACTGACTATATATTTGCCGTCCTTGCCGGGTTCGCTGCGTTTCAGAAAGTCACCGATAGCATTGCCCTGGCCTATGGTGTTGAACATCACACTGAACGGGCTGCGGTCAATCTGCTCGTTGCGCAGCTTGTCAAGGGCATCACGGAGCTGCTTCACCACCTCTACGCTCAGACCGGCTTTCTTCGAGAATTTCTCTATCTCCGTGCACATGGTGTCGATAGTGTTCGATGACACCCTGTCAAGGTCGTCGAAAATCGTCACCCAGTCGGTGTTGTTCTTGAACTGTTCGAACTCAAGCTTGGCGCGTTTGTCCTGCCATTCCTTGTTCTCGCCTTCCGAAGCGCGTTTCTTCATTTCGGTGGTAGTACTGCTTCCCCATATCTTTGTCTGGTTGCTTTCGTGCTCCCTGTCGAGGTCGGCAATCTGTTGTTCAATGGTTCTGTTGTTCTTGATGAGCTCCACCATGTTCTTGATGGTGTCAAGGCGCACCTTGTCGCTCTCTTTCTTGTAGCGCTGCACCAATACGCTCAACGTTTCACTCTTCTCTCCGAACAGCTTGTTAAATTCGTTGTCTGACAGTGAGGTGACGTCTGCTGCGTTCTTGCCGGGATGGCTCTTGTCAAGCTCGTCCTGTATCTGTTTCATAAGTGACTCCAGGAGGCTCTGGCTCTGTACGGTATTCCCCTGGAAGGCTACTTGCATAGCACCTTGGCTGTCGCCTGTCAGATCATAGAGCTGCTTGTATAGGTCGTATTCTTCTGACAGCAGGTCGAGCTTGCGCGACAACTCGCTGTTCACGTCTTCTATCCTCTTCTGCTCTTCTTCACGCTCTTTGGACGAGATTTCGGCGATGGACTGCTCGACGAATGACTTGCGCTCTTCTGTGTTCCTTGACAGTCTGCCTACAAGCTGACGGATACTGCCGCCGTAGTCACTGCGGTCTTTCAGACCATATCCCTTGATAGGAGCGAAATTCTTGTCTTTCATCAGCTCCTTGTCGGCATCGGCTCCATACAGCTTCCGGTATTTCTGCAGCTCTGTGTAGTAGGTCTTATACAGCGACACCTTGTCCCTCAACGCCTTCAGCTCCTTGTCGTCCTTGTTGCCACGGTCTTTAGGGGTCTTGTTGGATTTCTTGGCTTGTCCGGTATAAAAATCTCCAGTCATGGAGTATAGAAGTTCAGTCAGGTCTCTTACGTTTTGCTTGGCTTTTTCCACTTCTTTCTTTGTCTCCTTGCCGTTCTTGTAAGCGGTGTTGACGGCGAGGAGCTCATTGAGTGCACTGTCTATGTCCTGATGCGCAGCGTTATTGATGGAATATACGGAGCCCTGGCCTGCCTTCTGCCATTTGTTCTTGTATGCGACAAGATCGGCTGCATTGACTCTAAGCCCCATCCCTGATTGGTAGAAATTATCATTTGTCTGCTGTGTGACAGGGTCCGGTTTGCCCTGGTTGCTGTAGACGAGATTGATGACTGCGGTAAACCGGCTATTATTGAGCATGCGTTGCAGATCGCTCTCAAAATACGGGTAGTCTATCGAAAGACGCTGTCTGGCTTCCTGCATCAGTTCTTTTACCTTGCTCTGTTCTGCTTCGTTCAGTTTCTGACCGCTGCGTATCTTGTCAGCAAGGACGGAACTTTCACGCTCTATGAGATTCTGCAACTCTGACCTTACCTGTCCTCTGAGCCAGTCATCGCCAAGACCAAGGGCTTTCAGCCAAGAGGCTCTCATAAAATCGGCCTGGTCTTTCGGTATCTCCACCTGCGCAAGCATATTGTCGAACATCTGTTGTGCAGCGCGTTGAGACTCAGGATTGGTGCCGATGTCAAGGAATATCTTGCGGAACTCAAGAGCAAGTTTCTCTGCCTCTTCCTTGAAATGTTCCATGCCTGAAAGATAGGCGTTGGTATTAGTGCGCTTGTCGGCAGCGTTAAGAGAGTGCTCCATGGCAGTCTTGCTGCTATAGATGCTCTGGAGATATTCCTTGTCCTGTTCAAACATCTTTTTGATATTCTCGAAATTATCCCCACTTTGTATCTTGTTCTGGGCTATGGTATTGGCCTTCTCTTCAAGCTCTATCTGCTCTCTCAGATAGCGAAGCCTGTCTTCATGGCTCTTCTTCTCGTCTGCTTTCATTACCAGACTCTCAAAGCCGTTAGGGTTCAGCTCTTTCAGCTTTTCTTTATATTCGTCAATGGCTGACAGCAGGGCTTTGTCATCTTTCTTGTTTATAACCTCGTTTATCGGGTTATTCTGCAAAAATTCGACAATGCTCTTGTATCGGTCTTTCAATTCGTCGGCTGACTGTTTCATCTGCTGTTTCAGCTCTTCATTGGCGCTCCAAAGATATGTAAGGCCAACAGATATACCTGTTATGATGAGCCCCGGCCATCCTCCTATCATTGCCATGAATGAAGCGCCTAATGATTTGATACCGGCACCAAGAACGGAAAATGCGGCAATGCCGCGACTGGCGAAAGCACCCCACATGCTGCCGCTGGCTGCCAAACGCATCTCGTTGTTCAGAAGCATGGCTCTTACTTGAGCCTTCGTCAGACCGTTGGCAAGCCCGTTTACCATTATCTGCTGGCGATACATATTGCCGTTAATCTTGCCCGTGACATACAAGCGCCTAAGGTCTGTTTTTGTCAGTGCTCCATTGACTTGCAGCAAACGTAAATCAGAATTGGTTATCCTGTTCTTGGTGGAAAGGATGCTTTTCTGAATATCGCTAAGACGCTTGCCTTGCAGAGCTTCCTTAGTGACATCTCCTGCTACTTTACCTTTTGCACTTAACAGACCGGCTGCAACACCGCCTCCTAATGCCATATTTGCTTTATGGAGCGCGAAACCGCTGAACGCCGCTATAAATGCAGGGCCGAGGGTATGTAGGTTTTGTATCAGCTTGGCTATAAGTTCAAGGGTTCCTTTAAGAAACTTGCCCGAAATAGTCTCACTGCTTGCCATATCACTGAGCATTATCTCCCAGGCATCTTTCATCTTGTTGTACTTTCCCAACAGCGTGTCTGACATCACGGACTGCATATTGAAGAACTGACCGCCGGCATCTGTCATTTCCCAAAATACCTGCTTCACGTCTTCAAAATCCACACCACGGCCCGTTATCCTTGTCTTGACATCGGAAGTACTTACATTCTTGCCTTCTTTCTTGGTGTAGTATTCGGACAACTTGTTGAGCAATGGAATACCTGCGTATGAGATTTGGCGAAGTTCCTTTCCATCGAGCCAGCCTCGTGAACGTACCTGACCGAATGCTAAGGCTATACGTTCAAAACTAACGCCGAGACCTGAAGCCATGTCTGCAAGGCGTTTCGTGGTGTCATAAAGGTCGTCATATTCCACACCGTATGCGGCAAGCTGCTTTACGTCTTTGTTCAGGTCTGAGAACGTAAAGGGGGACTCCAAAGCAAGGCTCTTTATCTGCTGGAACATTATGTCAGCATTCTGCATGTCTCCAAGAATACTGCGCAGAGCTATGTGCTGTTGGTCTATGACTCCTCCGGCCTGTATTATGCTGTCTACAAACTGCTTCACGCCGTATATCAGACCGCCCTGCAGGAAGAGGCTCTTCAAATCCTGCACTGCGGAGCTTATACCACCGGCTGACTTCCTCGCCTGCTCGAAGGCGCTTACAAGGTCACTCCTTACACGGGCGGCGGTGGCGGCGACTTCCTGGCGGTGTCTCTCTTCCAGGGCGATGGCTTGTCTCTTCTCGCTGTTTGCCTTGGCTTGCTCTGAGGACAGGCGCTTCGCTCCTTCGGCGAGGGTGCCGAAATAGTTGTAGTTCAAGCTTCCGAGGCTGCTTTGCCAACCGACGCCCTTGTTGCCAAGCATATTGCTGTATTCACGCAATGTGCGCAGGGCGCTTATCATTGAACGTATCTTGGCATCGGCTTCGGAGGTGTCAAGTCCCAAAGCTTTTCCTGCCTGGCGCTCTCCCCATAATCTGTTCAGGGCGTCTTTCAGTGCTTTGATTTTCTGTTGGCTCTTGTCAAGTTCCGCCTGTCGCTGCTTCTCGTTCTTGGCAGCTTCAGCGGCTTCCCTCTTCTCGGCTTCCATCCTCTCAAGAATGGCGTTCTTCAAGGCGTTAGTCTCCTGTAGACGCCTCTGGGTTTGTTCTTGCGAAGTGGTAGCGTTGGGCTTGTATGTGGCATCGAGTCGGGCGGCAGTCTGCATTGACAGTCGCTCGGAGGCGGCGACAAGGCGCTGCATCTGACTTTCCACTTCTGCAAGCTGTGCTTTTGTCTTCACAAGCCATTCGTCGTCTTTTGGACCGTGGAAACTGGAAATCTTCTGCTGTAGCCGGTCGTATCTCTCTCCAAGGGCGTCAAAGGCTTTGCCGTAGGCTTTCTGGACTTCATTTATCTGGTCCATATTGCCGGCAAACGGAACGTAATAACGGGTTGGCTCAGGAGCAAGGGATGCCCTGACCGCACGACGTCTATCAAATTCCGTTCCTCCCACCCTGGAGCGACGGAGTTTCTCCTCTGCTTCCATCTGCTTCTGTAGGGCTTGGGCGAAGGCACGCGACTTCTGTTCGGCGGCGGCTATCTCCTGCCGGTATGCCTCCTGCGCCATCTGTGCGGAGATTTTCTGGCGTTCCTGCTTCTGCTTCTCAAGCTCCTCCTCCCTCTTGGCTTGCTGTTCCTGGGCATGGCGGCGCTGCTGTAAAAGTTCTTCAACGCGCTGCATGTTTTGGTAGTCGGAAAAACCTGCGTGGCCTTTCCCGGTTGCATTTATTCTTTGTAGTATTTGCAACACTTTCCCATATTGCTCTGCTATGGCGGTTATATTGTTGACCGTCTTGGAATCAACCCCCAGACCCTCAGCTCTGGCGGCAAAAGCCTGATATTGCGCTATAGCATCTTGCAGTTTCTTGATGTCGGCAACTCCCTTGCTGCTAAGGGTACTTGTTGCTTCCGTTATCAGATTCAGTGCGTCCTGGGCTCGCTTGCCGGTGACGTCAATCTTGTTGAGAGCGTTAATAAGCTTCTTGGATTCTTCCTCCATACGCGTCTTCAACGTGAGCGTCATGCTCAAATCTCCTAAATTTCCTCCTGCCATATTCCTACCATTTTTGTGTTTTTTTTAATCAAGTCAATATCTCTCCAGAATATCTGTTTACACTCACTTCAGGAAATCCCCGAACGTCACTCCTTCTTTTCCTACAAGCTTGTCGCCGCCTTCCTTCTCCTTGCGTGCCTTCCAACGTGCATAGGCGGAGGCGAGTTTCTTGCGGGTCGGCCCCTTGTCTTTCTTCGGATATACCACCAATGGCTGATCGGCGACCATAAGGTCTATCTGCGCTGACGTGTAGCCCCACCAGTAGTCGTAGGCACGGATGCCGTAACGGCGCTCGAAGAGGAAAGGGAACTTCTCGGCTAACGAATAGGCGGCTCCCCAACTTGTTCGGCTTGGATAGCATCGGCTTCCTTCGTCGTCATCGTCATCCTCAGATTCGTCATTCCTATCACTAATATGGTAAGCAGCGAGGATGCTGTCGATTGAGTTTTTTTTTTCGCAGTTTCCAAAAGACGCAACACTTCCACATCGTCAAGGTCGCAGAAGTAATACAGCCAACGCCAATAGATACCGTAGAAGGCACGGATCTTCCAGATGTTGTTAAGAAGCACAACGGCGCATATCTTCGCATTGCGACGGTTCTCGTTCTCCTCTCTCGCCACGATATGACTGAATTTCATTATCGTACCCTTGTGGAGCCAGCCTATAGTACGGCGCTTGCCTCTGAACTCCACGTCAAGGGGCTCGGCGGCAAGAACGGCATCAAGCATCTTCTGGTATTCTACAGAGGGTTGCTCTATCTTTTTTTCTGACATGATATTTGTCTTAGTGTGATTTATACAATTAAAAAGGCGGCACGGCATTTCTTATGCCTGCCGCCTCTAAGGTTCTGTGGTGTCTCAGACTGTCGGTTTTTCTTCATTTTTAGCCGACTGTGTCGCTACGCTGACTTTTTTTTTAGATAAGCGAAGCTCTTCTTGCCTGCACCTTCAATACTGCCGGTCAGCTGGATGGCAAACGGCTGTGTGCCTGGGTTGTCATACAACTGCTTGGCGTAAAGGGCGAGGTTGGTAATTACCACAAGGTTCTTCTTCTCTGAGTCTACAAGGAAGAAGGTTCCTGTAATCTTCTTCTTCTTCAGCTCCCATGCGTGACCTTCAAAACCGGTTATGCCGTCAAGCTCAGTGTCACCGGTGGTCATAGTGGCTGTAGTGATATCCTTCACGGCGTCTGCACCGTAGAAAATCTTCATCACTTCCTTGTCAAGGGTTGGGACGGTGAGCTGGATTTTCACGTCTCCGGAGGTTGAACTTGAGGTCCAGTCGGCATCAAGGCCGATTACCTTGTAGTGGTTGATGGTCGGGTCGTCCTGGGTGATCTGAAGGGTGTCTACAGTCACCGGAAGGTTGTACTCAGGGGCAAACGTCAATGAAGTCTGCTCTAAGTCCACAACGGCCTGCTGATAGTAAAGGTCGGCGATGTCATTGAAAACGACCTTCAATTCCTGTTTTGTCTTTGCTGCCATATACTTATAAGTTTTTGGTTGGTTATTGTTATCTTGTCCTTAAACGGCCTTGTATCATCGTGATGTCGAATCCGTCTCCGTCATCGGTCTGCAATATTACCTTGGGCTTCGTGACGATTATCCGGGGGGTACGGATGGGGAAGACGGACAGCACACGCTCAAGCTTCTCGTCCATGGCGTCAAGGTCTGTGCAGTTGCCGAGACTGGAGGAAACACGGTTCCTCGTGTAGATGCTTATCTGGACGGTAGTGCTGTAGTCGTTGTATGAGCCGTCATCGCTTATCTCGTTGTTACGGATGGCGTAGGGCAGGCTCACGACGATAAAGCTGTCATAGCGCTTGTCTACCGTGTCGGGACGGTTGCGGGCTATGACGACATCACAGATGCCTTTCACGGCATTGCCCAAATCGTAGTATATCTGTTTCAGGTCCATCTTGCATTATATGTCAAAGTTTATCGTTCCGTTGGTTTCTGCTATGCCGATTTGCAAAAGGAATGGAACGTCTTCGTAGGTGCTGTAGACGGTTTCGACGATTTTCTCATTGAACTTGGCGTATTCCACAGGGCACACGCACATCAATGCCCATTCGCCTCCGGGCTTGAACTTGCCGATGCGGCCGTAGATGAGGTTCGGACCCCATTGTCCGCCTTTGCCTGTCTTTCCTCTGAAAGGAGGATCTGCTTCGTCGCCTTCATAATAGGATGGCTTGTCGTAGATTTCGCCTTTACGGAGGGTGGGACGGGTTGGAGGGGCTTCGCCGTCTGCGGAACGGGAGACGTACATCAGCTTGCCGCGGTAGTAGACGGAGGCATAGAACGAGGTGAAGGTGTTTCCTGTCACATTATAGAACTCACGGTTCTTCTTGAATGCCTCTACCGCCTTGTCGGCGGCCTTCTTCATGATGGCGTAGGCTCGCTCGTAGGCGTATTTGTTTATCTTGCCGAGCATCTCGTGCTCGAACTGCAAGCCTAACGACAGTCTGCGTTCATATCCTCCCATTGTCACACTCTTTTCAAACTCCAGTACACTACGGTCCTGTTATTGTCTCCCTCGCAGTCTTTCACGATGCCTTCTTCTGTGTGGTTGCCTATCCTGCAACGGATGATGTCACCGTCCAAAGGAAACTTGCAGCCGGACCAGGCATCGAAACGTATCGGGATGCTGGCCTTCCGCTTGTTCTCGTCTATACGGCTGTCTCCGGTCGTGGTGGTGTCGGTGTAGATACGACACTTTCCGCAGTACAGCTCTTCTTCCACATCGAGCAGGGGGGCGTCGGCTTCACAGAACGGATTGTCCGGGTCTTTCCTGCCGTGGATGACACGCACGATGCTCACATGGTGTGGGTAGCGGGGGTTGTCAATACGGGACTCTCTCATACGCTCAATGCTTTATGACGTGGCCCAACGGCATACCATACGGGGTGTAGGTGGCTCGCTTGATGCCGTGGGAGACAATCTTGAAGGAGGACTGGCTCTTGAATACTGATGATGGCTCAAGTTCCTGGTAGATGGCGTTGGCCTCTTCCTTCAACTCGCGCCGGTCGGTGTCGCTGAGCTCGTAACCTCCTCCCGAATGACTCCAGCCGTTATCGGAATCGGAGGTGTTGTTCACTTTGCTCGCACCAAGGACAAACCATTTCAGCGTGTCGGCGTAGGCAAGACGCAGGGTTGACTTGTCGGCGTCGCCGTATGGAATGTCAAGGTCGAGTCCGCGGTCCAACAGTATCGGGCGCAGCGTTTCGTCGTTGACGCCGAACTTCACTTTGCCTGAAAGGTAATCGGCTACGGTGTATATTTCACACTCCTTTTCCATGTCGTTTCTCGGTATTTAGGGTTAGCTCTTTTCCTTGATGTTGATGATCCAACGGTAAGGGAAGTCGAGCATCGCGGGAACAGCAGCGAGGAACAGGTCTGTCTTGAACTCCTTATACAATCCGTTAGGAGTGGTCATGTTCCTCAACAGACCGAGGCCGTTGTTGGTGGTTGCCCAAACTACGTCTACCATCTTGTTGCCCAAGGCTTCGAATATCACCTTGTCGCTGATCTGCTTGCGCTTGAAGGTGAATGCCTTGCCTGCCGGACGCAATACTACCGTACCGTCAGCCCAGCCCTGGATGGTCTCGACGCTGCCGTCGAAACGGATGTTCTGCTCCTGCTCCTCCACAATCTCGATTGGAGAAAGGCCGTTGAGGTCGGTCACGGACTTCAGGAACATCTCCTTGTTCACGCCGTAGTTCTGCAACACTGCTACATAGTTGGCTGCTGCCCAGCTCTTCCAAAGCTCCTGCACCTGCTTGTTCTTCAGAAGAACGTTGTTGAAGTCGTTCTTCGTCATCTGCCATACAAGTGGGGTCTTGGCGTACTGTGGGTATGCCTTGCGCCAGTCTCCCTCAAACTTGCGCATCTGCTCCAGAATGTCGCAGTTCTCGTTGGCCCACTCCAGCTTGCCGGCTTTCTTGAAGTTATTCTTCGGAATGTTGGCGGTGTGGAGAGGTGCCTGGATGCCGCGGGCGATGTTCGTGTAGTCGAGCTCACCGGTAGAAGCTAAACGGGCGGTCATGAATGTCATTGTACTGTTCAGGGAGTCCACAAGGTCCTGAAGCTTGTCTGTATACTCGTCCACGAGGTCGGCGTCGTCACCGAACTCCTCACCGAGCATCTTCATGCGATACCAACGCTCTGTGGCGGTCTCGCGGAAACCGTCGGCGGCGAAGTCGGGGATGGTGGCGGTATACCAGTTCATGTTGCCCTTCTCTTTCTGATAGCCTTCACCGAGCGGAGCACGGAGGTTCATCAGAGTGGCGGCTTTCAGCTCACGGGATTTCACCGAGAAGGTGGCAAGTCCCTTGTTGTCGGTAGGAGTAACGTCGGTGGCGATGGTTCCCTGGGTGAGATACCAGTCGTAGTTACTGAGAAGGATGCCTTCTTTGTTGATGTATGTCTGCAAATAGTCACGGTTTATCTTCGAAGAGAAAAACTTGGCCATTCGAGAATCGTTGAAATTGAATTTTCCCATATCCTGTTACAATCTTTTTACGTTATACTTTGCGTTGGTTAAATGCGCCAGAACTCTGGGTACAAGCTCTTGTTCATGGCGGCAACGGCCGGACATACGGGACCCATCTTGTCTTTCCACATCACAAGGTCGGGGTGCAACATACAGAAGTTGATGTTGTAACGGGGCTTGTGATACTTGTCGCCTCCGAGGTCGAAGAACGGAAGGTCGTAGTCGTTCGGGGCGAAACAGTTAGGGTTTGTAACCATTGGCAATACACTGGAACCTGCTGCGGCTGCCTCGACAAGGACTGTATTTTTCTTCAGTGTGCCCAATGTGGCGGAAAGGGTCACTTTCCATACGTCACCGGCTGTAGCGTCTGTCTCGGTCTCTACCTTGGTCACGGTAACACCGGTGCCCTTGGTGGTGAAGTCTTTCTGGCCTACCATAATGTTGTCGCCGACAAATGGGATGTGGACGAAACCGTTGCGGGTAAGGTATATCACCGTGTCTGTGGCGCCTTCGGTTGCTTTGGCCACCTCGTAGGCTTTCAGTACTTTCACTGTCGCACCCTTGCCGCTTACAATGCCAAGGTCGTGCTCGATGAGGTCTCCTGCGTAGATCTTGGCGGGACCGGGGAACGGATTGGCAAGCTGACCGCCGATTGGTGGACGGTTGAAAGCGTTCTTGACAAGGGCCTCAAGACCGGCGAACACATAACGCTGACCGCCGATGGAACCTTCGGCCTGCAGCATCACACCGCCGTTCATCACGGCTCCCTGGGCGAGCATCTGGTCGTAGTAATTCATAGAGTTATCCATAATCAGTCTTTTTTGTTTTTTGTTTGTTCTGTTACTTCTTTTCGTCTACCTTCCCGAAACGGCGCTTCCTACGCTCTATGATGTCGTCAAACTCATGGTCGTCAACCTTGCCGGTGTCATTGCCGGGGGTGACATGCTTGGTTGGGATGGCGGCACCGCCGTTGGCGCGCTTGTAATCGGTGGTGTAGATACTCTCGGCCTTCGCCGTCAGTTCTGCGATGTCGGCATCATCGTCTGGAACGGCGAGCTTCGAAAGCGCGGTTTCAAGGAAGAAGTCGTTCATCTCAAGGTTCGCCTTGCTGAACTTGTCCTTCAAACCGCTTCTTACGGAGTCAAGGGCGGCCTGCTTTGCTGCGCGCTTGTCTCGCTCTTCGTTGGCGGCAAGGAGCTTGTTGAGCTTATCTTCCAGTGCCTTGTAACGGTCGTCTTCGTTTCCCTCTCCCTGCTTCTGGCGCTCGTCTTCCTCCTTCTTCTTCTTGCGCTCTGCCTCGGCTCTGTTCTTCTTCATCTCGTCGGAGACGTTCTTGTGAAGGTTGCCGTCCATGCGCTTCAAGCGGTTCGCCAACTTGGTGACTATCTTGGAATTGGCTTCCTCGTCATCACCGAAATCTTCCAGGACATCATCAAGTTCTTCATTGATGGTCTTCTGGCTTAATGATGTGAACTTGGTAGTGTCTGCTTCCTTGTTCACAAGGTTCAAGAGTTCTTCCCTTGTCATGGTGTAAAATGTTTAGTTTTTGTGTCGGTTACATCGGGGTGCTTCCCCGGAATGCATAAGTATAAATATTTACATCGCAAAAATATGTATAAATATGCAATTATGCAAATAAAATTCTATATTTTTGCATTTAGAATGTATATATATACATAAATGGAGACTTTTACTGGACTTAAACTTGACAATGGAGCTCCTGTTTATACACAGGAGTACATACAATCTCTGCGCGACGCTGACCGCAAGCATCCTGACAGACTCAAAATCGTGGCACAGCGTGGAGGACAGGAACGTATGCTCTCTATCAACGCTGACATCAAAATCGTTGGAGGTTCAAGAGGTGGTTCTAAATCGTTCTCTTCTCTAATGGAGGTATTGAAAGACATCAAGAACCCTGACTTCCATGCAGTTATTGTCAGAAAGGAGAAGGATGACCTGCAGTCGCTGATTACCGACTCTTACAAGCTGTTCTCACAGTTCGGTACTTACAACAAGTCACAGAACGACATGACTTGGAACTTTACTAACGGAGGATGGCTGAAATTCTCGTATTACTCGGGGTCGTTCCAGGACTTCAAGGACAGGTTCCAGGGAAGGCAGTTCGCATATATCTGCATTGATGAGGGTACGCAGTGCCCGTACAAGAAATTCAAATACCTGCTCACAAACAACCGTAATGCGGCGCACATAAGAAACAGATTCTGGATCACTTGCAACCCGGACCCGGAATCCTGGGTGAGGAAGTTCATCGACTGGTGGGTGGACGAGGACGGATATATCATTCCGGAACGTGATGGTGTCATAAGGTATTGCTTTATGGACGGCGACACTCCGGACTCGATATACTGGGGTAACACCAGAGAGGAGGTCTACGAACAGTGCTCACATCTCATAGACAGACTATGGAATAAATACAGGGATAGCTATGAACCGCTTGGGTACACGAAATATGACGTGTTCATAAAATCGGCAACATTCATAAGGGCTGACGTTTCGGAGAACATAAAGCTGATTTCTACCGACCCTTCGTATATAGCGAACCTCGCACAGCAGGACGAGGAGCAGAGAATGCGCGACCTTGAGGCTAACTGGAACTGGAAAGCGGCGGGCGATGACTTGATAAAGATAGCGGACATGGAGGCCGTCTTTGAAAACGCAGAACAGGAGGGGGACGGTATCGACAGGGCATCGGCGGACATCGCCTTCACTGGTGGCGACAACTTCGTGATGTGGCACTGGAAAGGATTCCACATCAAGGACCTTGTGGTTTTGAGACTCGACGCAAAGACACTGGTGTCGTGCATTCAGACGAAACTCAGGGAGTGGGGAGTGGAGGAGTGTAACTTCACATACGACTTGCAGGGTATCGGACAGTACCTCAAAGGTTTCATGCCGGATGCTGTGCCGTTCAACAACCAGGCGGCACCGATGGCGAAGAACAAAAAGGAACAGGAGGGGGTGAAATACTTGTACAAGAACCTGAAATCGCAATGCGCATGGCTGTTCTACAGGCTTGTCAAGGACAAAGGGCTGTCAATAGACAGGGGGCTGCTTGACAGGAAATTCTCTGGTGACGGCTTCAAGAACTGGACTCTGAGACAGATTCTGCAGAAGGAGAGGAAAATGCTGCGGCGTGACGAGAACGGGGATGACAAGGGATTCAACCTGCTGGCAAAGACCAAGGCGAAGAAATATGTCGGACACTCGCCTGACTTCTTCGAGTCGCTGATATACATGATGATTTTCTCACTCATAAAAACTAAAAACAAAAATATTAAAGGATTATGGAGGATTTGAAAGTAACGGATTTGAGGGAACTGCTCGTGAAAAAGCCGTTCTTCGAAGTGACGCCTAAAGGCTACATGAAACACGACCTGTTCAACAGGGAGGTGACGGACAAGGAGAACCCTTCGATGCCGGAGGACACGCTCTACAGGAGGATCAAGACGCAGGCGGACTTCCTCAGGGAGTTCTATCCTTCGGGACACCGCATCTGGGATGAGGAGGAATATCCTGACATATACAAGCAGAACCCGGAGGACGGGAAATGGTACGTACAGAAGATAATGAGGACGGCGTTCGCATTCCAGTTCCTGATATGGGTGAAGCATGTACTGCACGTGACGGGAAATGACATCCAGTTCGAACTTACCGACAGCGAAAACGATAAGAGCATCGAAAATGACCTGAAACTGCTTTCCAAGTTCAAGAAGGGATGGCTGACACACAACGTCGAGATAAGGTTCTTCGAAGCGGTTTGTGCGTATATGAAGGTCGCCGAGGGGGCTATTGTGGGTTTCTTCGACAAAAACAAGAGGTTTGGAATGAAAACCCTGTCTTACGATAACGGGGACATCTTATACCCGCATTATGACTCGCTGACAGGTGAGATGGCAGCTTTCGCAAGAAAATATTACGACTATGATGATGACGGAAAGGAAATCACTGAATGGGTCGAAGTGTGGGATGACAGGAAATTCTACAGGTTCAAGAAGGGACTCGGTAAAGGGAAACTGGCTAATACGGTCGTAAGGATAGCGAGGATTTTCGGAATCAGCGACTATACGCTTGTCAATGAGGAACTGCACGGATTCCTGTTCGTGCCTGTGGCTTACAAAAGGAATGATGACGGACCGTGCTGGAGCCCGGTGCAGAAAAACATTGAAGACTATGAGGAGGCGTATGCTTACCTGTGCGAGAACAACAAGGCGTATGCGTTCCCTATACTGTCTCTGACGGGTGACGGAGAGAGCATTTCTGTGACAGGAGACAATACGGGAGCGGCTAAGACTATTCTTATCACCGACCCTGACGGAAAAGCGCAGTTCCTCAACGGAACGGATGCATCTAACGCTTTCGCAACACAGCTGAACAAATCGTATGACCTTATTTATGAATTGTCGTTCACTGTAAAGCCTCCTGAGCTGAAATCGGGTGACTTGCCTGGGGTCGCTCTGAAACTGCTGTATTCTCCGGCTATAGAAATGGCTACCAACGATGCACAGAAACTGCAGCCGTTCCTCGACCAGATTGTGCGTATTTGCAAGTTCGGAATAGGAACGGAGGAGGACTGCATGGCGTCAATGACGGGGTTGTCTGTAAACGCATGGATTGAACCGTATGTGCATCAGAATGACACGGAGTTGGTAACGAACCTCGCAACGGCGGTACAGAACAGCTTCCTGTCGAAACAGACGGCTTCGGAACGTAACTCAAAGTTCAGCAAGAATGATGAGTTTACCCGCATCATGAGGGAAAAGAAGGAGGAGCAGCAGCAGGATCTGCTTATGGACATTGAAAGGGCGGACAACGAGACGGAAAACGCTATCCAACAACAGAAGGAAGCGGCAAAGATAAACCAACAGTCTTCGGGAAGTGATATGAATACCGGTAACGGAAGGAAAGCGGGAAGACCGAACAAGTCCGGAAAGGAATATGACGATAACGGAAACTGGGACGGACGCAACAACTGGCAGAATTACAACCGTAGTCATTGACGCTTATGGACGAGAAAAGACGTGGGGCTGAATATGCGGCGAAAAGGGCGCAGGCTCTCAGAAACATGGAACGAAGAATACAGAAAGAACTGTTCCCAAAAGCGAAGCTCATCATTGCAGCGGCGAGGAAATACAGACGCGGAAACAAACTCTACAGGCAGGAGAAGCTGCTTGAAGAGGCGAGGGAAATAACGAAGGGGGCGGCAGGGAATATCAAGAAGTACACGGAGGCTTATGCTTTAGCTTCGGCTGAATTTCTCGCCACTGAAGGGAAAGGCATCGCCTCTCTGCTCTCCGGGAAGGTTTACGGAAAGACGATTGACGAGAGGATGATGACGTATCTCGACAATTTCGCAGAGGATATGGTGAGGATGATAAAGGCCGGCGTGATGATGGACTATAAGGAGGAGCAGATTCTTTCGGCTATAAGGACTGGATACAAGGACCCTTACCGCACTTCGGTAATCACAAAGGCGAGGAGAAAGGATGTCAACATCGCTACGCCTTCTTATGGAAAGGGTATCTTCCGCAATGCGTACAGCAACATCGTCAGAAACTCTACGCAGGTGATTGCATTGGCGTGGGGACTGGCAGAGAAGGAGTATGGCATGGAGATGGGGGCTGTCGGATTCCGTGTGCATCGGGGGTCGAGCTTCCCGTGCGACCAATGTGACCATGAGTGTTCGTATGTACACAAATGGACGGACCCGTTCCCGCCTTTCCACGTTTCGTGCGTGTGCTATGTGGAGTTTGTGTTTGAAGATGATTTAAATTCTTGAAGATAATTGTGTATGGATGGATATACTTTGACGGTACAGGCGCTGAAAACAGCGAAATCGTATGGAATGAAGGCACCGGAATATCTTATTTACGCTGACCTCAGAGCAGCGGGATGGTGCAAGCGTGATGCATGGAGCGTGGCGTTCCAGGGAACAGGGCTGAACTGGGAGAAAGCGGAGCTTGAAAGGGAGATGAACAAGCTGGAGGCGCTCGGATCGGTGCAGAGACGCGTGGCGGAACAACAGGAGAAAAGCAGAGGGGATGAAATATCTCCGGAGGAACTGGCGAAGGAGACTTCAAAGGAGACTATCCTCAAAAAACTGGTAAAGGCTGAGAAAAAGGCTAAATTCGGCTCTACGGACTGGATGAAGATTGTGGCGCTTGAAGCTGACTACAACAAGATTAAGCAGGATGAGATTGATACGGAGAACAATACCATTCACTTTCATCTGCCGGTTGACTACCCTACATGCAAAGAGGATTGCTTGCTGTTCAAGAATAATCTCTGCAAAGGGGGAAAATAGTTAATTTAATGTTAAAGGCAACAGGCAATTGGGAATAAGTGGAAGAATTGGTTACTTTTGCAACAACTTTTAATGGGCGGGGAGCTTTCCTCGTTTCATAATTCTAAAATTTTCAGTTGAGGCGGTGCTGTGAAGCATCGCCTTCTTTTATATGAAGTGCCGTAAAACCAATAAGTCTTTAGCTTGCGGGATGTAAGGCACTATCTTGTTGTTTAATATATTCTCTTATGGTGTTAGGATTAGCTTCGCCGATTGAACACACGAAGTATCCATCTGACCATAATGTTTTCTCTTTCCAAAAATATTGTCTCAATATATTACCATATAAGTGCCATGCAAAGATGGTACTCTCTTGTTTCAGTTTCCTTACTATTGAAGTTACAGATAACTTTGGCGGATAACTGATAAGGAAATGAATATAATCTTTGTCTGTTTCCATGATGTCAATGTCAAAATCAGAATTGTCAGCAATGTACTGAAAAACTGATTTGATGTTATCATTAAACTTCCCATCAAGTATTTTTCTTCTGTATTTGACACAGAAAATCAGATGACACTTTAGGTAATACTTATGTCTATTTTTACTCGTATAATTTTCTTTCATGCCACAAATATACATAAGCTTTTTGCTGTTTACAAAATAAAAACTATCTTTGTAAGCGATATGAGAAAGATTAATAGAACATACAAGTTCAGATTGTACCCGAACAAGGCGCAAGCCGATTTGCTGGCAAGGCATTTCGGTTGCGCTCGGTTTGTGTACAATTACTTTCTCAACCAACGCAAAGAGCAATATAGGCTCACTGGCAAAAGCGATAATTATTACGCACAAGCCAAGACTCTTACCGCATTGAAGAAGCAAGAAGCAACCGCATGGCTTAAAGAAGTAAATTCCCAAACCTTGCAGTTCGCTATCCGAAGTCTTGAAGCAGCCTATACGAATTTCTTTCAGAAGCGTGCAAAATTCCCTAACTTCAAATCCAAGCATTCTAAGAATAGCTTTACCGTTCCTCAGTTTGCTTCTATCGCTAATAACCGACTTTTCATACCCAAGTTCAAGGAGGGTATCAAGTGCCGTGTACACCGTGAGATAAAAGGTAAAATCGGTAAGGTAACTATTTCCAAGACGCCAAGCGGTAAGTATTTCGTTTCTGTATTTACAGAAGAAGAATACATAACACAACTTGAAAAGACTAATACGTCGGTTGGTGTGGATATGGGATTGAAGGACTTGCTTATTACTTCTGAAGGAGAAACTTTCAAGAATAATAAATATACAAGAAAATACGAGCGCAAACTTGCAAAAGCGCAGCGACATCTTTCTCGCAAGAAGAAAGGCAGCAGAGGGTTTAAAAACCAAAAGCTCCAAGTTGCCAGACTTCACGAAAAGATTTCCAACAGCCGTGCAGACTATCTGCATAAGTGCTCCATTTCCCTTGTTAGAAGATATGATACCATCTGCATCGAGGATTTGAATGTAAAGGGCATGGAAAGAAACCATCACCTTGCCAAATCCATTACTGATGCAAGCTGGGGCAGCTTCGTTTCCATGCTTACCTATAAGGCAGAATGGAACGGCAAAAAAGTTGTGATAATAGACCGATACTTCCCCTCCTCGCAGACTTGTAATGTCTGTGGATATGTCAACAAACAGACTAAAGATTTGTCTGTCCGTGAGTGGGAGTGTCCTATTTGTCATACTCATCATAACCGTGATGTTAATGCCGCTATCAATATTCTTCGTTTCGGATTAAACCATATATCGGCAGGAACTGTCGATTACACGGGTGGAGAGGAAGTAAGAGCCAATCTTTTGAAAGGCCGTTTCTCTGCGAAACCCGAAGCCCATGAGTCTTCAGCTCATGGGTAGTTCACTTGTACTCCTTGCCGGTGATGCGCTCAAGAATGGCGAAGAATGTTTCGTTCACAAGACTGTCACTGAAAAGCGGAAGGCTGCTTTCTGGTGGAAGTTGTCTGGTTTCCAAAGACCAAAGGATAATGCGCATGGCTTGCTCCATAGCGTAGCGGTCTTCTATGATTTCTACAAGTCTGTCAATTCCGTTGATCATCTCCTGTCTCCTTTCTCATTATTTCTTCTGCCATGTCAAGAAGGGTATTGGCGTGGGTCTCTCTCGCTGCGGTTTCTTCAACGGCGGCTTCGTTCTCCTTGCGAAGTTCTTCGTCGCTCTTGCCGGCATCGGCTTTCTTGTTCAGCTCCTTGCCTGCACGGTCAAGGTATTCTGACAGGAGCTTCTGTTTGGCTACCTGGTATTCGTAGTCACCTACAACGGTGGTGTCGGCGAACATCGCAACGAACATGGCTTCGGCGTTCTTGGCTTCTACTCCATACAACTGTCTCTCGCCGGTTTCGTCCATAACAACACGCAGTGCGTCGATGGCGTCATACATGGATGTGCCCATGATATACTCAACCGACCACGAACCGCTGATTGTACCTACCTTGATGAAGGGCAGTGTACGGCCGTTGCTAAGATGTTTCTGCACTTTCCTGGGAATGCCTGACGCGTTTCTCAAACGGCTAAGCTCTTTCTTGCCAAGACCTTTGGCATACTTCAAGATGTAGTAGTTGCCTACTTTGACTTTTACTCCAAACTCTAATTTCATATTCCTCTTTTTTTTATGTTATAAATTCTGTCTTCTTCCGTACTCGCAAATAAGCAGGGCATCGCAGGTGGCAAGCGTTATCTTCTTTCCCAAATGCGGGAACATCTGCTGCGCCTTTGCTTTTAGCCTGTTCTTCCACTCTGTATTCGTGTACTTGCTGCTGCTGCCAAGCTGGTATGTTTTCTCCCACTTGTTCGGCGTGACGTCTTCAGTGGGGATATGCAGGGCGAGCAGCGCCATCTGCAGGTGGCCGTAGCCCTTGCCGAAGTTGAACATCGCACTGCCGCCGTTGCCTGGCATTCCGCCTACTCGCTCCAGTGTGCAGAAGCTGTCGTCCTTGTACTGCTCCAGAAAGTCAAGCAAATCCTGCGGCGTTTCCGGCATCTTCACTACATCAAGCACTTCCCCGTCGGCTCCCATCACTGCGATGCCACCGTGCTTGCCGGGGTCTATTCCTATATATCTCTTCATCCCAAATACGGCCTTAATAATTTCATGCTAAATTTACCCTTTTCAATACTATCGTAAGTACTATCGCTTATTTTAAATAGATCTGCTCCCTCAGAGTAATAACCATTACTTGCACCAAACCATTTAACCGTTACATCTCCGCTAAACGTGGCTAAATGGTAAAAAGTCCAAGTACAGGAATTGTCAATGCGCCTATCTTCTTCTGTAACATCACAACTTAACTCCTCAGCAACCAATATCGTCTCGTTTAGCAAGTCGGCAAAATCACCACAAACATCATCAATATATACATCTTCACAACACTCTTGACGATGTGCCATAAGATAAATATCGCCTTCAGAAGTCTTAAATATCAAATGGTCTTCGTTGTAGGAGTATTTTTCCACAGATATAAGAGTTTTACCCTTTAAAATGCTAAAGTCTACGTAATCCACATAATGCCCCATAAGTTATTTCTCCTTATCTTTTAATTCTATAAAATCACCAACACCCAAACGAGCCTTGTTGATGCAGGATGCTATCCAGCCTATCAGATACGCTGAAGCCTCATCGCCATGCTCCATACCCATGGCTTCCTCTATTCCGTCGCAAACATGGGATGCTTCATGACAACAATTCTTCATCGTCATATCCTTCGTACTCGGAAATGAAACAAGTACTCCGTATTTGCTGTCGCTCTTTCTGACGGCATTACTGTATGTCACACCGCCATAGTCCACATCGGGAGCCTCGCACCCGTCAAAGCAGGTTTCTATCAATTTATTCAAATCCCTGCCGATATGAACCCACAATTTCCGTGGATATATCCCGTTCTCATATTCATAATATCCCTTCTTCATCGGCTCTCCTCTTTCTTCTTGTAATCTCTTCCATCATGTCATAGATTTCCTTTAAAATACCGTTGCAGAAACAATCGGTAAACGGGTCTGCCTCAACGAGCGGCAACTGCTTGAAATCTGTTTTTAACCAGTTGAATATCTGCAGCAACACGTATCGCGCCGTTGCTGCATCTTTCGCATTATTTATCACACTGGAAAGAGCGTCGCAATGTCCTTCCTTTATCTTATCACAAGAGGTCTTCATCGGCGACACATCCTTAATCCACTCATTTTCTATTTTGAAAAAATCCAAATCTCCCATTTCTTTAAGATCATCTTGGTTTATGCCCTATATGCCACATACTGCATACATGGCACTTGTATACTGTCATTCCCTGTCCGGCAAGTCTCGGATTCTGCTGCAGGTATTCCCACGCTTCATCCTCACTACTGTACGCCACCTTAGCCTTCCACGACCTCGACTTCCTCGTCCAGTGCTCAGGGTCTGGAGTGAAAGGAGGCATCTTGTTCCTGTATCTCCCCGCCATATCAGTCGTCGTCTCTGATGAAACTCTCGCTGTCCTCCTTCTTCACCGGAAGCTCGGAAAGCAACACCTGCTCCATAACCCTATCTTCAGTGGCTCCGTACACCTTATAGACCATGCCGGAAGGTGTCTTCCTCTTGAAGAAACGCTCCTTGTCCCTCATAAGCCTGCCGAAACGCTGTATAGAAGGGATGTCCCTCTCGTCAACGTCATTGTCCCTGCAGAACGTAGTGAAGCTCGTGTACATCTTGGCTGCGGGTATCTCAACGCCTATCTCGTTCTGCGCCTCCTTGCCCGGACGCATACCGTAAGCCGCTACCCAGGCAGTGATCGGCTGGCTGCTCATCAGACTCAACAGCTTCTGCCTGTCGTTCAAGTCTGACTCAGGGAACACGAAACGACGCTTCCTCAGCTCCTGCGCACCGCGAAGGACCCAGTTGAAGACTCCGCTGAGCTCGGAAGAGACAATCTTTGAAGACAATGCCTTGTCCTCCTTCTCCTTGGGGACTACGACGTTGAAGCTCACGAACTGCAGCCTTCGTATGAATCCGAAAGAGGCATCCTCGGAAAAAGGAAGCTCGTTCATGTTGAAGATCATATACGGAAGCCTGCGGGTCTCAAGGATATTCTTCCCCAATTCCCTCATAGGGACAGGCTCTCCGCTGACAAGTCTCTTGAACATTCCGTTGTCTCCCCTGCCGAACTTCTTAGCGTCAGAGTCCATTGACCAGTTGAAGATGGCGTTCCTTATAGGGAACCTCCCTCTCATTCCCTCGTCTCCCTGCGCAGTCAATGCCCCGTAGTCCATGGAACTTATCCTCTCCTTGCCGAAAAGGGCACTCATGACCTCATACACTACGCTCTTGCCGTTCTTTCCGGTACCGAGGAGTATAAGGCACAACTCTATTTTGGAAGTCGTCTTCCCGTCATATTTGTTATACGCATCACCCCTCTGCACAAGACCGAGTCCGAGGAACATCTGAAGTATCAGACGGGAGGTCTTGTCCGGAAGCATCTCGTGAAGGAAACTCTGCCATCTCAAACACTTCGCCTTGGGGTCGAAATCATAAGGGTGGTAGTATATGACGTGCCACTCGGGACCGAATGGCATCACCTGAGGGTCTGTCCTGTTAGTGCCGAAATCAACAACACCGTTCTTGAAAGCCACGACATCAAACTGCGGACTCAATACATTATACAGCTTTATCGTAGCAAGAAACACATCCCTCATCACTGTAACGTTGTCTACCATTCTCGCAAGCGCAAGACCTTCAAGCAACAGCCTGTAAGCCTGCTTCACCACATCATCGTCACACCTCTCGTATATCACTCCGTTGAAAAGATAGAAACTGCCGTTGTACCACTTCACAGGACAGTCCTTCGCAAGCTCCCTTATGCCACGGCAGAAAGAAAGCTTCTTGCTGTTGTACAACTCACCGTTGGTACGTCCCCACTCACTCCGCAGAGAGTCAAGACCGTAACGCGGATTCCTCGACAACGTAAGCAACTGCTGGTACAGAGTGTCTATCATCAATCCTGTATTCCTGCTCATATCAATTCTCTTTTCTCCTCATTTCACAATTTTATCAAAATATTACGCTAAATACATCAAAACACACGCAAAAACATATGTAAAAACGTATATCCAATGCAAAATGCACATTATGATTATTCAGTGCACACTTCTGAACATTGTAGAAGATTGACGTTTTTCATCAAGTCATTGAAAACCAGTTATTTACGGAATTTTCCATACCAGTGGTTTTTGCCTAACCCAATTTTAACTTCAATCTATTGTGTAGCAAAGATAAGAAAAAAATCTATAAATATGCAGAAGTACTTTAAAATAAGGGGATTATTATGCATTGTTAACATACATAATATGTAGGATAAATATGCTAAGACAAAATCTGACATTTTGAGTGTTTGACAACACTCATATTTTCAAAACAAGTTCCTCTGTATACTTATGCAAAATAACAGGCGTTAACAATCAATGAATAAATCTTTACAATTAACCTAAATTTGCAGTTGAGAAAAACAAGAAAAAGAAAAAATTTTTGTGGGGTTAGTGCTCGCGAAAGCGCCCATTTTCCACGGGGGGTGGGTGTCCTTTGTTTTGAGTGTCATTTCCACACTGAATAAACGTCTGAAACACACGTTAAACAATGTTATTTTAGATAACCTTGTTTTGTAAAGATTTTTTCACGCTTTGAAAATCCTTTGTTATTTTTGTAATTATTTTTTGTAACCCTCTGAAACTCAACCACTTACACGTGTATATTATTTCACTCATTTTGTATAAATATACCACAAATATATTTAGTTAAAATTCATTCACTGTGTTAAAAGATTTAAGTTAAAAAATTAAGTTAAAACGTTATTTTTACTGCCATTCTGTCAGCTTTTTTATACACTTATTTACATTGTAATTCATTGATATTCAAACACTTACAATATTTAGGCTTAAATTGTATGACAAACCTTTAGTAATGTTAAAAATGTTCTGCCAAATAGTCTGACAATTTCTTTTATGTTTACATATTCTGTCAGTATTTGTTAAATGCTTACGTCTTATAAGTGCTTGATAATCAATTACTTATAGTGTTTAACATATATGATTTTAACACATTTTGTTGTATAGTTTTTGCAATATAGTAAGTAGATAGGTAAAGCCTATCAACGGGCAATGCAGCACCGCCGATTTTGGAAACGCTGCCCTAAACTATTTTGAATTATGAAGACATTAAACGAGCGTGTAAAAGATGTAGTACGTACTGTTGTGCTTGATGCTGACTACACTGAACTGGGTGAGCAGTCTAAAGCCGTACAAGACTGGCTACAGAATGATTCTAAGTACATTCAACTAAAAAAGGCTTTGGAAGACTACAGACTTAAGGCTTTTGCTGAAAGCCCAGACTATCAAAAGATAAGCCGTGCCACATTGTTCACCGCTTTTGTCGCTGCTTCGAAGTTAGTTAAAGGTATAAACATACCTGAGAACTACCTTACTGAAGACAACGGGAAAACCCTTGAGCGTCTTGCCTCTGAGAATATATGTGATACAGACTCACGTATTGCTTCGCTTATATGTAGGGTTAACGATACCTTTAAACCAACAAAGGTAACACGTTCTATAGAGTTTGTGCCGTACACTATTGCGGAGATTCGCAAGTTGGTAGAGCTAATACAACTTGGTATTCTTGAGCGTGAGAAAGTAAGACAACAAGTAAGAGAAGGAAAGCGTAAACGTTAACCTTCAGGACTCAAGACAACGACAAAGGACTGCAATATATTGCAGCCCTTTTTTGATACCACAATTTTTAAGGGTGCTCAAATTGAGTGCCCTTTGTTATATCCTTTTTTTTGAGGATAATTTACAAGGTAATGAAGACAAAAAAGGTGCTGCAATGGTGCAGCGCTCCAGCTGTCTAAACCGACATTCCGTAGATCTCAAGTAACGGAACACATCCAGAGGAAATTAATTTCCTGAGGATGTGACAGGTGAGAGGACAGACAGAGGGCAAACCTTCATAGTGATATGGAGGAGCGGAGGAGAAATCCCGTCGAGCTGTCGAGAAAATCAGGAAGGAGTCAAGCGAGCGTTTAAGCGTGCTAACTACCTTTTCCGAGTCAAGCCCTACGCACTGAGTAGGAGTAGATGCAGGCACGGAGAGCAGGATCACGGCAAAAGTTGTACGGATCCCGCCACGATCCGAAGGCAAAGGAGAAGGCAAGAGCAGCCAGCAGAGGCAGGAGCGGAAACTCCCAGGAGAGCAACCCAATGCACCGTGGAGCCTGAGCCTAACATAAAGCGTTATGTGGGTATTGAGAATTAATCATAATTCATATTCTATCGTATGAGCGTGCGAGGTGTGGTTAACCAGAAACGCTCAATATCCGTTATCCGTCACGTGTGGCGGAGCGAGTGAAGAAAGTAGATACTGAACGGATTAATGAAATCTACCTGAAAGCGGTTATATGTGAGCCGTGTTACCATTGAGTATGCAGCAGGAAAACATATCGGACCAATCTTGTTAAATTGGAGGGTGCTGAATGACGTGAGATATTTTGCAACGAGAGCAAAAGGAAATGGAGGCATCCTGGCTAATGGGGTTGAGAAATCAACCCTACAATATAAACCATTAAAATTTTAGAATTATGAAGAAGATTGCGTGCAGTTCATTGTGTGTGTTGTTTATCATTTTGGCGTGCTCCCTGATACCTGCCTATATCACAGGTGTCAGGGAGCTGCTGGATGCAGCCACACTGACGGAGATAGACTGGAGTATTACACTGTGGAGCGGTGTTTTGTTCACCGTTTCCACTGCCTTTATAGGTGTAATCATTGCAGATGTGTTCATAACTGCGTATCTGGCGGCAAAGAAGTAAAGCCTTAATGAGCAGGGCATCATTTAATGTGGTGTCCTGCTTCCATCATTAACTGAATGATTTGAAAACTATAGAATTATGACAAACGAGATTTATTACGAGATGGCAGGAGGTTATATCTGCCTCTGCCATTATGGAGAACAGCTCCCAGAGACTTCACCGGATAGAGAAGGAAAGGAGGTGGCACTATGAGAAGAGAGAAGATATACAGCAGTACGATAATTCTGCTTGGAATTATTCAGGTGCTTCCAATTTTCCTGCTCCTGGGAAGTACGATAATTGGCGGTCTGCTTGGAGTGATTTATGCAGTTCTGCTCTGGAAATTCTGGAGAAGTACGAGAATTGGAAGATGGTTCATTCGAGAGTGGTGGCGTTCCACGCTGCTGCTTGAGCGGATCATCTTCGGAGGCAATGCAGAGTGTTGAAATTCTGCGGAGAAAATGCCGGACCTGAAAACTGCCTGTAATCCGGGCAGTACGATAATACTAACTAAAAACAGAAAGATTATGAAAACAAGAAGACAGGCAGCCATGGAGCTGCTTCCATTGTATAATGCAATGGAGACAAGGAAAATCACATTAGGCACTCTCGCACGGAAAATGTATAAGTGCGGTGATTGCTGGAGATGTGTCGGTGTGGGCTACGACTACACCGTGTAAGCCAAAACAGGCAGTACGATAATCCGTGCTGCCTTCATTGTCTAACCAAAACTTTGAATTATGAAATATATCAGAACCAAAGAGTATGAAACCACCATCGACGTATATTTCGACGGTGAAAAATATGTTTTCATCAACCGCTTCATCGGTCTCGTTGCCGTTGCCAGAAGAAAAGGGACACCGGCAATCTCCGATGACGGGAACACCTGTTATTCCACATTCACGGTGGAGCACACTGACAGCATCTGCAAGGAGACGATAATAAAGGTAATACAGAAGCAGGAGAGCCAGTATCTCCCGTGCAGCGTCGCCTACGAATGGCAGGAGGAGCAGAGATATTACTCTCTTCCTTACTCTGTCTCCGTGAAGCTGGAGAGAATGGGATAAAGCCTGAATGATCCTCACCTCAAAAGGTGGGGATTTCTTTTTACTAACCCTAAAAAAGAAGAATTATGAGAACAAGAAAGTACAAGACCCTGACAGGGCTGCTGAAGGCATGCGGCAGAAAGCAGTTCACAATGAACGATTTCTTGTCTGGACGGATCTATGCCGGCTATAAGACATTTAAGTTTGAACTGTCTGACGAAGCCCTAAAAGAATTGTCCGACGGCTTTTGTTATGCCTGCAACTGCCAGAAATCAAAACGCGACACGGTTTTCTTCAACATGAAATTCCATAAGATATTGAACCGTGGTATTATGGACAGACTATGGGTGGAGTTATGGAATGGCAAACCGAGCTTCACCTACTGCGTAGGACTGGACGGAGACACAGAATATCCTATTGTCAAGAGAATCCTCTACCGGGCTATTAGCCAAACGGCGTACATCCCAAGTGTGCGCCTCATTTTACTAACCCTTTAAAACATTAGAATTATGATTTTTATTAAAAGTTTCAAAAACTACGAAGAGTTCAAGAAGTTGTTTGCAATCGTGGAACACGGCAACGGAGCCAAGTCTCGCAAGAACAAGATCCTGCTTGCATGGCTCAAGGACAGACGATTCCTCAAGACGTGGCTCTCCTTCCAGAGGACCATGCTGAACAAAGGACTGGCTGAAGAGTTCGTCTACAAATACGATTATCTTAACGCCAGAAGTATGGACGATGTGAAAAAAGCCGTTCTCCGTATCTCGGAGTCATTCGCCGCATATCATTTTGACGGCGGACAACCTCAATGGATGGAGAGTTGCGGACCTTTTGTCCTTAACGACTGGCCATTGCGCCACCGGACTCTCTATCTTGACGACCGCAACGGGTTGTGCACCGACGGAGACACAAAATCCGTCCGCTACATCAATTCTGAGCGTGACGACAGGGTGTTCAAGATGAAGGCAGGAAAATTCATAACTTCCTGTCTCGACAGTCTGCCGTTCACAGAAATCCTACCTGAACAGGTCAAACGATGGATAGGCGAGGAGTTCGCCCGTGACTGGCAGGTCTATGCAGAGTCTCGCATCGGAGAACAAACACTGACACTCCACGTGGGATCTGACGAAAGCGACTTTGAGACCATCTACGACAAAAACCTATACAAGGGAGATTTCCACTCCTGTATGGGAGGCGAGGACCAATACTACTTCTATGCCGACGCCGTGGATGCCAGCGCAGCATGGCTGACAGACAGTGACGGAATGATAGTGGCACGTTGTGTCATCTTCAATGACGTCAGAGACGAGGAAGGGAAATCCTGGAGACTGGCAGAGCGTCAATACTCGTCCGATATGGACGAAGTCCTAAAGCAGACGCTTGTGGACAGACTCATCAAGGAAGGTCTCATCGACGGCTACAAGCGTGTCGGTGTCGATTGTCACGACAACAGGAATTTCGTCGCCAACAACGGCGAGTCCCTGAGAACAAAACGATTTTCTATCGAATGCCGGCTGTGTGAAGGTGATACGTTGTCGTATCAGGACAGTTTTGTCTATTACAACTATAACGAAGACATCGCATACAATTATGACGATGCCCACTACACTGACAAGCTGGACGAAACCGATCATTATTTCCAGTGTTCACACGACAACGAAAAATGGTCGGACTATTCGCAAGAGTGGATCGCCGATGATGTCGCCGAGTATGACGACTATCACGAGGACTGGATGCACGAGGACTGTTCGACTGATGCTATATATAACGGACACCACATCCATATCAACGAATACCGCACGAATGATTTCGTGTGGTCTGAAGAGGAAAACTGCTACATCTATGAGGATGAGGCGGTATGGGTTGAAAACCTCGACGACAACATCCTCAGAAGAAACGCAGTCGAGGACATCAACGAAGAGTGGCAGCGTGCAAACGATTGTGTGCACTCTGCATATCACGATGAGTACATCCTCAAAGAGGATGCTATTTACTCCGAAGTCCTCGAAGACTGGTTCGAAGACGAGGATAAGATGCACGAAGCTGAGAAAGAAGAACTTGAAGTAGAAGCCTGAAAAAAGGCGGGAGATATAATGCTCCTGCCTTTACATCATTAACCATTAAAACATTTAGAATTATGAAAGAGAAATTGAATTACGAGTTACTTAAAGATCTGTACTGCATCAATTCAAAAAGCGGCAGCGAGAAACGCATCCGTCGATTCATCAAGAAATGGCTAAAAGCCAATGTTCCTGAAGCTGTTGTAACACAGGACAATATAGGAAACCTCTACATCACAAAAGGTGTTGCGGTTAATTACCCCTGCCTGTGCGCACACATGGACCAGGTGCAGGATTTCCATCCTTCTGACTTCACTTGTGTGGAGACTGACGAGGTCATTTTCGGATATTCTCCCAAGATGCGCAAGCAGTGCGGACTGGGAGCCGACGACAAGAACGGGATATTCCTTGCGCTCTCTGCGCTGATGGAATACCCTGTCCTCAAATGTGCCTTCTTCATCGGAGAGGAAATCGGCTGCATCGGCTCAAGCGCCGCAGACATCGGCTTCTTCATAGACTGCCGTTTCTGTGCCCAGATTGACAGGCGTGGAAGCAGTGACATGGTGACAGAAATCTCCGGTCCGCTCTGCTCAGATGGTTTCATCAAGGCTGCGGACTGCGAGAGCTGGGGCTACCGTGAGTCCGGCGGAATGATGACGGACGTAGAGGCTCTTGCAGAAGCCGGTGTCAGCGTGTCGTGCATCAATCTGTCCTGCGGATATTACAATCCGCACACCGACTGCGAGTTCACCCACAAGCCCGACCTTGAGAAATGCTGGGCTTTTGTATGCCATCTCATAGAGGACTGCACTGGGGTCTATCCGTTCGAATACACAAACGGATGGTCAAGGTACAACAAGAACTTTTACGTCAAAGACAGTCTCTTATATGAGATGGAATGTGTCCTTGAAGAAGAACCGAATACCACATTCAGAGACTTCTACGACAACGTGGGATGTATGTATCCTGAGGTCAGTAGAGAAAGTCAGCACATACTGTTCGACTTTGCTAAGAAGTAAGCCTTAAAGAGCCCTGCTCCTCACGGAGTGGGGCTTCCTATTTTCTAACCTTTAAATTTCAAGAATATGGACAAGAAAAAGTACATTGAAATCCTGTCTTCCGAGGCGGAGAAGAACGGCAGGCCACAAGAGTCTGCCCTGGATGATTTCCTCGACTACGTGATAGACTATTTCGACATTAAGAGCCTGCAGTCCGGTATGGACTCATACGGCAATCACATTCTGGAGCAGATGCGCAAATCGCACGGCTTCTTCAATCTTGTCATAATGTGGCTTCAAGATGTCGCCAAGGCTATGGATCTTGGAGAATGGCTCGATGTGTTCGGCATTCTTTATGAGGAGATGTACCTCTCTCGCGGCAAGGCTTCACGCACGGGACAGTTCTTCACTCCCCAGTGTGTGTCAGACCTCATGGCTCAGGTAATCGACACCGGCAAGGAATGTGGCACGGTCAACGACTGCGCTTCCGGCAGCGGACGTCTCCTTCTCGCCCATTATATCAGCAAGAGCAGGACGGATCATTATGCCGGACGCCGCTTCAAGTATGTGGCGCAGGATTGTGATCCTATCGCCTGCAAGATGTGCGCCTGCAACATGATGGCGCACGGAATGTACGGAATGGTCATCTGCCAGAACACTCTGACGATGAGCGTGCCCTCCGTTGTGTATTATATCAACGAGGCTAAATATCCGTTCGACACACCTTACTGCTCCATCCGTGCGGTACGCAACGAAAAAGCCTGAAACGGCCTCCCTTCGGGGAGGCACATGTTTAACCAATTAAAAAATGATTATGAATACGAATTTTAAAATTGCGCAGTGTGGAATCAGTGATGTTGTCGGTGGCAGAATGTGGTTTTGTGTAAAGCCCGACAATCCGCATAAGGTTGAACGTTTTTATACAAAGAGAGAGTGCGAGGCGTATATACGCAAAGAGCATAATTCTAATCCTTATCTTCTGAAAGAATTGCGTAATACTCATGGCAGAGCGTTTATTTACGCCTAAAAACAGAGAGCTTGTGCTCTCTGACATTATTAACCAAAATTCAGAATTTATGAGAAAGATAAAATGTGACTACCATTATGTAGACAACCTCGTCGCACGATACGAAGAGGAGGGAGGATATGCCATACAGCTCAATGAGGGTTCGCTCGCCTCTGGCGACTGGATCCTGTACGACGACACAGGGAAGCTGAAATGCTTCTATATCTACGAGAAAGCTCTCAGCTCATGGGCTTCCTGCCAGATCGTACAGGTTTACAGGGACTGGAACGGATTCCCGAAGAAATACAAGAAGATGGTGGAATCCTGCTGTGTCTACGCCTGAAAACGGAGGGAGCAATCCCTCTGACATCATTAACCAATAAATTTATAATTATGAGATTTTACGTATCAGTAACACAGGTGCTAAACAGAGTGGTGGCTACCGAAGCCGAAGATTATTCAGAGGCTATTAATAAAGTGCAGAATGCCATCTATGAAGAGGAAATAACTCTCAATCAAAACGACTGGGTAGACGAGAAAGTGACCGTTTGCGACCATGAACAGGAGGAACACAGGGAAGCAGAGAGAAACGGCACTGTTTACCAGGAAATTTAGCCGGACGGAGGCACACGCCTCCACATCATTAACCAAAACTTTACAATCATGGATATAGCAATAATGAATTATTCGACAGCTGAAATCACAACAATCACAGGCTGTCCCGACGAGTGGGAGAACGAGCAGATCGAAGAATATCTCTTCAAGAAACTCAATCTAAAGGAGAGTGAAATACACTATATGTGTGCCAAAAGCGTCACCCACAAGACGGAGAAATACCGGCCGCTTGAGGTGTGGCCTCTCCTGGAGAAGTTCCAGGAGCTGAAAGTGAAGCATCCTGATGCCCTGTTGCTCTTCCGTAGCGGCGATTTCTACGAGGCTTATATGGAGGATGCAGTGACAGCCGCCGACATTCTCGGAATAACGCTGACGCGCTACAGCAAGCAGATGGACGGCGAAGGCAAGCCTATAAAACTGGCAGGATTCCCTTATCATGCTCTCGACACCTATCTGCCGAAGCTCATACGGGCAGGACAGCGGTTAGCTATCTGCGACCATACGGATTTACAGAAGAAATCTCTTCCTGCACGATAGCCGCAAGCCTTGAAAGGTGGGGCTGAAAAGCCTCACCGCATACAAACCAAAACTTTAGGAATATGACAGAACAGGAAATCATCAGGAGGGTGGAGAACGGAGAAAAGTTCTTCATAAACCTCGAAAAGCGCACTCTGCGCATCGCAAACCACCTCGTTGACCTCAAGGAGGTGGAGATGCCCGAATACAAAGGCGACGTGTTGAAGGAGATAGAGAGGAGATACAGGATATACAAACACTCCGTCCCATCCGAACGCTCTGAGTCACACCGCCGCAGGTATTTCAAGGCTCTGCCGGAAAGTAAGCTTTCCGACGAGGCGATGATGTACGGAGAGCAGCGTGAGGTCGCACGGTGCAGCCTTGAGCTCTTCGTCCTCATGGCAATAGTCAGAGGCATCCTCACATGGCACGAGGAATGGGGTTCGTGGTTCTGGCAGTCATCTGCCGACAAAGACCTCATATTGTTCCGCCAGTGGATTGGAGCAGAATAGCCGGAACGGGCAGGGTTCTTCCCTGTCCTCAAGAATTAGTAAACCTTTTTTATTAACATCAATTTTTTTGAATTATGAAACGAAACGTAATGATTTCAGGTGAGTTCACTATGACTGAGTTGGAAAACAAGGCGACAGACAACGGCAAGAAGACCGCCGTCAAGACTGCGGCTGCACGCATAGCGGCCCTCAAGGCTGCCGGCATCGACACTTCAAACTATTTCTCTCTCGGAGAGCAGATGGTGGTCAAGGTCGTTGACGGAGTGCCTGTAGAGGTCACAGATGATGATCCCGTGTTCAACAAGATCAAGACCGGGGGATATATCAGCCACTACAAGCTCTTCCGCCGGTGGGTGATGGCACAGATGTTCCGCATCCTGCGCGAAATGGACGAGCGCAACCTCAGTTTCAACAAGGTGCTGCAGGGCTTCGGCTACGAATACCAATGGCGCATGGTCGAAAACGAGTTTCTCGCACAGATGAAGATGTTCCGCCACGGAGACACAAGCTGCCTCAAGCAGCGTAAGCTCTTCTTTGACGGCAAGACTCTGGCTGACATGATAGACGATTATATCGACAAGCTGAAAGCCTACATTGAAAACAATCTCATGTATAAGACAGACAAGCATGGTGTCCGCAGACCGAAGCACACGTGCAAGGGAATGCCTTATGTGCGTCTCAACAACGTCAACATCTTCGTGGATGACCTTAATACGAAAGTATACAGACCGTTCAGGGAGATGGCATCCATTGCCACACACACCACCAATCCGGAGGAACTTTACAAAATCGTGGCAGCGTTCAACAGGAAACACAGGCATCTGTGCCACATCACGAAACACTCTTCAGCGTTCATCAACGCCTACAAGGGAGCAGGAGCGTATTTCACGATGCGCAACCTCATAATGTTCCACGGCGCACGTTTCCTCGGCATGAGCGAGAGCCGGTCTCTTGAGCATGTCGATGCCAAGGCGAACGCTTACAGAGAGGAGGGATGGCGCATGATGGGTGTTCTCAAGCAGCTCATCGCCGTTTCCCACATCTCCGTTGAAGCGAAAATCAAAGAGTGGGAATAACACGCTCTCCTGAAGCCGACAGCGTGCGGTGGGCAGGCATTCTTTACAGAAGCTTCTTTAAGCGGATCTCTCCACCTGGAACACCTCCAGGTTCCGTGATCCCCCAAGAGTAGCTTCTACAATCAGAAACTTGCAGCAAGGCTCCAGGCCTGCGGCCGCATACAAGCCTAATGGCCCGTCACCGTCAAAAGTGGCGGGCTTCTTAGTATAAACCATTAAGACAAACAGAATTATGAAAGAAGACAAAATCCTCGATATGTTCTTCGAGCCCGAACGCTGGCAGTACGCCATTGCAAAGGGTGTAGACAAGGACATAAACAAAGCTACATTGTATCAGCTCACAACTCCTGAGGCTCGCTCGCTAATGTATCAGCGGATGCGCGACGGACAATACAAGATAATGCCGCCGCACACGGCTGAGATACCGAAAGACAACGGCGATTTCCGCACGGTATACGTTAACGAACCCTGCGACCGCGTAGTCCTTTCCATCGCCAACGACCTCTTCTTCGAGCTGATGCCCGAAATGCTCCATCCCCGGTGCAAGTCTTACCAGAAAGGCATAGGCTGCGGAAGGGTTGTGCAGGAGGTGTCACGCCGCATCTGCAATGCCGGAGGAAAGACTATCGGATGGAAGTCCGACCTCTCCAAATACTTCGATTCCGTCCCTCTCTCGTTCATAGACAGGGCATTCGACAGGATAGAGGAGAAATACGGAAAATCGGCGCTCGTCGCCATTGTCCGCGACTATTACCATTCCGACCTCTACTTCGACACACAGGGCAACCTGTGCCGCAGCTACCAGTCCCTCAAGCAGGGATGTGCCGTGGCTGCATGGCTCGCCGACGTGATCCTCTGTCATATAGACGAGCGTCTGTCCGGTCTCAGCGGATATTATGTCCGCTATTCCGACGACACCCTGTATGTCGGAGAGGACTATGAAGAGGCGATGCGCATAATGCAGGAGGAACTGGCGGTAATGCAGATGAAACTCAACCCCAGGAAGGTTGAATATCTCGACGCTGACCACTGGTTCAAGTTCCTCGGATATTCCATCAAGGGGAGCTGCATCTCATTGTCTTCCTCGCGCATCAAGACTTTCCAGAAGGAAATAGAGCGCAGGACGATAAGGAAGCGCAACAATACCTTCACACGTGCCGTGAACGCCGTAAACCGCTATCTCTACAAGGGGTACGGGGAATTTTCGTGGGCTACGCAGGTGCTGCCGGTCATCAACGTGAAAGAGGACATCGACAAGCTCAACGCCTTTGTCATGGACTGCCTCCGTGCCGTCCATACGAGCAAGCGCAAGGTCGGCGGACTCGGATATGTCAAGACGCAAGCAGTGGGATGCATAGACCGCGGACGTGGCAGGAATGTCACGGCGAACAGGAGCAAGACGGAAAGCGAAATCAGAGGTTATCTCTCCATCGGATGCGCACGCAATGCGATGATGACACGTCGCGCTGCATACGACACACTGGTGGCAAACCTCTGACACACTGCGGTGGCGCACACCACCTCAATACCCACGGACGGATTCATTCACTAAGTCAGGGTTAATCAGGACGGCACGATGCCGTCTTTCTAAGACCCTGACTTACGATCAGTCTCCTGTAGTCATGTGCCGTACCGTCGGTGGGTATCATCATCCGGGCACACGGACCGGGGAGTGGGACGGACAGAGTTTAATTTCCTGCCTCAAGGACGGCAAGGTACCTTGAGAGATTCTCCAAGGTACCTTACTCGCCCAAGGCAGGCAATATCATCACATTATTTTCATGTGCCGGTCCGTAACTCTCCCCACATGCGGCGCACACCGCCCCGTCCCGACGAATGGCCCACGTTCATATATCCGGTTCTTGACCAGAGATAGAGGTTCCTGATCTCAATCTCATGACTGAGATGAGTTCAGGATCCTCGATTTCTGGCAGACCGGCTATAAATCGCTCCATTACAGCAATGTGCCAAGTCAAAGGTCGGAACATCATCCGTGGACGCGGACCGTCTTCCTGCCTGCCTCATTTAACATCTCTGGATACAATCCACCGGCATCCACCGGGAAACTCCCCGTTACTGTCCGGTGTCCATCCAGACATTATCTGTATAATACAGAAACGTCCCATCAGACAGGGGGAGACGGATTTTCATTGCCGAAAAAGACACACAAGTGGAAACGCTTCAACCATCACGTATGAATTGCGGCGGGACAGCAAGTATCTGTCTGTCCCGCCGCTTGTTACATACTGGATAGTATCTACTGACTACAGCAAGGCAACAATTTCCTTGAGTGTGTCTACAATACAACCAAAGCCCATTGCAGGGCGTTCCGTCAGGGGCGTGCTATTCATGTGAGTCGTGCAGATATGACGCGTGGAAGGCTAGAGCCTAGCCTTCAACGCGTCATCCGTCACGACTCTACAATCTACACTCTATACCCCATGCAACACAGCGCCGGAGACGGGACAGGCATTGCAGCCTGAAAGTGCGCAAGAAGGAAAATTCAGGAAAACAGTACGTATAGAATGATAGTCCTGCCAGTCTATCGCCTGGTAGTCCGATTATTCCACTTTACTGTTTTAATCAACGACATACAGACAAGCAACGCATCCTTTGAGCGCACACAATTTCATTAACTTCTTAATTTTTTGGATTATGAAAAGAATCGACAACATTTCCGAAGCTTATTCACACAAGCTCACCGCAGCTCCAATCGACGGCAAGAACGTGGTGGAAGAGGCTCTCTTGGAGGCAATCTTCGACAATTCCGCATTCGTATCAAACAAGCACGATGACTCCATCGGCTTCATCAACGAATGGCCTGCAAGCGTACATGTGGCAGGAAACGGACTCGTATTGCAGAACCTCAGTTCCTCACTGCATCACATCATCGTGATGCGCAAGGCGGTAGAGAGGCTGACCGGCGATGCCTGCAACGGCATCAATACATACGGCACACTGGCGTATCTCGACGACGAGGAGGCGATACCGCTCGTCTATTTCTTCTCCGTCACACCTGCACGGAGCCTGGTGGTGACAATCTTCTATGCTCCTGAATAGCCTACTAAAGCCTTTGTCCCTTCCGGGCAGGGCACTCATTCTGACCATATCATAATTCTATACTAATGTTTTATCTTCGGCAGACCCGCCGTGAGGTTCGCCTGCCGTATTTATTTTTTTTCTTTGAAAATAATCATGCGGAATATGCGGAATGCGAAGGATTTTCCGTATATTTGCAATGAAATTTTAGATATAATGCAGCAGTCGGGACCCGCCGTAAGGTTCGTTCCGGTTTTTACTATTCAAACACACGTCGAAAGGCCGTAAGGCACAATTTTCAAACCTTAAAATTTAGAAAGAATATGGCAAAAAAAGTAATTTTCGCAGACAACATCCTCAGAGCGAAAGGTATCAGCAAAAGGAATTTCGACACCTCTGAACTCAATGAATTGGTAGAGGACTTTTTCATGACACATGAAGCCAATGCCAGGTTCATGATAGTTTCCGTCAGGTTCGCAGACAGGGAAGGTATGCCCGACAGCGGCATCGAGAACCATCTCGGCAGCTCCTTCTATCAGTGGCTTTTTAACGGCGAACAAGACGATTTCCTTAATCTGAGAAAGAACAAGGATTACAATCTTCCGATGATCATCATCGACGAGCCGTTCATCAAGAACGTCGCGTCTTATCTCCGCTCGATATGCGGGTTCACCGTCAAGCGCTCGAAGGACGTCCAGCCCGAGGCTTACGTTGTCTCGCTGCCGTTGTGATGCAGCCTTAAATGTGCAGAAATAGTCGTGTTATCATATAATATTACTATCTTTGCACAACAAATACTAACCCTTAAAACATTGGAATTATGAAACAGGAAAAGCAGAAAGGATGGGAAGACCTTCTTTCCGAACCGCAGATCGAGAAGTACTCCAACGCCATCCGACAGGGTTATTTCGACGACTACCACGGCAACGAATGGCGCCACACCTTCTACGGGGCATGGATATGGAAACACCCGAACCGTGTCAAGGCAGTCTCGCGCTTCCGCGACCTCGTAGGGCATCTGCCTCAATGGGAGGATGTCACGGAAGACAATCTCCGTGATTTCCGCATGGAGCTCGACGAGAACTATGCGCCAAACTCCGTGAAGACCATCTGTGCCGAGCTCTCGGCTATAATCCGGGCACACGGCGACAAGAACATACCGCTTGATTTCAGCGGCCTCACGCGGATAATGAAGATGAAGAAGGTGCCTTCCGTCTCCACATACCTCACGATGCAGGAGGTGGAGAAGGTAAACATGTACCATCCCCGTTCCGTCTACACCAGACTGGTAAAGCGCATCTTCATGATAGAGTGCCTCACGGGTGCAAGGTGGTGCGACTGTCTGCGCATGTCACCGGACAACATCACGGAGCTTGACGGAGTGCCCTACATCCGGTACATCGCACAGAAGACACAGACCGAGGTGATGGTGCCGGTACACAGGCTGCTGCCGCAGTATCTCGTCAGGACTCCATTGGAACCCACGCAGCCCGACCTCTCGTTCTACAACAAGACCCTGCGCAAGATATGCCGATACTGCGGTGTCGTCTCGTGGGTCAAGGTGTTCAAGGGGGGCAAGGAGTATGCAGGGCGCAAATACAATTTCGTGTCCTCGCATACAGGCAGGCGCACCTTTGCCACCAACCTGGCGCAGAAGGGCATTACACTTGAGCAGATTGCCCTCATGATGGGACACATGAACGGCAACGTGCCGAACATCGAGATGACAAAACGCTACGTGTGCGAAAAACTGGAGATTGACAAGAAGGTGCTCAAGTTCTTCCAGTGAGCATCCGAAGCCTCAAAAGGTGCAGTCCATACGGCTGCACCGCAATTCATCAACCTTTTAAATTTGAAAGAATATGTATATGCTTGAACAATTCAGAAAAATGTCCGAAGAGGAACTTGACAAGGAAATCAGACGAGTAAGAGAACACTACGAGAACGAGGAGCTTTCCGAGCTCTACCGCAAGGCGGCGGACTACGAGATCCGCACCTACGAGGAGATGAAGAGCGAACTGCGCTACCTTGACCGTCGCTATCAGGACGATATGATGGAACGGGGCAGAAATGTTTGTGACGGCGAGTTCTGCGATTTCTTCATCGGCTGTCTGACCGATGCGGAGAAACACTCCAGTCTCCAGCTCCACGCTATCGAGTGGTGCAAAATCCGGGGCGTGCTCTCCGACCTGCACCGTCCGCATTTCGAGAACGAGGACGGCGAGCGGTGCGACGAATACGGACGGCCTCTCACTGCCGACGGAGAACACTACATCGGTGAAATCATCGAAGGCGGCAAGTTCCAGGACAGAAAAAAATGACCCCATTGGCCTCAAAAGGGAGCCTTCCGGCTCCCACTTTGTCTAACATTTAATACTTCCTGATATGAAAGCAGTAAATCATTATGTTGCGTGGTTCGAATACAAGGGTCAGCGCAGCGCACGTTACCAGGGCTTCGCAGAAAGCCTTGACGAGTTTCGCCGGATGTGCGAGGAGAAGCATTTCAACCTCGACGAAACCGACGAAGTTGAGTGTATCAAGAAAGACGCGAGGAATGCCGTTGGCAGACCATGCGAGAAGATTGTAACAGAGTATTAACATTTAGTGAAGCGAAAATATGATTACTACAGAATTGGCAAAACAGCTTATAGAGCAGGCTGAGTATAATTGCTCTGGCGAAAAAGTGGAGTACAACATAGACGACATACAGGCGCTCAGTGAAGACGATGCCTATCTCGTCTTTGCATCATCCGAGTCTTGCAAGACATCTTTTGTTTGTTACGAGGATGGTACGGCATATTTCCTCAGCGACTGGCAGAGTTGTTACCCTGCAAGCGAAGATGCAATTTCCGAGTTCAACAACTGGGTTACGATAGACTGGAAGGAGTCTCCAGTGATTTTCAACGGTCTCCCAAGAGTTCTATCCGATTTGTAAAATTTGAAACTAAAAAAATATGAAAAGAGATGATATAGTAGTATTGGAAAATCTTCAGCATGAAGATGACCAACCGAGATTTATCATTGTCCTTGCCAAGGAGATTGAAAACTATGCCGCCGATGGCAGCAGCTACGACTACTCTTTGGAAAACAATGAGTGTCAGTGCGAGTATGATATGATGAAGGCTATAGAGAAGAAGTTCGGCATTAATTCGGCAGAACTGTCTTTGTATGGAGAAGACAACGAACTGGAAGCCTGTTTAGACTCGGAAATCAGCGATGAGCTGCTTGCAGAAATCAACAAGTTCGCAAAAGGGTGGAGAAAGGAGAACGAATGGTTTGACAATCCGCTATACTGGAACTATTACGACAACTCAAACTACAAGTCCATACTGCTACACAGCGAGGCGGAAGACGCAAACAACAACCGTCAGTTCGATTTGCTCGACAACGATGATGTAACCGCCAAGGCCGTCATCGCAGCATACGACAGAGCTGAGGACGCTCCGAGAAATTGGGAAAACGGATTCTCCACCTTTATAGACGAAGAAACCGGATATGAGATCAGGTTCTCTCAATGGAGTGGTCACGGCAGTATGGCAGACGTTTATTAAATTCATTATACTTCAGCCCTCGACATCACGGTAAAGTCAGTTGATAGACAAGAAAAAATAACGCGTCTATAAAACATTCAATAATTTAAAACTTACAATTATGAAGAAAAATCATTTCTTTATTCAGGCACTATGCCTTTCAATGTGTCTCACATCTTGTACCAACTCTGACGGAGAAAAAGTCACCTTTCTGTTCTTTCTTGTTGTAGTGGCGATGAACATCGCACTCTTCTTCAAAATCTGGGGGATGACAAACGATGTGGCGGCACTGAGATGGAAATTCGCGCCAAAGAACGAATGGCAGGCTGTGCAGGATTTCCCCAACGGGACAAGGGTGGTACTGAAGGATTTCGACACCACGGGTGTAGTGAAAGGCTTCAATAACGGACTCTACGATGTAGAAGCCGACGGACACCACTACAAGCTACCATACACTTCTCTCTCACTGGCGGCAGAATAATCTTCGTCCCCACGCCTTGCAGTCCTGCTTGAGCGTGGGGATTTTCCGTTTATAATAATGTACGAAAAAACTTGCCCGATAATTTGGACGGTAACAAATATATTCGTATATTTGCAACGTTCAACAAATCAAGTGGTAGAGACGCAAGCTCTTCCACAAAACTTTTGAGGGAGGGCTTTAATTATGCTCGAAACTTTTGGGAAAAAGATATGCTTTTGGCGTATCGCCCCTTGCACGCATTGTAATGATGTGTGCGTGCCATCCACTTGAGGCATTGAACAAAGGGTAGCGGTACGCCCTTTTTGTGTCCGCATAGCTAATTGTTCAAAAATCAAGTTTATATGGACGAATTGATTATCAAAGAAACAATGAGTTCACTGCAAATAGCAGAAATTTCTGGTAAACATCACAAAGATGTAATGAGGGCTATCCGTAAAATGGAGCCTGCATGGGAAAAAATATGTGGGCGCAAATTTGCGCTTACATCGCAAATCGTTGATATGCCGAACGGTGGTACAAGAAAAGAATCTTGTTACATTCTCAACAAAACCGAATGTCTTTTCATTGCCACCAAATTTAACGATGAGGCGAGAGCAAAACTTGTCCTCCGTTGGGAGGAGCTTGAAAGAAAAAAACCACAAAAACGAAATCTCCCTCCCCGACTTTTCCAACCCTGCCGAAGCTGCAAGAGCATGGGCGGCAGAATACGAGCAGAAGCAGCAGCTCGCCCTGGAGAACAAACGACAGGCACAGGAACTCGAAGTGAAGGACGCACAAATCACAGAACTCAACACCGCAGTAAGCGAAATGCAGCCCAAAGTCTCATACGTTGACACCATCCTGCAATGCAAGGACACCGTACAGACGACAATCATCGCACAGGACTACGGCAAGTCCGCAAAGGCTTTCAACATCCTGCTGCGCAACTTCGGCATACAGCGCAAGGTCGGCGCAACGTGGGTACTCTACGCAAAGCACATCTCAAACGGATACGTGCAGTCAAAGACCTTCACCTACAAGCACAAGGACGGAACGGACGGAGCACGCACATACTCCGAATGGACACAGCGCGGACGCCTCTTCCTCTACGACACGCTGAAAGAACACGGCATACTGCCTCTGATAGAGAAATCATCAACCCTAACAAATGAAGCAAAATAAAAACAATTAAAAAAAACTCAACATTATGGAAATAACAAGCAAGGTTAAGATAAGCGATAAAGCAATGGAGGCATTGGATATGCTCCGCCAGGTAACTCTCATCTTCAACGAGGAAACGGATGCCGTCGAGGACCCGGACGAAGTCACCGAGATTGAAACCCGGTTCGCCGAACACATGATGCAGCTCTGCGACGACATCACACAGCTCATAGCACTCGACATCAGACACCAGGTAATATAAAGACAAAAAACAGCCCCACACCGACCTCCTTACGCCGTGTGGGGCTTTCTTCTATTTTCCCCCTTCGGGAAAAACATACATCATCAACCGTTCATTGGCCTCGTTGATGGGCCTGTAATCCTTCTTGATATAAAGTTCCGTCACCTTCATGGCAGGGTCCACATGGCAGAGCATGTCGTTCACAAGCCATTTCGATATGCCTGCCTCGTTCAACGCGATGGTAGCCATCGAATGACGGGCGGAATAGAACTGCAGACCTTCCACGCCCACTTCCCTGCCGACAGCCTTCAAGCCTTCGTTTATCGACTTGTTCAGATTCTCCGGTGTAGAGAAACGGCGGTGGAAGCTGAACACACGCTCCCCGTCGGCATCCCTCCACCTCTCAAACACATCCCTCACCACATCGGGCACCACGACACGCATCTCCGCGCCGTCGCTGCGCCTGTCCTTCGTCTTCGCCCTGTGATACACTATCATTCCGTCCTCATAGTCCTCTGCCGCCCACAAATCGGCGGAGTTCATCCCCATCAGACAGAAGCTCAGCCGGTAGCAGTCCAGCGCGAGGTCATGCACGCTGCACATGCCCTTCACCTTCTTCCCGTCATAAGGGAGGCTGAATATGCGCCTCACCACCTCCACTGGCAAAGCCCTCTTCTCTGCCACACCGGGCTTCGGTACACGGTATTTCCGCAGCGAATGCTTTATCAGCACCACATCATTGTCCTCGTCATTATAGTATTCGCGTGCGTCGTTGAACATCTTCACTATTGCGCTGCAATACAGGGAAGCGGCACGGGGCTTGTCACCGAGCCATTTTTCAAATCCGCGCATCAGGTTCACCGTCACCTCGTCAAACATAATCTCCTCCCTGCCCACAAAGCGTTTCAATGCGTTCACGGCAGACCTGTAGTTCTTCTTTCCCTTCGCCTCCGACTCTTCAAGCCATTTCTCCGCATATCCCGTAAACGACAAGCCTCCGGCATTCCGCTTCATAGTCACATACCTCACCACATCATCTATATCCATATCGTTCACTTCAAGGTTCAGTTCCCCGATCCTTTTCCTGTAAACCCTTATCAAGTCCTCACACCTCTCCACCACGGCCATGTTCTTTATCCTGCCGGAATCCGTGATGTCCTTCTTCTCCACAAATTCGTTCGTGGCGATATATTTCACCCTCCTGTCATAAGTCAGGCGTATCAAGACATTCCAAGTCTTGTCCGCCCTCATCTTGCTCTTCCTTATCAGAGCCTTCAAAGTAACTGCCATATCCGTCTCCTTTCTTTCTTCGGTCAAACATTGGTCAAACAATGGTCAAACAAATTCCATTTACTTGTAGTTATTTAAGGTTACTTTCACCGATGTGTCAATCTCCCGCACCTCCTTAAATAAACCCTGTATTTTTCTGTAACTCCTTAAAAATCAATGGGAAAGCACCTTTAGGGTACCTTCCCATCCCTGGTGACTCCGGTGGGATTCAAACCCACGACCTTCAGAACCGGAATCTGACGCTCTATTCAGCTAAGCTACGGAGCCATAAAATAATAGTCACAATATATATATATGCACTGACACTCAATTTCAGGCTGCAAAGATAATGTATTTTTTTGATATGAAGAAATGATTGGCCGATAGTTTTAACCCAAATTGGTTATCAGGGCTGCTTGACACATGCGATGAGGCTTCTTTATGGTGATGACAAAAGCCGCTCCAGCCCCGTGCGTACGCTCGCAGCAAAAGCACAGAAGGCGGTCGGCAACAGGGTGAATATTGTTAATTTACACCCTGACGAGCGATAGCCGGACGATTTGTAAACTTGATTTTACATTGTTGAATAACGTTCCCCTCCAAGGTCGATAAATTGTATTAAAATGCAGTTGGAAAGCAGTTTTTTCGTTCAGAATTTAGTTTATTCCCAAAAAACGATTACATTTGCAAAATAAAAACACACGCAACAGACTCAGTTCGGTGGGACATGAATAGTAGTTGTGATTTTGAATGTCCGCTAAGAATAGCCTGTTACGCTTTAAATCGAAGACGAAATGAAAAAGAAAATCCAGTTCAGTCTCGTATACCGAGACATGTGGCAATCTTCTGGCAAGTTCCAGCCGCGCAAAGATCAGTTGGAGCGCATCGCTCCTGTGATAATCAAGATGGGATGCTTCTCTCGTGTGGAGACCAACGGAGGAGCTTTTGAACAAGTCAACCTTCTCGCCGGCGAAAATCCTAATGCGGCAGTAAGAGCATTCTGTAAGCCATTCAATGAGGTGGGTATAAAGACTCACATGCTCGACCGCGGTCTTAACGCTCTGCGTATGTATCCGGTGCCTGACGATGTGAGAGCACTTCAATATAAGGTAAAGCACGCCCAGGGCGTTGACATCACCCGTATCTTCTGCGGACTCAACGACGTGAGAAACATCATCCCGAGCATCAAGTGGGCTCTTGAGGCAGGAATGACACCACAGGCCACACTCTGTATCACCACTTCGCCTGTACACACCGTGGAATATTATTCGGCAATCGCCGACAAGCTCATCGCGGCAGGCGCCACCGAAATCTGTCTCAAGGATATGGCTGGTATCGGTCAGCCGGCATTGCTCGGAAAGCTCACCAAGTCTATCAAGGACAAACATCCTGAAATCATCATACAGTATCACGGCCACTCAGGTCCTGGTCTCTCTATGGCATCAATCCTCGAAGTCTGCAACAACGGTTGCGACGTTATCGATACAGCCATCGAGCCATTGTCTTGGGGTAAGGTTCATCCAGACATCATCTCAGTGCAGAGCATGTTGAAGAACGAGGGCTTCGACGTTCCGGAAATCGACATGAACGCATATATGGAGGCACGCCACCTCACACAGGAGTTCATCGATGACTGGTTGGGATGCTTCATCAACCCTGGCAACAAGATCATGAGCTCACTGCTCCTCGGCTGCGGTCTGCCAGGCGGTATGATGGGAAGTATGATGGCCGACCTCGCAGGTATCCATCGCTCCATCAACTCTATCCTCCGCTCTAAGGGCAAGGAGGAATATTCTACCGACGAGATGCTCGTGAAGCTCTTCGACGAGGTGGCTTACGTATGGCCACGTGTCGGCTTCCCGCCACTCGTAACCCCATTCTCACAGTATGTCAAGAACATCGCCCTGATGAACCTGCTCACCATGGCACAGGGCAAGGGCCGCTTCGTGATGATGGACGACGCCATGTGGGGTATGATCCTCGGCAAGAGCGGTACGCTCCCTGGCAAACTCGACGACGAGATTGTGGCTCTGGCAAAGAAGAACGGCAAGGAATTCACTGACGCCGATCCTCACACCCTCATCCCTAATGCTCTCGATGGCTTCAGAAAAGAGATGGACGAGAACGGATGGGAATATGGTCAGGACGACGAAGAGCTCTTCGAGTTGGCTATGCACCCAGAGCAGTATCGCGACTTCAAGAACGGTATGGCAAAGAAGCGTTTCCTCGCTGACCTTCAGAAGGCAAGAGACGCCAAGCTCGGAAGCAACCTCACACCAGAGAAGATTGCAGAGTTCAAGCATGCCAAGGCAGACGCCGTTGTCTCTCCGGTTAAGGGACAGGTGTTCTTCGAGTTCCAGGGCTCAAGCGAGTGCACACCATGCATCGAGCCGTTCATCGGCCAGCACTATGATGAGGGACAGACCTTCTGCTATGTGCAGGCACCATGGGGACAGTTCGTTGAAGTTCCAGCTTGTCTCGGCGGCAAACTTGTGGAGATTGCCACACGTCAGGGCGGCAAGGTGAACCGCGGCGACGTGATAGGATATATAGAGCGCGACCATGATTGATTGGGAAGCGATAATAGACAAATACTGCGGTGAGGATGATGGCGAGTTGCGCCACATCCTCATCGTTCACTCACGATCTGTGGCGCAGAAAGCGCTACAGATTGTTTCTTTGCACCCCGAACTGAATCTCGACCGCGACTTCATCGAAGAGGCGGCGATGCTCCACGACATCGGCATCATAAAGACCGATGCTCCCGGCATTCACTGTCATGGCACGGAACCATACATCCGCCACGGCATTCTCGGAGCAGAGATGCTGCGCAGCGAGGGACTGCCTCGTCATGCCCGTGTGTGTGAACGCCATACCGGAGCAGGACTCAGCAAGAGGGAGATAGAGGCGCAAGACCTGCCTCTGCCCCACAGGGATTTCCTGCCTGAGACCCTCGAAGAGCAGGTGATATGCTATGCCGACAAGTTCTTTTCAAAGACGCATCTCGACAGGGAGAAGACAGTGGAGAAGGCAGAACGCAGCATAGCAAAATTCGGTGACGAAGGTTTGGAACGTTTCAAACATTGGGAAGAGATTTTCGGTTGACAGACACCGGGAATCTTTTTTTATGTCTTTTGTCTGCCTTTGGGGAGAAATAATACTTAACAAGAGTTGTACATGATGCTTTGCGCGGAAAAAGTGGCAGTATTGCATAAAAATCCGTGCAAAGATATTTGCCGTACGTTTTACTGTGAGTTGCTGAACAGAATAAGGAATTATCGCTTCAAGATTTACCCGAAGAACTCGCTTATTCCTGCCGAGGTGTGGAAATATGATACGGAGAGCATTCTTGAAGGACTTCATAATTCAATAGCTCATCAAAAGTACGAAAGCGACGCACGAATCATTGTTACGGAAGACAAGGACAAACTGCCGTTCCTAAATGACGGTTACTTCTTTGAAGGAAACTATTGCCAATATATAACTGGTGAGAAAACACCAAGGCACTATCGCAACCCAGCACTGGTAAAAGCTATGGTAAATATCAAGATGATTGATACCCAAGGTTATGGCATTTACAAGATGTTTGTGAGCCAAAAGGAACGTTATCTGCCAATGCCTGATTATGACAAATCCACAGCAACAGAAATTGTCTTGACCTTACCTGGTACCGTCATTGATGAAAACTACAGTCTCTTACTGTTAGAAAACAGAAATATGTCTCTTACAGATGCAGTTCTGTTAGACTCTGTACAGAAAGGCAAGCGCATATCGCCAGAAGCTATTGCCATGCTCCGCAAGCGCAAACTGATAGAAGGTCGTTTACCACATATCTTCATAGCAAAGGATATTGCCCAAGTAACAGACCAGAAGATAGAATATTCCAAGCATAAGGGATTGGATGATAAGAAATGTGAGGCGTTGCTGCTCGATTCGTTGAAGGATCATGGTTCGTTGACGAAACCTGAAATAGTGCGTCTGCTTTGGGATGTACTGCCTGACCAACTTGATGACAAGCAGAAAGAATATAAGATAAATAATCTCTTGCGCAAACTTAGAAAGGAAAGAAAGATTAGCAACACTACTATAGCTGGCAATAAATTACCCACAAACAGACTCATAATCTGGAGGTCCTAGGTTCAAGCTCTAGCTGGTCCACACTGAAAATCAAAGAGTTACACTAAAAATGTAGCTCCTTTTTCTTTGCTTTGCGAACAATTTGCGAACAAAATTGCATTTCGCGAACACCAATATAATCTTTCTGCAATAATTGATTCACTCATTTTGTTCGCAAATCCCATTATTTTTGTTCGCAAACCATTTTTCGGCATATTATTCAGTAATATAGTAATACGAGTAAGCTTTCTGATGAAACTCTCAATTATCCTTTTATATCCACCCTGCGTCCACCCTTGTCAGGCCCATCGTGACGGATAAAGCCTTTGGTTTGCAGAACGCTTAGGTCGCGGCGGATAGTCCTTGCATCAACTTTGAAATGCGTTGCAAGCGAAGCTGATGTTTCTAGTGCATTTTTTAGGACATTCATTTGTCCAGTCTCTATCAGCCAATTGAATATATTCTTTTGCCTTTCAGTGAGTTGCTTGATTTTTTCTTCTAGGACATTTTGTAGGTCAAAGATGGGTCTTTTCTCAATCTACCTTTTTATCCGCCCTTTCATTAATCTATATTTCACTTTTCTCTTTGTCCGACTTGCGCTTTTGCTATAGTTTTTTAATTGTATATCTGCGCATAATCATATAACGTTTTATTTATATATAATATTACGTTTGAATTCTATCTTTGTAAACAAACCTTCAATATTTTTATTATTTGTGCTATGTATATAAGGTGTTTATTACTGCAATTTTGTAACAGAATTAGCTAACCGTTTCTCGTCATCAATCTCTGTTGTGTAGTAACGCTGATTGAGAACATTGAGCAAATCCGTAAGACTGTTTTCGTCATTGACATTGAATTGACTAGTTGCTTCATTGTAGATATGAGGACAGTATTTGCTAATATATGACGGAATTCTCGCCTTTTGTTCAGGGCTGAAACTGCGGTATCTCTCTGTTGCTTCTTTAATTCTTCTGCGATTGGCGGTCTTGACATCATCCTTGGTAAATCCATCTGACACGTTTATCATTTCCATGTTGAAGAATTCTTCAACTTCCTGATTTGTAGCCTCGCGATAGAGAATATTTATTCCATCAAAGATTGAAGTTATAGCATTAAGATTTCTAAAATACAACTTGTCAGTATCTTTTATATAGTAGCAATCTCCACCTTCCTTTATCACCAGGACATTTTTGTGATTTGATAAAACCGCTTGGTCTGTGGGAGAAATAATGTGTTCCCATGACAACATCTTTTGTTTTTCGTAGATATAGCTTGGTGTGATTTTCTGGAAGACAAAAACGTTTCCTTCATCTTGAACTGATACGATAAAATCTATTTTACCATATTTATCCTTGGGCATAAAAGAATAGTTCGTAGCCACAAAATTGTTTTTCACGAAATCCATACAATAAATTTGCTGTGATAACTGATTAACCACGAACCACTCGTCATCCTGCAACTTGTATTCATCGTCATATTCTCTTGAACTGGCGAAATCGGGAATATCCTCAAATGTTGTCTTATCTGAAAGAACTTTATAGAAAGCCCCCCTTTTCCCTTTTGTTTTTGCTACTAAATAATCCATTATTCTTCTGATTCTTTAGATGTTTCTTCTATATCTATATATGTGAAATCATTTACTTGTCCGAGTTTCATAAACTCTATCGGTTCTCCCAATTTTATATCCTTCTTCGTCATTACAAGGACCTTGTTTTTATCTGCTGTAACAAAATAGAAACGGTAGCCAAGCAAATGAAAAATAGGATTATAAAGATAGATTTCAGCACAATAGCACAAGATGGTCAAAGCAATATAAGCGAACACCAATGTAGGTATATTATTGATACTAACCCGTTGGCGGAATTAATTTAAGTTGATAAATATGAGTAAAAGGTTGTATATATCGCTGATTTTTAGTAACTTAGTGGTGCTCAAAACATTAAGTTCAAACCATCGTATGTACAACCTTTATACAAAATTCGTCA
>OGJX01000174.1_pt1 | contig 77908 bp, 64 predicted proteins | sample 1572381 | NCBI WGS metagenome assembly OGJX01 (sample SAMEA2582085, study PRJEB24529) | metagenome | biome: Human gut stool | place: China | collected 2011
TTGACGAATTTTGTATAAAGGTTGTACATACGATGGTTTGAACTTAATGTTTTGAACACCACTAAGTTACTAAAAATCAGCGACATGTACAACTTTTTACTCATATTTATCAACTTAAATTAATTCCGCCAACGGGTTATACTTACGGAAGAGCACCGTTTTTTTAGATTATGAAGACAACGAGACGCAACATCCTTCTGTCGGCACTATGCTGCATCAGCACGAGTATGGCGAATGCACAGAGTTTCTGGGGCAACTATACCACTGAGTGGCAATGGGATATGAATAAAGGTACCAATTGGGTGAACCTGCTGCGACTGGAAATGAGCGTTCCGCTATGGAAGGGCGGTTCCTTGGAAGCCGCTACGCTGCATGTGGCGAAGACTGGCGACGGCATCATCGACGACTGGCAGGGGTTCTCAAACATAGAGGCCGACAATATGTTTGCCGGCATTGCCGTGTTGGGGTATATGCACGAATGGAAGGCAGGACACCTGTTCGTGGGAGTGAGAAACGTGAATGAGGATTTCTTCACTTCCGACGTGACTGCACTCTTCACTAACAGTTCGTGCGGCATCTTCCCTACAATCGCCGCAAGCTATCCGATAGCCAACTATCCACTGTCAGGCCTGACGGTATATTTCGACGTAAGCAAGGGAGGATGGACATTCAGGAACAGCCTGTATAATGGTGTAGGCTATAATGGATGGAAGCACCATGACAATCCGTTCATCGTCAATCCAAAGCGTGACGGCATCTTCAACATTTCTCAGCTGGAGTATTCCTGGCGTGGCGCTTTGTATTATGCCGGAGTTACTCTCCATACCCGCCGGTTCGTCTTCGACGACGAAGGTAAGATGGCGCCAGCCGATGAGGCTGTCCACAAGACGAGCTGCGCCTGGTGGGTGTATGGCGAACAGCCGGTGTGGAAATCAGACGGGAAGACCATCACCTGTATGGCACAATATTCAGAAAACACCTGCCGCGAGAGCGGTTGCTACCGTTATGCTGAGGCTGGAGGCGCTTATACCGACAGTCTCAACATGTGTGGCATCTCCGGACAGTATGCACAGTTCTGTCAGGACAATGAATTCTCGCTGGAACTGACATGGCGGCGACAGCTCACCAAGTCGATAGCCATACAGCCGTCATTCCAATATATCAACAACGGTAACGGAAACTTCATTGTGCTCAGCACACGCCTTTGTTGCAGTTTTTGAAAGAGAGCACATTGCCCCGCATAAAAAAATGGTCATTAGGGCTGTAATCCTAATGACCGATCAAACAAGATCCCCTCTTCTAAAAAATCAAGTTACAGGCCAGCGCTAATGGCCGATTGGGGTTAAGGAAGAAGCGGTTTTCCTACACATCCGCTTGGTGCCTGTACATGTAGCAGGGCAGCTATAGTAGGAGTGATATCCGTCATCTCCGTGAGTTCTGTGGTGCTGCCGTGGCTTACGCCCCATCCCATGAAGATGAGGGGGATGTGTGTGTCGTAGGGAGTCCATGCTCCGTGGTCGGTGCCTTTCATGCTGTGGGCATAGAAACCAGGTTTGAGCACAATTTGCACGTCACCGCTTCTGCCGTGGCAATAACCGTTGATGATGCGCCGTTTCACGTTGTCGGGAATGGTGGCAGTCATCACTTTGTTCATATCGCAGGCATAGTGCACGGAAGAGTCTGTCAGCAGTTCGTCAACGACACATTGTTTGATGCTGTCGTAGTCGAGATGCTGTTGGCGGATTCTGGCGATATCGAAGAACACCTGATAATTCATCACCTCACTTACTATCTTGCCACAACCGGGGAATGTCTCTGAGAGTCTGGCATTGAGACGGTCGGCGATTTCAGAGTTGCTCCATGCCCCAGCCGGGATGCGACGGTCTTGAAGGAAGCGGGCGTTGTTCATCGCTCCATGGTCGGCAGTGAGGAACACGAGATAATTCCCCTTGCCCACTCTCTCGTCAAGATAGTTGAGGAAGTCAGCGATGCTGCGGTCGAGTCTGAGATATGTATCCTCAATCTCAACGGCGTTGGGACCCACCTGATGGCCGATATAATCGGTGCTCGAACAGCTCACAGCCAGCAGGTCCACATCATCGTCTTCGCCAAGGTGCTCACCCTCTATTGCGGCGCGGGCCATATCGAAGGTCAGAGAATTGCCGAACGGCGTCTTGCGTATAATCTCATAACCATATTTCTTGTATAGCGACGGCAGGTCGAGAGGCAGCATTGCCTTTTCGCCATCCTTGATGCCGTCTTCATATTCCGTGTTGTCGGCAGTGCTCTCGATGTAGGAGTCTTTGGGATATATTGTCTGCCATTTTTCAGAGAGATATTTCTCGGCGTGCCTCTCGCAGTTGAAACGAGTCACCCATGCGGGTAGCTTGTCCATATAGTATGTGCTTGTCACGAAATTGCCAGTCTCGTCGTCAAACCAGAATGCCCCGTCTGGGTTATGTCCGGCAGGAAGGATAGAGGCACGGTCTTTCAGCGAAACGCCTACGACCTTAGATCGACCGTTGGTGGCGAGTTTCATCTCGTCGCCGATTGTGGTTACCCACAGGTTGCAAGGCGACATCTGTCCTGATTCGCTCTTCGTTCCCACGGGGGTCACCGTCTTGTCGGTGGTGCAATATACCTTCTTGCCGTCTTTATAGAAGTTGTTGCCAGCAATGCCGTGTATCGTTGGCACGCTGCCGGTATATATACAGGTGTGGCCTATCGCCGTGACTGACGGGATATATGGGATGCGAGTGTTCTCGAATGAATATCCCTGGTTGAGCAGACGTTTGAATCCACCTTCTGTATAGCGCTGTTGATAACGGTAGAGATAGTCCCAGCGCATCTGGTCTATCACGATGCCCACCACGAGGCGAGGTCTTTGGAATGTCAGGTTAGCGGACTTGCCGTCCTGTGCCTGCATGCCGTAGCATGACAGGAACAAGGCAGCAAGAACTGTGATTGTCTTTTTCATTTTCAAATCTTTACTTTGTTTCTTTATCCCCAATCGGTCATTATGATTTACTTGGATTTTGGTGTTTTAGAAGAGTGGATTTCAATCGTCAGACCGTCTGGAAGTATGATAATTACATCCATGCTCCGAATCGTGTGCTTGGCAGTGGAGCGGTGAAATAATAGTTGATGTCGTTGTTGCTGTCGAGGAAGTTCACCTTCTTCATTCCGAAGAATGGGAGTCCGCCGGGGAAGAGACGGCTGAAATCTGTCACACCGCCAGAGAGGGCAGGACTGCCGGGCTGAAAGTTGAAATCCCATGTCTTGTCGAAAGCCAGTGGAGCACCTTTCTCCAATTTGTCAGCTTCACAGTTGATGTCCATATTGTCGCTTTGACGGAAATTCTTGAAGAGCGGGTCGAGCTGACCAGCCACGCTGCTCTTGATGTCGGTGTCAAACCATATAGCGAGCGATGCTCCCTTTGCCATCTGCTCCACGCCCTTCTCTGTAGAAGCGTAATAGTAGTTGGGAGTGAGGCGGCTGTGCTCAATGTCTACACCATCTTGTTTCGGCTGCTTCAGACCGTAGCGGCAATCATATACGAGGTTGTTCACGAAGACTGGCTTTGCTGCCTTCTCCACCCATACCGAACCACCTTTCTTGTTCTTGGAGCGGCGCCATCCGCAATCCACTATGGTGTTGTTGTAGACAGTCATCTCAGTGAGCGGAATCACTTCGCTGTTGCCGGCATTAGAAAGCTTGAAGGCATTGGTGCAGGCATTGTAGATGACGTTGTTGGCAACGTCGAGCTTGCAGCCAGCTTTCACGTTGATGGCCTCGCCACCGTCGGCGGCATTGCCGGAATCGGCAAAGATGTTGTTTACGATCACGCCGTTGCCGCCGGTGAAGTATGTCTGGTCGTTGTAGTTGTCGTGGAAGAAACTGTCAGCAATGACGAACTTGCCGTTCACATTGCAGAAGTGGAAGGCAGGCACACCGCCGTCGATGGTAGTCTTGAACAGTTTGTTCTGGAACGATGCCGACGATTCCGTCGGTGTGGCTCCGGCATAGGCGATGTTGACATGGCTGAGCACTACCTCCTCGGAATTGTATCCGCAGATTATTCCTCCCCAGTCTTCAGTCTTCTTGGTGTCGGAAGTGAAAGTGACCGGCTTCTCTGCCGTTCCCATACAATAGAGATTGCCAAGCACTACGATTTCTACAGGCACCTGAACCTCCGACTTGCATGTCACGGTGACTCCTGGCTCGATGTATAGCGAGGTGCCGACAGGTATCTCTACGCTCTCGCTCAGAGTGGTGTCCTTGGTCCATACCAGAGAGCCCTTGGGATATTCAGCCATGGCGGTCTTGATTACATCGGCAGAGCCTTGGTTCCCGTTGCTGCCGTTGCCGTTGTTGTTAACGTAATCGTATGGATTGATGTTGTCGTTCTCGCAAGATGTTGAGAACAATGTTGCAGCTGCCATAATCAGCGCACTGTATATTACTTTTGACCTTGTCATTTTATTTCTTTTTTTGTGATTTGGGTTTCTGAAAGCTAAACACTCTTTGCATTACAGTTTGTATCTCACTCCGAGAAGGAACGTCCTTCCGTATTTGTATGTTCCCACGATGGTCTTGTCCTTCTTCTGTCCTTCGTATTCCAGATTGTCCGGGTTCACGGTCTTCAGATATCTCTCGCGCTTTGCGTCGAGTAGGTTGTTTGCCTTGAAGAATATCGAGATGCCGTTTTTGAACTGCTTCTCGGCGCTGAAGTCCAGACCGAACATTGCCTTGTCCCACTGGTCGGCATTCTTGAATGGCGAGACGAGAGCGAGTTTGGTGCCTGTAAACGAGGCGGCGAGTTGTGCGTTCCATCCGTTCTCCGTGTCTTTGTAGAGCAAGGAGAGGTTGGCGGTGTGAGGGGCCTGGTTCACGAGCGGACGGGTCTGTGTCACTCCTGTCTTATACTCAGCACTGCCCTCCTGGTATTCACGCTTTGATGTGGTGATGCGGGAGTGGGTGTAGGTGTAGTTTGCCTTCACACCGAAGTGGCGGATATATTTTATCACGTCGATCTCGAAGCCCATGTTCTTGGCGTTACCGAGGTTGTCTGGCATATAGTAGGCATCCGTTCCGGCACCGATCTTACCGTCTGAAGTAACGAACACCTGCTCGATAGGATTCTTCAGGTATTTATAGAATACGCCGACGAGTATCTGCTCCGTCTTGCTTGGAAACCATTCCCATCTCAGGTCCAGATTGTCGATGCGTGCACGTTTCAGGTTCGGGTTACCTTTCTCCTGATATTCCTCGCCTTGAATCTGATAAGGCACGATTTCATAGAATCCCGGACGGTTGATGCTGCGGTAGTAAGAGAGTCTCACGTTCATCTTCGCTGTCGGTGTCCATTTGAGCGATGCCGATGGCAGATAGTCCCAATAGCTCTGTTCGCCCACCTGTCCCATATTGCGGAAATGCTGAAGCATAGTGTATATCTGATTGGTGTGCTCAGCACGGAAACCGGCATACACTTCGCCTATCCTGCTCTTCAGGGTCACCATGGCGTAGGCACCGCCGATATGCTCCTTTGAGTCGTAGTTGAGCTGTGAGGCTTGAGAATACGGAGTCTTGCACACCCAGTCGACATTGGCAAACTGGTCATAGCCGTTGCCGTCGAGCTTCTGCGAGATGTCGGCAGGATTGAAGATATACGAGTAGTATCTGTTGCTGCGCTCCTTGCGGCGATATTGCGCTCCGGCTTTCCATAGAGCGTCAACGCCGTTGCCGAAATGTGTGTCGTATGAGAAATTGATGTAGCCCGCCCAATCGGTGTCTTTGTTGTGTTGGAATCTGCGTTCGGCGTTCTTCGGCAGCGTCTTTGTGATGTTCTTGTCCGTGTTCCATATCGAACCGCCCACCACGTCGCCTTCGGCATTGGCATCGCGGCTGACGGTATTGGTCAGCGTGACGTATGTCCTGTCGGGATCTTCCTCCCTGGCCTGTGAGAATATTCCCGACCAGTCCACGGTGAAGTCTTTAGTGAGATGATGCGTTCCTTTCAGGTTTGTGGCGAAGATGCTCTGTGTGGTAGATGTAGAGCGCACCTCGTCGTCCTGTGTGTATGAGTCGGCAGCGATATATTCGGTGCTGATGCCGTTGTTGTAGCGAACGCCTTTTGAGTTAGACCTCACGTACATGTTATACCATTCCAGCTTGTGTCCAGGCAACGTCAGGTCTATCTTGGCGTGCAGACCGGAGGTCAGGTCGTGGATGCTGTAGTAGCGGTGGTGCAGGTTTGAGATATACATCGCCTGTTCTCCCGATGCCATCTTCACGGAGTTGTATGTACGCTCAGTGCCACGGAAGGTGTTCTGGATGCTTCCGGCGAGCATCACTCCGAGACGGTCTTTCCAGAAACGGTCGCCGATGCTCAGTCCGCCCACGAAGTTGGGGGCAGGAGTAGAGTGGCTCTTCAGGCGCACCGGACCGTTCTTGAAGTCGCTCATCGTAGCCTTGTAGTCAGCACCGTTAGCCTCGTATGGCGACTTGTGGGTATAGTCAGAACGGTCGGTGGTGAGATAGTCTCTGCCGTCTTTCCAGAAATAGTCGGTGGCTCCGATGGCGGCGTTTGCCTGCAGCTGGAAGCGAGAAGGAGCGTCCTTCATCACCATGTCCACCACGCCTCCTGCCGCATCACCCTCCATATCGGCGGTGAGCGACTTTGAAACCACCAGACGGTCCATCATGTCGGATGGGAAGATATTCAGAGGCACATAGCGGTTCTTGTCGTCCGGGCTCGGTATCTTCACGCCATTCACGAGCGTGTAGTTGTATCTCTTGTCCATACCGCGCAGGATGGCATAAGAGGCTTCTCCGGAGGCATCACGCTCCATAGTGACTCCCGACATGCGCTGGAGCACGCTTGCCACATTCACGTCTGGCGAGAGTTGGATGCTCTGCTGGCTCATCACGTTGAGCACTGTGCCGGCATTCTTCACCGTCTCCACAGCACTGCGGTCTGACCGGTATTCGCGGCGCCCCGTGACCACTACTTCGCCCAACTGTCTGGCATCTTCGTCCATGGCGATTGTCAGCTGTCCGTCCTTGCCGTCTTTAGCCCCTTTGGAGTAGTCTTTTGCCACATCCACCACCATCTCCTTTGTCTTGTATGACATATAGGTGATGACGAGGGTGAACTTGCCTTTGTCGGGCAGTTCATGCAGAGAGAACGTACCGTCGAGGCCTGTAGTAGTACTAACGTTGGGCAGTTCCTTCACCCGCACCACGGTGCCGATGAGCGGTTCGCCCGTCTTGTTATCCTTGACTATGCCGTCGAGCGTGTGAGCTCTGACGGCTGTAGTCGCAGCGGCAAGAAGAGCCGCACTGAAAAGAATCTTCTTCATCTGTTATTTTGATTTCTGAATCTCGTGAATCACTTTACCTTCCTTGTTGATCATATATATGTTGAGATGCTTCTTCGAAGCAGAGATGACAGAGAAACCGTCATCGGAACTGCAGAACACGGTGCCCTTGACGGATTGCACCGGACGGGCGAGAGATGCCGATGTGTTGACCACATAGTCGATGTCGTCGCCTTTCATCTTGATGTGTTGGAAGTTGTGGATATGTCCGCAGGCATATATAGCCACGTTCTTGTAGCGCTTCAGTATCGGGAGCACACGAGTCTGCATGTCTGTGCGCTCGCTTTCAGCTTTGTCGGTGTATGCATAGATGGGATGGTGTCCCACAACGATTACCCAGTCCTCCTTGGCATTCTTCAGCGTATTGTCGAGCCAGTCCAGTTCAGCCTTCATATCCTGTTTGCAGGCATCGGGATAAACGTCGGAGTTCTGCTGGTAGCGGTCGATGAGCGGTGTGGTGTCGAGGAATACCACCCGAAGTGTGGTGCCTTTCTTGTTGAACACCTTGGTGTAGTAGCGGGCCGGCATCATCCAGCGGCGGCTCACCTTGCCATAGTCGAGCACCGCCTGAGTGTTGCCGCGGTATTCATGGTTGCCCAACACAGGAAACCAGTCGAGCATCAGTTCGGGATGCGAATAAACCTGTTCGAAGTTTGTCATCCACAATGGGTCGTTGACAGATGCCACACCGTTGAAATGATGAATGTCGCCAACGGCAAGCACGCATTTCGGACCTAAAACCTCTCCCATCTCTCCCATCAGTTCTGCAATGGGCTTTTGGTCATAATAACCGTTTCTGCCGAGGTCGTTAGCCATATAGAGCGTGATGTCGCCCTTCAGCTTCTTCCATTCCGAACGGACTGTCTCTGGCGTTGTGTTGCCCAAAGCTCCAGCGGTCGCTACCGCTACATTGGCATTGACAGAAGCCGCATTGCTCTTCTGTGCCTGCAAATTCAAACCACCCAGCAACATCATCGTTGCCATTGACAATGCGGCAATCCTGTTTCTGCCGCAAACTCCGAATGTCTTCTTTTTCATTCTCTTTGTTACTTTTTAATATATTATACCTTAAAGATAATCTTCTGAAGTAAAGGTGTTTACTGCTGCAAAAGTACTGCCGCCGTATGTCAAAGATGTTACACGCGTTTTAATAAACAGGTAAGATATGCTACAATGGTGTTACACCTGCAAACCGGATATAGCCTAAATGGCAGACACTTCGTTGCTAAGCGGATCAACCATGTTTTACCCGTTGGCGGAATTGATTTAATCGATATGAGTAAAAGTTGCCCCTAACGCTGATTTTCAGTAAAAACGAGAATTTCTGAAAAACTGTCAGATTGTCTGGTTTTTTGTTGTAATATTCTGATAAACAGATAGTTGACTGTCTGGCAACTGTCAGCCAATTGTCTGGATGGTTTGCAGATGAGAGGAATTGTAAGACGACAGGAATCGAATGCGTTGGCAGAATCATGAAAACAGGAATATGGGTATTACAACAGTCACTTATAGGGCAGATGTCTGACAGCAAATCTGCCCATCCAGGGTAAGCAGCGTGCCCCTGTTGAGTAAGCACCTTGCCCCTGTTGGGCAAGCAGCGTTCCCAATTTAACACAAACTGACATTAGGATTAAGTGTGCACAAGATTAATTCCGCCAACGGGTATGTTTCATGTCGTTTGCAGAAGTTTTACCCCACATCAATAATTGCAGATAAGAAACGTCAGGTTGCGGTCTTTAAAAGAAAATTATTACCTTTGCATTATATATACAAGTATATAAGTATGAATCTTTCACCTTGCTTAGACCTATGGATACACGTCCATATATATTATAAGGTGTAGTATCGAGATATGAGACAAGAGATTATCGACCGCATGAACATCCTCGCAGCCGGGGGCGAACCATTCCTCTTCGTTATCGACTATGAGGGAGATGGCGCATATATACACAAGCTGTCGGAAATCAATCCGCAGGAATGCCTTTACGACTTTGAGGGAGTGGGCAATGTAGGCAAGATGGATGTCAGACCACTCCCAACGCCTGTTGAATGGCAGGTGGACGAACCTCGCTATGAGGACTATGAGAAGAGTTTCGCCATCGTGAAGAGCAATCTGATGGCAGGCAACAGTTATCTGACCAATCTCACATGCAAGGTGCCGGTGAGGTGCAGTCTCACGCCCGATGATATCTTTCTCCATGCCAGAGGCAAATACAAACTGCTGCTCAAGGTGGGGAAGGAGACAGGAGAAAGAAAAAGCATAGTGTGCTTCTCGCCCGAAACCTTCGTTAAGATAAAGGGCGGAAGGATATATTCCTATCCTATGAAGGGAACGCTCGATGCCACAATCCCAGATGCCGAAAGGGTATTGATGGATGATGAGAAGGAGGCTGCCGAACATGCCACTATAGTTGACCTTATCAGAAACGACCTCAGTAGGGTGGCGACCGACGTGAGGGTGGACAGATACCGGTATATCGACCTGCTGCATACAAACAAGGGCGACATACTGCAGACCAGTTCGGAGGTGAGCGGACAACTCCCTGCCGACTATCGCCGGAACATCGGTGACATACTGGCGGCACAGCTGCCGGCAGGGTCGATAACGGGAGCGCCAAAAGACAAGACCGTGGCAATCATCAGCCAGGCGGAAGGCTACAAACGAGGATTCTATACCGGAGTGATGGGCATCTATGACAACGGAGAACTCAATTCTGCCGTCATGATACGTTTCATCGAGCAAGACCAGAGCGGCATGTATTTCAAGGCAGGCGGAGGAATAACCTGGATGAGCGACTGCCGGAAAGAATATGAGGAGGTGATACAGAAGATTTACCTTCCGATGGGGTAGGAATGATTCTGTCGCAGTCTGTTCTATCATAAAAATATAATGAAAATGCACTTCGTAGAGACAATAAAGATAAAGGATGGCACAGTCATGGCACTGCCATATCATCAGACAAGGATGGAAAGAACCGTCAGACGCTTCTTTCCCGGCCTTGCCCTTCATGACATGCCCCGCCTCTGCGAAATCATTGACGCAAAGGCAGGCGAAGGATTATTGAAGGCACGGGTGGTGTATGGCGAGAAAGGAGTGGAGACAGTGGAATACGCACCCTACCACATGCGTGAAATGAAGACCCTGCAGGTGGTGGAAGGTGGCGACATAAGTTATGAATACAAAAGTACCGACCGCTCCCGTCTCAATATGCTGGCGGAGAAGAAAGGAAATGCCGACGAAGTGATAATCCTGAAGCACGGACTCCTGACCGACACATCGTTCACCAACATCGCCATCCACGACGGCAACGGATGGATTACGCCACGCTGCCCATTGCTCTATGGCACAAAACGGGCAGCGCTGCTCGACCAAGGTGTCCTCACCGAGGCTGACATCACCATCGGCGACTTGCGGAGGGCAACCCGCGTCAGCCTGTTCAACGCCATGATAGACTTCGGCGAGAGAGAGATTGCCGTCAATGATATAAACACGGAACTGATATGAACCAAAAGATATACAACCTGGAAGAATTTGCCTCACGATATCATCTGAAAGATATATTCGGAGCATACGCCGCCCACTTTGCCGTCACTCGGCAGGAGAGTGGGGACTTTGCCGATATGGTGACGGAGCGCGCGCTTTTCTGCCGTATCTTTCTCGTGAAGCAAGGCAGCTGCCGGATGGTCATCAACGGCAAAGACGGTGATGTGCTGGAACTCGGCGAGGGCAGTATGCTTATGGTCTCGGTCAATGATGTGGCAACGCTCCTGTCTGTTTCTCCAGATATCGATGCGGAATGCGTGCTGGTGGACGAGGAGTTTGTAAGCCATACATATTGCTTCCGCCTTTCCGCCGACAAATACAAGAGCGTTCTCGATATCTTCCATTTCATCCGCGACATCGTGCGCCATCAGCATATCAACAAGATAGAGATGATACGAAGCATGTTCAATGTGCTCAATCTGATTATCGAGGAACTGCCATACGAACAATGTTCCGTGTCGCACGACATCGGCCACAAAAAAGGCATTTATGAGATTTTCCTCCATCATCTATACCGTAATTTCCGCAAGGAGAGACAGATCCGCTTCTATGCCGACAAGCTGAACGTCTCCACTGTGTATCTCTCCAGACTGGTGAAGGAAATCAGTGGCACTACCGTCAACGACCATGCCACATCATTGGTATACAAGGAAATATGCAATCTGCTCACACATTCAGACATGACGATAGGCGAGATTGCCGACTATCTCAATTTCAGCGACCAGAGCGCCCTCTCCAATTTCTTCAAGCAGCGCTCAGGCATGACTCCGCTCGCATATAGGAACAGGCAATAGGGGCGGAGAGACCGCAGGGACCTCTGCTCTATGATAGTTTTTTTTAACCCAAATCGGTCATTAGGGTTTGCTTGGATTTTGGATTTTTAGAAGAGTGGATTCTGTTTGGCTTAATATATCGTCAAAGATTTTTTCCTATCCCTTCTTCGTAAGTTGGAATGCCAGCCGCTCGTCGCCAGACCAGCAGTGGATAACTCCGCAATAGCTGAACCCCTCGTCGGCAAGCAGATGTTGCATCACGAGATTGTCGCGATGTGTATCGATGCGGATGTTGTCGTAGAGGGTGAGGGCATACTGCAGGGCGGTGTGCATGATGCCCGTTGCTTCGCCCGAACTGGCGATGCGGTGGATAGTGGCGTATGGTTTGTCGTTGGGCCACTCGCCGTCGTAGATGATGTCGTAGGTAGGGTCGGCGCCGCCACGCAGTACGAAAGTAGCCACTATTCTGTCTCCTTTCACGATAACGTAGCTGTCCCCGCTGTCAATGTCTTCCTGTAGAAGTTCCTCGCTTGGATATCCTTCTGACCATTGATTGGGGTTGCCGGCTTCCGCCATGAATCGGCGGGCAATGGCGAATATTTCCTTCAGCCGTGGTATGTCGGCTGTTGTGGTGTGGCGGATGATGCAGTCGTCAGAGTTGCGGTAGTTGAGGCTGTATGTCGTTTTGTTATTCATGAAAGGAGAGGAGACTTTGTATCTTATGCAAAGATAGTGCAAACCGAATGCAGGACAACAAGCTTGCTTGATTGTTATGCTGAGGTGAAGCCTATCTTATGCAAAGATACTTGTTTTTCCCCCTTCTGCAAATTTTTCCAGTCAGTTTTTTGCAGTGTTGTCAAGTTGTAGTATATTTGCATCGATAGACATATTGCCGTATTAGTAGACTCCCGTTTGCTGGATGTCGGCAGAATGCGCAAAATACCAACCACTACCACATTATTTTGGCGTATGACAGATCGCTACTATACCTTAAATACATTTCGAAAAATCCGACTATTATTCTCTGTGCGCAGCGCAGCCTTTCTGGTTACGTGTGCCATAATCCTGACTCTCATCATGTCGTGCCATAGTTCACCGTCGCCACGCGTCCTCGCCATGAAGCGTGATGCCGCCGACAGTGTGGTAAACGGCATGAAAGACAAAGAACAACTCGACAGCCTGGTGAAAGAAGCCGAAAAGAGCGGCGACTATATGCTTGAGATGAGATCACTCCAGAAGCGGGGACGCTTGTGGCGAGATGAAAACCGCTTCATGAAAGCCATAGCCTGTCATAATCGTGAACTGGAACTCGCAAGGAAACTCGGTGACACCATCGCCACAGTGCAGGCGCTGAACAATATCGGAACGAATTTCAGACGAATGGGAGTGCTCGACGAGGCAGTGGACTACCACTATCGTGCGCTGCACCTCGGCGACCTGTTCAGTCGGCGAAACGACAAGACGGCAATGAAAAACCGTGTGGTATCCCTCAACGGCATCGGAAACATCAGTCTTACTCTCGGCGACACCGAAACGGCAGACTCTATGTTCCGCGCTGCATTGAAGGGAGAGAAGACACTCGGAAGCCACCTCGGACAGGCCATCAACTACGCAAATATAGGTTCGGTATTCGAAAAGCGAAACATGCTCGACTCCGCATGGGCATGCTACAAGCAGTCGATGCAGCAGAACAGACTCGCCGATTCCGACCTCGGCATATCGCTCTGCTATACCCACTTCGGACGCCTCTTCGAGAAGCAAGGCAGACGGACAGAAGCAATAGCCGAGTATCGCAAGGCATACGAAATAATGGGAACGTCAGAAGACAGGTGGCATGCCATGGAACCATGTCTCGCTCTTGCGGAGATATACATTAAAATCGGCGACGAAAACACAGCGATGACCTATCTCGCCACTGCCGACCGCCTTGCCCACGACCTGCATTCGCTCGAACACCAGGCGCAGATTGCCAAGCTGTACTACGACATCTATGCAAAGAAAGACGACTGCCGGCGCGCTCTTCACTACTACCGGACGTTTGACCAACTCAGCGACAGTCTGACGAGCGAGAAGAATATTGTTCACATGCAGAACATGCGAGTGCGCTATGAGCATGAGCAGAGGCGTGCCGAAGTGAATGCCCTGAACGAGGAGTATCAAACGGAGAAATCGCTTAAGTGGGTCAGCATTATGGCTGCAGTCCTTTTGTTCGTGCTCGGTGGTGTGACAATGAGTTTCATGCTCTACGCCCTTCGTAGCCGTAAGCGCAAGCAGATGGAGCAGCATCATATGGAGGAGATGAGAATAAGTTTCTTCACTAACATAACACACGAGTTTCGCACCCCTCTCACCGTTATTCTCGGATATTCACGGATGATGGAGGAAGGCAAGGTGCCGGCAGGCGATATGGCAAAGGTGGGAAGCATGGTGTCAAGACAAGGCACGCGCCTTCTGTCGCTCATCAACCAGTTGCTCGACATACAGAAGGTGAAGTCGAATATCGGACATCCCGACTGGCATCATGGCGACATCGTGCTCTTCATGGCAAACATCATAGAGAGTCATCTCAATATGGCACACTCCAGACAGATAACCCTGATGTATGCCCCAAAGCAAAAGAAGATGATGTGTGACTTCGTGCCAGACTATGCCCAGAAGGTGTTGTGCAACCTTCTGACAAATGCCATAAAGTTCTCCAAGGAGGGCGGACAGGTGCTTGTGGCGCTTGAGGTGGAGAACGACATGCTGATCCTGCGCATTGCCGACTATGGTAGCGGTATACCGGAAAATGAGCAGCAGCATATCTTCGAACCTTTCTATCAGACAGAGAGCGACAAGAAGGCCATCGGGTCGGGAGTGGGCCTGGCCCTCGTGAACCAGATAGTGAAAACCCTTGGCGGCAGCATAACGCTCGACAGTAAGGTGGACGTCGGTTCGGTATTCACCGTAAACGTGCCCGTCAAGGCCCCGGCGGGTGTTGACGTGAAGCCGCTTGAGTCACTCGGAACAATCCCTGACGACATGCTGCTTGGAGCAAATACTAAAACAGGTGGCAATAACGGAACTTCCGGTTGTGGAGAGGATAATAATCCTGTGGCAGGCGACAAGAGTGATGCCCTCGTGGATATCGGTGCGAATAGTCATGATATGGATGATGATGGTGGTGATGTGGCTGACGGCAGTTCTGCTGACACCCGTCAGCTCGTGCTCATCGTGGAAGACAATGCCGATGTGGCGGAATACATGACAATGCAGCTTAAGGCAAGATACCGCCTTGTGTTGGCACGTGATGGTGAGGAGGGACTGCGCATTGCCACGGAGACGGTGCCCGACATTATCATCACCGATCTCATGATGCCACGCATGGATGGCTACGAACTGTGTCAGAGAGTGAAGGAATCGGAGGTGCTCAACCACATTCCTGTCATCATCGTCACGGCGAGGACAACCCAGAAAGACAAGCTGCGCGGACTGCAGATTGGTGTTGATGCGTATATATATAAACCATTTGATGCTGAAGAACTATCCGTAACTGTCGGCAACCTGCTGGAGAAACACCGCTTGCTGCGCCTGCGCTATATGCAGGCGCCAGCCGACGACAAACAGGCTGCAGTGGAGACGCTGCCGCCTTGCGACCGTGTGTTCCTCAATAGGGTGGATGCCGCTGTGGACGAATTGATGGCGACGGACCTCTCCGTAGACAGTGTGGCTATAGCCCTATGTATGAGTCAGCAGCAGTTGCGCCGAAAGCTCAATGCTGTGTCGGGCGACACACCGATGGCATATTTCCGCAAGCGCCAGATGCAGAAAGCCAAGGATATGCTGGACAACCGCGATGACATGTCGATCAGCGAGATAGGAATGAAGTGCGGTTTCTACGATATGTCGCATTTCACAAGAATATTCAAGCAGGTGGTAGGAATAACACCGTCGCAGTATCGCAAGAAAGCATAACCCCCCAAACGGTCATTATGCCGTTTGGGGATAAAATCCGCTCTTCTGAAAAAAAAACACAATCCAGGCTGGCCATGATGACCGATTTGGGTTAAACCCAAAACGGTCATTAGGCCGTTTATTGTATTTTATATTTACTGCTTGCAGTCTTTTGTTTTTTATAAGGCGTCTTTTGCTTGTTTTTAATTCGTAATAGCTCGCTATTACTCATTAAAAGCCAAACAAAATCCACTCTTCTAAAAGAACAAAATCCAGGCAAGCCCTAATGACCGATTTGGGTTAAATGGTTTGCTGACCGTTTTTAAGATTATAAGAATAGTGGTCTTGATTTCCCAATTGAAGAAATCAAGACCACGAATGTTTCTTTGCGAAAATTCCCCCCTGGCGTGGGGAATGTATCCCCACATTAGGGGGTACTGTTCCCCACGCTGTGGGGAAAATATGAGACCTATGGCTTGTCTTGTTCCTATTTCATGCAAGCCTTGAAGATTTCGAGGATATCCTGTTCCAAGAGAGGAACCCATGCCTTGTCGAGACCTTCATTGTCTGCCACGTGTTTCGCCATTTCAGCAAGGCGGCTGTCGTCGATGCCGACCTCAGGCAGAGTCATCGGGATGCCGATGTTGCGATAGAAGTCATGTATTGCCTTGATTGAAGCCTCTGCGTTTTCAGCTCCAAACACGTTCTTGCCGAACTTCTCGATGCGCTCCACCACCTGGTCGTGCAGTTCGCCTGTAGAGTGGTCGAGGATATGTTTCATCCAACGTGGCGTCACGATGGCAAGACCCTCCCCGTGGGTGATGTCGTAGTATGCCGACAGAGCGTGCTCCATGGCGTGCATAGGCCAGCCGCTCGGACTGTTGCCGAGACAGTAGATGCCGTTGCAGCCAAGAGTAGTGGCATAGAATATCTCAGCCCTGGCGTTGTAGTTCTGTGGATCTTCCAATACAATCTTCACGTTCTTCACGAGCGACTTCACGGCGCCCTCCATGAAAGCGTCGTTCATGTCGATGTGGTCGCCACAGAAATACGACTCCATGATGTGGTTGATGCAGTCGGAAACGCCTGCCAACGTCTGTTTCACAGGCAGTGTGAAGGTATATGTAGGGTCGATGAAGCTCACTGCCGGGAATACGAGTTTTGAGAAGTATGCCAGTTTGTCGTTTGTCTCAGTGCGCGATATCACTCCGCCCATGTCATATTCACTGCCGGTAGCAGCCATGGTGATGATGTCTACGATGGGCACTGCTGCCGTTGTGGGCTTGCGTCCGCAAACGATGTTCCATGCCTCCTCCACATTGTCCGTCACCTTAGTCTTGAGCGTTCCGGCAACACCGGCTATAGCCTTAGTGCAGTCGAGCACCGAACCTCCACCCACGGCGAGTATCACATCGATGTCGTTGTCCTGACACATGCGCACACCGTCAAGCACGCTGGGGTTGAACTTGGGATTAGGCTGTATGCCGCCGAGCTCGAACACCTGCTTGTCTGTCAGTGTATCCTTCACCAGGTCATAAAGACTCTTGTCGTGTCCGGGAGCAGTGCGTTTGATGCTGCCGCTGCCATAAGTGATGAGTACACGTTTTCCATACTGGTTCATTACGCTTGCGAGTTTTTCGCTTACTACACCCCTGCCGAAGATGAGGCGTGTGGGTGTCTGATAATCAAAATTGACCATAGCTCTTTGATTTTAAAAAGGTTGTTTATACATTGTCGTTGTAGATGGCAATCTTGGGTTTCGGTTTGTCGGTCATGGCAAACCTTCCTTTCTCAATGTATGTATATGCTTTCATGTTATTGTTGGTAGTTTATGTTATATAGACAGAGGGTCAGAAGACGGTGTTTCATTTCTTGCCTTTCGTGGCGAAGTATTTCCATAGCGGTGCTGCCATCATAGCCTGATGAAACTCGTCGTTCATGAGCATGCGTACCACTTCGTCCTCGTCCAGTAGCACGACCTTGATGTCTTCCGACTCTTCGAGATGCTGGGTGGAAAGCCTTTCCACCCCTGTGGCAAGGTATGTATGACTGTAGTTGGTGCAAGCCCCGGCATTGGGACTAATGGTCATCAGCTTCGACCATTCGCCTCCGCCATATCCCGTCTCCTCATAGAGTTCGCGCCTGGCAGCCTCCATCGGGTCTTCGCCTTTCTCCACGCATCCTGCCGGAATCTCTATTGCCGTGAGGTGCTGGGCATGGCGGTATTGGCGCTCCATGAGGAATTTCCCTTCTTTTGTTATCGCTATGACATTGCAGAACTCTGGATATTCCAGAACGTAGAAATCCTGTATCTCAGCGCCAGTAGGCAGTTTCACATGTTCGCGCCTTGCCGTCAGCCAAGGCTCTCTGAAGAGGTATTCGCTCTCTATCACCTCCCATGCCATAGGGTCTTTGTCTTGTTTCATGATTTCTGATATTTCATTTGATTAGGAAAGGTGTCCATTGGAGGCATACGATTCCTAATTTCTTCATATCCTTTTGTATTGTAGATTTTATATGTCTTGATAATTTCTGTCTCTTCGTCTGTTCTATCTCTTCATGTCCTTGTCCACCATTGCACATACACAAGAGTCAGACCACACGTTCTCTGCCGTCTCTATCATGTCGATGATGGTATATATCGGCAGGATGATACCCATGATGCCGATTGGCGCATTCACTCCCGACATCAGCGAGAGGGTGAGGAAATAGCAGCCCATTGGCACTCCGGCATTGCCCACTGCCGACAGCACGGAGATGAAGAGCCAGAGAATCATCGTTGTCAGCGGCAGCTCCATTCCGCCGTTCTGCATCAGGAACAGTGAGGTGACGAGGATGAACGCCGCACAGCCATTCATGTTGATAGTGGTGCAGATAGGCAATACGAAGCGTGACACCTTGTTCGACACTCCCATCCTCTCTTCTGCCGTCTGCATGGTGACAGGCAGCGTGGCAGCCGAACTCTTGGTGAATAGAGCCATCAATACCGCCGGCATCATGCGGCCGAGGGTGCGGAAGGGGTTGATTCCCCTTGCCATCAGGAACAGGGGCAGTACGATGAAGAACTGTATCACGTTGCCACCCAATATCACCGCCACGTATTTTCCGAGCGATGCCATCACGATGCCTGCCGAGAACTGTGCCGAAAGCTGTGCTGCAAATGCCACGATGCCAAGTGGCAAAGCCCATATCAGACCGTGGATGAGCATGAAGAGCAGGTCTTGCAGGCCGAACAGTCCCTTCACCACCACCTCCTTCTTGTTATTTTGTGGCATCTTTGCCAATGCAATGCCCACGGCAGCAGCCAGCATGAGGATGGAAAGCACGTTGCCGTCGGCAAACGGTTTCACTATGTTGTTGGGAATCACACCCAATATGTGGTCATAATAAGATGTCTCGCCCAGGTTCTGAGGCACGTCAGCCATACCGCTCTGCACCAGAGCCGCCGGCAGGTTGCCGGGAGCAATGACATTGTAGAGCACCAGTCCCACGGCGGCAGCGGCAAATGTGGTGAGCAGCGTGTAAGTGATGGCATGCCTGAAAATCTTTCCCGTGTCGGCCTGATTGCCGAGCGAGGCGAGAGTCGTCATCACCGCCAGGGCTATCGTCGGCACCGCCAGGAGCTGGAACAGACGGGTATATACCGTAGCGATGAAGTTCATCAACCCGTTGAGCCATGCTATGCCCAACATTCCCAATGCTGCACCGACTACCAGTGCACCGATCCAAAGCATCAGCTGCTTTGTCTGCTTCTTGTTGTTTTTTCCTTTTGCTATATTGTTCATGGTGTTATTAGTATTCAGGCTTGTTATAACTTACGCCCTTTCAAATCCTTTGTATTGTATGACCGGCGGTCCGTCATGCGAACAGCTCATTCTTCTTTCTGTCACGGCAGAGCGGTTCGAGATGCGCCACAAGCATGTTGAGGCGTTCCCCGATACCCCTTGCCTGTACCGGACATACAGCTACGCATCGCATGCAGCCGATGCAGAGTCCGTTGTCGTTGCCTCTCAGATTGTCGGGAGAGATAGCTCCGGCAGGACATTCGCTCGCGCAGGTTCCGCAGCCCGTGCAGTTGTCGTTTGCTGTGGGGTAGGGACCCTTGCAGCCCTGCTTGTATGGTCGGTTTCCCGGCAGGGAGAGAGGTGCATACTCTCCATCCCCCTTGATCTTGCGGAGTATGTCGGCGGCAAACGAAGCCAGTTCGTTGGCATCTTCTGCATCGGGACGGCCGGAGCCATACATGCGGCAGATACTGTGTTCGGCGATGGCGGCAATGGCAGCCACCACACGGAATCCCATGCCAGTTGCCACATCCTGCATCTCCACCAGAGCGTCTTCGTAAGCCCTGTTGCCATATACGGCAATGATGACACACCGTGCCCCGTTAGCCTCGATGCCCTTCAGTCTCTCCACAGCCATGGCAGGCACACGGCCGGCATATACGGGCATGGAGATTACCGTCAGGTCGTCGGTGTGGATACCGGGGAGTTTCAGATTCTCTTTCTTTGTGCAGAGTTCTGTAGTGACACACTCCCCGCCAAATTCTTTGCACAGCAGTTCGCCCACGCGGCGTGTTCCACCTGTGGGACTGAATGTTATGTTGTGAATTGTCATTCTGGCTCTTATCCTTTTATAGCGTTTAATATCTGCTCAGCATGAATCTTTGTCTTGATTTCCTTTGGAGTGAAGATTTTCTCGATTATTCCGTTTTCGTCAACGAGATATGTGGTGCGCAGTATGCCGATGGTCTTCCTTCCGCATGTCACCTTTTCTCCCCAGCATCCCAGCTCTTGCAGCAGAGTGGTCTCCGTGTCGGCTATCAGCGGGAACTGCAAGCCGTGAGCATCGGCAAACTTCTTCTGCAATGCCTGTTTGTCTTTGCTCACACCGATGATTTCATATCCGGCGGCTGCCAGTTCCTCTTTGTGTGCCTGCAGCGAACAAGCCTCTGCGGTGCATCCGCTTGTGTTAGCCTTTGGATAGCTGTATATCACCAGTTTCCTGCCGCGATAGTCGCTTGCCTTAATCTCTCGTCCGTCCTGGTCGATGCCGAGGACCTCTGGTATTCTGTCTCCGATATTCATAATGATTTTGATTTATATTATTGTCAGATTTAATCTTATCTTTTTATTATGACATGCAAATATAATAAAATGTATTGATAGCCCGTGATAATATTTTAACCCAAATCAGCAATTAGAGCGTTTATTGTATTTTTTTATATACTGCTTGCAGTCTTTTGTCTTTTATAAGGTGTCTTTTGCTCGTCCTTAATTCGTGATAGCTCGCTATTGCTCATTAAAAGCCAAATAAAATCCACTCTTCTAAAATACCAAAATCCAAGCAGACCCTAACGACCGATTTGGGTTAAATAATTGTTTTGCTGCTAAAGTTGCAAGTCGTGTTGCTGAGATAAAATTTCAGTAGCAGTTCTTTTGCGTTAAATGCATATATATGCTGGGAATCGTGGTACGACCATAGTGAATGGCGGCTATGCCTCCAGCAGGAAAGTCAGTCCGCTGATGCCGATATAGGCATAGATGATGTATTTGAGCAGCGAGCCCGTGATGTGTCTGAACACCCATGCCCCCATCATGTTGCCAATCACCACGCCCACGATACCGTAGACATATCCCATTGCCACGGATGTGGTGAAGAATCCGTTGTATGCCCTCGCCATGGTCATCATCAGATTGCCTATGAAGAAGTAAGCCTGTGTCTGGGCGAGATAATGGTCCTTGTCTGGTTCGGAGTTCACGAAATACAGCACCGCCGGCGGTCCCTGCATGCCGAAGAATCCGCCCATCAGTCCGCTCAGTCCGCCGGCCGTGACCTGCAGCGGCTTGGTGGGCTTTATCTTTATGCGCTTGCTGAAAAACGAGAAGTATATGCTCACGACGATCAGCGTGATGCCAAGCAGAATGTTCAGAATGCTGTATTCCATGCGTTTGAGCATGAATATGGCACCTGCCGACACCACCACAAAAGTAATCAGTATGGGCAGCAGTCTGCTCCATACGATGTATTTGTGTTTCTGTAAGACGATGATGAATGAAGTCGTCATCGCCAGGATGCCGGAGAGAGTCGTCGCCTGTCCGTAAGACGACATTATTGCCGGCAGCATGGTCATGATGAAGATGCCGAAGCCGAAGCCCGTGGTGCGCTGCACGAAGCTCGCCCCGATGCTCAGCAAGAAGATTTCAATAGGCATACTGTCCTCATTATTTTGACGGTATCACGTAAACATGCTCTTCCCCGTGGTTGCCGCAGTCGTGATGGTCGCAAGATTCCGCCGAGTCGGTGAGTTTGCCGTCGAGATATGCTTTCAGCACATCGTTGATGTCGCCCTTGCAGCCGCGTATCACGCTTATTCCATGTGCAGAAAGCTTGTTGAAAGCTCCCATGCCCATATTGCCGGCAAGCATCATCGTGATACCCATCTGCTGCATCACAGAAGCGATGTTCGACTTGCATCCGCAGCCCTGCGGTGAGTCAAGGCGCTCGGTGGATACCACCTGCTTGTTGTCGTCGATGGTGAATACGGAGTAGTGGTCGCAATGTCCGAAGTGGTCATCCACACGACCTTCGCGTGTGGGAATAGCTAACTTTGTCATGTTTCCTTGTTGTTTAGATTTATTCTGCAAAGGTATAAATCTTATTGTATACCCGCAAGTTTTCAGTGTGATAACCGCCTGCCTGCATCTGTATTGTCAATATTGGGAAAGACCGATGGAACCGTCCATACCGCTGATGGTGACGAGCATTCTCACTCTTTCGCCCAGTGCGTCGGTGAAGGACACTGCATATTCAGGCAGGTCGCCCATGAATTGCATCTGCATGTTTACCGACTGTCCGGCTTTCAAAGGCGTGCTCAACAGCACTTTCCCCTCAATGGCGATATTAATGACCGATTTGAATTAAAATTGGGCACGGTGCTTGCCCAACTGGGGCAACGTGCTTGCCCATCATGGGCAACGTGCTTGCCCCTGTTGGGCAGATTTGCTGTAAGGCGTCTGCCCAATAAGCTAATGTTGTAACACCCATATTCCTGTTTTCAGGATTCTGCCAACGCATACAATTCCTGTCGTCTGAATTCCTTCCATCTGATAATTCTTTTCATCTGACAATTCTCTTTTCATCAGCAAACCATCCAGACAATAGACTGACAATTGCCTGGTAGCCAACGGTCTGATTGCCAGTATATTACGACAAAAAACCAGACAATCTGACAGTTTTTCAGAAATTCTCGTTTTTTGCTAAGAATCAGCGATATGGGCAACTTTTGCTCATGTCGACCAACTTAAATTAATTCCGCCAACGGGTTATTCTCCATTGATCATAGTTGTATTGATTATCTCTTATTGCTGTCTGGGCAAACTTTTGCGAGCTAAATAATGGCAGATATATTTCTCTGGTTGGCATTGTTTTCAACCAACATCCCAATCATTGGCAAGGATAATAAAAACGTCAGGAAATGGGCAGCACGCTTGCCCATGTTGGGCAAGCACCGTACCCACTTGGGGCAAGCACCTCGCCCCAAGTGGGCAACTTTCGCGCCCCAGACAATGCCCAAAGTTTCCATGAAAGTAAACGTTCGTAAAAGAGATGCAAAAAGCGCCATCAGAAGCAACACGGCTTTTCAGAACAAGTGTCATAATGATATTTATACAAGAAAAACACTCTAATATTTAGACTATATACGCAACAATCAATAATTCACGTATAAATACTTGCATTTTTAAGTAAATATACATAAATTTGCAACGTATCACCAAACTATACGATTATGAGAGTAAAGAACAGCAGAATGGAAGTCTTGAAGATGCTAATCTCAAGCAAAGACCTGGGCAGTCAGGAGGAAGTGCTCAAGGCTCTCAAAAGCGAGGGCTACACCATCACGCAGGCCACTCTGAGCCGCGACCTCAAACAGCTGAAGGTGGCAAAGGCAGCGAGCATGAACGGCAAATACGTGTATGTCCTGCCCAACGAAACGATGTATAAGAGAGTGCCGAGCCAGCAGACAGCAAGAGAGATGATGCAGTCGTCGGGATTCAGGTCGATAAACTTCTCGGGCAACATGGCTGTGATAAAGACCCGTCCCGGATATGCGAGCAGCATAGCATACAACATCGACAACAGCAACATACCCCACATTCTGGGCACGATAGCCGGCGACGACACGATATTCATCGTGAAGGGCGTGGGAGTGTCAAACGACGAAGTGATAGAGGGACTGCGCCACGTATTGCCGAATATTGAATATTAGTCACTAAATTAAAATCATACAACAGGAGGAATCATGAAAATATCAATAATAGGAGCCGGAGCGATGGGAGGAGCCATCGCCGAAGGACTGCTCAGATGCGACGACCTGAGAGCCGACGACATCACCGTGTGTGACCACAACCAGCCTGTGATGGACCACTTCGCGCAAAAGGGAACGAGCGTGACATCCGACAACCAGCTGGCGGCAGAAGGCAGCGACATCGTGATGGTGGTGGTGAAGCCATGGTGCGTGGAACAGACACTGAAAGGCATCAAGCCCGTTATCGACTACAAGAGCCAGCTGCTCGTGGTGGTGGCGGCAGGAATACCGTCTGAAAAGATAAACGAATGGATGGAGAAAGACGGGGAGAAACCATCACTCTTCCTCGTGATGCCAAACATCGCCATCGCCGAAAAGGCTTCCATGACATACATCTCTGCCTGCGGAGCATCGGCAAAGGAGAAACAGACGGTGACGGAACTCTTCGACAAACTGGGAGAGACGATAGTGCTGGAAGAGAGACTGTTCCCGGCGGCAACGGCAATGTCGTGCTCCATTGGATACGCCATGCGGTATGTCAGGGCAAACGTGGAGGGTGCCGTGGAAATCGGCTTCAAGGCGAAAGACGCACAGAAGATAGTGCTGCAGACGATAAAAGGTGCCGTGGAACTGCTGCAGGCATCCGGAGAACACCCCGAAGCCGCCATCGACAAGGTGACGACTCCCGGCGGACTGACCATCAGCGGACTCAACGAGATGGAGCACGCCGGATTCTCAAGCGCCGTGATAAGAGGGCTCAAAGCTGGAAAGATATAACTAAGTCATTAACCCAAATAAAAAACGGATATTATGAAACTACAACTATCGCTTACCACGGCTCTCATGCTGACTACCGCCGTGGCAATGGCAAACTGCGGAAACCAGAAAGTACAGAACAACCAAGCCGCCACTCCCGATGCCATACAGCAGGAGGCGAACGACACACAGGAAGACCAGCCGATGGCTCCCGACTTCGAACTGACCGACATCAACGGCAAACAGTTCCGTCTGTCGAGCCTTAGAGGCAAGATCGTGGTGATCGACTTCTGGGGCAGCTGGTGCGGATGGTGTGTGAAGGGCATGCCGGAGATGAAGAAATACTACGAGAAATACAAGGGCAAGATGGAAATCGTCGGCGTTGACTGCGGCGACACCAAGGAACAGTGGAAAGCCGCCGTCGACAATCTCTCACTGCCCTGGATTCACGTATATAACCCCCAAGGTGCCGGAGACATCACACAGGAATACGGAATACAGGGATTCCCCACGAAATTCATCGTAGGCAAAGACGGAAAACTGATAACATTCGTCATCGGCGAAGACCCTGCCTTCTACACCACGCTCGACGAAGTGATGGAAAAGGAATAGTCCCCTTCCACCTTAATATAAACGCAATAGAAACATCAACATGACCATATCCGAGTTTGTAGAGAACAACAGGAACACGCTTCTCACTACTCTATGTGCAGTGATCGTCTTGGCATGTTCTCTCGTCATCTACGAGAATAGCAAGACTCCATCCTACCCCCAAGGTCTGGTGGAAATAGACTCTATATGCAACGACAATCCACTGAAGGCTGAGCAGATGCTTGCCCGATACAAAAAGTTGCATGCCGACATGAACGATGATGCCAGATGGTATTGCCGGTTCCTCGCTCTGAAGGCGGATGTCAAGCAAAACAAACCGGAGTCTGACGACAAGGAGCCAACGGCGATATTACACCATTTCATGGATACCGGCGACAAGAGGATGATGAAATTCGTATATTATTATGTGGGATGTGCCTACAATCTCGTCGGTCGCGTACAACCTGCCATCAGTTGCTTCCACGACGGACTGGACCTGCTCTCCGGCGATGAAACGGACGACCAGCTCAGAGCCTTGTATTACTATATGCTTGGATTCGTATACACCTACCAGTATCTCGACGACGAGGCTCTCGAAATGAAACTCAAGTCACTGGCAATACACAAGAGGCTCAACAATCCGCAGCGTATGCAGTATGACTATATAGCACTGTCGTGGACATACAAGGCGATGGAGAAATACGACAAAGCACTGGAATGCCTGAAATCGGCAAGAAACCTGACCGGCGACAAAGGGGCAAAGGCGGAGATTGACTCCCAGATAGCTGATGTGTATTTCAATATGGGCAGACTGGCCGAAGCAAAGCTATACATCAACAAAGCACTGGACCACACCGACAATTTCAGCGAGAGCTCTATACACAACATCGCGGCGACGATATACGAAGCCTCCGGCGACCAGGAAAAGGCTCGCCATTACTATTCCCTGAATATTGCCAATGGCACGATATACGGCAGGCAGTGTGCATACAAATTCTTCGCTAAATATTACAAGGGCAAGAACAATATAGAGAAGGCATTCCAATACGGAGTGTTGTATGCAAACGTCACCGACACCATCGTGCAGATCAATGCTTCTGAATATTCAGCAAGGGCGAAAGCGGAATTTGACAACAAAGAGGTGGAAGACGAAAACAACAGGCTTCGGGCCAACGAGGGACGCAGGAATATGGTCATCACGCTCTCTGTGCTCGTCATGGTCGTGGTCGTTGGATATTATTTCGTTTTCAGATACAGACAGAAGAGAAAATACAAGAAATTGCAGGCTTTGTGTGAGGTGATTCAGAACAGGAGCGACAAAGCGGCAGAGAGGTACAATCGTGAACTTCAGGAGGTGAAAGAGAAACTTAACGGTGCTGACATTGAAAACAGTGACCTGAGGATGCGCTACGAACTGAAGGTGCGACAACTGGAAAGTCTCCTTCAGAAAAACGCCCTGCTCAACAAAATCTCCACCACAAGTGACAGTCTATGGAAAGAAACGGAGATGTATGCTTTCCTGAACAAACTCTACGACAATCGAGAGCCTATCACGCAGGACACGATAAATTGGGAGGAACTGGGAAACCTGCTCTTTGACATATTCCCTACTTTCAGGACAGGATTGATGCAATTCAAAAAAATGAAAGACCAGCCCTATCATGTGTGCCTCTTGATAAAGGCAGGTTGCAGCGTGCAGCAGATAGCCTACCTCACAATCAAATCCGTTGAAGCGATCAACTCTACGAGAAGAAGACTCTATATGACAAATTTCGGATCATCTGGAAAACCGAGCGAATGGGACGAAATCATCAGAGGACTGTAGTTCGTCAATACACGCCATTCTTCTTATCCAAACGTCTTAGCCAGACGATACTCAAAAGCCTCTCTTAGCCTTCCAAAAAGGAAGTCCAAGAGGGGCTTATTTTTAACCCAAATCAGCCATTAGGGTTAGCTCGGATTTGTATTTACAGAGCATCTCACCAATTATGCCACGCATTGCGAGCCGCTATAACCCATTGAACTACAGAAAGATATAAAATGAACGTTTTTTGAACGTTATTTTATTAGTGGAAAAAGAGGATATGTTCTTAAATTTGTGGCGCAACAATTATCAGGCGTAAATTATATTATTATGAAAAAGAGTATTATTTGCAAAAGATGTTGTCAAGGCAATCACTATTCACAGAACATTATTTTATTAACTATAATAAAGGAGATGATATTATGAAAAAGATTTTTGGATTGTTCTTTATGCTGTCCTTTGTGACAAGCGCGATTGGAATAAACGTGGTGGAGGTAACGACAAGCAAGGAAGTCGGACTCAGCAAACTGTTGACGAAGGAAGAGGCTCTTATGCTTGATTCCATAAAGGTTGATGGTTATGTCAGTATAGAAGATATCGCCTTTCTGAACGGTATTTCCAACTATGGCCGGTTGACAGGCATAGATTTGTCAGACTGCACTTTGGAGGACAACGCTCTGCCGATTTTCGCATTCTATGCCATTAAGGCGAATGCTCCCCAACTGTCATCTTCAGAAGAATTTGCAAGACCAGACGGATTTGGCGCACGCGTGAAATACATTTCATTGCCTGAAGGTCTTGAACGCATAGGTGATGCAGCCTTTTCATTGAGTGACCTTATGGTTCTTGACATCCCGAGGACAGTGAAACATCTGGGGAACAACATTGTGGGCAACTGCAAGTCTTTGAAAATGGTGAAAGTTGCATATACCTCATTAGAGGATATTTACTGCGACGGCACTTTTGACGGAGAAGTGTCTGCCGTAACGCTGATGGTGCCGAAGGGGACGAAAGACCTCTATCTAAACAGCGAAGCCTGGAATACCTTCGGGGCTATCGTTGAATACGACGATGTGAACGGTATCGGCAGATTGGAGTCTGGTCTCGGCGCTGCCGACGGCAGGATATACACCATCGACGGCAGATATGCCGGCACCGACATCAACGCCCTCGGCCACGGCATGTATATCATGGACGGCAAGAAGGTGGCGAAATGAAATGACTAATCGGCGTAGCCACGCCGACATGACGAAATAAGTGAAAGGCGGTTGCTCTGTGAATGATGTTCATGGGGCAACCGCCTGTTTTTCTTTGGCAACTTAGAAAAGAACAGAATCGCTTCTAAACTGCCGCAATAAAACGGCAGTTCCTTCGTTATACGACAAAAAGCAAGATCAATGAAAAAAGTGAAGAACTATTATTCCTATATCCATGTATACCTTTGTGCTGTAACAGTACTTTCAATGTCGTCATGCAGTGTTGTCAAGGAGACTGCCTTTGATGCCATAGCAGACACAATCACCGACCCTAAGACCGGGACCCATGTCTTTACGAGAGAGTATGACACAGAACCTTATCAAATCAATATGGGAGAAATTGTAAAGTCAAGGAAAGCACAGAAAAAGCAAAAGGAAAAGGAGCTTTTAGAGAATTACGATAAAATCCAAATCAGTAATTAGTATATTCTTTCAGAGCCCTGAATGGAGATTTTATGTTCCTGCCAGAAAGTATAGCAACACTATCAACACTCAATAAAAGCCAGACGAAATCCACTCTTCCAAAAACAAAATCCAAGCAAGCCCTGATTACAGATTTTGGATAATATATATAGGTGATATATATCAAGAAACCGTTTTTTTTGCAAAACGGGGCTTACAAAATTGGAAGAACGGCGATATTTATAAAAAACTCAACAAAACGGCACCACATTAGAAATAAAATGACTACTTTTGCATAACATCTACGATGAACATACATTGAACACCGTACCTGCCTGACAAGACAAACTTATTTAAACACACTATAATCATGGATTTAGTACAATCAATCATCGAGCGCGCTAAAAGCAACAAGCAGCGCATCGTGCTCCCTGAAGCAACAGAGGAGCGTACACTTAGAGCAGCCGACAAAGTGTTGGCAGAGGGCGTGGCAAACATCATCCTCATCGGCAACCCTGCCGAGATCAACTCTCTGGCTGAGAAATGGGGCTTGAAGAACATCGACAAGGCTACCATCATCGACCCGGAGAACAACCCAAAGAGCGAGGAGTATGCCACTCTGCTGGCTGAGCTCCGCAAGAAGAAGGGCATGACAATCGAGCAGGCCCGTGAGCTCGTGAAAGACCCACTCTATCTGGGCTGCATGATCATCAAGACCGGTGATGCCGATGGACAGATCTCCGGTGCGCTGAGCACCACAGGCGAGACACTGCGCCCAGCATTGCAGATCATCAAGTGTGCTCCTGGCATCACATGCGTGAGCGGTGCGATGCTTCTCATCACCAAGGAGCCACAGTATGGCGAGAACGGTGTGCTCGTTGTAGGCGACGTTGCCGTTACCCCAATGCCAGACGCACAACAGTTGGCACAGATCGCAGTGTGCACAGCCCAGACAGCAAAGTCTGTTGCTGGTTTCGCTGAGCCACGCGTGGCAATGCTGAGCTTCTCTACAAAGGGCAGCGCGAAGCATGAGGTTGTAGACAAGGTGGTAGAGGCTACCAAGCTTGCCAAGGAGATGGATCCGGAACTGAAGATCGATGGTGAGCTCCAGGCTGACGCCGCTCTCGTTCCATCAGTAGGCGAGAAGAAGGCTCCAGACAGCGAAATCGCTGGTAAGGCAAACGTGCTTGTATATCCATGCCTCGAGGTGGGCAACATCTCTTACAAGATGGTGCAGCGTCTTGGTGGCGCCGAGGCTATCGGCCCAGTGCTCCAGGGTATCGCACGCCCAGTGAACGACCTGAGCCGCGGCTGCTCGGTAGACGACATCTACAAGCTGGTGGCTATCACCGCTTGTCAGGCTATGGACGCTAAGAATTAATCAAAAGTCTCACTAAAAAACAAATATATCAAAATGAAGATTCTGGTTTTAAACTGTGGTAGCTCTTCTATCAAGTATGCTCTCTACGACATGGACACCAAGACTGTAATGACATCTGGTGGTGCGGAGCGTGTGGGACTCGACGGAGCTTTCGTGAAAGTGAAACTCGCCAACGGCGAGAAGAAGACGGTGATGCACGACATTCCAGAGCACACAGAGGGTGTAAAGTTCATCTTCAGCCTGCTCGTTGACCCAGAAATCGGCGTCATCAAAGACCTGAAGGAAATCAATGCCGTAGGACACCGCATGGTACACGGAGGAGAGAAGTTCAACAAGAGCGTGCTGCTTACAGACGAAGTGCTCAAGGTATTCGAGGAGTGCACAGACCTCGCTCCGCTGCACAATCCTGCAAACCTCAAAGGTGTACGCGCCGTACAGGAGCTGATGCCAGGACTTCCACAGGTAGGTGTGTTCGACACAGCATTCCATCAGACAATGCCTAAGGAGGCTTTCATGTATGCTCTTCCTTACGACCTGTATGAGAAGTATGGCGTGCGTCGCTACGGTTTCCACGGAACAAGCCACCGCTACGTGTCACAGCGCGTATGCGAATTCCTCGGTGTGAAGCCAGAGGGCAAGAAGATCATCACATGCCATATCGGAAACGGTGCGAGCATCGCTGCCGTAAAGGACGGCAAGTGTGTTGACACCTCAATGGGTCTCACTCCTCTGGAGGGACTTATCATGGGTACACGAAGCGGCGACGTTGACGGCGGTGCGCTGACATTCATCGAGAAGAAGCTCGGACTTGATGCCGACGGCCTGTCAGACCTGCTGAACAAGAAGAGCGGTATGCTCGGCATCACAGGCGTCTCTTCTGACATGCGTGAGATCGAGAAGGCTTTCGAGGAAGGCAACGAGCGTGCGAAACTCGCTTTCGACATGTATTTCTACCGCATCCGCAAGTATATCGGTGCATACGCAGCAGCTATGGACGGTTGCGACATCATCGTGTTCACAGCCGGCGTTGGCGAGAACCAGCCAAGTCTGCGTGAGGAAGTATGCAAGAAGCTGACTTACCTCGGAGTGGAAATCGACGTGGAGAAGAACAAGAACCTCCGCGGCAAAGAGGCCCTCATCTCTACTCCAGAGTCTAAGGTGGCAGTATGCGTCATCCCAACCGACGAGGAGCTGATGATCGCTTCAGACACAATGGCACTGCTCTAACGAGACAACCCACTGCAAAGACATCAATAATAGCAATAAAGGCTGCGAATCTCATCGCAGCCTTTATTGCTATTATTGATATTGATTGATATTGATACTGTATATCACATCTTGCTTTCTCCCTCTACATACTCCTCAAGGAAGATATGTTCCCCGTCGTATACCACATAGGAGAACTGCCATATCCAGTCGCCCAGAATCATCATGCGCACCTTGCGCGAGAGCATGAGGTCGAGTTCGATATGGCGATGACCATACACGAAATAGTCGATGTTGGGATGGGTCTTCATATACTCCTTGGTGTATCTTACGAGATATTCCTTGTCCTCGCCCATATATGGCGGCTCCTTGCCGTCGGCACGCTTCATGCGGCTTCTCCTCGCCCACTCAAGTCCGAACCACATTCCCCAACGCGGATGCAGCGAACTGAAGAGATGCTGGCAGAAGCGGTTGTGGAACACCTTGCGCATGAATTTGAAGCGCGAGTCAGGGTCGCCCAGTCCGTCGCCATGAGCCAGATAGAACACCTTGCCGTAGATGTCCACCGTTTCCGGCTTCTTGTGCAGGATGACGCCACACTCCTCCTCCAGATATCCATACATCCAGATGTCGTGGTTGCCGGTGAAGTAATGCACCTCCACTCCCATGTCGGTAAGCTCCGAGAGTTTGCCGAGGAACCGTGTGTAGCCCTTCGGCACCACATATTTGTATTCATACCAGAAGTCGAACATGTCGCCGAGCAGATATATCGCCGACGCCTTATGCTTTATGTCGTCGAGAAAGCGCACCAAACGGCGCTCGTGCATTCTGCTGTGGTCTATCGCCAGAGAGCCGAGGTGTGCGTCAGATAGGATGTATACGTTCTTCATAACTTGTGTTTTGAGTGTTATTGACATAGGGTGCAGCGTTTCCGCCGTGCGCGTGCCGTGCGCATGGCGATTCGGGAGGTCTGCGTCAGTCGATTCCCAGTTCGAGACGTGCCTCTTCGCTGAGCATGCTCTGGTCCCAGGCAGGCTCAAACACGAGGTTGACGTTAGCCGACTTCACTCCCTCAAGCGAGTCCACCTTCTGGCGCACGTCCTCCAGGATGAAGTCTGCCGCAGGGCATGACGGAGCGGTGAACGTCATGTCGATGTCCACATTGCCGTCATCTCCCACCTCAATCCTGTATATGAGTCCGAGGTCATAGATATTCACTGGTATTTCCGGGTCGTAGACGGTCTTCAACACGTCAACGATTCTTCCCTCTATCCTTGTCTTTTCTTCTTGTGTCATACTTAGATAATTAAATTAAATACAAAGATAGCGAAATAAATCAAAAATGAAGAATTAAGCTTGAAGAATATTTCCCGACAGCGGGAAATCATGGGCTTATGAGGCAGCGCACAAGCTATCTGTCGAGTTTTCCGTTCTCCATATAGCTGTAGTAGTCGCTGTCTGTAATCACGAGGTGGTCGAGCATGTATATCCTCATGGTCTCACAAGCCTTCTGCAGACGCTGCGTTATGCGGTCGTCGTCGCCGCTGGGCCGCGGATTGTTGCTCGGGTGGTTGTGGCAGAGAGCCACTACGGTGGCATTGCAGAGCAGTGCCTCTTTCAGCACTATCCGCACATCGACAGAGGTCTCGCTTATCCCGCCGCTCGAAATCCTGACGGTCTTTATGAGTTTGAAGTTCTGGTTGAGCAGGAGCACCCACGCCTGCTCCGTTGCGAGGTCCTGCATCTTGGGACGCATATACTCATATATCGCCTCTGCCGAATCCATACGCTGGCGCTCTTCCGCCTTCTCGCTCTGGCGGCGCTTGCCCAGTTCGCAGGCAGCAAGGATGGTGATGGCCTTGGCTGGTCCGAGTCCCTTGTATCTCGCATCGGTAAGCTCACTGATGCTCTTCTTGCCGAGGGTGTTGAGATTGTTGTTGCAGTCGCCGAGCACGCGCTTCATCAGTTCCACGGCTGTCTCCTCCGGCGAACCAGACCCTATGAGGATGGCGAGGAGCTCAGCATTGGTGAGCGCCTCCGCGCCGAGTCTCATGAGTTTCTCCCTCGGTCTGTCTTCTTCTGCCCATTGTGTGATGTTGAGTTTTTCCATAGTCAGACGGGGTGGAATCATTTGTAGAATGTCTTCTCAAAAGCCTGGAACTCGTCTTTGCCCAACACGCAGCGTTTCCACCATGCCGAAAGGAATCCGCATCCATATCCCATCAGCTGCACGAAGGCGGCGGCGATGCTCATCCCACCGATTTTGGCGCTGCGGCATTGCTTTGTGGCATCGATGAATATCAACACGCAATATGCCAGGATTGGCAGCCACGGAGCGGCACACAGCCAATACCAGCGGTCGATGTCGTCGTAGTGCATCAGCAGTCTGCCGACGGCTGACGTGAGCACGAGAAGGATAACGCCCACGGTGAATACCATCGGGAGCAGATGCACGAGCTTCAGCGACTCCGGGTATTTCTTGTATAGGTTGATGCGCGCTATGCCGCTGTTGTATACCTGGCGGAAGAACTTGCGGAAGTCGGTACGGCGCTTGTGCCACACCCATGATTCGGGAAAGAGGCGGCATCTGCATCCTGCCTTGAAGATCCGGATGCTGAAGTCTATGTCTTCGCCGAAGCGCATCTTGGAGAATCCTCCCAACTTGTTGTATACGTCTCTCCTCACTCCCATGTTGAAGGAGCGCGGATAGAACTTGTCGAGCTTTTTCTTCTTGCTGCCGCGTATTCCGCCGGTGGTGAAGAAGCTGGTCATTGAATAGCTTATCGCCTTCTGCGTGTCGGTGAACGACGGATGGGCGCAATCCGGTCCGCCGAAAGCGTCGGCAGGCTCACGCTGCAGTTCCTCGCTCACGCTGCTGATGTATCCCGGCGGCAACACCACGTCGGAGTCGAGAATCAACACGTAGTCGCCTTTGGCACGCTCCACTCCATAATTGCGGCTCTGTCCGGGTCCGCCGTTCGGCTTCATATAATAATGCAGGTCGAGGGCATCGGCGTATCTGTCGCACACTTCCTTGCACGGCTTGCTGCTGCCATCTTCAACGATGACCACCTCAAAGTCTTTCTCTGTCTGCCCGACGAGACTTGCGAGCAGTTCGTCTACCTCGTCGGGACGGTTATATACTGGAACAATAATGGAGTATTTCATATCTGTTGTGTCAAGGGCTTCTGTTTTGTTGCTGCCACCATAATTTCCCCTTCGGGTATCATGGCGACATTCTTAGTGTTTGCCCGTATGGGCATGGAAACAAAAAATGGTGAAGCTCCAGCAGCCAGCCCACTCGTAGCAGGACACCATTGGATTCTTCACCACTTGTATGTCATCCGTCAATAAGACTCTTGTCAACGGTCATTATTCCTTCACGCGGTTCAGATAGCTACCGTCGCGAGTGTCAACCTGGATAAGGTCGCCCTCGTTGATGAAGAGAGGCACGCGGATCTCTGCACCGCTCTCTACTGTAGCAGGCTTTGTAGCGTTGGTAGCTGTATCGCCCTTGATTCCCGGCTCGCTGTGAACCACGCGGAGGTTTGTCTTTACAGGCATCTCGGCATAGAGCACTGTGTCTGTGTCAGCATCAGAAACAACTTCCACGATGTCTGACTCCTTCATGAACTCAACTCCTGACACGAGCTCTGCAGGGATAGGAGTCTGGTCGTATGTCTCCTGATTCATGAAGATATAGTCCTCTCCCTCTTTGTAGAGATACTGGTATGGGCGACGTGTGATAGAAACATCCTCAAGTTTCTCGCCGATATTGTAACGACGCTCAAGCACACGACCGTCTGTAACGTTCTTCAACTTGATGTTCATGATGGTGTTTCCCTTACCTGGCTTGCGGTGCTGGAAGTCGATGCAAACCCAAATGCCGCCGTCCATACGAACAGCAACGCCTTTCTTAATGTCCTGTGAATTAATCATTTTGTTTTATTGCTTATAATTTATAATCTCATTTCTGAGGCTGAAATCTCCACCTCCACAGTCATAACACCGTCAGGGATAGCGATTTTGCCTGTTTCCGACTGCAAAGTTACAACAAATTCAGAAAAAACCATAAAAGAAGTGCGCAAAAATCCGTTTACCTTTGGTTAAATCAAAAGAAATGAGTACTTTTGCAGCCCAAAGTGTATAAACAATAACAATAAATAAAATAAAAAACGATGAAAAGAACATTTCAGCCACACAACAGAAGACGTGTGAACAAGCACGGTTTCCGTGAGAGAATGGCAACAAAGAACGGTCGCCGCGTGCTCGCTGCACGTCGCGCAAAGGGTCGCAAGAAGCTTACTGTTTCTGACGAGAACCACGGCAAGTAATTTGCGCGCCTTTATCCAAAGAAAGGAAAACAGCAGAGGAGAACATCGGCATCACGCTGAATGTTCTCCTCTGCTTTTTTATTGTATCATCAAATCGGACTTATTATCCATCCAACCGGACTATATTATCGGATCATCCAACCGGACTGAATTATCGGACAAGCATATCATACCCTATTGACGGACAAGCATATCGGACCCACTTATCAGACAAGCCGACAGGACGAGATACGGTCCTGTCAGCCCATGGTGTCTGTGCATCAGCCCAACAGTTCCTTGGTCAGTATGCTCTCAAGCAGCTCGCCTGACAAACGCAGGCGGAACTCGCCCTTGATAGCCACGGAGATGCCTCCCGTTTCTTCAGACACCACCACGGCGATGGCATCGCTATCCTGCGATATGCCGAGGGCTGCACGATGGCGCAGTCCGAGCTCCTTGGGTATGTCCACGCTGTGGCTCACCGGCAGGATGCAGCCGGCAGCACGGATACGGCGTTTCGACACCACCATCGCACCGTCGTGGAGCGGTGAGTTCTTGAAGAAGATGTTCTCTATAAGCCGCTGGTTGATATTGGCGTCTATGATGTCGCCGGTCTCGATGATATCGTCGAGCGACACCATACGCTCTATCACGATGAGCGCTCCCACCTTGCCGCGGCTCATGTTGATACATGCCATCACGATTGGCATGATGGCTGTCTTGTCCATATCCTTCTTGTTCTTGCTGCCCGACGAAAAGAAGCTGGCAAAGCGCCTCATCCGCTGATGCGCTCCGAGCGAATACAGAAACTTTCGTATCTCCTCCTGGAAGATGATGATGAGGGCTATCACTCCCACGCTCACCAGCTTGTCCATGATGCTGCCCAGAAGTCGCATCTCGAGCACCTGGCTCACGAAGAGCCAGATCACCACAAACACGATGATGCCGATGAACACGTTGAGCGAACGCGACTCCTTCATCAACCGATACAGATAGTATAGCATCATGGCGACGCATACTATGTCTATTATGTCTTTTATTCCAAATTCGAACATCCGTTTTTCTCCTTATTATATATAGGCTCATTCTCCGCATCCAAGCATCTTCTCCACAATCTTCACCGTCTCCACGCATGGCTTCACGTCGTGTACCCTCAATATCGAGGCTCCCTTGAGCAGCGACAGCGTGTTGACGACGGTAGTGCCGTTCAGCGCTTCGGCAGGAGTTGAATCCAGGAGTCTGAATATCATCGTCTTTCTCGATGCCCCCACGAGGACGGGCAGTCCGAAAGCCTTCAGTTCGTCCATCCGCTGCAGCAGTATATAGTTCTGGTCGAGCGTCTTTCCGAATCCGAAGCCCGGGTCGAGGATGATATCCTTGACTCCCAGGTCGCGGAGCATCTGCACCTCTCTCGCCAGGTTTATCATTATGTCGCCCATCTCTCCATGGGTAGACATGAGGATATATGGCACACCGAGCTTTGCCACCATGCGGAAGATGGCGGGATACCTGCTGTCGTCGCTCTCCGTCTCTCCGTTGGGATTCGTGGCATCGGCGCCTCCGAAGGCTCCGTTGATGTTTCCCTCGGAAACGTCGTTGATTATAGCCGCCCCGAACTCCTCCACTGCCATCCGGGCTATCTCCGGACGGAAGGTGTCGATGCTGAGCACTGCATCAGGCTGCTGTCCTCTCACTATCGTCAGGGCACGCCTCATTCTCTGCATCTCTTCTTCTGCCGTCACCTGTGCCGCTCCGGGCCTTGTGGAGAAGGCTCCGATGTCTATCATGCTGCCGCCCTCCGTCACAATCTGGTTGGCGCGGTCGGCGATGTCGCGTTCCGTCTGCTTGCGGCTTCCCTCATAGAAGGAGTCTGGAGTGGCGTTCAGAATTCCCATCACCTGCGGATTTGAGAGGTCGATGAGTCTGCCGTTGGCATTGATTGTATAATTTGGTAATCCTTTCATTTCTTTCTTTTCATTTGTCTTGTCATGGCTGGTTGGCCCGCCTATGGCTGGAATGTGCGGCTGACCACTCCCTTGTATGTGTTCACGCTCACCTCTATCTCGTCGCCGTCACCAAGCTTCACCGGCAGTTCGTCGAGCGACAGACTGACATACAATGGTGTGGAATAGTATTGCGGCACTCCGTTCTGCGAGTGTGCCAGCATGAAAGAATGGCGCTGCGCTCCGCCGTCGAGCGTAGTGCTGCCGGTATATATCCAACCTATCGCCTGCGCCGCCACATCACCGTCTGTTGTACCGGTTTTCAGTTGCAGTCCCAGGTTTATATACTTGCGGTTGTTGCTTCTCCATGCCGTTTCCATCACCACGGGGTCGGTGGGCAGACCGGCTGCCACTGCCTGACGGTCGATCACCTTCGGCATTATCACCCTGCCAATCGCCACGGGGCGCACCGCTGCCTCCCTTGCCGATTCCGACAGCCGGGCGGCATCATAATAGAGCAGCGCGCGGCACACGGTGTCTGGCGCTGACCATCCTGCCGCTATCGCCGGCTGGAGTGTCAGCGAGAGGTCGTCGTCGGTAATTGCCGCCGTGAACTTGCCGTCGTGGTCGGCGAACGCCTTCACGAAGTCGGCACGCATATACGACAGACTGCCGTCGCCGGTGTCGTAAGCATCGCTGCTGCAAGCCGAAACGGCGAGAGCGAGCATCACCATACCAGCGGCGGCAGTCGTTATGTGTCGTAGAATCGTCATCATCAATCGGTTACGGCAAGGCTGTTTCTTGCCGGATTAGCATACATGGTGAGCATCCGTTCTCTCAGGAACGCCTCATCCTTGTTCGGAATGTCAATCCTGGCAATCTGTCCCTGCAGATATTTCTCAAACGCCGCCTTGTCTTCAGCCGTATATCTGCCGCCATGCGCCTCATTTCCTTCGAGCATGTCGAGGGCGATGTAGTTCGACGGATACAGGCGGTAGTTCCTGAATATCTCCTTGTCGATATGTTCGGCAATGACGTCAAACACCTTCGTCTTCGGAATATCCGGCGACAGGTTGTCGAGGAACCCGTCGATACACGGTGCGCAGTGGTAATGCACCTCTCCCTTGTATCCCATGATGCCGGTGCGCATGCTGTTCACATCGTCGAGCGCCGTCTTCTTCCATCCCGGCACATCGCGCCTGAGCTGGAACTCGGCAGCCTTCAGGAAGTCGCACGGGTCGTATTCGTAGGATATGGCGAGCGGCACGATATGCAGCTGGCGCAGACGGTCAACGGGGCTTCCCTCCCCTCCCATCGCCATCATCTTGAGGATGGACGGCTGTGTGCGGTCGTTGGAATCTTTGGCTCTGCCTTCGCGCTGCGCAATCCAGATGTTGTCGTTCTTCTCGCCCACCACGTAGTGCATATACTCCGCCATCTTCTTGCTCGCCATGAGGAACTCCCTTGGCGAGAGCGAGCGCTGCACGATGAACGACTTGTTGAGTCTTACGAGGTCTTTCACCCATGGCAGCGACAGCAGATTGTCGCCGATGGCAATCTCGCATGTGGTGTTGAAGCCAGCGTCATAGAGCAGCACGTCGAGGAGCGCCGAATCAAGCACGATGTCGCGATGGTTGCTCACAAAGGTGTAACGCTTCGTCACGTCCACCGCCTCCACATTCATGTCGAACCCCTTGCTTGCCTTTGCCATAAGGTCTTTCAGAAAACCATAGCAGAAAGCGAGCTGGAACTCCAGGTTCGTCTTGCATGCCATCATCTTTGTCTTTACCGCCTCCAGTGGCACTCCTGGATAAAGATATCCGAGCACCTGCTGGAACTGTGCGTCCGAGAGCAGGCGTTCAAAGGCTGCAGGCAGCTCTTCGGGGTCGAAAGGACGTATATCGTCGTAAATGGATGGAGTCTTCATAATGAATAGTCTTATGTATTATCGTTATCTGAACTGGTTCTCCACGATGTCCGTCAGCACATCCGTCATGTTCAGTCCGGCTGCCTTCACCTGCTGTGGTATGAAGCTGGTGGCGGTCATTCCCGGTGTGGTGTTTATCTCTATCATGTTCACCTTGTCCACCTCTTCGCCGTTGCTTCCCACTCCACGGCTGATGATATAGTCGATGCGGATAATACCGTTGCAGTGCAGGATATCGTAGATTCGGCTCGTTATCTCCTTCACGCGTGCCGTGGTCTCCTCACTGAGGCGTGCCGGTGTTATCTCCGTCACCTTGCCGTTGTATTTGGCGTCGTAGTCGAAGAACTCGTTCTGTGTCACCACCTCGGTAGCCGGGAACACCACGCTCTTCTCGCGTGTCTTGTAGCAGCCGATGGAGATTTCCGTTCCTTCGATGAATTTCTCCACCATCACGTCGTCGCTCTCCATTATTGCCTTGCGGATGGCAGGGGCGAGCTGGTCTTTGTTCTTCACCTTCGACACACCGAAGCTGCTGCCGTCGGCTGCCGGCTTCACGAAGCATGGCATACCGATCTTCTCCTCTATCTCATCGTCGGAAACGAGAGGCTCGTAGCCTTTGCGGATGAGCAGGCTGTCGGCAACGCTCACTCCATAGCCGCGCAGATACTGGTTGAGCACGAACTTGTCGAAGGTCATTGCCTCTACGAGCACTCCGCTTGTGGAATAAGGCAGATGGATGAGTTCGAAATATCCTTGCAGGATACCGTTCTCGCCCGGTGTGCCGTGGATGGTGATGTAGGCATAGTCGAACTGCACGAACTTTCCGTTGTCCATAAACGAGAAGTCGTTGCGGTCGATGGGTGCCCATGTGCCGTCGGCGAGTTCCACGCGCCAATTGTAGCCTTTCATCTCAACGATATATACATCGTAGCGCTCCTTGTCGAAGAAAGAATAGAGTCCCTGTGCCGAGCGCATTGACACGTCATGCTCTGATGAGTCGCCACCACAGACGATGGCTATCGTACGTTTAAGATTTTTCATAATGATGAATATTTTAATGTTGTTATTTTCCGTTTTATTGTTTTCATTCTCTCACCGGCACCCTCTTCTGCCATTTCTCTATCAGCATCTGCATGTCGTCGGGCAGTTCTGACGTGAAGTCCATCTGCTGTCCCGTCTTGGGATGCACGAAGCCGAGTGTCTTGGCATGCAGGGCCTGGCGTGGACATATCTTGAAGCAGTTGCGCACAAACTGCTGGTATGTGCCGCAGCGCTCGCCTCTCAATATCTCGTTGCCGCCGTATCTCTCGTCGCTGAAGAGCGGATGGCCGATATGCTTCATGTGTGCCCTGATCTGATGTGTGCGCCCCGTTTCGAGGATACACTCCACGAGGGTGACGTAGCCGAAGCGCTGCAACACCCTGTAGTGGGTCACCGCCGGTTTGCCGATTTCGGAGCCGGGAGGAAACACTGCCATGCGCAGACGGTCTTTGGGGTCGCGGCCGATGTTTCCTTCTATGCGTCCGTCGTCCTCCACGAAGTTGCCCCACACCAGGGCGTTGTAGCTGCGGTGGGTGGTCTTGTTGAAGAACTGCACTCCGAGCTTTGTCTTGGCGAGTGGCGTCTTTGCCACCACGAGCAGTCCGCTGGTGTCTTTGTCTATCCTGTGCACGAGTCCCACTTCGGGGTCGTTGGGGTCGTAGCCGGGCACATCCCTGAAGTGCCACGCTACGGCGTTGACGAGTGTGCCGTGATAATTGCCGCATCCGGGATGCACCACCATTCCGGCGGGTTTGTTTATAACCATCAGCTCGGAGTCTTCATACACCACGTTGAGCGGTATCTCCTCCGGCTCTATGCTGCTGTCGTATTGCGGACGGTCGAGCATCAGTGTGATGACATCACCCGGGCGCACCTTGTAGTTGCTCTTCACCGGCTTTTCGTTCACATGCACGAAACCGGCGTCTGCCGCCTTCTGTATTCTGTTGCGGCTTGTATGCTGCAGGTGTTCGCACATGAACTTGTCGATGCGCAGCGGCACCTGTCCTTTGTCCACTACCAACCGCTGGTGTTCGTAGAGCTGTCCGTTCTCGTCGTCGGTCAGTTCTTCCTCGGTTGCCGGTATCATGGAGTCTTCTATCATTGTCTGTATTCCGTCGTTTTGTTGTCATTGTGCCAGTGCCGCTGTCGGCGCCCGGCTTGTCTTCTCGCTGTAGGGATCACGGTCTGCCGGTTTTTATTCCGGACCATTCACCACCTCAAAGTCGTCGTGGCCTCCCTCTCCTTCTATCACACCGCCGTCGGTATGCGTTGCCGTAGAGTCACCGTCGTTAGGCATATATTCAGGATCGGTGTATATTATGTCGTCGTTCATGTTCATCACTCCGTCGCCCACCTGTATCGTCAGCACGTCTTCGATAGACACTTTCTGTCCGTTTCTCAGGTTCTGTCCGTGACACACCACTCCATACACCCAGTCTTTCTCTCCCGACACATACTGTGGCGGTCCAACCTTGAATCCCATGGCTATCAGGTTTGCCCTTGCCTCTCTGTAGGAGTTGTTGTCGATGATGTCTGGGAGCGTGAGCATCGGCGAGTGTGCGGAGTTTATCACCACATACACCACTCTGCCTCTCTTCACCTTCGACCCGGGTGCGAGCATCTGGTCGAGCACGCAGTCGGGCGGCAGCGTCTTCACATATCCCGTGTCCACCACCTGTATGTCAAGGCCCCTGTTGGAGAGCAGCTGTTCGGCATCGCTGAACACCTTGTGTTTCACATCCGGCACCACTATCTCCTCACCGTGATGAGTGTATAGGTCGAGTCCGAACTTAACGCCGAGGCAAAGCAGCACCACAACGATAAGCATAGCTCCGATGTTTGCCCAGAACTTGCCGCTCATCAACTTTCTGAAGAATTCGTTTGCCGTCATTTAATAATTATCTGTCTTGTTTTTACCTTTATATTGGCAAAGATAGTGAAAACGAAGACAATACCAAAATAAAATCTTTTATTTTTTATCCCAAATCGGTCATTAGGGCTTAAGCCATGATTTTTCGAAAGTAATATGAGTGAAAGTTGCCAATATCGCTGATTCTTAGTAAAATCAAGAATTGCGAAAAAACTGTCAGACCATCTGGTTTTTCGCTGTAATGTTCTGACAAACAGGCAGTTGACCATCTGGCGATTGTCAGCCAATTGTCTGGATGGTTTTTGCTGGCGAAAGGAATTGTCAGATGTGAGGAATTCAGACGACGGGAATTGGATGCGTTGGCAGAATCCTGAAAACAGAAATATGGGTGTTACAACATTAACTTATTGGGCAGACGTCTGACAGCAAATCTGCCCAACAGGGGCAAGCACGTTACCCATGATGGGCAAGCACCGTGCCCCAGTTGGGCAAGCACCGTGCCCATTTTAACCCAAATCGGTTATTAGGATTAAGTGTGCGCTAAACTTATTCCGCCAACGGGTCATTTTCTCTATAAAGACAAATTATTGCCGGTCTCCTGTCTATGCGGAGACCGGCTTCTTTCAATGCCTTCTTCCGCACGTCATATACACTTTTCGCCACAACGCTTTGACATCTGACAAAAAAGAAGTAATTTTGCAGCAAAATAGGTAAAGAGACATTATAATGAAAGAGTTACAGTTAAAGTACGGATGCAATCCGAATCAGAAGCCCTCACGAATTTACATGGAAGAGGGCGAACTCCCAATCGAAGTATTAAACGGCCGTCCGGGCTACATCAACTTCCTTGATGCCCTGAACAGCTGGCAGCTCGTGAAGGAGCTGAAAGAAGCTACAGGACTGCCTGCAGCAGCCAGCTTCAAGCATGTATCACCGGCAGGCGCCGCTGTGGGACTGCCACTGAGCGACACACTGAAGAAGATATACTTCGTTGACGACCTGAAGATGGAACTCTCACCCATCGCCTGTGCATACGCAAGGGCACGCGGCGCCGACCGCATGAGTTCTTACGGCGACTTCGTGGCATTGAGCGACACTTGCGACGCCGCTACGGCAACGCTGCTCAAGAGGGAAGTGAGCGACGGAGTTATTGCCCCGGACTTTACGCCTGAGGCTCTGGAAATCCTCCACGACAAGCGCAAGGGTACATACAACGTGATTAAGATAGACCCTACTTACAAACCAGCTCCGATTGAACGCAAGCAGGTGTTCGGAATCACATTCGAGCAGGGACGCAACGAGGTGAAGCTCGACGACCCGAAGCTCTTCGAGAATATCCCTACCAAGAGCAAGGAATTCACAGAGGAGGCCAAGCGCGACCTCATCATCAGTCTCATCACACTGAAATACACACAGAGCAACTCTGTTTGCTACGTGAAGGACGGACAGGCTATCGGCATCGGCGCCGGACAGCAGAGCCGCATCCACTGCACGCGTCTGGCCGGCAACAAGGCTGACATCTGGTGGCTGCGCCAGCACCCGAAGGTGATGAACCTTCCTTTCGTGCCGGGTATCCGCCGCGCTGACCGCGACAACACAATCGACGTGTATATCAGCGAGGACCACGACGACGTGCTCGCCGACGGCACATGGCAGCAGTTCTTCACAGAGAAGCCGGAGGTGCTGACGATGGAGGAGAAAAAGGAGTGGATTGCCAAGAACACCAAGGTGGCACTGGGCAGCGATGCCTTCTTCCCATTCGGCGACAACATCGAACGCGCCCACAAGAGCGGTGTGGAATATATCGCACAGGCAGGTGGTTCGGTGCGTGACGACCATGTCATCGACACCTGCGACAAATATGGCATCACGATGGCATTCACCGGCGTAAGACTCTTCCACCATTAATATCACGACTATGGACATAGATCAGATCATCGAAGGCGGCATGACATTCAGACCGGCCAGAAAGAGCGACGACTCCAACGGCAAGGTGAAGACGAAAGCCAAGAAAAAGGCATACATAACTGGTGCCCACGGTAGTGGCTCAGCCATGCAGAAAGCGAAATACCGCCAGCAAAGAGCCAACAGAAAAAGGAAATAACGTCGGCACTTGAACGATCCGACCTGGAAAGCTACTCCCCTGAAACCATACAACGGATTTCAGGGGAGTTTTTTCGCATCTGACTGTATATCCCTCTAATCGACCATCAGACAGTCTGGGGATTATTGGCACAACGAAAAAAAACAAAACGCCAATGAAAACCGCTGACACCGGAAATGAAATCCGCTGATATATGACATATCCGCTGCTACATGACTTATCCACTGATTATAACACAAATAACGCATCGGGAAATGTTGAAATACTCAAAACTTGGTAAATAGAAGGAAATATTTTCTGACTTCCGATTTTTTGTAGTATTTTTGCACCGTTATTGGGCAATGACGCCCTATGATACCACAAGACAATGCTTAGAATAAAGAAATTAGACATCTTCATATCCAGACAATTCGGAATGCTCTTCATCGGAACATTCTTCATCTGCCAGTTCGTGCTGATGATGCAGTTTCTATGGAGATATGTCGATGAACTCATCGGCAAGGGATTGTCGGTGGAGGTAATGGCGCAGTTCTTCTGGTATATGAGTCTGATTCTCGTGCCGCAGGCTTTGCCGCTGGCCATCCTGCTGTCGTCGCTGATAACCTTCGGAAACCTCGGCGAGAGCAGTGAGCTTACTGCCATCAAGGCTGCTGGAATATCGCTGATGCAGGCTTTCAGGTCGCTGATAGCCATAACACTGATAATATCCGGAGTGTCGTTCTACTTCCAGGATGTGGTGGCACCAAGCGCCAACATGCAGTTCGCTCAGTTGCTGATGTCGATGAAGCAGAAGAGTCCGGAACTGGAAATACCGGAAGGCGTGTTCTACGACGGAATACCGAACTGCAACCTGTATGTGCAGAAGAAGGACCTTAACTCCGGAATGCTCTATGGCATAATGATTTACCGCATGACCGACAGTTTCGAGGATGCAGCGATAATACTCGCAGACTCGGGCATGCTGCAGTCTACGGCAGAGAAGAAGCACCTCGTGCTGACGCTGCATAGCGGAGAGTGGTTTGAAAACATGAAGTCGTCTGACGTCACGGGCAGCGCCAACGTGCCATACAGACGGGAGACGTTCATCTCCAAGAAAATCGTACTCGACTTCGACAACGGATTCAACCTTGCCGACGCAAGTTCGCTTTCCAACAATGCCAAGGCAAAGAGCATATCCCAGATAAGCCACGATATGGACTCGATAAGTCATGAATATGACAGCATCGGACGTGCATTCTACAAAGACGCCCGATTCATGCTCCTGGGCAGCCAGAAGATTTCGAGAAGCGACTCCATGAGGATAAAGAAAGAAGTGGAGAGCGGAAAATTCAACGTGAAGAAGAAATTCGAATCGCTAACGGCTGACAACAAGCTGAGGGCCGTGAACAACGCCATGTCGACGGTGCAGAACAACATGAACGAACTGCAGTTCAAGGCAATGGTGACGGGCGACGGCGACAAGCTGCTGCGCCAGCACAAGATAGAGGCGATAAACAAATTCACGCTCGCCCTGTCGTGCATCATATTCTTCTTCATCGGTGCCCCGTTGGGAGCAATCATCAGAAAGGGCGGACTCGGAGTGCCGGTAATCATCTCGGTGCTCGTATTCATCGTATATTATATCTTCGACAATACCGGATACAGAATGGCGCGCGGCGGCATGTGGGCGGTATGGTTCGGAAAGAGCATCGCGACAGCCGTACTGACACCGCTCGCCATATTCTTCACCTATAAGGCGAACAATGACTCCGTGGTGTTCAACATCGACGCATACAAGAAGGTGGCGGCAAAGCTGCTCGGACTGAGAACGAAGAGGAGCATAACGAGAAAGACGGTGATAATAGAGACTCCCGACTATGAGAAAGACCGGCAGAACATCGAACAGATAACCAAGGAGATAAAGCAGTATGCCACGACACACAAACTGAAATCTCCGCCAAACTTCATCAACATGTTCTTCAAATATCAGCCGGACCACGAGATGGAGCGCATCGGCGAACTGCTCGAAAGCACCATTGCCGACCTTTCGAACTCAAAAGACAGAAAGGTGATAAACTGTCTGAACGAATATCCCGTGATAATGGTGAAATCACACACAAGACCGTTCGAGAGGAAATGGCTGAACATCACCGCCGCCATAATCGTGCCGGCAGGTCTGTTCTTCTTCTTCAGGATGTGGAGATTCAGACTGAGACTGATGAGAGACCTCAAGAAAATCAGCGAGACCAACAAATTGATGACAGACAGGCTCACTGAAATGAAAGAGGAGCCGACGGCAAGATGACAAACAGGAGAATTTACATACAAAGAAATTTATATATTATATAATAAGGTAACAATCACAATGGAGAATTTAAAGCTCAATACCGTAGAAGAGGCCATCGAAGACATCAAAGAAGGCAAATTCGTTATCGTAGTGGATGACGAGGACCGCGAAAACGAGGGCGACCTCATCATCGCAGCCGAGAAGATCGACGCCGAGAAAGTGAACTTCATGCTCAAGCATGCCAGAGGCGTGCTCTGCGTGCCCATCACTATGTCGAGATGCAAGGAACTCGACCTGCCACACCAGGTGTCTGACAACACCTCTATGCTCGGCACGCCGTTCACAGTGACGGTGGACAAGCTGGAAGGATGCTCCACAGGAGTATCCGCACACGACAGAGCAGAGACTATAAAGGCTCTCGCCGACCCAAGTTCCAAACCGACAACCTTCGGCAGACCAGGACACGTGAACCCGCTCTATGCACAGGACAACGGAGTGCTCAGAAGAAGCGGTCACACCGAAGCCGCCATCGACCTCTGCCGCATGGCAGGACTCTACCCTGCCGGTGCACTGATGGAGATTATGAACGAAGACGGCACGATGGCAAGACTGCCACAGCTGCTGGAGTTCGGCAAGGAATACGGTCTGAAGACGATTTCCATCAAAGACATGATAGCATACAGACTCAAGAATGAGGTGCTCGTGGAAAAAGGAGAAGAAGTGGACATGCCGACGGCATACGGACACTTCAGACTCGTGCCGTTCCGCCAGACAAGCAACGGAATGGAACACATGGCACTCATCAAGGGAAGCTGGGAGCCAAACGAACCGATCCTCGTCAGAGTTCACTCCTCATGCTCTACCGGCGACATCTTCGGAAGCAAGAGATGCGACTGCGGAGAACAGCTCCACAAGTCGATGGAGATGATAGAAAAAGAAGGAAAGGGCGTAGTGGTATACATGCAGCAGGAAGGTAGAGGCATCGGACTGATGAACAAGATTGCCGCATACAAACTGCAGGAGAAAGGTCTCGACACAGTAGAGGCAAACATACACCTGGGATTCAAGCCGGACGAGAGAGACTACGGATGCGGAGCACAGATTCTCAGACAGCTCGGAGTGAGCAAGATGAGACTCCTCACCAACAACCCTACAAAGAGAGTGGGACTTGAGGCTTACGGACTGGAAATCGTGGAGAACATACCAATCGAAATCGCACCTAACGAATACGACTACAAATATCTCCAGACCAAAAAGCTGCGCATGGGACACAACCTTCACCTATAATATATATATAGGGACCGGAGAATGAAATAACAAGACATTACATACACGGCAAAGGGCTGTTTCTTAGACATATTGTTCTATGAAACAGCCCTTGTTGCTATTACTTAACACATATTACAAAATAAAAGTGAGAATTATTCGTTAAAGAGAAGAAAATAATATACTTTTGCAACAAATATAAACACATAACACATCTTATATGACAAAATTATCAGACCGCCTGAACAGGCTCGCTCCTTCGGCTACATTAGCGATGTCGCAGAAAAGCGGAGAAATGAAAGCGCAAGGTATCGACGTTATCAACATGAGCGTGGGAGAACCGGACTTCAACACACCTGACCATATCAAGGAGGCGGCCAAGAAAGCTATCGACGAGAACTACTCGAGATACTCGCCAGTGCCGGGATATATCGAACTGAGAAAGGCTATCGTCGAAAAGCTGAAGAAGGAAAACGGACTGGAATACTCAACAAACGAGATTCTCGTGTCTAACGGTGCCAAGCAGAGTGTGTGCAACACGGTGATGGCACTTGTAAATGATGGAGAAGAGGTGATAATCCCTGCTCCATACTGGGTGAGCTATCCGCAGATGGTGAAACTTGCCGGAGGAGAACCGGTTATCGTTGAAGCCGGATTCGAACAGAACTTCAAGATGACACCGGAGCAGTTCGAAGCTGCCATAACGCCAAAGACAAGGATGCTCATCCTGTGCTCGCCAAGCAACCCTACAGGCAGCGTGTACTCTGAAGAAGAACTCAGAGGGCTTGCTGAGGTGATAAAAAGACATGAAGGACTGTATGTGCTCGCCGACGAGATCTACGAACACATCAACTACGTGGGCAAGCACAGCAGCATCGCCCACATAGAGGGAATGAGAGAGCGAACGATAATCGTGAACGGAGTGTCTAAGGCATACGCCATGACAGGATGGAGAATAGGATTCATAGCAGCTCCGGAATGGATAGTGAAAGGATGCAACAAGCTGCAGGGACAGTATACGAGCGGCCCTTGCTCAGTGAGCCAGAAAGCGGCAGAGGCTGCCTATACCACATCGCAGGAATGCGTGGAGACAATGAGGAAAGCGTTTGAAAGACGCCGCGACCTTATCGTGGAACTCGCCAAGGACATACCGGGACTGGAAGTGAACAAACCGGAAGGCGCCTTCTACCTGTTCCCTAAATGCAGCAGCTTCTTCGGCAAGAGCTACAACGGGAAGAAGATAGAAAACTCAACGGATCTCGCCATGTTCCTGCTCGAAGTGGGCCACGTGGCAACAGTGGGCGGCGACGCATTCGGCGACCCATACTGCTTCCGCATGAGCTATGCCACAAGCGACGACAATATCCGCGAGGCGATGAAACGCATCAAGGACACATTGGCGCTGCTGGCATGACAGACGAACAGCGTGTCTTTATGATGCGCTGATGGAAAATATTGCGGATAAAAACACTCGAAGCATATAGAAAAGCACTCTGAAAGGAAAAAAATCGCATCAAGGTAGTTAAAATGATTTAACTTTTTATCAAAGTCAATATTAAATTACTATCTTTGCACGGATAAGAAGTGCATAAATCACTATGTTGACCTTCGAGACAAACTTTAAATCAGCCTTCAAAAGGCGCTAATCGAGAATATAACTTAAATTTATTAATAACTTAAAAATCAAATTCAACAAAATTATGGCAAATTCACAGACAAAAGCCCCAGCCAAGGCTAAGAAGCAGGGCTTTCAGGGCGTTCGCGCAGCGTTTTGGATCATCGTACTCTGCTTCATCGCAGGTGTATGCTTCTACGAGTTCGTTCTCGGTAACCCAGGTAACTTCCAGGGTGGCGACAACGCAAACGCTCCACTTCCAGGCAACTTGCTCGGTACTATCTACAAGGGAGGTATCGTCGTTCCTGTCATCATCACACTTCTCTTCACTGTGATCGCACTTTCAGTAGAGCGTGGTCTGGCTCTCCGCACTGCAAACGGCAAGAGCAGCCTCGTTAAGTTCGTTGCTAACGTTAAGGCAGCAGTTTCAGCCGGCGATATGGCTAAGGCTCAGCAGCTTTGCGACAAGCAGCAGGGTGTTGTAGGTAACGTTGTTACAGCTTCTTTGAAGGCTTACTCAGAGATGGAGAATACTCCAGGTTTGAAGAAGGAGCAGAAGGTTTCTAAGATCCAGCAGGCTCACGAGGAGGCTGTTCAGCTCGAGATGCCTACTCTTCAGATGAACATGCCAATTCTGGCAACTCTCGTAACACTTGGTACTCTTACCGCTCTGTTCGGTACCGTTGTGGGTATGATCAAGTCGTTCGCCGCTCTTGCAGCCGGTGGTGGTGGTGACTCTCTCGAGCTCTCTACCGGTATTTCTGAGGCCCTCGTCAACACTGCTTCTGGTATTTTGACTTCATGGTGCGCCGTTGTTGCTTATAACTTCTACTCAAACAAGATCGATAAGCTCACTTACGCTCTTGACGAGGTTGGTTACACTATCGCAAAGACATACGAAGCTAACCATACAGAAGAGGCTTAATCTTTATTACTAACCCTTTAAAACTTTATTCATTATGGGTAAGATAAAGATTAAGAAAGCCGACGTCTGGATAGATATGACCCCTATGTCTGACGTTATGGTCCTTCTGCTTACCTTCTTCATGTTGACGTCAACGTTCGTGAAGAATGAGGCAGTGAAGGTAAATGCGCCGGGCTCAGTGTCAGAGATCAAGGTTCCAGAAACAGAAGTTCTGCAGATTATCGTTGACAAGGATGGTAAGATCTTTATCGGACTTGACAAGCCAGGATATATGCAGGAGATGCTCGAAGGATTCAAGAGCAAGTTCTCAGGACTCTCTCTCTCTGCTATGCAGGAGAAGAACTTCGTTGGACTCGCTTCCTTCGGTATGCCTATGAATAAAATGTCTGATGTTCTCAAGCATGAAGCAGGAGACGTCAACAATCTTCAGAAGGAAATGGGTATTCCTACTGACTCCATCAACGGAGGCATGAGTGAATTCCAGTGCTGGGTAGACGCCGCACGCAACTCTTCTTTTGGCGACAAGATGAAGGTTGCTATCAAGGCTGACGCCGCAACTCCATACAAGGTTGTAAAGAAGATGATGTCTGAGCTTCAGGACATGAGTGAGAACCGTTATTATCTTATCACTACATTAAAGAAGGAGGAGGCTGAATAATATGGCAAAGAAAAAAGGTTCAAGACAGAAAAAAGCCGAGACCCGCGTCGACTTCACCCCTATGGTGGATATGATGATGCTTCTTATCACCTTCTTCATGCTCTGTACTTCTCTGAGCAAGCCTCAGTCAATGCAGCTCACCATGCCAAGTAATGATAAGAACGTGAACGAGCAGGACCGTTCTGCTACCAAGGCGTCACAGACTCTGACTCTGTACCTTGCAGGCAACGACCAGATCTATCACGTAGACGGTATTCCACAGTATGACAACCCTGCATGTCTGAAGAAGACTACATGGGGTGCTGACGGTATCCGCAGCGTCTTGATCAACCACAGGACTGAGGGGGGTTACACTCCTGTCAAGAACATCATGGCAGCAAAGAAACTTCTCGATTCAGAGCGTGCAAAGGACAAGAGCATGAGCGACTCTGTTTACAACGCCAAACTTGACAAGATCAAGAAGGGTGAACTGGAAACAGGTAAGGTTCCTGCACTGACAATCATCATCAAGGCTTTGGATACTGCATCCTATAAGAACCTTGTAGATGCTCTCGATGAAATGCAGATTTGTGCAATAGGTAAGTACGTTATCGACAAAGTAAACGACGACGACATGCGCCTTCTGAAGGCAGCCGGCGTTAAGTAAACGATGTTGATAGTTTTCTAAAATTAAACATTTTAAAGAAAATGGCAAAAATTGATCTTATATCAAATGAATGGGCTGACATAGTCTTCCAAGGTCGTAATAAGGTCTATGGTGCTTACCAACTGCGTAGAGGTACAAGCAAGCGTAATATCGTTTCAATGATATTCGTTGCTGCCGTCGCAGCGGTTGCATATTTAGGACTTGCAGCTTATAACTCATATCAGGAAGCTCAGAAGGCTAAGTTCGAGGCTGAAATGGAGGCATCTCTCCTTGAGGCAAAGAAGGAGGCCAAGGTTGAGAAGAAGACCGAGACTCCTAAGGTGGAGCAGGTGCAGAAGGTAGAGAAGGTTAAGTCTTCTATCGCCTTTACACCTCCTGTCATCAAGAAGGACTCTGAGGTTAGGCCTGATGAGGAAATGAAGACTCAGGATGAGTTGAAGGAAACCAAGACTGCTATCGGTGCTTTCGACGTTAAGGGTAACGACGAGGCAGGTGGTACAGTGCTCAAGGCCGTTGAGGAGATTGCAGCTCCAGAGCCTCCAAAGCATGAGGAGGAGCAGAACAAGATCTTCGAGGTGGTAGAGCAGCAGCCTCAATTCCCTGGCGGATCTGTAAACGGATGGCTCGCTGATCATATCAAGTATCCAGTAGTTGCTGCTGAGAATGGTATTTCGGGTCGTGTAGTTGTACAGTTCGTCGTAGAGAGAGACGGTTCTGTATCACAGGTTAGGGTCGTTCGTGGTGTTGACCCATCACTCGACAAGGAGGCACAGCGCGTAATCAGCAGCATGCCTAAGTGGATTCCTGGTAAGCAGAATGGCCAGGCGGTACGTTCAAGATTTACCGTACCTGTAACATTCCGCCTTCAGTAATCTCACATAGACGAGATATCTAACAAGAAGAGTAGAGGAATTGCCTTATAGAAGGTGGCTTCTGCTCTTCTTTTTTTTCTCTGACATACAGAGAAATATCCTAACAGAATAATTTATAAAACAAGTGGCTCCAAGAACAACGGGGCTGTCACAAAACAAGAATTATCATGAAGCGAACGACATACACATTTCTTACAATGATGGTTGCATTATTGGTTTTCTGCGCATGTTCAGGGCAAAAGTCCAAGAATGCAAGAACTGACACCTACTCGTCAGGCAAAATGACATTGATGTGCGATGAGAGCTTCAGCCCTATCGTGGAGGAAGAGCTTGCCGTATTCCATGCCATGTATCCTGACGCTCATGTCACAGCGAAATACACAAATGAGATTGATGCCTTCAACGCACTGATGAAACAGGACGTGCATCTCATCATAACGGCAAGGAACCTGTCTAAGAAACAGCTCGAATATTTCAAGAGCATGAAGATACAGCCACGTTATTTCCCGCTTGGCTACGACGGACTGGCGTTCATCATAAACAAGAACAATGTTGACTCCTGCATAACGGTGAAGGACATCAAGAGAATCCTCTCCGGACAGGCAACAAAGTGGAACCAGATAAACAAGGGTTCGAAATTCGGAACCATCGACGTGGTGTTCGACAACAAGCAGTCGGCAGCCGTGAGATGGGCAGTAGATTCTATCCTTGGCGGCAAACCTATCAACAGTCCTAACATCTCGGCCGTGAACACAAGTGCTGATGTCATCAAATATGTTGAGAAGACTCCTAACGCCATCGGCATCATCGGCAGCAACTGGCTCAACGACAAGCGAGACACTACAAACGTGACATTCAAGAAGAACATCACGGTTATGTCGGTATGCCAGATGGAGAAGGCTACGGAGATGAACAGTTGGAAACCATACCAGCTATACCTGCTCGATGGCAGATATCCGTTCGCAAGAACGATTTACGCACTGCTTGCCGACCCGTTCCATGGACTGCCCGTTGGCGTGGCAAACTTCATGCAGTCGCCACAGGGACAGAAGATTATCCTGAAATCTGCTCTCCTCCCCTATCGCGGAGACCTGGAATGGCGCAGCGTTCAAGTTAATGATGATTAAAAGAACAAGAATATTTTCTCTTACAATGCAATTTATCAAGCGGATAAGTGTTAGATAAATAAAAATAAGTATCTTTGCATACGCAAAAAAAAAAGACTAATAGAAAAGAACGATCATCAATCACTATCTTAAAAACAAGAGAATTATGAAAGCAATAAAATATCTATTCATGGGAGCGCTGATGACAGTATTCAGCGGCTCTGCTATGGCACAGACAAGCGTCAAGGACGCTGTTAACGCCATCAAGACCAACAAGGACAAGGCTGCTGTGGCATCTATCGTGAAGGCAGCGGTGAAAGAGAACAAGAAAGACGCCAAGGCTCTTGCAGCCATCGGTCGTGCTTATCTCGACGTAAAGGACACAGCCAACACCCGCAAATACGGCGAGATGGCTGTTGAGTTGACAAACAAGGCAAAGACCGGCAAGGTGGGCGACGGTTTCGTGCTCCTCGGCGACTTGGCTTACTTCAACGATGACCCAGGCGCTGCTGCAGCCATGTATCAGAACGCTTACTATGCTGAGCCAAACAACATCAGCGCTTACGTGAAATATGCCCGCGTTATGCGTGGTGTGTCTCCAGACATGGCTGTAGAGCAGCTGGAGAAGGTTCGCACACTCGATGCGAACTTCCCTGTTGACGCTGAAGCAGCCCACATCTACTATGAGGCTGCAAAGAAGAACGGCAAGTATATGCAGAAGGTGCTCGACTACTATAGCAAGGTGACACCTGCCAAGCTCTACGACCACGAACCAAGCTACCTTACAGAGTATGCACTGGCTGCATTCGCAAACCAGAAAAATGATGTTTCAAAGGAACTCGCCGTTTACGGTCTTTCAAAGAACCCACGCAACTCCGGCTACAACCGTCTGGCTCTCTACAACTCATTCGAGCTGAAGCAGTATGACGAGGCTGCAAAGTATGTTGACGCCCTGTTCAACAAGAGCGACTCTGTAGACCTCACAGCAAACGACTACAAATACGCCGGACTGACATACAGCGCTCTGAAGCAGTATGACACAGCCATCGAATACTACAACAAGCAGCTTGCTGAATGCAAAGAAAACGCTCAGAAGGCAGCAGTCATCAAGGACCTCTCTGACGCTTACAAAGCAAAGGGTGACTTCGCAAAGTCTTTGGAACTCTATGAGCAGTATCTCACTCTTAACCCAAATGTAGGCATCAACGACTACAACGGTCTTGCCAACATCTACCGCAACCAGGCTGCCAGCCAGACTGGAGCTGCCCAGGAGGCATCTGTGAAGAAGGCTGTTGAGATCTACAACCAGATGAGCGAGAAATATCCAAGCAATGCTGACTTCTGCAACTTCATGGCAGCACGTACTCTCGGTCTTATCGACGCTACTCAGACAAAGGGTCTGGCAAGACCTTACTACGACAAGCTTGCCAAGCTGATTGAGGAGAAGGGTGTGAAGGACGATTCTGACAAGGCTCGCATCACTGAGGCTTACACATACCTCGGCATCTACTTCTACAAGATCAAGAACGACAGCGCTGCTGCCAAGCCATTCTTCGAGAAGCTGATCCAGATCGACCCGGAGAACCCGACAGCAAAGCAGGTTCTCGCTACATACTAAGAAACGGATTTCTTATAAATAAAATCTAATGATTAAACCCCAAACGGTAAATATATCGTTTGGGGTTTAATTTTCTTTATCTATTCATAAAGAAATGAGAAGAACGCTTGCTCAAATGGGGCAACGTGCTAGCCCATGTGGGGCAACCTGCTTGCCCTTGTGGGGCACGCTGCTTGCCCCTAATGGGCACAAACATTGCCTGAACAGTGCCCAAATGATTTATGGAATGAATACTTAAGTAAAGGAGTGGAACAATTAGCGTCATAACAGACTCCTTTCGGTTGAAAACGCATGATGTTTCGATGATAAATCAATGCTTTTGAACCGATAAAAATCTCCGCCTTTGCGTTGAAAAGGCATGATACTTAAATGATACTTAAATGACACTTTTCTGTAAAACATTCAGAAAAGTATCATTTAACCAAGTCGTTGGTCTACAGCATCTTAGGGTATTCATTAGAGCCCGGAATGATACTATGACACTATTTCTGAGGAAAAACCATATACACCAGCATAGCGATACGCTACAACAAAAGACTACACAAGCCGAAGTATAGGTGCAAAATGTATAGACAAGTGGTGTAAAGCTACGTATTACAACAATACGATAGGTGACCAGTTTATTTGCCTAAATGATATTGGTGGAAAAGGAATCGGATATATGTAAAGTATATATCATTCCAAAGAGGAATGAACAGTAAACGCAATAAAAAAAAGAGCCTCCCCGAAGGAAAGCTCTGATTTTCTAAAACTTAATAATATATGAGATTGTCATCCCATAAGTTCTGAAGGAACTCCGTATTACTCACCAAGGCTGATAGCCTCAGATGGGCAAACAGAAGCACATGTACCGCACTCTGTGCATGCATCTGCGTCGATAGAATACTTGTCGCCCTCAGAGATAGCACCTACTGGGCACTCATCAATACATGTACCGCATGCGATACAATCGTCACCAATTACGTAAGCCATAATTATTTATATTTTAAAGTTAATAATGTTCTTGTACTGTTTTTCTTGTACGATGCAAAGTTAGATATTTTATTTTAAATACCTAATATTTGGTACGGTTTTTTTTGCTTTCGAGTAAAAAATATCAGTTTCGACGTTCCTCAACTCCTGTTTCACATATTATTAAGTATATAATGAACCAGGGCGATAATCATTTATGGGTATTGCAAAGAAGAAGGGAGAAATCAGGAAATGAAAAAATCAGTAAGGAACAGGATTATGGCATATAAAGTAATTTTTAGCCATAACCAAACATTGATGCCTCCCGAAATACAATAAGACGCCAAATTCTACGTTATCAGTAAATAAAAACGATAACCGATGAAGACAATTACAAGACATATACTGATTCTGTTCGCCTTGCTGATGGGCTGCACGGCTATGAAAGCGCAAGACACACAGGTGCAGAATCGACCGTATACCGATTTGCGACCGTTCCACTTCGGTGTGATGGTGGGAACACACCTGCAGGATCTGGAGTTCGTGGGCATGGGACCGCAGACGATAACGACAGACGACGGCACGGTGGAGAAGATAATCACCACCGACCAGGACAAGTGGGACGCCGGATTCACAGTAGGTGTGCTCGGTGAGCTGCGCCTTGGCACACACTTCGCCTTCCGCCTCGCTCCGGCAATGTATTTCGGAACAAGGAACATCAAATTCATGAACCTGACGGACAAGACCGGCGAAGGAAAGCCCGTGATGCAGAACCAGGAGCTGAAGACCATCTATATCTCTTCTGCCATGGACCTCATCTTCAGCGCACCACGCTTCAACAACCACCGCCCTTATCTCATGGCGGGAGTGAACCCTATGCTGAACCTCTCAGGCAGCGACAGCGACTATATCAAGCTGAAACGCTACGACGTGTTTCTGGAAGTGGGACTGGGCTGCGATCTCTACCTGCCCTTCTTCAAGCTGCGACCTGAACTGAAATTCTGCTACGGACTGACCAACTGTCTCGACACCGACCACCCGAAACGGTTCAAAGACCCGAGCATGGCAGACCGCTTCATGTATGCAAATTCAGTGAAAGAATGCCGGAGCAAAATCATCGCCCTGACATTCTACTTTGAATAAACGGAAACGAACAAATATCATGAACAGACTTCCCTTTGTGATTACCAGACATGACAAGGCAATCACAAAGGGAAGTTCAGTTATATGCAATCATCAATAAACTCCAAGCGGACTGACGTCATCACAATACCGTCTAAATGCAATCAAGATATTGCAAAAAGAGACAAAAGTGACATTAATCAAAGAGAAAACAGAGAAAAAAAGTAATTCAGAAGTTCAACTTATTTGATATTTTCATATATTTGCAACCATAAACCCAAATCAGTCTTCAGGGCTTACTTGGGCTTTGATTTTTTAAGCAGTCAAACTTAAATATCAAATACTTATGAACAACATTCCATTAGTTTTCTGGCTGATTCCCGTAGCAAGCATCGTGGCATTGGGAATGGCATGGTATTTCTTCCGCACCATGATGAAAGAGGAAGAGGGAACCGACCGTATGAAGGAGATTGCAGCACACGTGAGAAAGGGTGCGATGGCATATCTCAAACAACAATACAAGGTGGTGGGCATAGTATTCATAGTGCTTGCCATAATATTCTCATTCATGGCATACGTGCTCGAAGTGCAGAACCCATGGGTGCCGTTCGCATTCCTTACCGGCGGACTGTTCTCCGGACTCTCCGGATTCTTCGGCATGAAGACCGCCACATACGCCTCTGCACGCACAGCCAACGGAGCACGCACAGGACTGGACAAGGGACTGAAGACTGCATTCCGCAGCGGCGCCGTGATGGGACTCGTAGTCGTGGGCCTCGGACTCCTCGACATCGCCATCTGGTTTCTGATTCTCAACGCTGTATATGCCGATGAGAAGACTGCCCTGATAACCATTACCACCACAATGCTCACATTCGGAATGGGAGCCTCAACACAGGCGCTCTTCGCACGTGTGGGCGGCGGAATTTACACCAAGGCAGCCGACGTGGGAGCCGACCTCGTGGGAAAAGTGGAAGCCAACATACCGGAGGATGACCCCCGCAACCCTGCCACCATCGCCGACAACGTGGGCGACAACGTGGGCGACGTGGCTGGAATGGGAGCCGACCTCTATGAGAGCTATTGCGGATCTATACTCTCCACTGCTGCTCTCGGCGCCACGGCATTCGCCATGAACGGCGACATGCAGCTGAAGGCTGTCATAGCTCCGATGATAATCGCGGCGATAGGCATCTTCCTCTCGCTGATCGGAATCTTCCTGGTGCGCACCAAAGAGGGCGCATCGATGAAAGACCTGCTTCATTCGCTCGGTCTCGGCACTAACGTCAGTGCCGTGCTCATCGCCATCGCCACATTCTTCATCCTCTATCTGCTGGGAATTGAAAACTGGCTCGGACTGTCGTTCTCGGTAATCAGCGGTCTGGCAGCGGGAGTAATCATCGGACAGGCTACAGAATATTACACATCACAGAGCTACAAGCCTACACAGAAAATTGCAGAGGCATCGCAGACAGGACCTGCCACGGTAATCATCAAGGGCATCGGCACGGGAATGATATCAACGATGGTGCCAGTGGTGACCATCTCCGTGGCTATCATGCTCAGCTACCTGTGTGCCAACGGTTTCGACATGTCGCTATCAGCCAAGAGTCTCAGCACCGGTCTCTATGGCATCGGCATCGCTGCCGTGGGAATGCTCTCCACACTCGGCATCACATTGGCTACCGATGCCTACGGACCTATCGCCGACAATGCCGGCGGCAACGCCGAGATGAGCGGACTGGGCGAGGCTGTGCGTGAGCGCACCGACGCTCTCGACGCTCTCGGCAACACCACAGCGGCAACGGGAAAGGGATTCGCCATCGGTTCGGCGGCGCTAACGGCGCTTGCATTGCTTGCCTCCTATATAGAGGAGATAAAGATTGCCATGGTGAGAGCCTTCGAGGGCGGCAAGCAATATGTGGATGCGGCAGGAAACATCTTCGACCCTACAAACGCTTCTACGATAGACTTCATAAACTTCTTCCAGGTGAACCTCATCAACCCGAGAGTGCTCGTGGGAGCATTTCTCGGAGCCATGGCGGCATTCCTCTTCTGCGGACTCACGATGGGTGCCGTGGGACGTGCTGCAGAATCGATGGTACAGGAGGTGCGCCGACAGTTCCGCGAGATAAAGGGAATACTTGAAGGCAAGGCAACGCCAGACTACGGACGCTGCGTGGAGATAAGCACGAGGAGCGCACAGCGGGAGATGATAATCCCGTCGCTGCTCGCCATAGTGATACCGATAGTGGTAGGCTTGGTATTGGGAGTTGCCGGCGTACTCGGATTGCTGACCGGCGGACTGGCGGCAGGTTTCACCCTCGCCGTGTTCATGTCGAATTCGGGCGGAGCATGGGACAATGCCAAGAAGATGATTGAGGAAGGACACTTCGGCGGCAAAGGCAGCGAGAACCACAAGTCCACCATCGTTGGCGACACCGTGGGCGACCCATTCAAAGACACTTCCGGTCCGTCGCTCAACATCCTCATCAAACTGATGTCGATGGTCAGCATCGTGATGGCAGGACTGACGATTGCTTTCCTGTAAATACAAATCGGCAACACGGTCTGAATTATCCTCCCTAAAAAATACCAACATGCCCCGCCATGACAATCTCTATGTCGCGGCGGGGCATGTCGTAAATATATAATTTAAGACGTAGATTTATCCTTCATGTCGTAAATCTATCCTTCATGTCGTAAAAGACAATCCTTTAGAGCTTTATCACTTCAAGATCGTCGGGAACGAACACGTTGCCAGAGAAATTCTCTTTCACCTCTTCGGTATAGCGTTCCTTACGATGAGCGAGGTCGGTGTCTTCAGTGTGATATACAATAAGATTCCTGACACCGGTCTTCTCAGCCATTGTTCCGGCATCGAGTGCGGTACTGTGGAATTTCTCGTATGGACGGAAGCGCTCCCTGTCGGCATACAGACAGAAAGCCTCACACATCATCCAGTCGGCACCGGCGGCATGTTGCAGCGTCTGCTCCGAACAAGGTTCGTCGCCCATACACACCAGTCTTTCGCCATTGCCGAAGCGCAGGGAGAATCCATATTGCGGTTCCTTCTTGGAGTGGATGTCGAAACATTTCACATCCATCGTGCCCACCTGGAATCCGTCTCCGTCGGCAAGGCGGTGGAACAATATCTCCGAACCGATGAGAGCGTTGTATTTCTTGTGCAGGGTCATTCCGCAGATGGCGGTTATCACATCCACCACCTTGCCGTTGCCATACACGTGGAGCACCCCGTCGTAGCGCTTTTCAAGCACATGCTGCATTATCACTCTCACCACCCATACCACTCCGAGCACGTGGTCGGTATGGGCATGTGTAACGAAGAGGTGATGGATATCATCGATGGCGACTCCAGCCTTGGACAACTGTCCCAGGATACCGTTTCCGCCACCGGCATCAACCATCAGCCTGTCGCTCCCCGACTCCACCACGAAACAGGTGTTGTAGCAGCGAGTCACCGTGGCGCTACCCGTGCCGAGCATGATTATTCTGTTTTCTTTTTCCATATACTCTTTCCCGTTTGCCAGCCTGTTGCTGTCGTTGCCTGCAACCGAAACATTAATATCTCTTGTTGTTTCCATGTGTCTTCCTTCTTTCATCAGCATCACAAGACATCATGATGCTATAAATAAAAAAACTATGATACTACAAATACTTCGATACCGCAGGGCACAAAAAAAGGAGGTTCCGAAGACCTCCCTTTGTGTGATCCGCTTGGGGTTCGAACCCAAGACCCCAACATTAAAAGTGTTGTGCTCTACCAACTGAGCTAGCGGATCTCCGTATTTGCTTTATTATCAAAAGCGAGTGCAAAGGTATGACTTTTCTGTCAAACAACCAAATATTTTAATGATTTTTTTATTCTGACGTATTTTCTTGCTATATCGCTTGGAATATTTTTCCTTTTATTATACTTTTGCAACTTCATACGGGAGAAACACAATGTTCTTACGAGAAAGACACAATATTCTTAGAAGGAAAATACGATGTTCTTGTGACAGGAATACAATATTTTCTTGCGGGAAACACACCATGATAAAACTATAAATTAAATATGAGACATTTTCCTTTATTGGCAATCGCTGCCCTATGCGCATTGCCGACACAGGCGCAGGAAACTGCACCGAAACTGAAAATCGGAGCCGAGACAAAGGTGGGCTTCTACAACGACAGGGTTGGCGGCGAACTGAGGCATGACCACTCTGGATTCAAAGGCGACCAGCTGAACGTCTTCGTTGACGGACAAATCAACGAAAAGGTTTCTTTCGCCTTCAGACAGCGACTGAACAAGAAAATCGAAAGAAACGACATTTTCCAGGCAACAGACTGGATGTATGTAACCTATCAGGCGAACAAGAACTGGGGAGTTTCTGCCGGTAAGGAGATAGTATGGATAGGTGGATACGAATATGAGAAAGCTCCTATCGACATCTATACGGCATCTGAATTCTGGAACAACGTGACTTGCTTCAAATTCGGTGTAAACGCTGCATATACCTCTAACAGTGGCAAAGACACCTTCTTCGCACAGTTCTGCGAGAGCTCTTTTGCCACCGCCGACAGACACGACATGTTTGCCTACAACCTCTATTGGACCGGCACTCACGGCATCTGGAGCACCACCTATTCTCTCAACATGATGGAATACGAACCGAGCAAATTCATTTCATACATAGCATTGGGCAACCGATTCAACATGGGACCGGTGACGCTGGAACTGGATTTGATGAACCGTGCTGCCAGCCATCAGACATATTTCTTCAAAGACTGCTCTGTGATGGCAAACCTGATATACGGCGTGATTCCCATGCTGAACATCTACGGCAAGGTGACCTACGACGTGAACAAGACTGACACCGATGCCGACAAATACGTGATGGCCGGCTCGGAGCTGACCACGGTGAGCGGCGGTCTGGAGTTCTTCCCTGTAAAGAACAAGAAGAACTTCAGAGTGAACCTCGGTGTGGCACACACCAGCGGAAAGAACACAAACCCTGACGGCACGATGCTCAACGACAGACTGACTATTCAGGCTGGCGTATCGGCAAAGATCGACCTGTTCAAAATGGGTTATTGATAATGTCATGGCAACAGCGCATCTGTCAACAATGGCAGATGATGCAATGCCCGGACGACAAAAAACCAAGAAAACCTATTCAGAATAAATCCAATACCTAAGACATCAACAAAAAGGAATATGGAAAACAAAACCAAGAAAAGAAGTCTGCTGCCAAATGGCTGCTTGTGCGTCCTCATCGTAGTGGCGCTGTTCGGATATCTGGGCTATGTGATGGGAGTTCCCAACATGCTCAACACTATAATGAAGACCGCCCACGACCTGCTGATCAACACAGTGTTCTATCTCATGAGCATCTGCGTGATAACGGGAGCCTTGGGCAGGGTATTCGTGGAGTTCGGCGTGGTGAGCCTGCTTGAGAAGCTATTGCGCCCGCTGATGAAACCGGTGTTCAATCTCCCCGGTGTGTCATCGCTGGGAGCCGTGATGACGTTCCTCTCTGACAACCCCGCCATCATATCACTTGCCAACGACAAGAGATTCGCCTCGTTCTTCAAGAAATACCAGTATATTTCCCTCACCAACTTTGGAACGGCATTCGGTATGGGTCTTCTGGTGATAGTGTTCATGGTGGGCAGCGGATTCTATGCTGCACCGTTCATCGGTCTCTTCGGAGCCTGCTGCGGATGTGTCTGCTCCACCCGTCTCATGCAGCGTTTCATACTGAAGGCTTTCCCTCAGTATGCCCATGAGAATGCCGTTGAAATAGAAGAGGAGGAAATGACTGCCGAAGAGAGCGACAAACCGAAGAAGTCTGTCTTCATCCGTCTGCTCGACGGTCTGCTCGACGGTGGACGAAGCGGAGTGGATGTGGGTATAGCCATCATCCCCGGTGTGCTCATCATCTCTACGTTCGTGATGATGTTCACCTTCGGCGAAGGTGCCAACGGATACGACGGTTCGGCATATCAGGGTGTGGAACTGCTTCCAGCCCTTGCCTATAAGATAAACTTCGTGTTTGAATGGCTCTTCGGATTCAACGACCCACATCTCGTGGCATTCCCTATCACCGCTCTCGGAGCTGTAGGCGCTGCATTGAGCCTGGTGCCAGGTTTCATTGAGCACGGATGGGTAGATGGCAACGCCATTGCGGTATTCACGGCAATCGGTATGTGCTGGAGCGGATTCTTGAGCACCCACACTGCGATGCTCGACTCTCTGGGCTATCGCGACTTGACTCCAAAGGCTATCATCGCCCACACCATCGGCGGTTTGGTGGCAGCCGTCTGCGCCCACCTGGTGTATATGGGATATACCTTGATATTCGCATGATAATCGCAAGATAATCGCAAGATGTCATAGCAACGACAAAACGGTCATTAGGATTTGCCTAATGACCGTTTTGTTTATTCTATCAGCCATTATGGCTTGAATAGATTTTTACGGGGTTATTGAACTTGAGTTATTGAGCTTGAATTATTGAGCTTGAGTTGAACTGCCGGGGGCATCCGTTACTTCCGGTGAGTCGGCGGCATGTTCTGCCGCCTTGTCTTTTGTGACATATCGCTGATAGTAGGCTATCAATATCGTTGTCAGCGGCAGGGCTATGATAAGTCCGATGAATCCGAGCAGCGTGCCCCACACAGAGAGGGCAAGAAGCAGGATGGCGGGATTCAGTCCCATCGCCTTTCCCATCACCTTCGGCGTCACCACCATGTCTATTATCACCTGCACGATGCAGAACACCGCCACGGCACTCGCCAGTATCACCCAGAAGTTCTGTCCTGTGTCGGCAGCCTTGAGCAATGCGAGGAATGCCGTTGGAATCAGGGCGAAGGTATGCAGATATGGCACGAGGTCCATGATGCCTATCAGTATTCCCAGACCGATAGCCATCGGGAAGTCGATTATCGTGAAACCTATGCAGAAGAGTATTCCCATTATCAGCGCCACGAGCGACTGTCCACGGATATAGCTGTTCAGCTCGCGCTCCACGTCTTTCATCAGCGACTGCCAGAACGGGCGCACCTTCTTGGGGAATATCTTTATCCAGCTCGATGAGAGGTACTCATAGTCGAGCAGGATGAAGAACATATAAAGTAGCGTTATCAGCGACGCCACGATGCTCAATATCACGTTTGCCGTCTGGCCGAGCACGCTGAAGAGTTTCGGCATCGCCGACTTGATGGCGTCTGACACGTCTTTGCGTTTGAACACCTGTTCTATCGCCTGTCTGTTGTCATGCAACCACTGCTGCACCACAGCCTGGAAACTCTCGCCGTTGGTACCCTGCTTGACATATTGCATCACGATGTCGCCGAGTTTCTCAAACTGGTCTATCATCGGCGGAATGATGAGATAGAACACTCCACCGATGACGGCAAACACGAACACCAGCGCCACTATGATGGACAGGGCTCGGGTGGGCACATGCAGCTTATACTGCACGAACTTCACTATCGGATACATCAGATATGCCAGCAGCCAAGCCACGAAGAATGGCAGGAGCACGCTGCTCAGGAAATTCATCGTATACAACACGCCGCCCACAAGAAGCACGATACCGAGTATTCGCACAAAGCGGTCGAAAGTAATCTCTTTCTCCAACATAAGCTTCTATACTTTTTTTATTATTACAAGTCACACCATTGTTTTATATCCAGCGAGCTACACCTTATTTATGCAACTGGCCCGACACCACCATGCGTCCTGCCCAAGATCAGCGTCCCTGCAGCTCGTTGTCATTCACGATGCGCTGGTAACACTCCCTGCACAATGGTTCATATTCCATCTGCTCGCCCAGGAGCACACGCTTGTCGTTTGCCACGAGCCGATGGCTGATATATGCCAACGCTCCGCATTTCACACAGATGGCATGCACCTTTGTCACTTCGTCGGCAATGGCACAAAGGGCGGGCATCGGACCGAAAGGCTTGCCCTGGAAGTCCATGTCGAGCCCTGCCACGATGACTCTCACGCCACGGTTGGCAAGGTCGTTGCACACGTCCACCACTCCATCGTCGAGAAACTGTGCCTCGTCGATACCCACCACATCGATGTCCGACGAGAGCAAGGCGATGGTAGACGATGAGTCTATCGGTGTGCTCGGTATCGAATGCTGGTCATGGCTCACCACATCCACATCGGAATAGCGGGTGTCGAGCGACGGCTTGAAAATCTCCACTTTCTGCTTGGCAAACTTGGCCCTTTTCATTCTCCTTATCAGCTCCTCTGTCTTTCCGGAAAACATAGAGCCGCACACCACTTCTATCCTTCCGGGGCGGTGTGTCTCCCCTGCTAAATTATTGTTCATTTGAGCACAAAAGTACAAAGACGTTTTAAAAATTGCAAAGAAACTATCAGTTTTTTTGCTCCTCCTGATTAATATCCTTATATTTGTGGCTCATATGGGAACATTGTATATCGTGCCGACGCCTGTCGGCAATATGGAGGACATGACGCTTCGCGCCATCCGCATCCTGAAGGAGGCCGACCTGGTGCTTGCCGAGGATACCCGCACATCGGGCATCCTGCTGAAGCATTTTGAGATAAAGAACCAGCTTATGGCACACCACAAGTTCAACGAACACGGCACATCTGCCGGCATCGTGGAGCGGTTGAAGGGTGGACAGACTGTGGCCCTCATCAGCGACGCCGGCACTCCCGGCATCAGCGACCCTGGTTTCTATCTCGCCAGAGAGGCAGTGGCTGCCGGCATCACGGTGCAGTGTCTGCCTGGCGCAACGGCATTCGTGCCGGCGATAGTGGCATCGGGACTTCCCTGCGACCGTTTCTGCTTCGAGGGCTTCCTGCCTCAGAAGAAGGGACGCGCCACTCGTCTGGAGAGCCTCACCGAGGAGTCGCGCACGATGATTTTCTATGAGTCGCCATACCGTGTGGTGAAGACGCTCAAGCAGTTTGCCGAATATTTCGGCGGTGACCGACAGGTGAGCGCCTGCCGCGAGATTTCAAAGATACACGAAGAGAGCGTCAGAGGCACCCTCGACGAGGTGATAGCACATTTCGAGGAGATTCCGCCGAAGGGCGAATTCGTAATCGTGCTCGCCGGAAGGCCGGAGGAAAAGAAGGACAAGAAGGAGAACAGGCAGAAGAAGGAAAGGAGAGGCAACCGACCTGCCCCTGCCGAAGACGAAGAACAAGGAGAATAAAAGGTAACCCCAATATAACTTTAGAAAAAGTTAAACAACAAGAAAAGTAAAAGAACGGAAAATAAGATACTCATGAAAAAGATTCTATTTATCGTGTTCTGCCTGGCGACGATAGTTGCCTGCAAGAACGAGAAGGCAACGGGCGAACTGTCTAACATAGTACAGAACGACTCACTTCAGAAAATCATCGCCCAGCGCGACCAGGAGATAAACGACATGGTAGGAATGCTCAACGACGTGGAAGAGGGATTCCGCGCCATCAACAAGGCTGAAGAGCGTGTCACCATAGCCAAAGAGGGCGAGGGACAGAACAAGCAGGAGCAGATAAAAGAAAACATCCAGTTCATACAGCAGCGCATGCAGCAGAACCGCGAGCTCATCGCCAAACTGCAGCAGCAGATGAGAGAGAGCTCTTTCAAGAGCAGCGAACTGAAACGCACCGTTGACAATCTCATAAAGCAGATGGAGGAAAAGGACGAACAGCTGAAGCAGCTGCGTGCCGAACTTGCCGCCAAAGACATACACATCGCCGAGCTTGACCAGACCATCAGCGACCTGAACACGAACATGAGCGATCTCAAGACGGAGAGCGAACAGAAGACCCAGACCATCAATTCGCAGGACAAGCAGCTCAACACGGCATGGTTTGCCTTCGGTACGAAGAAGGAACTCAAGGCGCAGAACATCCTCGTGAAGGGGAAGGTGCTGCAGGGCAACTTCAACAAGAGCTACTTCACCAAGATAGATATCCGCGTGGAGAAGGAAATCAAACTGTATTCCAAATCGGCAAAAATCCTCACCATGCACCCATCGAGCAGCTACTCGCTCACCACAGATGCCAAAGACCAGTATGTTTTGCGCATCACGAACCCTGACATCTTCTGGAGCACAAGCAAGTATCTCGTAATCCAGGTGAAATAATACTGACTCCCCACTACGGGACAACAGACTGAAAAAAATACCGGCAAGAGGTTGGACCTGAGGATTCCGCGGTTCTACCTCTTGTCTTTTTTATATAATACTGGCAAAAGCGGAACTCGGAACGGCAAAAGTTCTCAAACGGCCTTTTACATAAACACTTCTGCCCGCCAATCATAAACTGAAAATACAATGTGTATAAGCGTTGATGCACTCTGATTTAACCACGAAAATCAAAGAAACCTTTACCGCCGCTGCAATATTTGTTAATCAATCGTTGTTAACGAATATTAAAAGAAAAACTTAAAGTAAAAACTGCACGACATAAAGCTAAATCGCTAAAAATCAGTGGCTAAGAAATTTTCACAACATTGCGACCCCTTGAAGACAATGGCTTGAAAAGATGTAAAAGACATTGTGAAGTCGTTTTTTTTTATTATCTTTGTACCGCAAACTAATTAAAATGGCTGCCGAAAGTCAGCAGGGAGAAGGATAATGTCGTTTATTGTCATCCCGATTCCAAGCCCGGCAGGCCAGAACCTAATGCGCTTAATGAACCATCGTCACACCCAAGAGTGAACCCACATGAAACATGTATGGGTATAGTTTCTTTTTGTGCCTGCCAGGAAACAGGCAAGATGACGGCGCATAAAAAAAACGAAAACGGAATATGAACATTAAAAAAAGCATCAAGATCGCTCTCGCAGCATTGTTCGTGGCTGTCACACCGACATTCGCACAGCTGCCAGACAACGATAACGACCAGACAGACGAAATCGACAACTATGACTTCCTGTATTCGGAAGACGGCAATGTGGACAACTACGACGTTGCTTCAATGGAGAACCTCATGGACGAGGCATTCTCGCTCATCGGCACACGCTATCGCTCAGGAGCATCGGGTCCCGGCGGCTTCGACTGCTCGGGATTCACAAGCTATCTCTACAAGCAGATGGGAATAGACCTCAACCGTTCTTCTCGCGGACAATACACCCAGGGCGAGGCTGTGGCAAGCAGCAATCTGCAGACCGGCGACCTCGTGTTCTTCACCAGTCCCCGTTCCGGCAAGGGTATCGGCCACGTGGGAATCGTGGTTGACTACGACCCGATGAACGGCAACTTCAGTTTCATCCACGCCAGCATAAAGGGCGTAAAGGTGAGCCAGAGCACAGAGCCTTACTACTCTCGCCGCTATGTGGGCGCAAGAAGGATTACTCAATAACACACGTATACTATAAAAATCTCTTATGAAAGCATTAGCTTCATTGATGATAATTGCAGGGATATCCATCGCCTGCACTTCAACGGGCACCGAGCGCAAAGGCTCTGTGCCCGTTGGCGTTTCCGACACTATAGCAGCCAAGGCTCCTGCCGACAAGGGAAAGCAGGCACCTGCGGCAAGTATGACATCTGACAGAAGAGCCAAGGGCGGCACACTGAACCTTGCCTTCGTGGGCGACATAATGCCGGGCACTACATTCCCCGACAGCCGTCTGCCGGAGAAAGACGGCGCCACGCTCTTCAAGGATGTGGACAGCATCCTGACAGCTGCCGACGTGGCGGCAGGAAATATGGAGGGCGCCCTCGCCGATGAGGGGGAGACGACGAAGAAGGGTGGCAAATTCAGCTACTCCTTCCGTGTGCCAACCCGCTACGGCAAACTGATTGCCGATGCCGGTTTCGACTTCATGAGCATGGCGAACAACCATGCCTTCGATTTCGGTCTCGACGGCGTGAAATCCACCGAGGCCACTCTCCATTCCAACGGCATAGCATATTCGGGCATCGGCGGACGAAAGGAGAGTGCGATAGTGGAACGCAACGGCATCAGATACGGATTCTGCGCCTTCGGCCACAACTCTTACACACTGAAGCATGCCGACCTGGAGAACGTGAAGAGGATTATCGGCAATCTCAGAGAGAAAGCAGACATCGTGATAGTGTCGTTCCACGGCGGAGCGGAGGGCACGGCACACAAGCACTTGCCACAGGGCAAGGAGATGTTCCTCGGAGAGAACCGCGGCGACCTGAGAAACCTCGCCCACTTCTGCATAGACAACGGCGCTGACGTGGTGTATGGCCACGGACCGCATGTGGTGAGGGCTGTGGAACTATACAAGAATCATTTCATAGCATACAGTCTCGGCAATTTCTGCACTCCATACGGTGTGAACATCAGCGGCATATCGGGTTATGCTCCGGTGCTGCAGCTCACCGTCAACGCAGCCGACGGCACTTTCGTCGGCGGAAAGATAAACTCTTTCATCCAGCAGCGCGGCAAGGGTCCGCGTCGCGACCCTCTGAACCTTGTGGCGAAAGAGATACGGAGTCTGACGAATGCTGACTTCAGCAATCCGAAGCTCACTATTGCCAACGACGGCACGATAAGCAAAAGATAATACTAATTAATGGCATTTCGGTTGGAAATGCCATTTTATATTTTTATCTTTGCAAAGATAAGATATGCAGCACCTCAGCATAAGACAAAGAAGACACAAAAATACATAAGTATGAACAAACAGTTATCAATTACATTTGTCGCGGTGGCTACGATGCTTTCTGCCTCTTGCGTCTCCCATTATGAGATGCAGAACGTGGACAGGAGCCGCATCCTGATCGACAGCAGATACGACAAGGCTGACGCCAAGTCGGAAGCCTTCATAGCTCCATTCAGAGCTCAAGTGGACAGCGTGATGGGGCCGGTGGTAGGCAAGACGGCAAAGGCTCTTGAGAGCTACCAGCCGGAGAGTCCGTTGTCTAACCTCCTTTCCGACATACTGCTCTGGAGCGGAAAGGACTTCGGCGAAAAGCCAGACTTCGCAGTATACAACGTTGGCGGAATACGTGCGGCTTTCCCAAAAGGAAACATCACGTATGGCGATGTGCTTGATGTGGCACCGTTTGAAAACAAGCTCTGCTTCTGTTCGCTGACCGGCGAGAAGGTGACGGAACTCTTCCAGCAGATGGCTGGATGGGGCGGCCAGGGCGTGAGCCAAGGTGTGGCGGCAGTAATGGACAAGGACCTGCATCTGCTGAGCCTGAAGATAAACGGCGAGGAGGTGGATCCCAAACGTGTATACCGCATCGCCACTCTCGACTATGTGGCAGAGGGCAACGACAGGATGGTAGCTTTCAAGAGCAAGACCGACGTGAAGAATCCTGGCGGCAAAAAGAACAACGTGCGCGACCTCATCATCAGATATTTCAAGGAAGCCTCGGCAAAGGGCATCGTAATCGACGCCAATGTAGAGGGAAGATTCGTAAGAAACAAATAACCACGACACTATGAACTACAAGAAGATATTCCTTATCGCCTTGATGTGCGCCACGATCAGTTGCGCATCGGCGAAGATAAAGAAGCTGGTGATTCTCCACACAAACGACACCCACAGTTGTGTAATGCCTCTGAAGACCACTCTTAAAGACACTCTCGTGGCAGGACGCGGCGGATTCCTGCGCCGTCTGGAGATGGTGAAGGAGCAAAGGGCTGCCAATCCGCAGCTGCTGCTGTTCGACAGCGGTGACTTTTCACAGGGTTCGCCATACTATTCCATGTTCCGCGGCGATGTGGAGATTGGTCTCATGAACATGATGGGCTATGATGCCGCTACCATCGGAAACCACGAATTCGACTTCGGCATCGAAAACATGGCGCGCATCTTCAAGATGGCGGAATTCCCCATCGTATGTGCCAACTATGACTTCAGCGGCACTTGTCTGGAGGGCATCGTGAAGCCTTACACCATCATAAAGAGAGGCGGAATGAAAATCGGAGTGTTCGGCCTGGCGCCGGGACTCGACGGACTGGTGTCGGCAAAGAACTGTCCGGGAGTGAAATACCTCGACCCTGTGGAGAAGGCGCAGCAGACTGCCGACTATCTGAAGCTGAAGGAGAAATGCGACATCGTGATATGTCTCTCGCATCTGGGATGGAACGAAGACGCCATGAACGACAAGGTGATGATGGCAAAGACACGCAACATCGACCTCGTGCTCGGCGGTCACTCTCATTCCATGTTCAAAGAGCTGAGATATGCCAAGAACCTCGACGGCAAGAGCATCGGCAACGACCAGAACGGCAAGAGCGGCATCTACGTGGGCAAACTGGTCATCGACATGAAGAAGAAGTGACAAGTCTGTAAACTTGTGAAACGGCAATAATTTATTTACACATGAAGAACACCATCACCACTATCGCCGTTGCCCTCATAACATGTATGACGGCAACGGCACAACGCACTCCAAAACACGAATTCGACTTTGAGAAGGTGACTGTGGGAGGAGAGAAGAAAGAGATAAACTGGAAGGACCTTTACAGATTCTTCGACTCCTGGCAGCCGGGCACCCCACCCTGCGGTCTGTCAAGAATCGACGACGAGTTTTTCATCTCGCGCCAGCGTCCGCTCAAGCGCATCACCGACGGCGACTATCAGGTGAGAAACGATGTGGAGGCTGAGCGCAGAATGTTCCTGTGGACACCGCTCGACGACCCCACGACGAAATGGAAGGCTCTGCCCCGCTACTGTTTTGAGGGCGACAACTTCTCTATGTGGCAGTATATCGACACCCACGGCAACTGGTCGGCACCATGGCTGAGAGTGTCGGCTGGCATCAGCGATGCGGCGGCTAAGAATGGTGTCACGGTGGGATGCGTGCTCTCGGTGCCTTGGGATGCCGAAGTAGGCGACACCGTGAAGGCGGACTATTCGCAGACGCTGATGAAACTGGCGGAGAGAAACACCGACGGTTCGTTCAGGAACTCTCTGAAACTTGCCCGTCTGATGAAATACTACGGCATCAACGCCCTGGGAGTGAACTCGGAATTCAATACCGACAAGGCAACGATGATGCGGCTGCAGGATTTCTTCATCGACGTCCACCGCAAGGCGAAGGACATTGGATGGACATTCGAACTGCAATGGTATGATGTGACCGACGACAATGGAGAACTGTCGCTCGACTGCGGACTCGGCGAACAGAACAAGAGGATGTTCGGCACGAAAGACAGCATCGCCACAGACCGCCTTTTCGCCAACTACAACTGGACTGACGACATTCTTAAGGCGTCGGCAAAATACGCACGGTCGCTGGGCAGAAGTCCTTACGACTATTATGCAGGATTCGACATTCAGGGACGTGCCTGGAACAACAAGCATTGGCAGGACCTCGTGAACAACGACATATCGGTGGGCGTATGGGGAGCACACTCGCAGAACCTACTTCACCAGAGCGCTACCGACGACGGCACGGCTGACGTCATCATCCAGAAGGCGTATCTACTGAAACAGGAACTGTCGTTCTCCGGCGGCTACCGCAACCCTGCCATGCTGCCGGAGGTACGTACAGACTGCTCACTGTCTAACGCTGACCTCAGGACCTTCCACGGACTTGCCCGTCTGCTGACGGCAAAGTCAACGATACAGCAGGTGCCGTTTGTCACCCGTTTCAATCTGGGCAACGGACTGCACTACTACAAGGACGGAAAGGTGGCTTTCGACTCCAAATGGTATAACCTCAACACCCAGGACTACCTGCCGACATGGCGCTTCTGGATAACCGACGAGGATGACCGGACTACGGCAGAGAACATCGGCTCGTTTGTAAATGCCGAACTGTCGTGGGACGACAGCTACACCGGAGGCTCGTGTCTGCAGCTGCATGGAGCGACGAAGTTCTCACGCATAAAACTCTTCAAGACAAAGCTGCTGACGCAGCCTTCCTACGAACTGTCGCTGACATACAAGATGCCGAAAGGCAAGGACACACACGCCAGACTCTTCGTGGCGCTCAAAGGCAACACGTCGGAATACAAGGAGATAGCGCTGCCTGCAGCAAAAAGGGAGAACACATGGACCACATTCAAGACGCCTCTGAAAAAGCTGGGACTGAAAGCCGGCGACGAGGTAGCCATGATGGGCATCGTGGTGGAAGGCACGGGCGACGACTATGTGATGAACATCGGCGAGATGGCTGTCCGCAACCCCAGACAGCGGTTCAACACCGTGAAGCCATGGATAAAGGAAATAGAGGTGATGCGGGGATGGAACCACACCGTGGACTTCAAGATGCGCTATGCCTCCAAGGAGGAAAAGGGCGACGAGAAGACATACAACGACGAGGTGGGCACCTGGTATTACGAGATATACTTCCAGCAGAAAGGCAGACCGCAGCAGCTGCTCACCGCCACGGAATCATGGGCGGCTTACGTGATCGGCGCTCCACTGGCTGAAGGCTGCAAGAGGGAATGCCGATTCGGTGTGCGTGCCGTGTCGCCGGACGGACAGCAGGGCTCTGACATAGCATGGAGCGACTACAGGGTGATCGAATACAACGCCCTGAACAGCACACCGGCCATCGACCGCGAAAGAATAAAGCCGGGAGAGGCGTTCACCATATATTATAAGGACAACATGATGCCGCCGGCAAAGGAATGGAGAATCATCGACGCTCTGACGGACAAGGTGATAGCGAAGGCGGAGAACTCCACTTCCATCACCACGAGTATAGACAAGGATGGAATCTACGACTTGATGACTATCAACGGCGACGGATCGCAGACGATGACACGAGGACTGGTGAAGGTGTCGCCTCTCTCCTCCACATCGAAGGCACTCAAGCTCAACGACCCGTATATGCTGACAATTCCTGCCGAGGCGTTGCCTGGACTGGAATATTCGGTAGCCCTATGGGTGAAGGCTGACGACTGGACGCATGACAAGCAGGGAACAAACATCGTGTCGAAGAATTCAATAGCCGACAAATGGCCGTTCAACAACTGGGGCGACCTGTGGGTGCAGGTTTGTCCGCCATGGACCGACGAGAAGAGCGGCAAGAAACATCCTGCCAACGAGATAATGTATCGCACGATGGGCTGCGGCGGCGACATCGAAGGTCATGGCGACATGACGACAGACGGATACAGCATCCCGGCTGGCGTATGGACACACATCATGGTGACGCAAGACAAGGAGAAGGTGCAGAGGGTGTATATAAACGGAAGGCTCGTGGCCGGTCCGCTGCAGATGCCGGAATCGACACGTCGCGAACTGATGCCTGCCGACAACAAGAGGATTGACCACAACGCCGTGGCTGACATCCGCATCGGCGGAAGCGGTGTATATAAGGCTGGCCTCAACGGTGCCATCGACGATGTGCAGATATGGAACAGAGCGCTGACCGCCGAGGAGGTGTTGCGATGCATGAGGGGGTTCACCGACAAAGAGGTGCCGGAGGGTCTTTCTGCCTACTTTACTTTTGAGGAGACCGACGCCGACGGTGTATTCCCCAACCACGGCAAGACTCCTGGCTGTCAGGCTCGCATCATGAGGATGGCCGACTCTGGAGGCGAATACACAGGAAAGGCGAAATATGTGGACCGCAACGGCGAAACGCACATAAAGAGTCAAGCCTCAACAAGCGACCGTCCGCTGTAAAAATCAACTTAACCCCAAACAGTCTAATGACCGTTTGGGGTTTAACCCAAATCGGTCGTTAGGGCTTGCTTGGATTTTGATTTTTAGAAGAGTGGATTTTGTTTGGTTTTTAATGAGTAATAGCGAGCTATTGCGAATTAAAAACCAAGCAAAAGACGCCTTATAACAAGCAAAAGACTGCAAGCAGTTGTAAAATATTACATTGAATGGCCTAATGACCGTTTGGGTGGTTACTGGTGGTGTTTAATATTTCTACTAATCCTCAAATCTCATCCACATATTCTTGAAGTTGATAATAAATTTCCTGTGCGCCATTAACGTTGGTAAACCGATTCTGCAATCATATCCCTCATTCTGTTCTGAAGATGTTACTACTGGAATGTTTGTCTCGGTATATTGTTCGCCAGCAAGGGTAAATGTCCATGACACAGGTATCGTTTTTACGACATTGACACCACCGATACCTGCCGTGCGCAATGAATCAGTTGCCGTTCTACCAGTAAAACAGTTTTCGTTCTTTTTATAATAGCGATTTGTCAGGATGGTTCCTGATGCGCCAGTGTCAACTATTGCATCAATCTTTTTCCCTGAACGACCATCTGTTAATGGCAAATGGAAAAGGCGCTGAGGTGAACGATAGAAATTGGGAGCATATGCAGGTTTTGGTGTGTACGAGGCTGGGATTACAAGCTGCATTCTGTCAAAATCGAAACAAATCTCACCCAATGGCATCATTGTCTGGTTGCCTATAACGCATTCGTATCCAAGTTCCTCCAACTTTTTGTTAGCTAACGGATTGTCAGTTCTCATATCGACAACAAAAAATGGGACATTTCGATAAACTAAATCACCAAGTTTTAGGGAGTCCACCACTACTAAGCCTTTGCTATCAACATAAGACATACCCAACATCTGTATGTTCTTGGTCTGTATGACAGTTGCCTTTATATGCTCGGCAAACTTAGTAGTCATTATATTTATACCTGCCCCTGAATCGTAATTGCATTTCACTTTTTTTCCATTGATATTAGCCATAACAAACATCATTTCTGGATTTTTGCGGTTACCTGTATGTGTTAACAAGGGCACACTCACGTTATAGTCTGGCCTCTCCACAGAAAACGTGCCGCATTTCGAAAGCTTAGAATAAATGTCCTCATAGGCTTCAAATACAGGATTTACAGTTTGTCCACCCTTGCGGTAGGCCTCGTTCAGACTGTGTAATAATGCGGAAGCCTTATCGTAGTGTCCCAATATTGCATAATCTTCTGCCATGAAATACATAATTGAAGGTACAGATGAATTTAGTTCATCTTGATACTTCTCCAAAATTTCTTTGCCATACTTGATAGCACTGTCCGGTTCATTATAGAATTGACTTATAAAGAATCTAGAGAGCGGTTTAAGAAATGGTGTCTGCAAGTTCTTTCCATCAGACATATACAAAGATCTAAGTTCGGCCCAATTACTGCCATTCATAGCCTCGCCTATTCTCTCGTCAATGCTTTTTACTTGTCCAAATGAAATTGTAGCAAATAATAATGCCACAAATGTTATACTTATTCTTCTAATTGTCATAATCATTATTTTAAGTTTTTGTTCTTATGAAATATCCACAAGTTTCTCATATCATATTTTTTGCTTTACATATAGAGGCGTCTTACTCTCTATTGATCCTTTCTACCAATTCGTCTGGTGTAAGTATCTCCATCTTGGAGAAACCAAACCACTTTTTGCCCAAGTCCTTTATGGATGCACCTATGTGATATACATCATCGTCTATACAAAGGAAGCGGTCATGTGACAAACGGAATGTTTCAACATCAATCGGTGCATATTGAGCATTATGACGGTCTATGTCGAGTTGGAACTGACGGCTTATCTGCTGAGTGTAGATGATTGCAGACACGTTATTATCTCTTTTATCGAGCAATGTCAGTACAGTCTCGTCAACATAGTTGTCGATAAGAATGATACGTCTTTTTGCACTCTTAATCAAGTCGGACACGAAAGTATAGGCATCATAAACTTGCCCATTGTAGAACACACCCTGCTTCGGCTTTGCATTACCCTCGTCCAATCTGCGAAACACCTCGTCAATGCGTTTGTCGGATTCTTGCAAGTGTTTATCAGTATCTTGTTGGTGCTGTAAAATTTCCAGCTGGTGATATTCTATTGTTTCTAAGCGGCTGAACATAGGAGCATTATTCACCATGAAGTGGCGCATGGAAACAAAGGCTCGCATAATCTGAATATTGACCTCAATGGCTGTTTGTGAACGGAGAACACTACTAAGCATTGCCACGCCTTGTTCAGTAAAAGCATACGGCATATATTTGAGGTGTTGACCTTGTTTTCCGTTTAAGGTCACAATTTGTGACCTTAAACATTCTTCCTTTGTCAATTGAAACCGAAAATCATTAGGGAAGCGTTCAACATTGCGTTTAACAGCCTGATTCAGAACTTTAACTTCTACCCCATATAGCATTGCTAAATCTTTATCAAGCATAACTTGTTGCCCTCTAATTACTTTTATTAGAGGTTCGATATTACCTGCGAGTTCATGGTTGTCGCATTTTGTAACATCTATTTTGGACTGGTCGCAATTTGCGACCGGTTCTTTTTTATCTATGTTGTTTGCCATATTTCTATCTTTATTTTTGAGATCACAAATTGTGACCTTAAACGTATTGTTGTTATATTGGGTACAAAGGTGGTGCTTTTAGCCTTTAAGCCACTATTGCACAACCCCTTTCTTTGAAAAGAACGTA